>Ga0172375_10001674_pt1 | contig 35393 bp, 41 predicted proteins | sample LakKiv1m_FD_114537 | JGI IMG/M metagenome (GOLD analysis project Ga0172375, IMG submission 114537) | Freshwater microbial communities from Kabuno Bay, South-Kivu, Congo - kab_092012_11.1m | ecosystem: Environmental > Aquatic > Freshwater > Lake | place: Democratic Republic of the Congo... | reverse complement strand
TTGAAGTTGGTCACACAATCATATCAGAAACACAAACAACCACAGACAAATTGAATTCGATTTGTACTATGGATACTAAAATCAGTATTTTTGATGATTCAACATTACTCGAAACAATAGATTTTCAATTAAAACACAGGTTATGGTCTTTAGATTTATTGAAAGAGATTCTAAGTGAAATTGGATTTGAGTTTGTTAAAATAATGCCTTATTTTGATGAAACTTCAGAGGTCACACAAGACGATTCACGAGTTACTCTAATAACAAAGAAAATAGAAAAATGGAACAAATATACTCTAAAGTAGAACCCACAAAACTTCTTCATATTGTCTATAATTTAAACGAGGTTGTAGATAGAATTGATTTGATACCTGAAGATAATTTTTTACAGTGTTCGGTAGTTAGGAAAAATGCAGGTAAAAAATTTCAAACTCACAAACACATTTATAAACCCATAGATTTCACTGAGCAAATTGCTCAAGAATCTTGGTTGGTATTCAAAGGGAAAATTAAAGTATGGCATTACGACATAGACGATACTTTAATTGACACCAAAATCCTTAGTGAGGGGGATATTAACATTACATTATTTGGTGGTCATACATTCGAAATTTTAGAAGATGATACAATTATTTGTGAACAAAAAAATGGTCCTTATTTTGGACAAGCATTAGACAAAAAATTTATAGAATAAAATGGAAAGATTAAAAGAAATATATGAAACAATCTATGGTAACGAGGGGTATAACCCGAATTATTTACCAAGGGTAAAAATGTGTGATGACACAAACTATATCCCTAAAGTAGAAAATGCTGGTTCAGTCATAGATGTTGATGGAGAAAAATGTATTTTAATGCATAATGGTGTGTTAGTTTATGAAGGTTCCTATCACGGACAATGGATGACAGATGTAATAAATTATTTAAAGGGTCACCACGAACCACAAGAAGAAAAACTTTTTTATGAAGTTTTGAAATTAATACCGAAAAACTCCACTATGGTAGAATGTGGTAGTTTTTGGTCTTATTACTCGTTATGGTTTCACAAACAAATTTCTGATGCAAAAAACATTATGATTGAACCCAATCCATACAAATGCGAACTGGGTGAACTTAATTTCAATCTTAATAAGTTTGATGGGACATTTATAAATGGCTGTATTGGTAGTTCGCACTCTGAAAAAATAGACTTCAGGGATTGGGATGGTAAAAACTATGAAATCTCTCAAGTATCTATAGACTGGTTAGTCGAAAATCAGGGGTTGTCTAAAATTGAACTGTTACACGCAGACATTCAAAGTGCCGAGCATCAACTATTGGACGGTGCTGAGAAATCTTTCAGGGAAAATAAAATTGATTTTTTGTTTTTAGGGACTCATTCCTCAAACAATCAATTTATTAAAAAAATAGAATCATTTGGTTACAAAATACTATGCTCATTTGAGATTGAAGAGTCATTCTTCGATGATGGTTTGATATTGGCTTGTTCAGAAAGTATATACAATAATTTAGATTTGAATAAGTTTACAGTATCCAAAAAAAGATAATGACAAAAAAAACATTTATTACAGGTATCAATGGACAAGATGGTAGTTATTTGGCCGAACATCTTTTGTCACTCGGATACGAAGTCCACGGAATGGTTAGAAGAAATTCTATGGCAGAACACCAAGATGCAAGAGTTTTACATATTGCAGATGACATAGTAACTCACTACGGAGATTTACAAGACGAAAGTTCTATTGACAGAATTCTTCAACAAGTCAAACCCGATGAAATTTATAATATTGGGGCTCAGAGTCACGTAAGAATTAGTTTTGATATACCACAGTTTACGGTGAAAACTAATGCACTTGGGGTTCTTAATATGTTAGAATCTTACAGAAGAATTGTACCTGAGGCAAAATTTTATCAAGCATCTTCTTCTGAAATGTTTGGTAATAGTGTTGACACAGACGGATTTCAAAGAGAAACAACTCCAATGCATCCCGTGTCCCCTTATGGATGTTCGAAATTGTTCGGATATTCGATTGTAAGAAATTATAGAAAGGCTTACAAACTTCACGCAACAAACGGTATTTTGTTCAACCACGAATCACCGAGAAGGGGTTCAAATTTTGTAACAAATAAAGTTGTAAAAACCGCAGTTCAAATAAAACTTGGTATGAAAAACGTATTGGAACTTGGTAATTTAGATTCATACAGAGATTGGGGTCACTCAAAAGATTATGTCAAAGCTATGCACAAAATAATCAATCACGAAACACCTGATGATTTTGTAGTCTCAACAATGGAAACACATTCAGTGAGGGATATGACAAAATATGTGTTTGAATCATTGGGGATGAATTATGAAGATTACGTAATTCAAAATCAAATTTTTATCAGACCAGAAGAATTACAATATCTAAAAGGAGATTCAACCAAAGCCAGAACAATTTTGGATTGGAAACCTGAGTATACATTTGAATCTATGTTGGACGAAATGGTTGAGTATTGGTATAACTACTTTAAAAAATAATAATGAGAAAAAAACAAGGCAATTCCCCAACACCAACCCCAAGTGGTGAGAACATTTATAAATCAAAAAAAGAATTAATTTCATCAATTATAAAAAAGAAAACTAAAGAAAAATTCTTGAGTGAAAGTCAGAGGGTTTATTATGACAAGTTATCAGAAAGTGAAATCACAATTTGTTCAGGTCCTGCAGGTGTTGGTAAATCATACATAGCAATGAAAGCGGCGGTTGATTTGTTGGCAGACCCGTCGACCCCATATGAAAAATTGATTATTGTACGACCCGCAGTAGAAGCTGAAGAAAAATTAGGGTCTCTACCAGGAAATGTCGAAGAAAAGTTGGACCCATATATTTTTCCGTCATACTACCTTCTAAACAAAATTATTGGAAAGGAATGTAGAGAGAAACTAAAAGATTTGGAGGTAATCGAAGTTTTTGCTTTGGCTTATATGAGAGGTATGAATATAGATAATTCTATCTTAATTTTTGAAGAGGCACAAAACTCAACGCCCAATCAAATGAAACTATTGTTAACCCGTATTGGATTTAATTCCAAATTTTTTATTTCAGGTGATTTAGAACAAACTGACAGATACAAAGATAAAACACAATCAGGACTGTGGGATGCAATCAAAAGATTTACAGATATGGAAAATATTGGCACTCACGAATTCAAAGATACTGATGTAGTTAGAAATCCTCTAATAACCAAAATATTAAAAAAGTACGAAGATTAATGAAAATTGGTATTGAAGTAAATGGAGTCCTTAGAGATACTTTGACTAAAATAGAACAGGTATATTCTAAATTTTACATAGAAAACCCTTTAATTACTGACGAAGAAAAATCTCAGTATGAAATAATTTCTTCAGTAAAATCATTAGAGATTTCCAAACATTTGAAGTTCAAAGACGAGGATGAGTTATATCAGTTCCTATACTCTGAACATTGTATGGAAATTTTTGGACACGCACCATCAACAGAAATGTCAACCTTCAATGATTTGTTTGATTTTTATTTAGAAAACAGAGATAATCACGAAATATTAATTGTATCTGATGAGATTGGAAAATCAAAACCAGCAACTTTATTTTTTCTTTCAAAGTTTGGTTGTCAAATAGAAAAAGTAAAATTTTATTCTCAAATAACTATTAATTCAATGTGGAACGAAGTAGACATTTTACTTACGGCAAATCCTGATTTATTATTAAATCATCCTAAGGATAAAAAGGTTATAAAATTTGATTCATCTTACAATACGGATATTGAAACAGAATTCTCCGTAAGTTATATGAAACAACTAAACGAAGTTATAAATAAATTATGATACAAGTACTAGGTGAAAATTATTACGTCGATTTAGATGAAATTGAAAAGTACATTGACACTGTTGGTGATGAAAGTCTAAGCATATCAGGAACATCCGAACAGAGAGTAAATGTAATTAAATATGAATTGATAAAACTTATGTTGGATGTTGTTTTTACTGAAACTGAGTTAGGAGATGAAAAATTGGGATTTAAAGGGACAAACAACACGAGTGTTCCATTTAAGTTGGCATTTAATACACTTTTAAATAAAAAATTAATTAAACATTATTGATATGGAAGACCCACAAATAGAAAAGGTAAAAAAATCTATTGAAAATCTTAGAAACAAATCTTCAAGAATTTATTTCTTTGTTCACGACACTAAAGGAAATGCTAAAGCATCTATCAAATACATTTATGATATGGCATTAATTCTTCGTAGAGAAGGATACAACAGTATTATTCTTCACGAAAAGAAAGAATATGATGGAGTTGCCAATTGGTTAGGTGATGAATATATGACTGAATTACCTCATAATTTTATCGAGAATGCAAATATCGAAATTTCACCCGAAGACTTTTTGGTTTTACCTGAAATTTTTGGATTTGTAATGGAACAAGTAAAGAACCTCCCCTGTGGTAAAATTATTCTATGTCAAGGTTACTCATATATGATGGAAACACTACAACCAGGACAAACTTGGAATCAGTTTGGTTTCATAAAGTGTATCACAACATCAGAGACGCAACAAGAACACATCCAAAAGATAATGAGAAGTCAGTCTTTTGACATATTGGAACCTTTTATAGAGGACTATTTCAAAAAATCAGACAACTTACCGATGCCAATCATAGGTGTACACTCAAGAGAACAAGTTGACACAATAAATCTTATCAAAACTTTTTACTTGAGATTTCCTCAGTTTAGATGGTTTACCTTCAGAGATTTACGTGGATTATCACAAACAGAATTTGCGAAAGCCATCTCTGAATGTTTCTTGTCGGTTTGGATTGACAGAAACAGTGCGTATGGAACTTTCCCATTGGAAAGTATGAAATGTGGTGTTCCTGTGATAGGGATTGCCCCAAACTTGAAACCTAATTGGATGTCGGATGAAAATGGTGTTTGGGTTAATAACGAAACAATTTTACCTGAGCTGATTGCAGATTGGGCTCAACATTGGCTGGAAGATAACTTAGCACCTGAAATTTATATAAACATTGAAAAAACGGTTGCTAGTTTACCATCAAAAGAAGACTTTAAAAATAAAACCGTAGAACTATTTAGCTCTTATATTACCGCTCGAGCAGAATCTATGGAAGAACAAATAACAAAATTTAGTGAATAAAATGGAAAAAAATATTAATTTATCAGTTATCTTACCAATAAAATCTGCTGTAGTTCACAACTTTGAAGACTATTTCAGTAGAGCAATCCAATCACTTAAATTACAGTCGGTTGGATTCACAGAACTTGTAATCGTTTCAACTCAAGAAGAAAAATTACAGAGTTTTTTGGAAAACTACGATTTCGGGGATATTATAGTAAAAAAATTAATTTGGGACAAAGAACCAAACTATTGTGACCAAATAAACTACGGTGTTCAAAACGCAGCAGGAGAATGGGTTTCATTTTTCGAATTCGATGATGAATATGCATCCATTTGGTTCAAAAATGTTTTACAGTATGTTGAAAAAAATCCATCTGTTGATGCATTTCTTCCCATTGTAGTTGATGTTGATGACAAAGGAGTTTTTGCAGGATTTACAAATGAGGCCGTTTTTGCAGCTAATTTCACACAAGAAATGGGATACCTAACAAACGATGTTTTACAAGATTTTCAGAATTTTCAAACTGCTGGTATGGTTATTAAAAAATCTACGTTTGAAGATTTTGGTGGTTTAAAATCATCAATTAAATTAACCTTCGTATATGAATTACTTTTAAGACTTACTTACAACTCAGTACAAATTATGACAATTCCAAGATTAGGTTACAAACATATGAACTTGAGAGAAGGTTCAATTTTTTGGAACTACAAATTTGGTAATGACAAAATGGTTGGGGATGAAGTTACATTTTGGGTACAAACGGCAAAAAAAGAATATTTCTTTACTAATGATAGAGCCATAAAATACGAGAGTGAAAGTGCTTAATGTTAGAATCATTAACAGCCACTACTCAAGAAACTCTTCAGAAAAAAAGGGGTCGCAAAGTGACTGCCACTCCAACAAATTACTTTGACGTAAGAGAGGAAGAGGCGGTAAAGTTGTTTTTGTTAGCTGAGACCCAACAAGAAAAAAACAAGATATACAATGAATTTTTAAGACATCCATTGGATAAGATGATATCTTCGATTATTAGAAGATACAAACTTTACCGTAGAGATATGGATTTCCGTGAAATTCACAATGATACTCATTCGTTCTTGATGACCAAAGTTGATAAGTTTAAACCTTCGAAAAATAAGAAGGCTTATTCTTATTTCGGTACAATCTGTAAAAACTACTTGATGGGGCAAATCATCAAGGACCAAAAAGAAATAAATAGAAAGGTTTCTTACGAAGATATTTCTTCTTCATTGGAAGAAAGACCTGATATGATTTATACAATAGATGCCGACATTATCGAAACAGAAGTTGTTATAACATCATATCTGGGTGAATTGAAATCCTACATTGACAATGAGAATTTGAATTCGAGTGAAGTCAAATTGGGTTATGCTTTGGTAGATTTATTTGAAAACTATGAAACAATATTTTCAGGTACAGACAACAATAAGTTCAACAAAAATATCATTCTTCTATCCCTACGAGAAATGACGAACTTGTCAACCAAGGAAATAAGAAACTCAATGAAAAAATTCAAAAAACTCTATCTAATGGTACAAACAAAAATAAAAGACTGAAAAAAGTATTTATTGTTATGCCAAGACCACAGAGAAAAGTCATCAATTTAACCAAGGAATCGCTTCTTTCATTGATGCAAGAAATCTACAATGAGATTGTAGAACAACGAAATACTGCCATCAGAATTCAAAACAAGTTGATACCTATGATGAGAGAGCCACAGGATATGAAAGAAATCGGACCTGTGTTAGAAAAACAACAGAGAATCATTAATAATTGTGTTGAAAAAAAATTATCCCTGTCCAAGTTACAAGCGGGTATCTGGGAAAAATCAAACTCTCATCAAGAAGCGTTCACATTGTCTGACTTAGATGATGATTTATTACGTTCATTAATTGACAAAGATTCTGAAATCGATGATGAACCAACTTATAAAATGAAGTAATATGCCTTACGGGTTATCAGATATTTCGCCAGACATATCAAGCGGGTACAAAGACATAGAGTCAAAAATATCTGCTTTTCAATCGTATGCGGCAATATCTGAGTCTTCCGCAAATCAACAAAAAAATGCTGGTAATTCGGACGCTCGTGGTGCTGGTGAATTTTCAAAACAGTTATCGTCCATTTCGAAAGACCAAAAGTCTTTTCAAAGGAACATACCAACAAGTTATGAGCAACTCATAGGTCTGATTCAAAAAACTGGTGGCCAACAAAATGCTAATGGCACAGATACCATTAAATTTCTGAGAAAACTACTATTAAACACTGCGATACAGATGAAACCGTATGTTGCAAAAGTAGTTAAAGAAGAGGCCTTCAAAGCTCTTAACTGTTCGATACAACAAGCTTATAAGGCATTTCAACCGTATCAATTGAATCCAATTCAGGGGATGTCCAATTTACCGGAGTCACAAACAATTTTAGTAAGACTCGAGGACATTGATTTATTTCAAAACTTGAAGATAAATCCACAGTCCTTAGTAGGACAAGTTTTTTACGATACTTCTAATATTGCCTCGATTTCTTCTTACAAAAACTATGGACCGAAAGATTCTGCATTCCCAATGAATTATGAATTATGGGACAGAACACAAAGTAAAAATAGGTCATTCTATCAAGATTACAGTTTACCTTACCAAGGGATATCTAAAACAAGGATATTTGATTTCCAATTTATAGGCCAGTCAACACCAAGATTTTCGGCATCCACAGGTAACTATTTTCAAGTTGCTTTGTTGGATAGGGAACAAGTTCCACCACCACCAACACCAACACAAACACCGACTCCGAGTATCACACCGACTCCAACACCAAACCCTGGCTCAACACCAACACCAACGCCATCTAAATCAAAAAGTGGTCCTATTATAAATTTAGACCCATTCATTTATTCCGCTAACACAATAGTAAAATCAATCGGTGACTATTATGACAGTATTGAAATACTTGACACGAAAGCAATGTGGGGAACTTTGTTGAATCAATTGACTGGCGCGTTTTCGGCACCTTTGTCAATAACACAACAAGAAAATGAGGGGTCATTCGCACTGATATTAAATAGAATATTTGGTCTATGTGAATCAGGTGAAAAGGAAATAGACGTTGCTGGTACTGCAAAAATATCACCATTTGACAACGTAAATGATAGTTTCTTTGATTTAAACGAAGCGGATAAAAGAAATTTAGACCAGTTCATCAACAACTCCAAAAGGGGTGTTGTACAATATGTTGAGTGTGATAATATCGATTTACCAGTAAACCGTCAAGAAATTGTTAGTTCTTTGACAGGTATCACAAATGATATGCCCGCTGATGAACAAGTTGCAATTGTAGAAAACTTGCTTGACAGTATACCTCAGAATTGGGAACAACTTTTCCCTAATGTAGGGTTCCAAAATCCATTCAATAAGGATGTACTTTCCAAAATACCTACAGCTATGGCGATGTCACTGTTTGCATCCCCCAAAGTATTATTTCCAATTTTTATGTTTAGGTCTTTCTTGGAAAATCAAGTTTTTGGTTTAGCCAATCAATTAATTGTAAGTGGAAATACTATTATTAATATTGTTAATAGTGGTGTTACATCAGGTAATAGCATCAACAATATAGCCAACCAAATTATAGGTAGTGGTGTGGATTTCATACGTAAATTCAAAAAATTTGTTTTTGGAGTTGTAGGTAAAATTGCCGAAAAATTCTTGGAGGTTTTATTTGATACACTAAAGAAAAATCTTCTTGAAATAATCAAAGTGATTTTACAAGACATCTATAGGTCAACAAAAGACCGAAGAGCCTTGATTATCAAAACTTTAATTGAAGTTGGTGAATTTGTGGTTCAAACAGCTGTTAATTACAGAGAGTGTAAATCACTTGTTAGTGCTATACAAAAAATTCTGAAGTTGATAAATAAACAATTACCAGGTATTCCAGCAGTCAACAAGACCTTGATTGCATTCGCCGAAATATTACCTGGTTTTTCACCTGAGAGAGCGGCAATCAATGCCACAGAAATATTACAAGCCTCAGGAGTACCAACAGGTCCTATGCCAGATGGGGGTCCAAATAAAATGTTATTATACCAATTAGCAACACAAAAAGGTATGAGTATCGAAGATGCTCAGAACGGTGTGGTGGACATTGCGTTAGGTGCATTAACAGGTTTACCAATAGGAAAAGCGCGATGACAAAAGAAGAATTCGAATTAATAGTTGAGTCTTGTAAAAACGTAGATAAATTACAAAACACAATTTTAGAATCCAATATGGATTTATTGGCTGATGAGTTTGAAAAAACAAAAAATCTCATCATTAATCTCACACTTCACTTGGACAAAACTGAAGAAGTGTATAATGTTTTTTTGAAAGAACACAAGAAACGAAATGGGTAGAATTTGGTTTTATGGTAAAGTTATTGACAATCAGGACCCTTTAAATCTTGGTCGTATACGTGCACAAGACTTGTCAACAGATTCAAGTGCGATTAGTCAATCTGTAGAGGATTTCAATCCTCTGACTGACGCTTGGAGTGAAAAAGACCCGTATGTGTTCAACGGATTATTACCACTATACATCTATGCAGTACCCAAAGTCGAAGAATTAGTACAAATCTATTACCACGAGGAAACTACAAGTCACTTTTTAAACGCTTATTACATACAGGGACCATTCTCGAGAGTACAAAATATCGTTTTGGAAAACTACCTTCAATCACAAAGACTTGGAGATATTCAGGGTATAAGACAAAAAGCTGCACAGAATTTAAAAAACCCTGATGGTACTTTTAAAAATCCTGACCCCGAAGGTGTATTTCCTGACCCAGGCGATGTTGCGGTGATGGGTAGAGGTTCCACAGATTTGGTGTTAAAAGAAAATGAAGTTCTTCTAAGGGCTGGTAAGTATCAAGGGAGTTTAATTGGTGATACAGACCCTGTTGGTAATCCAAATAGAGCGTTCCTACAACTTTCAAAATTTGATTATTCAAGAACGACTCAACCTAACCAAACTGTATTTGATGTTAAAACAAACAACCCACAGGTTAAATTTTTGATTGAATGGCACATTGGCAACCCCGAAAATCAATTCCAAATTTTTAATGGTAATTGTTCTCTTTATAGACTTATACCAAACCCCCAAACTCTGTCTCAAGCCTTTACCAAAGATGTAACTAACAATGTTGAATTATATAAAGTTTTGGTAACACAACAAAAATTCAATACATCAGGAATTACGGAGACTGAAGATTTTATTAATAAGTTTATCAAAACCTGTAATTCAAAACGAAAATTAGCAGATGGTACAGAACTATTCAACCCATTAGAAGAACGGTTTCCAATATTTTTCAGACCGACTCTAAACAACTATAATTTGCTCCAATCTGATAGTTCTCAATCAAAGAATAATTTAACACTGATAAATCAAAAAATCAAACCGTTTGGTAATGAGAAAGGTGGGTCGGGTTTGATTTATGAAAATGGTAAAGTCGGTATTCCAATAGAAATATTAAAAAGAGTCTTTAATGAAGTTAAGACAACCTCTGTTCCAACAACTTACGCAGCACTTGTGGGCAATAGGACTTACTTATTATCTCAAAATTCACAGGTGCCAGGTAAACCAAAAATAAATTTCAGAAACAATCTTTACGGTTTCACAGAAAAAGATTTTACAGAGATTGTATTACCAGCAACATCAAGTATGGTTAGAGGTGAGGAATTGATGCAACTTTTAAGTTATATTGTAAGATTTTTAATTTCCCACACCCACGATTACCCTGGTGAAAGTGTTAACCCTGTTGCTGTAGGTGGGGGTACTAATGTACAACAATTAACCACTTTGTTGAATGAAGCTTATGAAAAGGTATTGAACCAAAATATTCGTTTGAATTGATATTTATAAAAGAAAAACAATTCTAATGTCAATATTAAGGTCATATTTTTCGAGAAACAACACAATCATTTCAAACCTATACACAAATACGGCACGAAATCCCGTTGTTGAATTGAATTTTGGTTTCTCAGAATTGATTGTACCAAATTATGGATATACTCGATTTATTTTCGATTTAGACTTAACTTATTTACAACAACAAATTGCCAGTGGTGTTATTTCTACAGGGTGTACAAGTGCTATGACACACACTCTGAATATGGTTAATACTTCATCGTTTGAGGACGATTTGATTAACACGAATATGTCAAATGGAAGAAAAAGGGCAGCTTCTTTTGATTTAATACTTTTCAGAATTCCAAAATTTTCAGGAACAACAGGAGCACCTCAATCTTGGGATGAAGGTGTAGGATACGACTATAACCCATATGGTTTAACTTCGAATGGTGTATCGGGGGGACTGTCAGTCGTACAACAGTATAACGACGCAGCATTCTCAACAAGACCTTCAAATTGGTATCAAACTACCACAACAACAAATTGGTCAACACCAGGAATCTACAACAATACAAACAGTCTTACAGGTTTGACAGGACTTAATTACTCCGCTATCACAATTGTTGATACTCAACATTTTGAATTAGGTAATGAGGATATTAACTTTGATATGACCAACGAAATTAATAGTATTTTGGATGGTTCTCTAACAGGTGTGACAGGCTGGGGTATTGCTTACAAACCAGATATTGAATTGATTACAGGTCTCACAGAAAGCTACAGTGTAGGATTCTTTTCTCAGTATACACAAACTTTTTATCAACCTTATCTACAAACAACCTACGACGATTTGATTAATGATGATAGAAATGTATTCTTAAAGAATCAAACTAACAAACTATATCTTTACATCTACCAAGATGGTGATTTCGTTAATTTAGATAATCTACCAACAGTAAGTGTTGAGGATGCTAATGGAGACTTTGTATCTGGCACCACAGGTTTGACTACTTGTTTGGTTACAAAAGGTGTCTATGAAGTAACTATCCCAAATGTATTCACAGGTTCCCCAACACCTTGTGCTTACTACGATGTTTGGTCAAATTTGAATATTAATGGTCAATCAATACCAAACGTCACAAATCAATTTATATTACAACCATACACCGCAGGAATCCAAATTGGAACACAATCTCAGGAACCATCCAAGTTTGGATTCAATTATTACGGTATTTTACAGAACGAACAGATTCTGAATACTGAAATTAGAAAGATTGGTGTCAACGTAAAGAAACAATGGTCATCACAAATTCAACTTACTGATATCAAATTGTACTACCGAGTTTATGTTATGGAAGGGACTACTGAGGTTCAGGTACAAGATTGGACTCGTGTCAATAGAACACCAAACGAATACTATTTCATATTTGATATGAGAGATAAAATCCCTAATGAATATTTTGTTGATTTAAAAGTAGACACAAGTGGTGAGAAAGATATTTATAAACAGACATTACAATTCTCAATCGTAAACAAAAAATGAAAGTAGTTAAAATAACAGAAACAGAATTAGCCAATTTGGTTGCTAAAGTCCTCAAAGAAGACCACGAGGGTAGAAGTAATAGATATATGTTTTTTCAAAACTTAGAACAAATGAAAAGACAGTGTGATTTATTACTAAACTTAGATGAACATACCGTGTCCCAAATATTGGATAATGGACACGATTGGGCTGATGACCACGTAAGTGAGGCAAAAAATAACTTGGACCAAGTTTTCGATTTTATGATGAACGAAATTCACGGTGAAGATATCAGGACAATAGATGTTGACGTGGAAGTGATGGAAGAAGGGAGAAAAAAAACGGGTACCAAACTTTGTGCAAGGGGTAAAGCCGCTGCCAAGGCGAGGTACGACGTATTTCCAAGTGCGTATAGTAATGGACACGGAGTACAAGTTTGTAAAGGGAAGATAAAAGGTCTTGATGGTAAAAAAAGATGTTCACCACCTTACTGTTAAAAAAAGAGACTTAATGTCTCTTTTTTGTATTTAAATGTCTATCCATATATTTATTAGTATGGATAGAGAATGTAGTAAATGTGGTGAGTTTAAATCAAATAATGATTTCTACCAAACACAGAGAGGTAATAGATGTAAGGAGTGTATTTTAATCGAAACTAGAAAATATAAGAAAAAATTAAGGTTAGACCCCGAACATAGAAAAATGGAGGGTATTAAACAAAAAGAAAGAAGGGTTAGGCTTTGGCAAAACACCTTAATAAACGATTCCAAACACCGTAAACTTGAAAATACGCTCACTGTTGACGATATAAATGAAATGTTCATTAGACAAAAAGGTTTATGTTATTGGTTCAAAATTGCATTAATACCTTCGGACCACAAAAAACATCCTCAACAACCCTCTTTAGAAAGATTAGATTCAAATAAAGGTTATACTAAAGATAATGTTGTGTTAAGTTGTTATTCTGCAAACATAGGTCGAAATGAAACCGATTTAGATACTTGGGAAAACTTTTTGGACCTATTGTTTAATGATAAATAATTTTTTATCTTTGTAGACGATAACACGTGACTATGAATCCATTATTACACAAACTCAAAAGGTTTCTCCAAAAATCTACAATAAAAGCCATTCGTCTCAGTACTCCTCCGCAAGAAAAATCCGAGTATGAACGTGACGCAGTTAATATTTGTAAAAAATTAATTCTTAAACAAGACACAACTTTGTTGTTAACCCCTTTGTCAGGTAAACGATATATCAAAAATGATGATTTAGGTATTTCAGTTATCTTAGAAGGTCGTACCATCAAAGTAATTAATCACATCTATTCCTACACAGTTTTTTTGGAAGACAAATCTTGGTTAAAAGTTGTATCAATATTTGATTTGGAAGTGGAAAGACGTAGAGAAATTTTTGAAAAAGAAATTACTGAAAACATAAAACACTCCTTACAAACAATTTACAAAAGTATATAATGAAAATGTTCAAACAACTCTTCTTGGCTGGTGTGGGAATTTACCTATTCTTAGGTTTTGTAATCTTACTATTCACCTTCAATTTATATTCTTTCATTACAGGAAAAATTATTACTAAAAAGGTTGAAAACAAATCCGATGTAGAATACGTCTTGGATACGGCTACTTTGAACCAACAAAAAAAAGAAACAATTCGTCATACTGACACTGTTTACCTTAAGGAAAACAAACCAAAAAAAGTAGAACCAATCATCAAATCACAACCCCGTGATACGGTCAAAGATACTTTGACATTCACTAAGACTGTAGATTCGACAAAGACTCCTTAAGCACTCTCAAAATAGTATCTTTCAAACTCTCATTTTTTTTCTTGGGTTTGTACGAAACCATTGTGGGTTTGTTCCCCTTACCTACCTTAGGGTCTTTCTTCTCTGCCTTTCTTTTCTGTGCACAAGCGGCCTTTTTTTGTGAATCTGACATTTTTGATGCAACACCCGCGGCTCTACATTTTGGGTATCCTTTAGAGTCAGCATCAGGTCTACCACAAGGTGGATGGCCGCCACCTTCTTTTTTTCTACATATATTAACCCAAGGTCCTTTAGGTTGTTTACTCCCTTTAGGTTTCTTTTTTGTCCCAAACCATACTGCCAAATCCTCAGTCATTAATTGTTCTAAAACTGGTTCATAGTCTTTCTTGGGTAAATTGGCTAATTTTTTAATATAGTCAGGTGTACCAGGTTCCTGAACCTCGGAGGGATTATACCCATTAAAAGGGTTACCTTCTTCATCATTTTGTTGAAACATTTTTTTTCCCATTTTAGCTAATTTTTCGGCACTTCTCGTTTCTTTTTTAATTTGTTGTGGTGTCCTTTCCATATGTCCATCGTAACTGTCATACGTCAAGTCAGCACTAATATAATCAGAGACAGGAATATCATATGGAGCCAAAGAGTCTTTTTGCCAAATGGCGGGTGCTAAATTTATTGGTATCCTATAGTTACCAACAACACCAGAGGTTGAAGCTTCTTTGATTTGTTTTTTATTCATAATTTACTATATTAATAAATAGTCTTATGAACGGAAACAACGAAACTGACAATCAGGGTAATCAAGAACCCGTTGGTCAATTATTTGGTACTTTATTCTATTACAGTACCGAACATTTGGATGATTTAATTGATAATATTCAAGAAGAACAGGCTTTTTTAATGATGAAATTAGCCTGTGAAAAAGCTCTGTACTCAGGTATATATACCTCGGAAGAAACTGAAATATTATTAAAATCTATTAGGAAGATTCATAAGGTAAAATTATGACATATAGAGGAGAATTATTGAAAATTATTGTTCGTGGTGAAATGATTATGTTGGAGGCAATTTCAAAAGGTCTTAAATCATCTGAAAGCGATAAATTTCAAAAAATTAGGGATGAGGTTGAGTCGTCTCGTTGCATCTACTTTGATTACAACCCTCAGTTCTGTAAACCCAAATATAGAAAATAAAAAAAGGGGACCATTGGTCCCCTTTCTTATTTAATAAGAGATAGATTATCTCAATTCTCTCAAGTCGAATGTTCTTACACCATCAACTGTAATTCTACCGTAGAAACGGTTGTTTACCACCTTCTTAGCGTATCTTGTCATAATACCTTTGATTGGTGTGAAGTTGAATGGGTTGTACATTGTAGGAGTTAATTGTAGAGGTACATACGGTGCGTAAATGTAACCTGTATCAAGTAACGATGTTCCTTTGTGTCCTAACAACACTTGGTTTGCTGGGAAGTAAGGGTCACGGTAAACTTGATATCTACCAGCCAATGTTCCAACTCTCTCAATACCCATATTGTATTGGTCTTGCTCAGGAGCTGCGTTTGATACGTGGAAGTACTCCAAGTCATCAAAGATAGCAGATACCTCAGAAGATACTACAATCCAGTTAGCTCCACCTCTAAGTGTAGACTTGTGGATTTGAGCTGAGATTTGGTTGATTGCTGTGATAAGAGTTTGGTTCCAGTCCTTCTGAGTGTAAGGAACTGCATTCGAACCTAATCTCTTCCATCCGTTGTAGTCCCAACGTAGATTCCAAGCTGCCGCTTTTCTCAAGTCTCTCAAGATTTCACGGTCAATCTCTGCAGCCACCTGTTCAGACAACAAAGCTGTCAATTCAGCTTCAGCGTCAATGTTGTGGAATGCTGCAACGTCCTGAGCCATTTCAGGAGACCATTGAGCTCTAAGTTTTCTTTCTGTTACAGATACAGTTACTGACTGTAGGTCGAAAGAAACTTCACCAATTTTATCCTCAAATTCAAGATTCTTGTAGATTCTGTACGTAGTTGTGAACGCTTGTGCGTTTGCTGACGTAGAAGAGAATGTTGCACCTGTGTAACCGTCGATTGTGTTAGCACCTACTTCAGCAGGAACTTGTAAATCAACTTCTAAGTAAATTTTACCTTCAGCATCACAAACGTCGTAGTAAGTACCACCATCAGTCAATGAATTTGGGAAAGCTAACGTTTCGTTTTGACCGTACTGAACAATACCTTTACCGTATCTTTGAGTTACAACTCTGAACAAGTAGTTATTTGTTGTGTTAGCTGAAGTTGTTGCGTTAGCCGCAGCACCTCTAATTGTCAAGTCTGCCAAGAATTCTTCAGTGTCCATAGGTTGACCGTTAGGACCGATAAGTTTACCAGCACCGTCAGATGCAAAACCTGACATAACAAGAAGAACTTTTCTGTAAGAATCTGTACCGTAACCTGAAACTACTAATTGGTCAGCAACCCATACTACAGTTCTGTTACCACCTGTGATTGCTGAGAATTGACCTTTAGAGTAATCATAAAGTCCTGGTGGGTCCAATGCAGGTTCGTTACCTTCGTAGAATCTATCGTAAAGGTCTTTTTGTGTGTTATAGTCGTAACCACTGTTAGGAGTTTGACCAGCCGCAGCGTTTGGTGAACCGTAAGGAGCCCAGTGCTCGTTAGCGTCTGCACCTGTGTATGACTGAATGTTAGGTACAAAGTAGAATAATTTACCGATTGGTAAGTTCATAGCTTGTACTGAAACGATATCGTTAGCTAAAAGTTTTGAGAAAACACGTCTAACGATAGGAAACACAACAGTTTCGAAAGAACCTGAGTCAGCAGTAGACGCAGCTTCGTTGATGAGGTATGATGCTTGGTTTTCATATAACTGAGCAACGTTCTCTTTTAGGTGGCCTCTTAAGCCTTCTAGGAAACCTAATTTTTCCCATTTGTTAATAGTATCTTCTTTGATAACTTTAAGGTGCTTAAGACCAATGTTACCAACAAGACCTGATTCTAATAATGCTCCCATTTTAGTATTTGTTTTGTTTTTTTTAGTTTATTTATTTTTTAGAGTTTTGCCATTAAATCTTTAATTCTCAAGAATTGAGGATTTTCATAAGCTCTAGATTCGATTAAACTTGTTGAAGAACCTGAACTTGCTTGGTTGTTGATTTTTCTCTCAACACTTTCATTAAGTCCTTGTGTCTCTACCTTTGAAAGTTCATCTTTCATTGTTTTGTAGAGTTGTTTTGATTCTTTCAAAGTTTCTGCAGAGTCGAATCTTCTAAGAATGTTTATCTTTTCTTTTTTCGTAGTAGAATGTTCAGTAAACAAACGTGTAGCGTAAGCCAAGTTTGAATTGAATACAGCAACTTCATTTAATTTTTCTCTGAAAACATTCAAAGCTTTTCTGTATTCTTCATTTTTCTCTCTAAGCATTTTCATTTCTGCGTCGATAGACTCAATTTTAACACCATTGTCTGTGTAATTGTAATTACGGTTATTTGTAATTCCTTTTCTTAAACCTCTACCTTCTTTTGAACCAAATCCATAAGTTCTAGCAGCTTCTTTCGTTTCTTCTTTGGTTTCATAGTCTTTCTTGCCAGGATGTGTCTTAGACTTATCACCTTTGTTACCACCAAATTTTCCTTCGTAGTCTTTGTAGTGTCCGTCTTTGTCACCAGCTTTTTTCTCAACACCTTTTACATCCTTACGTTTGTACTCGTGTTTGTTAGAGCCGTAGTTTTTATCCTTGCCTTCTTCCATTTCACCTTCCTTGAACTCGAACTTAGCTTTACCAGTACCCATTTTTGTAGGTCCCTGTTTCTTGTGGTCATCGAATCCTTTCTTAGGTAGTGAACTACCGTATTTAAATTTAGGATTACCCATACCAACGCCTTTAGGTTTTACAGTCATTTTAGCTTCCTCGAGGTTGTAGTCTTCAGAACCTTCTTCCATTTCATCGTAAGATTCTTCCATTTCATCGTAAGATTCTTCCATTTCATCGTAAGATTCTTCCATTTCCTCGTGTGAACTTTCTTCCATTTCATCTTCTTCATCCATAACGATTTCATACATAATTTCGTCAACCTCTTCCTCTTCTTCATCATCTTCTTCATTGTATTCGCCTTCAGCGTACAATGCGTCCAACACTGCTTCCAAGTCTGTGTCTTTTTCTTCTAAATCTGATTCTTCCATATCCATTTGCATTTCTTCTAATTCGTACTCTTCTTCCTCGTTCATTTTCACAAGGTATTCAACGTCCTCATCAGTATCCTTGATGTGTACATCATTACCGTCTTTCTTTACGATAATTCCGTCTTCATCTCCCATACGTTTGAAAATCGCCAGAATTTCCTCATCAGAAGCATCTGTCAAATCGATGGTTTCATCTTCATCACCGAAATCCATTTCGTCTGAATCCATTTCGTCTGAATCCATTTCAAGTTCATCAGCATCAACTTCCATCGAGTCGTCATCGACATCAACGTCCGCCATTGCATCAAGCTCAATCTCATCTTGCTCAGATAGAGACTCTTTTACCAACTGACTGATTTCTTCCTTCATAGTTGAAGCAAGTATTCCTTTTGCGTTTTCGGCTATAACATTCTCCACATTCTTCATTTGGAGCAAAGCCTCTTCTACTAAATCTTTTTGCGACATAGAATTTTTTTACTATAAATACTGCACAAACCACAAAAAATTAAATTTATGAGGTTACAATTTTTAATAGCAAAAAAAGGGGGAGTAAAACTCCCCAATTTAATTATTCAATTACTTCATCAATTTTACTTTCAACAATTGCCGTTATTCGCCAATCGTGTTGAAACCCTGTATATTTTTTGGTCACTTTAGCCTCAACATCTGTCGGAGAGTAACCTTTAACAAGTTTTTCTTCCCTCATTTTCTTTAATCTTCCTGAGTTTTCATCGGGTAACTCATAAACAACTTTCGCTACAAAATATTTTTCATCCATATGTTTTAATTTATTTACCCAAATAATCGGTTAATCTTTTCATTAAATCAACTGACTTGTCCAAACCTTTTTCTTCTTGACGAACTTTTCTTTCCTCATCGAGGTTTTCTTCGTAGTTGTTTCTATCCTCAGGGTTTGTAAATAGATAAGCTCCAGGTGTTGATGGTGACGATACAAGGTCAAAACAAATTAATTCAAAATCATCCTGAACTTCATTCTGTTCACCAACTTTTTTTAATGAACCAACTCCACGAGATGACACACCCATAGTAACACCTTGTCTCATCAAGTTAGCTGCGATATCACCTTTTGTTGATACAAAACCACTTTCGTGGAAACCTGGTGAAGTTAACAATTTTAGTTTTCCCATCAAGATATTTCCATCCCACCACACATCAGTGATTATGTGAGCAACTCTGTCTAAATCAATTAGAGAAGATTCAGGGTGGTTTAATTCAGAGGTTGATAAACCTTTTTTGATTGCCGTCTTATATCTATCAGCTTCTCTTTTCAAAATTCTTTCAGGGTAGACACGACCATTTCTATTTGGTACACCATATTTTTGTAAAACGGCATAAAACTCAAAAGGATTTCTATAATCTATCTCTTTTTGTTCTTTAATAAAATCTTCATTCAATCTATCCTTCGGGTTTACGAAACCAGCATCCATTTCAATAAGAATACCTTTACCCGTCTGATTAGGTCCTAAAATCTTCATATCAGTTTTCTATTTCTCAATAAATATACTTCTTTAGATAGTTTGGTAGATTTCAGAGTTTTTGGAGGATGAAAAATTAAAATGTCGATTGTTGACAATATTCTCCCTGTAGATTTTTTTGATGATTTTTTTTACTGATTCTTTGATTTCATTTGATTTAAAATCTTGGGGAGTGGTTGTAAAAATATTTATTTCTAAATTCATAAATGACTTCTTATCTTTTCTTATCCCACTTGTTCTGAGGTCCAAATCGACAATAAAGTTTTCTTTGAAAAGTTCTCTGTCTAAAGACCCAAATACAGAGTGTTTTATTGAACGGGTCAAAGTATTGACTACGTTATTCCAATTTTCTTTATCTTCTAAAGGAGTAACCCAAGTTTGAATGTTTATGTAAATTGATTTAAGTTCTTTTGAATCAACTGTACCGTAAAATGTTTTGAGTGAGTCGTATTGATTGATGTTAATTGTTTTTCCCTTCTTCATAGGGTAGATTACTACTTAGTTTATTTTTGAAAAAAATAGTAAAGATTTTTACTCAATCCAAATATATGTATGATATATGTTAGTAGTAAAAGTTGACTCAAATATAGAAAAAGCCCTGAAAACCTTAAAATCAAAGGTCATCAAAACAAAACAAAACCAAAGATTGGTTGAATTAAAAGAATTTGAAAAGAAATCTGTTAGAAAAAGAGAACAAATGAAAGTTGCAAAACATCTACAATTTCTTAAGACTCAGTCTGAGAAATAGATTCTTCCAAATGTTTTAATTTGATGTAGTTAACTTGTTCGAAGTTTTCTATTTTAATTTTTTCGATTGTCTCGGCCAATTTCTGTTTCATTTCATCTTCATTTTCTTTTTCAAGAAGATTCTCTAATTTCAAAACTGCAGATTCTTTTAGTTGAACAAATTCTTTTTCCAAATCCTCTGGTCTACTAGCCAAAATGTGAAACACTTCTTTTTTGGTTGACTCATCTAAATTTTCTAAATAACTTTGAATTGTTTGGTTTGCAATACTAACCATAGACTTTAACGGAATTTCAATTGATTCCTTTATAGTAATGTTATTACTTTTTAAAGTTTCTAAAATCTTCTTTTTTGAAACAATTCTTTCCTTCAAGTTGATGTTTTTGAAATACACTAAATTATCCAAATCTTGATAGTTGTTTTTTACCTTTTCTCCCCCTTTTGGTAAACTAACATTTTCTATCAAATGTCTGATTAATTCAATACCTTCGTTTAGGTATAACTCGGCATCTTCTGATGATAAACCTTGTGGTTTATACAAGTCATCATACAAAGAATATAACTTCGAAAAATTTTTATTTTCGAGAATGTTGTGTTTAAATTCTCTTAAGGTTTTCTTGAATTGAGCAGAGTCATTGTAGGACTCTACAAGGTTTTTTTCTACAACAGATTTTATTTGTCCAAAGGTCATTACGTGGGGATTTTCCAATAAATATTAGGAACCAAGTAACTTATCCAGTTCTTCCTCGATTTTTCCTAAACTTTGTTGTCCAACTCCCAAATCTAAAAACTTTTTACCAAACATATCTGATTCCAAAAGGATATTCATATCACGATTTGAAATACTTTCTGGTGTAATTTCACCCGGTGGTGGTGTCGGTGGTTCACCCCCTCCTAACTCTCCACCTGGTGGAGGTGATGCTGGTACCTCTCCTCCCAAATCTCCACCAGCGAATGCTCCACCTAACTCAGCTGGTGCTCCGGCCTCTTCTCCTCCTGGTGCTGGTGTACCTGCAGGTGCTTTACCCGTACCATACAATTTATCGATTGTATCGAATATACCTGTCTTAACAATTACAGTTGGTGTTTGTTTGAGTTCTTCACCAACAGCTTTTTCAATTCTTTGTTGTAATAAATCAACTCTGATTTCATCGTCAGACCATTGGAATAAATGCTTCTTAGCCCACGTTGATGAAGTTGCTGCAATACCTGAGCCAGGGTCAGAAACCATATCTTTGTACAATAACATTTTTTCTTTCCAAATGTCAATTTTAAGAAGGTCTGCCTGAGTTGAGGGGTTTGTTAGTCCCAAAGTAAAGTTTGAAATTTCTTCTTCAAATCCCAACAAAAACAAGTGGATAATCGCAATCTTATTTAATTCCTGAACCATAGATTTTTGAATTCTATTGATGGTTCTTGCAAAACGAATATCCATAAGAGCTAAACTCTTTCCATCTCCAACTACGTCTTCGAAACCAAGAAACGCCTTAGGTATACGAAGAGCAGTTACAAGTTTTTTCTGAAGATATTCAATATCCGCAATTTCAGAAAGATTCTGAGCACCTGCCAAAGTATCAATTGGATTTGGTGCTGCGGGGTCACGAACAGGAATAAAATAATCTTGGTCAACAGCCATTTGGTTGAATCTCATATCAACCTGACCTGTTTTACTGTCAACAATTTGTTCTCTTTTGAACTTGTTTGCAACACGTTGTACATACGCCTCAACGTCGTCGTCGTTCATATTTCCTACGTAGACTTTAAATACTCTACGTTCTGGGGCTCTTGAAGTACGATATATCAACATCGCGTCCTCCGATAATAGAAGTTGTTTCCAAATTCTACGGGACTTTTCCAACATTGATGTACCATACGGCAATTTTCTATCGTCACCCAATAGTCTGAAGTGACCTATTTCCCAAGGTTGGAATTCCATATTTCTTGCTTTCCAATAGAATTTCAAACCTTTTTGGTCGTCCTCTTTTTTGATTTCGTAGTTTGACCCGTTCATCAAACCTCTCTCAATTCTTTCGATTTCAACGTTTGGTAATTGTTGACAACCGATAACACCCCCTTCAGAGTCCAATCTGAGATAAATAAAATTGTCACCATACTTACAAGTGTTACGAGTCCACATAGGTAAGTTTGTGTTGATATCTAAGTTATTGTTGAATAAATCCGCCAAGACAGATTTAATTCTTTTAGATTCAGAATAAATTTGGAGAACAAAACCATCCTCATTTGGTGTGGTAGATTCTTCCGCGTAGATATCAAGTGCTGCAGAAATCTCAGGAGTATATTCCATTGATTCATAATCGTAATACGACGCCAATCTGTTTGGTTCATAATAAACCGCTTGTGTGTATAAGTTACTTTCAACCTTGGCAAATTGACCCGCTAAGTAAGATGTCTGACGAGCTTGTAATTTTTCTTTTTCATATTCAGCTTTATCGGTAGTTCTTAAAAGTTCTTTTTTGTCGAACTTGTATATAGGAAAATCCTGACTCATAAGAGCATCAGGACCCATTGCCCTACCTAATCGTTGCCATATGGTAAAATTCTTATCACTCATTATCTATAAATTTACTTATCAATCGTCTTTTATAAATACTACTTCGGACCAAACAACCATTTATATTGTTCATAATCATTACGAGTAGGAGTGTAATATTTACTATTTTTTGTCATTGACCCTGGTGTCTGAGGTAATGATGGATTAAAGTATTTTGATTGGTCTTTGTTTTCGGAAACCATAGTTGTCCAAGAATTTAACATAGACTTGGTATGATTTTCAACTTTACTTAGTGAGGGAAATGCCGCCTCGGCTGCAAAACAAGCCATTGAGATTCCCATAATACAGTCATCGTGATGGCCTCTTTGGTGGTCAGGTCTTCCGTTTATGTAAACGAAAGTACCCATTTCATTTAAAAGTCTACTCGAACGAATTTGGAATTTGTGTCTAATTGCTTCCTCAAAAGATGCAATAATTTGAACCCTTTTTGCGTTGAAGTTTATACCTGGAATTTTTTCTTTTAACTTGGGGTCGTACTTCCATTTATTTGCAAAATCGACTCCCTCAATGTAAAAGTTTTCATAACCTAATTCTTGTAATTTTCTTGATGTTGCCACACCCATACCACCAGTCAAATCTGTAATACAAAGAGCACTATACATATTACCCCACTTAAACGCAATTTCAGCTAACACATCGGGTGGAATTTTACCAACAAATTCCAATACCTGTTCACGAGCGTCAAAGTCAATGATTTGTATACTCGAAAAGTCTTCTGAGTCACCTCGTGACACGTCTATACCCATTACGTATCTATGTCCGTTTTCAGGTTCTTTCCAAATCCATAATTGATTAGCCATCAACTTTGCATTTGGTTCCTTTATGTAGTTTTGGGAAATGTCCTGTAGTGTGTTAGAGTCAAAGACGTTATCACCTGAACCCAAGAAATTACATTCCAATTCCTGAGCAACTTTCCTTCGGTCGTACTTAAGTTTTTTTACCATAGCCTCGAACCAAGTTGAACAAGGTTTGTAACCATCAGAAAGGTAAACTTGAAGACTTGTTAAACTTCTTTCCCGAATGTCTATGTCTTTCAAACTTATAATATCCTCGGCAGTATATTCTTCTTTGTTGAGTAAATAATGAACGATATCTTTGGTTTTGACCATATACAAATCTTTTGTATAACGGGGGTCTCTATACCAAAACATTTCTGTGATTTTGAAATCATTCATACCCCTCAAGGCTTGGTCATAGATTTCATAATAAATTGGGTCATAACCATTTGGAGTAGAAATAACTATCACTTTACCACCTGTAGAAAGTGATGCCATACAAGCAGCCCAAAAATCACTGTCGGCCTCAATAAACGCAGCCTCGTCAAAGATTAAGACCGTGGGGCTATATCCACGAAGTGCATCTTTTGATGTTGCTACGGCCTTTACTTCACAGTCATTTGAAAGTTTGAAATGTCTTGCAGAGTTTTTTTCACCTGAGAAACCAATACCAACCCAACTTGGCCATTGTTCTGTAAATGCTCGAATTTTGTTTGCAAATTCAACAGATGTTTCAAGTTTGTTGGCAATAATCAATATTTTTTCAGGTTTTTCTTTACGGGCAAATGCCAATCTTTTACTTGACCAAGCAGCAGAGACTGTTGATACCCCCGCCTGACGATACTTCAGGGCAATGTTTTCATTGTGATTGTCGTAATCGTTAATTAATTGAACTTGGTCTTGGAATAACTCCAGCGGTACGTACTTGGAAACAGTGTTGTCATAAGTTTGGAGATAGGTTTTAAGAGCGTATGGCGTATTAGTCATACACTTCTTATACTCTATTAAAAGTTGTTCTTTTGTTAGACTCATTATTTGGAGGGACTTATACCAAGTCCTGCCAACAAGTCGTCAAAACCATCTTCACCCGAGTCTTCTTTCTCTGGTTTGAAATTTTCATAATCTGTTTTGAGTTGGTTCGCCCTTTTCATAATCTCGCGGAACCTATCGGTTGCTTTAGAAACACGAGATTTATCCTCTGAAATTGCGTCTCCCGTAAGTTTTATTACCTCAGCAGCAGGAAGTTTATAAAGTTCCATTTGGAACCAATTTATTAAACCTTTATTTTCATCTTCAAAAATCTCATCGGGTAGAGCAAATCGTAATTTTTCAACAACTGGCGGACCAATTCTCAAAGACCAGGCCTCCATAGGTAAAGTGTCCGTTTGACCCATAACTTGTTGTCTTATAACAGGGTCTTCAGGTAAACCATATCTACCTTTAGCCTCTTCCAAACCTTTCAAAATTTCGTGACACAAGATTGGAAATAACATACCCCAAGCAGAGATTGTTGTATCAGGTTTTTCTTCACCTTCTTCACCTTCGCCCTCATCATCGTTGTTGTTGTTGGCTTGGAGTTCTACTTTTCCACCAACACCTTGTCCTGTTTCAGACATATATTCTATCGAAGCCTCATCAGTAAAATAATTGAAGTCATTCAAAGCCATAATCAATAAGTAATTGTCATAGAGATTTGGGTTAATCCTGTTAAGTTCTCTTCTAACACTTGGTTTTTGGAAGACGTAGTGTCCTTTTTTGGCTGTCCCCTGAATAATTGCGTTGATGATATTTCTCTTATGAATTTCAAGTTCAACCAATTCCTTCCGAGTAAGTTCATCACCATCCATCAAAGCCTTTGCTTTTATTTCTTCTTCGGTTTCATCTTCTAATTCCTCAGATTCGTTTCGGAAATTTTGTACATTGATTTGTTCCCCTAAGTGTAAATCAAAATTGAACCAATTTTCAGGAACTTCAGACTCTTCGAGACAAGCCCTCAGAGCCAAGTCTTTTAACTCTTCAAGGTGCCGTTGCTCAATTTGCCAAGTTGGCATAATTTTACCATAAGCCTCAGATTTAATCATCATTGCAAGATTTCTTGGAGTAACAAGTGTTTGATTAGAGGTAGCACTTCTTAACTTATCAACAACTTGTTTAAATCTATTTGTGATTAATCTTTGTACGTCCTGTTCACGACGAGGAAGTGCAGGATTCTGTGCATATGGACTTTGAGGGTTAGAAATTTTTCTCTCCAAAGATGGGTCCATCCTTTCAGGATAATCACCATAATCGATTTGTTCCTGAATTTTTTTACTTCTTGCCATTACTTAGTAAACTTTTAATTGCGTTCAACACAACTTCTTTAGCCCTTTCTAAATCCTGAGCTTTGGGTGCAGGATTTTCTCCTGGGTTTGGATTTTTACCAGGGTGTGGTGGTCTTTGGGGTTTTGTATCAGGTTTTACACCTGGCTTAGTTTTAGGTTTCGTTGGAGCTTTCGTTGGAGCTTCAAATATCGTTTTGATAAAATCTTTCTTTGTCATCTTGGGTGTTAAATTTCTTTCCACCAAAGATACGATTTCTTTTTCAATTAACCAATGGTAAGGGTTTTTTCCTTCCTTGATTGATTTTTTAACGTCTTTAACACATCTCTCGTACTTGTTAGTCTCAGATTTGCTCCAATCACTTCTTTCAGTGGTCCCAAATTCTTTTCCCATTGTTGAGGTACATATCGCCCAAGGATTGTATTCCTTCTTTTTTTCTCCAAGTTCACCTTCTGTTGGCATTCCGTCCACTGCCCCTGAAGGGTCATCCATATCAGTTGACGCACCAACTTGGTGTGGTTGTTGAGTAACTTGTCCTTTGAAAACATCCATAGGGTCAACCTCATCTTCCGTCATTTCAGTTTCAACTTTTACGTTGATTCCTTTAGATGTTAAATCTTTAAGTTTTTGAGGTTCTCTTGAGGCTTTATCTGCCGACATCATCACAATACCTTGTTCTTGAATCATAAATTTATTATACAATAAATCTAATTGAGATTCAGTCAATTTGCCCACGGTATTAGCACTAAGACCCATTTCGATAAGTTTAAGTGCTTTAGAATTAGTTTTCATATACAACGTCTTTTTCAAATTCGAGAATCAAATCCATCTCGTAGAGTTTATCTTTAACAGTTTTTTCTGGCTCACCAAATGAAAATACTAATCTTTTGTCTCTATCTCTGTCTGATGGTTCCCATCCCAATGCAACTACTCCATCCATTGAGTCCACCAAAGAAAATAAATCAGAATTTTGTATCAGTTCTAACTTGATTTCAGTGTTTCTAAGAATTCCAACTTTTTTTATATAATCTAATTCAGGTGGGTGAGGATAACCCGCGGCTGGTTGATTGTCCCAAGACTCACCCCATACCTCTTTGGTATCAGAAAATATAAATTCATATAAATTATCTCCTTTATAGTCAGGACCAAGTCCATTAATATAAATTAGATAACTCATAAAACCTGACCTTCTTGACTGATTTTAACCAATTTATTTTTGAATTCAAAAACCAAATTTTTCTTATTGGTTTTACCAACCAAATGGAAAAACTTATTTTCTTCTAAAAACTTCTTAGCAGACATTTCTTGTTCAATTGTCTCAGAAATTTTTTCGATTTTTTCAAAATCTACAGAAACTTTCAAATCCTTTTCTCTTTTTCTTTCTTCACTCAATCTCTTTGCATATTCGATTTCAGAATCAGAAACTTCAAAATAGTTACTCAGAACTTTATCTATCTTTGATTCTTTCATACCCATAGTAGGTTTGTATGATTCTGTAGGTTCTTCAGGTGCCATAGGGATTTCAACGTCTGTTTCGATATCCATTTCGTCTTCCATACCCATTTCATCAGGACCTATTGTATCCATATCAGCCTCAGCTTCAACGTTTTCCAACTTATCCATAATGTCTTCCATATCTTCCTCAGTTAACTTTGTTAAATCTGTTGCAGATATAACCATATTGATAACATACTTGATGTCTTCAGAAGTCATTCCTTCCTGTGATTCAAGTGCTCTCATTTTTTGAGTTAACTTACCTGTTAATTTTTGGATTGATTTAAAAGTTACAACTTCCTCTTCATCTTCCATATCAGGAGCCTCTATATCCATTTCAGCATCCATTTCGATATCTCCCTCTGGTGCTACGTCATCAACAGGGGGCATATCACCCATTTCATCGTCAGCCATAGGTGCTGCAGGTAATTCAGGTTCAGGAACTGCTGGTGGAGTTACAGGAGCAGGAGCCGGTTCATCCATCATAGGTTCAGCAGCAGGTGCTGATTTAGATTTGATTACAAATTTTTTCTGTTCACCAAACAATGAAGTACCTTCTTCGTTACCGTTAGTAACATTCACTTCCTTAATTATAAGGTTCAATCTTTTTAAAGCCTGACTATAGGAATTATAATACTTTCTATTTTTCATAGGTTCGATATAGTCGGCAGTACTTTCATTGATACCTTTTTTGATTATATAACCTTGTTTTTCTTTAACAATGTGATACTGGAATCCATCAACTAAATTGATAGAATAATCAGATACACCTTCTTTTAAAGATGATTGAGAATTGTTAAAATTGGCAATCTCAATGATTCTTTTGATTTTGTCGGTTCCTGTTAGTTTTTCACTACCGATAGGTTTAAGTTTTGACATAGTATTTGTTTGATTATTTTTTTTAATTGTTTAGGCCGTTGAAACCACCGATTTGAATTGCACTCAAGTCTACAACAACACCTTGTCTTTCTCCGTCAGCTCCGAATGGAACCCAATCAGATGGGTGAGGAGGTTCAAGAGGGAATGGAGGTGACTCCCAAGTTCCACCACTGAAACTTCCTGTTTGACCGGTTCCGTAATCATAAATACCGTCCACGTCAAATACACCAAATGGTGTAGGTGTTGGAGTTGGTGTTGAAGTATTTGTTGGAGTTACGGTGTTTGTCGGTGTATTAGTTGCGGTATTAGTTGGTGTTGGTGAATTAGTTGCAGTATTAGTTGGTGTTGGTGAATTAGTTGCAGTATTGGTTGGTGTTTTGGTTGGTGTAGGGGTGTTAGTCGAAGTATTACTCGCAGTAATTGATGGTGTATTTGTTGGTGTTGATGTCTTAGTAGGTGTTTGGGTTGAAGTGTTTGTTGGTGTATTGGTTGGTGTTTTAGTCGGTGTTGGAGTATTAGTTGTTGTGTTAGTCGGTGTTACTGATGGAGTTACTGTGTTACTTGGAGTAATTGATGGTGTTGGTGTAGGAGTTGAAGATGGTAAAGGACAAGAACCTAAAGTAGTTACAGACCCGTTACCACTTATCAAACTTACAAATGTTGCACATCTAACAGATGATAAACCTGTGCCAACAATTACAGTCAATGGGTTTCCATCACAATCAATCAAAACAAATGAACTTCCTGAGTTACCACCATTCAATTGATAGGTTTTACAAACACCTGGTGTGTTTGATGGCGTAGGTGTATTAGTTGCCGTATTTGTTGGAGTTGGAGTTTTTGTTGGGGTTGCAGTATTAGTAGGTGTTGAGGTTTTAGTCGGGGTATTTGTTGCCGTGTTTGTTGGGGTTGCAGTATTAGTTGGTGTTGAGGTTTGAGTTGGCGTATTAGTCACAGTATTTGTAGGAGTTTGAGTATTTGTTGGTGTTGGCGTTGGTGTGGGACCTGGACCGACTTGTAAACTTAATTGATTCAATCCACCATTCCAAGACCAAGAATAACTGCCGGCAGTCAAACCCATAGTTAAAAAACTTGCACCTGTAAATGTAAGGTCACCGATTATGGCTGTGTTACTTGTATACGCGGCATCAACTAAAAGTATTGGATTCGCAGTAATTAAATTTATAAACGCAAATTCATTATTGATTGATAAAGTATCTCCAGGGGTCAATGAATTTGAACCAAAAGCACCTTGTGCAACACCTGATGACATACCGTCGTAACGAGTCAATGTGCTGTTAGAGAATTTCAATTCTCCACCACCTCCACCGTTGATTCCATCAACAACCGCTTGGGTTACATCAACTGTCAACCCTGATAAATCAATACCTCCACTAACGCTTGCTACAACGTCCGAACCTACTTCAAGAATCGAAATACTTAAATTTGACATCTATTTTTTCTTAATAAATATACATTTCACACAAATAGTTATGTAAATACTTACGACAAATAGTGTTAGTCAATATTTTTTACCTCAACTGATAATTCTTTATCAGATTGTTGATTGACAGCATCGTAAAGTTTTTTAATTATTTTGGCTCTTCTCAGAAATTTGAAAACCAAATTTTCGTAAGAATATTCCCCCTCTTTTTCTAATCCTGACTTTCTATATTCTTTCAATTTATCTTTAAGAGTTTTTACTTTGGCTTCATTACCCTCCAATCCAAGTTGATTTATATTGATGATTAAATCTTCAATATAATTCTTCCAAGAAGTTATTTTTGATTTTAGAAGTGTTTTATCTAATCTGAAATTTTCTCTACTTGGCCTACTAATCCACTCATCATTTTTTATTGAGTACAATCCTGATGCGGTATGCTCTTCACTTGAATCCTGAGCATAAACTTCAACTTCATAACCAAAAATTCTAATATCGTGTTTTTGATTGAAAAGTTGTTTCTTGAGTCCAAATAATTCTTTATAAAGTTCTTCTTGTTTTCCAAATTGTTTGTAATCAATTATTACGTGTAAATCAAAATCGGAAAAATCTGACCAGTTGAAATTGGCCAACGAACCTGTCAAAGTAATGTCTTCAACTTTTACGTCATCACCCAAATCACCTATAAAGGCTTCAGCAATTTTTAGAAGGGCTTTACGTACCCTTCGTTTCATTGTTGCGTCATCAGGGTTTTCGGGATGGTCCCAAACCTTTGGATTCAAAGTTTCTCTTAGGGAAAAACTATCAATAATTTTTGAGGATACATCCATATTATATAAATACAGGATTATTCTACTTTCTTGTATTTGAATTTTTTTGCAATTTCGGTACTAAAAAATTTTCCCTGTGATTCTGCTAATCTGAATTTTGTGTAAATTGTGTGGGGAACTTCATCATATTCATATTTCAAACCTGTTTTAAATTCACAAACCATTTTTTTGGTTGCGGTATCATACTCAGTTCTAATGATGTTTGTTGATTCAACTTCGTTGATAATCTTTGTTCCGTTGATTTCTTCTTTTTTAATCGCCATTGTTTAAAGGTATTTCTTTTTCTATTGGTTTAAGTCTTTTCTGCATATAGTAATTTAAACTTTTTGAATCCAAACTAAATAAATCAGCAACTTCTCTAACCAATTGTTCATAATAATTTTGGAACCTACCGTAGTGAATCATTAACATTGTCGAAGGAGCACTTATTGAACTGATGTCACTTTCCTTATAACCCAAATTTTTTAACTCTGTTCTGATGTTTGTGTAAGCATCTTCAACGGACTTCATAGTGCTTGAGTTTTCCAAAAATTTTTCAATAGTTGCATCTTTCATATAATATAAATACAAAGAACCCCCGAGGTTTTCTCGGGGGTTCGTATTAGGACCTAAGTTTATTAAGTTCGTTTCGTATTTCTATAGCCCTTTCGAAGTCCTGTTTCCCAATCGCATCTTTCATTTCCGATTCAAGGTCCTGAATAGTTCCACTATTTTCCTCAAGTTTCTTTATTCGGTCACGAATGTAGATTGCCAATTGGAAATCTTCTTTTTCTACTGCAACATCCAATTCTTTTTTCAATTGTTTGATTGTGTTCTCGGGAGTTTTTGTTTTCTTCGGTGATGCACCACCACCAAATCCAGAACGGTAATACACTGTAGATTTGTAAGTTCCATCTTCAGAAGCAATCGTTTTTTTAGTCCACTCACCGTCTTGGTCGACACCTGAGCTTATTTCTTTAAGAAAATTTTCATTTCCAAAAAGGTTACGGAGGATATCCTCGAAGTCGTCAAATCCCCCCAAAAAATTTTTTCTGTTCATCATAGGTAAATATATTTTTTTTGTTTAATTTTGTCAACTCAAACTCAATTGATATGCCAAATGAATAATACTGACATTTTGTCAGTTGATAAATTCATAACCTGACAAAATAACAGTTACGTTGGTTTTGTATTATATTTGATGTATATTTGTAAAAAAAAGTTATTATGAACGACTTATTAGATGATGACGACGACAAAATTATGAACCAAAAAAAGAGCAGAGATTCCGCAACTCCAGTATTGGACAATTTTTCGAGAGACTTGATTAAAATGGCTGAAGAGGGTAAGTTGGACCCCGTTGTAGGACGGGAGAAAGAAATCCTCCGAATCGCACAAATCCTTTCTCGTAGAAAGAAAAATAACCCAATTATCTTAGGAGAACCTGGTTGTGGTAAAACCGCAATAGTGGAAGGGCTGGCAATCCTTATCCAAAACGGGGAATGTCCTAAAAACCTTCTTGACAAAAGACTTGTGACTTTGGACTTGACCTCAGTTGTTGCCGGTACAAAGTACCGTGGACAATTTGAAGAACGTTTGAAAGTAATCTTGGAAGAATTGGCGGCCAACCCAAACATTATTGTGTTTATTGATGAGATTCATACATTGATTGGTGCTGGTAATTCTTCAGGTTCTTTGGATGGTTCCAACATTTTCAAACCAGCATTAGCTCGTGGTGAAATCCAATGCATTGGAGCAACTACATTAGATGAATACCGAAAGTCTTTCGAAAAAGACGGAGCATTAGAACGACGTTTCCAAAAGATTATGGTGGACGCATCGACTGTGTCTGAGACAATCGAGATTCTTACCAACGTGAAAGACAAGTACGAATCTTTCCACAAAGTAAGTTACAGTCCTGAAATCATTGAGTTGTGTGTTAAGTTGTCTGAGAGATACATCACCGACCGTCAGCTTCCCGATAAAGCATTTGATATTTTGGATGAAGTAGGTGCTCGTTCTCAGACAGAACAAAAAATCCCTGAAGCAATCGAAGAACTTAAAAAGAAGGCTGTAGATATTAAACAACAGAAGATGGATGTTGTTAAACGTCAGAACTATGAACAAGCGGCTGAGCTTAGAGACAAGGAACGCAAAATCTTGTTGAAACTCGAACAGGAGAAAAAGAAATTTGAAGAAGAGTCCAAAAACAATCGTTATCCCATCACCGAAGAGAATGTGTACGATGTTGTTTCTTCAATCACTAAAATCCCCGTATCCAAGATGTCTGTTGATGACACCAACTCCCTAATCAATATGGACAAAGTCATCAAGGGTAAGGTTATTGGTCAAGACGATGCAGTTGATAAGGTTGTTAAATCCATCCGCAGAAATCGTATCGGTATCAAAGACCCAAACCGTCCAATCGGTTCGTTCATTTTCTTAGGTTCAACGGGTGTAGGTAAAACTCACTTGGCTAAACAAATCGCTAAAGAACTGTTTGGTAGTGAAGACGCTCTTATCCGTGTGGATATGTCAGAGTATCAGGAGAAACACACCGTTTCAAGACTGGTGGGAGCTCCTCCAGGATACATTGGTTATGAAGAAGGTGGTATGTTGACCGAACAGGTTAAAAACAAACCTTATTCTGTGATTCTTTTTGATGAGGTTGAAAAAGCACACCGTGACATCTTCTCTGTATTACTACAGATTCTTGATGACGGACACGCAACTGATTCTTTGGGTCGTAAGATTAATTTCAAGAACACCTTGATTATTATGACTACAAACTTGGGGGTTAAGAAACTATCTGACTTTGGTTCAGGAATTGGTTTCTCATCAAACAAGTACTCAAATGAAGAAGCTAAGAAGCAAGTTTTGATGAAAGAATTGAAGAGTTTTTTCTCACCTGAATTCTTAAACCGTGTTGATGATACTATCGTGTTCCAATCATTGTCTCAAGAAAATATCAATCACATTACTAAATTGGAGATTGACAGATTGATGACCCGATTGAAAGACCGTAAATACAATCTTACTTACAACCCTACCATTGTGGATTACATTTCCAAAGTTGGGTTTGATGAAGTCTACGGAGCTCGTCCAATCAAAAGAGCAATTCAGGATAAAATTGAAGACTTCATCTCAGAGATGGTACTAACCGGTAAAATCAAAGAGGGTAAGAAGTATAACCTGACGGTTGAAGATGATGAAATCAAAATCGGAAAATAGAAAAGGGGACGAAAGTCCCCTTTTTTTTTACAGTTCCTGAAACAAATTTTGGTATATGTTTCTTCGTTCCTGATGATAAAACTTCTCACCTAAAGTCTCAATCAATTTTTGACCTAATAAGATTGAATTGTAAAGGTCTTCAACAACAACATATTCGTTTCTTGTGTGATAGTCGTAGTATCCACAAGAAAAATTGATACAACTGAAATCAAACATTTTTCTTAAAGAATAAACGTCCGTGTAAGGATGTGACTGACACATAAAGTGTGGCATATATTCTAATAGGTGTGGTTGACACTTTTCAAAGAACTCAGTTGATTGTTCAAACAGTGTTTGTCCATAACAATATTGAGTTACCATCCAATTTTCAGGTGCATCGAATTGAATACCGTAACCTACGTTTTCAAAAAATGATTTGTCGGATTGTAGTGAGCCGACGCAACCAATCTCTTCACTAACAAAAAATGCCACTTTGAGATTTGGTACCATTTCCAACAAACTTAAACAAGCAAAAATACCACATTTGTCATCACCTCCGATACCTGTTGGTTCGTCCATATTATTGTACGCTTTTAAGGCCAATTTGATTTCACCCTGAGCATTAGGAAGATATTCCTGAACCACATTTATTGTGTCCAATTTGTGCACCGTATCAGTGTGAGAAACGACACAAGGAAAAAATTCCACGGATTCACTTGTTTGTTTTGTGACATATATGTTTGACATTCCGTCAACATAAAAGTCGTAGTTTTTTTCTTTCAAATAATTGGTGAGGAATTCCACCATAAGACCTTCTTGTCTCGATTTGGTGGGCACGGACAGTATCTGTTTGAGGAATTCTAAATCTTGTGTCATAATATAAATTTGTAGCAAATATACTAAAAACCAAACAAAGTCTCAAATGAAAATAATTTTTGATTTGTCAATAAGTTTACAAATTTATCAAAAGGTAACGAAAAGCTACTTTGTTGTAATCCTTTGTAAATCTTGAACAATACTTTTGAGTCTTTTGGGTCAATCCCTGTCCAAATAATATCATATTTTGTATCAGGTTTGAATGATTTGATATAC
>Ga0172375_10001673_pt1 | contig 35414 bp, 27 predicted proteins | sample LakKiv1m_FD_114537 | JGI IMG/M metagenome (GOLD analysis project Ga0172375, IMG submission 114537) | Freshwater microbial communities from Kabuno Bay, South-Kivu, Congo - kab_092012_11.1m | ecosystem: Environmental > Aquatic > Freshwater > Lake | place: Democratic Republic of the Congo... | reverse complement strand
GGACTTAAGGCAGTACTTGGGGTCGCTGGTTGGAGCGGTTGGACAGTTGGTGTCGGTTTCTATGGTAGTTGGGAAGGAACCGTAAATGGTATTGTAACTTTTGAGAACCGTGGCATTATTAGTTAGATCGAACCTAATAGAGCTTTGAATAGCCCTACCCGTGATACTGGCATAAGAGACTAGGGTGATGGCGGCGAGGATGGCTATTACGACGATGACGACTAATAGCTCGACTATGGTGAACCCGCCTGTCTGTTCGACAGAACGGGCAGAGCCCCTGAACGAACGAGAAGGGGTTGAAATCCTGAGCGGGGTCGAATGGGTTGAAACCCTGAGCGAAGTCGAATGGGGGAAAGCGCCAACGTTTTTGTTATTTCTTCTCATAATCTTTTCATAATAGTTATGGTTCAAGTTTAGCACTGGCTTAATATAATTACAATTATTCGTACAGATGATAGAATTAGGTCATGAAGGTGCTAAAACTTCATTATAAAATATGGGTATTAATAGCATTATTGGTTATTATCTCTAGTGTTCTTGTCGTGGCTTGGCTAAAATTCGAAACGGCTTTGGCACCAATAGTTCCATTTGAGGAAAAATCCGTTAGTTCAGCCAATAAAACTGACAAAAAAACTACCCCAGCCGCTATCGTAACAACACCTACAAAATCATCGGCACCCAAAATAAACCCCGCATTGTCTGAGCCGACTAATATTTGGGTTGTCGTCAACAAGAGCCATCCGTTAAATCCCCTCACCTACACCCCAGCCGATCTGGTTACCACGAACGGCGCAACCATCAGCGCAAAAGCTAAGCCTGATTTCGAGGCGATGATTCAAAATGCCGCCGCCAGTGGTATTTCATTGCCTGTTGTCAGTAGTTATAGGTCGTATGGCTACCAGTTGTCTCTTTACAACAATTACGTTTCAATATATGGTCAAACGGCTACCGACACGTTTAGCGCCCGTGCCGGCTATAGCGAGCATCAAACGGGTTTTGCGATTGATTTCGGCAGCAACACTCAAACGACATGCAACCTGGACACATGCTTTGATCAAACCCCTGAAGGAAAATGGTTGGCCGAAAATGCTTATAAATTTGGTTTTTTGCTGCGCTATACAACCGCAAAGCAGGACTTGACCGGTTATAAAAACGAACCGTGGCATTATAGGTATATTGGCCGAGAACTTGCGCAGGATATGAAAAACAAAAACATCCTAACCCTAGAGGAATACTTTAATATAAGTGGTGGCACGGTTTACATATAAAATTATTCCGGAATAACGCTTGCGTTAATGTGGCAAATAAGGCATACTGTTGTCATAAGAACTTTTCATAAAACATCCGTCATATGGCGGAAAGGAGAATTCGCGAAATGGCAACAGCAAAAAAGAAAACCACTAAGAAATCGGCCTCTAAGTCAAAGAAACCTGCACACTTTAAATCATTCAAGGTTGTCAGAGAAAACGCTCCTTTTATGTCATTCAAGATCACCGAGCAAACGGTTTATTGGTCAATTCTGCTGGTTTTGATCTTGATTTTAGCTCTTTGGATTCTTAATATTCAAATCAATCTGTCAAGTATCCTAGATAGCATCAATCCAGTATAGACGGTGAGATTACATTCGTATTTCGGCGTCGACACCTGCTGGCAGACTGAGGTTTTGTAGGTTATCGATTGTTTTTGGCGTAGCATTGGTTATGTCAATCAAGCGTTTATGTACGCGCATTTCAAAGGCTTCTCCGCCCTTCTTATAGACGTGTGGGGATTTGACGACCGTAAACATACTGCGGCGCGTTGGCAGTGGCACTGGTCCGGATACTGTTGCGCCCGTTCGAATTGCCGTATCGATAATCTGTTTGGCCGATTGGTCGATGACCTTGTAGTCATAGGCCTTTAGGCGGATGCGGATGCGTGGCGCTTCGTTATTTTTGGTAACTTTTTCTGCCATAATAATGGTTCCTTTCCGCCGTACGGCGGATGCTATATCGTAACCTACACCGTATCGGATGACGCGGTCGCTATTTATAGCGTGTCATGAACCAGTTTACTTTCTGTCACGACGTAGTTATCGATATGATTACATGATATGAAGTCAGTATAACAGATTGGAAATACTTTGCAAATTGATTTATATATGTTTGTGATACATATTAAGTTGTTAATTCAAGGTTTGAGGGCATTTTATCGAGTGCCCAGCTCGTTGTCCGTTCAGAATCACCTGATGGACACCCTCGTATTCAACCTACGGTTCTTGTCATAAGCACATACCTTCCTTTTGGCATACTCGCAATCGTCACACTTCCTGGTCCACTTCGTTTGACAGTTAGCATGGACAAACGCATGGAAACTTCTGTGACAATTTACGTGCGTCAACAACTCCCTGTTAACCCCGCCGGATCGCCGGAACGCCTTTTTGGGAAAGTAGAAGTGATGCTTGTTCCAGGGCGATGATTCTAGTTTTTCTAGACAAATGGCGCATACCGCTTCGTCTGTCACTATCATTCCCCTAGTTGCGTTTGTCTTCTACCTCTAGGTCCATATATCTGACGTACTTACTGATGACAACCAGGTCGCCAATCTTGGCGACTTCACATTTGTCATCCGACTTGATAAGCCCGATGTCGCAAAGAGTTGGAATCAGAAATTCCATGACATCGGCGTGGGTGATGTCTTCAGCAATAGTCAACGTGCAGACCGTTGTCAACTTGGCGACGGTCCAGTCCTTGATGCTGCTGGTCGGCGGAAACGGATTCTTGTTCATGACACGACTGCCCTTGGAACTCTTGCGTATACGCGCAAAACCATTTTGGGCCTCCGTTGTTGAATTATAGGGACATTGCCTGCATTTGCTAGGCAAAGAAAAAGCACCTAATTTAAGAGCCTGATCTTTGGCTAGAATAAACTTACTGTGCGTATCACCAAAGTCCGCAACCCACTATTAGTAATATGATTGTAGTATATCAATTAAAAAGTCGTATCTCAAATATCTATTTATTACAGCCGATTGAGACACCTATGCCGGTGCCTGGGCTACGATTACCGCGCGACCAGCCCATGCCGATTTGACCACCGGCACTAGCATGGACAATCGCAACCGCCAAACCCCCTACTATTCTTTTTCGACCCAATTCAGGAATAATCATCACACCCAGCGGTTCAGAATTTCTATCACCCCTGATACGCTGGTGCAGCGTCAACATCGCAAAGCTTGACACATCCATTGTAAACATATCAAAATCCGGGTTTTCAGTTTCGAACTGGTCGCGACTGACCCGATAAGCATCAATTTGAGTTTCGTCGTCTCTTTCGTCGTCGTTTTGTTTAACGTTAATTTTGTCAAACGGCATATTGGCAAAATGAACAAACGGAAACATGGGATTTTCGCCATCCGATAGCGCCAGGCGTGATTGACCGGATAAATATGATATATCGGTGTCTTGTTTTTGGCGGCGTCCAACCAGTAAATGACTGATGTCGCTGGCCCCATGCGTCCAGTGTGTTCTATGCCAAACCGAAAAACTTGGGTATTTTTGATTATTTTTATATAAATGGCCATCCATTGTATCAAGGATTTTTCGCAATTGATAATCATTTTCAGGCGGCAAATGAATAAATGGTTCGCCAGGACGTGGTTGACTATTAACTAGTTGCGCGTAATCGTTTTTTAAAACATCAGTCAGTAAATCCGGTTCGCTAGCAATATCCAGGCCTAAAATCGTGGCGGCCTCGACTGACACGCCAACGGCATCAGATATATTCACCTCTTTTATTTTTTCACTCATTCGATGTTCTATTTTACAGTAATTGATAATTATGTCAAAGTTAGTAAAATAAAATACCTCCGTTTTCAGGAGGTATTTTACGTATCAAAAATCTAATTATTTGATAACTTTGGTTACCACGCCAGCGCCTACGGTCTTGCCGCCTTCACGAATGGCAAAGGTTAGTCCCTTTTCCATAGCGATTGGAGCAATAAGTTTGACCTTGAAGGTTACGGTGTCGCCAGGGATGACAAGTTCTTTGTCAGCCGGCAATTCAACTTCACCGGTAACATCGGTTGTACGGAAGTAGAATTGTGGCTTATAGCCCTTAGAAAATGGTGTGTGGCGTCCGCCTTCCTCTTTTTTCAGGATATAAACTTCACATTCAAATTCAGTGTGAGGTGTTAGGCTGCCTGGTTTGACGACGACTTGGCCGCGCTCGATTTGTTCGCGTTCGATTCCACGAAGCAACAGCCCAGCATTGTCACCGGCCTGACCTTGATCGAGGTTTTTCTTGAAGGCTTCGATTCCGGTTACAACAGAGCTTTGAGTGTCTTTGATACCGACAATTTCAACAGGGTCGTTAAGCTTGACAACACCTTGTTCAATTCGTCCGGTAGCAACCGTGCCGCGTCCCTTGATACTAAAGACGTCTTCGATTGGCATTAGGAATGGCTTGTCTAAATCGCGGACTGGGTCAGGAATGTAATCATCCATAGCTTTGACCAGTTCCATGATCGAATCTTCATCCTCTTTGCTGCCTTCCAGTGCCTTGGTTGCAGAGCCCTTGATAATTGGGGCATTCTCATCAAAGCCGTTTTTAGCCAACAGTTCTCGAATATCCATCTCGACTAGTTCGACCAGTTCTGGATCGGCCAAATCCATCTTGTTTAGGTAAACGATAATCTTTGGAACGCCAACCTGGTGAGCCAACAGAACGTGTTCGCGTGTCTGTGGAAGCGGACCATCATTGGCTGCTACGACCAAAATTGCGCCGTCAATCTGGGCAGCACCGGTAATCATGTTCTTGATGTAGTCGGCGTGACCCGGCATGTCGACATGAGCATAGTGACGCTTTTCGGATTCGTACTCTTGGTGAGAAGTGGCAATCGTGATACCACGAGCCTTTTCCTCTGGTGCGTTATCGATTTGGTCGAAAGCAACTTCTTTGTTAACCGGGCTTGGTAGCCTTTTAGCTAAAACTTTGGTAATAGCTGCGGTTAGAGTTGTTTTACCATGGTCGACGTGGCCCATTGTACCGACATTGACATGAGGCTTGGATCGATCAAAGTCTGCCATTATTCTTTTCTCCTTGCTACTATTAGTAGCGTTTAATTTTTCCTGACGCGTTTGAATAGTACCTCACGCGACGTATATCTGTCATTATACAGATGTTTATGCCCCGCGTAAAGTGTTTTTAATTTACTTGCTGGCGCGTTTTTCGATGATTTCGCGCGCAACATTTGGCGGAACTTCCTCGTAACGAGAAATTTCCATCGTGCTGGCGGCCCTACCTTGGCTCATCGAACGCAAATCATTAGTATAACCAAACATGCTAGCTAGCGGCACTAACGCCTTGACCAGCTTGGCACCACCATCCAAGTCATCCATCGACTCAATACGACCGCGACGTGAGTTAAGGTCGCCAATGACATCACCCATGAACTCTTCGGGTGTTGTTGCTTCAACGTGCATGATTGGCTCGAGAAGTATTGGGTTTGCGCTCTTGATTCCTTCGCGCGTAGCCAGGGCACCAGCCATCTTGAAGGCAAGTTCGGAGGAGTCGACATCATGATAGCTACCGTCATATAGGGTTGCTTTGATATCAACGACCGGATACCCGGCAATAACACCGCCATCCAGTGTTTCGCGTACACCGGCTTCGACCGGCTTGCGGTATTCCTGAGGAACAACGCCACCCTTGATCTGGTCGATAAACTCAAAACCCTTGCCGGCTTCGTTTGGTTCGAACTTGATCCAAACATCACCATATTGACCACGACCGCCGGATTGCTTGATGTGTTTACCCTGAGTCTGTGACGTACCCTTGATAGTTTCTCGGTATGCAACTTGGGGTTCGCCGACATTGGCTTCGACTTTGAATTCGCGTTTCATGCGGTCAATCAATATATCCAGATGCAACTCACCCATTCCTGACATAATCGTCTGGCCCGTCTCTTCGTCAGTTCTGATCTGGAAAGTCGGATCCTCTTCGGCCAATCGCTGCAGAGCGATGCCCATTTTTTCTTGGTCTGACTTCGTTTTTGGCTCAACGGCAATCGAAACAGGCGGTTCCGGGAAAGTAATCGACTCCAGGATAATCGGGTGTGACACATCGGACAAGGTAGCACCGGTAAATGTATCCTTGAGACCGACAACCGCAGCGATATCACCAGCGCTAATCTTGTCAATATCTTCGCGCTTGTCAGCATGCATACGAACGATGCGACCGACACGCTCTTTTTCGCCAGTAGTAGTGTTGAGGACGTACGAGCCGGCGGTCATAACACCACTATAGACACGAACGAAAATTAGCTTTCCGACAAACGGATCGGTTGCAACCTTAAAGGCTAGGCTGGCTAATGGCTCTTTTTCATCCGGTTTGCGCTCGACCTCATCACCTGTCTTTGGGTTTTGTCCCCAAATAGCTTCAACGTCCAAAGGCGATGGCAGATAGTCAACACACAAATCCAGCAGTTTTTCAACGATGACCCCACGTCCATCGCCACCGGTTACCAGATAAAAATCACCAGCCAAAATTCGCTTACGCAGGGCAACCTTTAGTTCATCAATAGAGATTGATTCTTCACCTTCTTCGAGGTATTTCTCGAACAAAGCATCATCAGCCTCGACCGCTGCTTCGACTAGCAAGCTACGGGCATTTTTCGCCTTTTCGACCATATCAGCCGGAATTTCGCTAACGGTAAGTTCGTGATCGGCATACTCTTTGTAGGTGTATGCCTTCATGTCTAGCAGGTCAACGACTCCATTAATATCCTTTTCAAAGCCAATTGGCAAATGAATCGGCAGGGCGTTTTTAGTCAGACGCTTGTGAATACTGTCTAGTGACTTAAAGAAGTCACCGCCGGTCTGGTTAATCTTGTTAATAAAACAAAGCCTAGGAACTTTGTATTTGTTAGCCTGACGCCAAACGGTCTCGGACTGAGCCTCGACACCCATTTTTCCATCAAACACGACTACGGCGCCGTCAAGCACGCGTAGCGAGCGTTCAACCTCGGCCGTAAAGTCAATGTGACCGGGCGTGTCAATGATATTAATCTTGTGATCCCGCCAAAAAGTCGTCACTGCGGCGGAGGTAATTGTGATACCACGCTCGCGTTCTTGCTCCATCCAGTCGGTCGTTGTTTCACCTTCATGAACCAAGCCAATCTTGTGGGCAAGTCCGGTGCGATACAAAATACCTTCCGTCACCGTCGTCTTGCCAGCGTCAATATGGGCAATGATACCGATATTGCGCAGATCTTTTAATGCAACATGTTTTTCTGCCATTATTTCTCCTTATTATCGTGGTTTTTTCCGTTGTTTTGTCCGTCATACCTAATAGCAGTTTCCAGCGAATCAATCGCAAAATCAATTTCACTGCCAACACTCGGAGCAACATAATCTATGCCGGGTTGCGCTACATCAAAACTACATTCTTGTGATAAACCCCTAACCACAGCATGTCCAAACTCTCTATCACGACCAATGCGCGCCTCGGATACAACTTTATCAATCTTGCCGTTGTTCGGTCTCTCTATGGCCGCCATGGTAAATTCGCCACGACAGTCTTTGACTTCTAATACGGCTGTCTTGATTTTCATGCCGTCTACTTCAACAAAATATTCACCGCCCATACCCTACGTCCTCGCAAAATGCGCGAATGCGCGGTTAGCTTCGGCCATCTTGTGGGTATCTTCCTTCTTCTTGAAGGCGCCACCAGCTTCGTTATAAGCATCGACTATCTCTGACGCCAGGCATTCTGGGTATGACGCACCCGATCGCGCTCTGGCTGATTGAACCAACCAACTAAAGGCAAAGTGAAGCTGTCTGTGTCCCTGGATAGGGAATGGAATCTGATAGTTAGCACCGCCGACTCGTCTGGATTTGACTTCAAAGTTCGGTGAAATATTCTTTAGTGCCTTTTCGAACACTTCCAGTGGATCTTCTTTTTTTAGCTTTTTTGCTGCTATTTCGAGCGCTTCATAAACCGATCGTTCGGCAAGTAGTTTTTTGCCATCAAGCATCGATTTGTTGACCAAACGCTGAACTAGAATACTTTGGTATTTGCGGTCTGGCGCGATTGTACGCTGCAAGCTTACGGTAACTTTACGAGGCATTATTTAGACTCCTTTTTGGTGCCGTATTTCGATCGGCCATGTTTACGCTTGTCTACACCCTGCAGGTCCAACGCACCACGTACTATATGATAACGGACACCCGGTAAATCAGGTACGCGTCCACCGCGAACTAAAACGACAGCATGCTCTTGTAGGTTGTGACCTTCGCCACCAATGTACGCCCAAACCTCCTGCTGGTTGGTCAGACGAACACGAGCAACCTTGCGAAGCGCCGAGTTTGGTTTTTTCGGGGTTTTCGTGGTGACCCTAATACAGACACCACGCTTTAATGGGCTGTTTTGGTTGTAATAATGAGTTTTTAGTGCATTATAAATCCGATCAAGCGCCGGTGATTTCGACTTCTTGCCGGCAGTCTTGCGCGGTTTGCGCACTAATTGATTAATGGTTGGCATTTATCCTCCTAGATTCCTTTCCGAGGTTATATACTTTACCGCCAATCTCCTTGTTGGCAACTTTGGCGGATTCACTCTCCTTTAAATACATAGTTGTAGCGGACTTAAGTGTAAGTCCTTGGTTTTACAGGTCGGATTCAGCATATCCTCGCTGTGTCTTGCTTATCGGCACTTGCGATCCTGTACACATTCCAAATAAACCGCGAGCCCAATAAGAGTAAACTCTTGGGGGTAATTATAACAAATATGGCAATTATACGCAAATGGCTACATGCCTAGCAATTCGCGTAAGAAAACGAGGGATTGCTATCAGCTAGTGGACTGTCCCGCCAAAGGCGGGAGCCGTTCACCGTACGGCGAAGCCACGCGCTGACTGTAAAGTCACGCGTAGAGTGTGCCGGTAGCGGATACAATCCCGAAGTTTTCAGTATTACTAGATCGCGAGTTCGATATTTTCGGCGATTTCGTGTTCGATTTCCTCTTCGGTCTCAGGGATTTCTTCTTCGTCTTGCTGCACGCCCGTGCCCACTGGGATTTTTCGTCCGATAATCACGTTTTCTTTCAGACCGTGCAAACGATCGACGCGACCACTGATGGCGGCATTGATCAGAACACGTGTCGTATCCTGGAATGATGCTGCCGACAGGAAGCTATCAGACCAGATGGAAACCTTGGTAATACCCAATAGCAGCTGTGTAAACTCAACCGGTTGTTTGCCCGTGGCAATCAGCTCTTCGTTGGCTTCTGCGACTGACGCCTTGGATACGATATCACCCGCGACGAATGAGCTATCACCTGGATCTTCGATTTGAACGCGACTGAACATTTGTCGCACTATGATCTCAAGGTGTTTATCAGCCACATCTTGACCTTGTGCAGAGTAAATGCGCAGGACTTCGTTAACGATATAGCGCTGGGTAACTTCTATGCCCTTCAGTCTCATTAAATCATGCAAGTTCAAAGAACCGGTGGTCAAGCGGTCACCAGCCTCCACGGCGTCGCCCTTGGCAACTACCAGTTGAGCACTGCCAGGAATCTCGTATCGAACCGGTGAACTGGCGTTAGCTGCCAGAACCAGGGTATCGTTCGCTATCTCGACAACTCCGTCAAATGGAGCAGTAATCGGCTTGGACTCACTTTCACCCGTAGCCAAAACGTCACCAACCTTGATATCGCTACCCGACTTGACGGTAGGCGTGCGACCTTCCAGCGGTACGTTATCGACATGACCAGCCTCGGGGGTTACTTGTACGATGTATTTCTTGCCCTCTTCCCAAACATCAACCAGACCTGTTACTTCGGTTATATAGGCCTGACCTTTTGGCGTCCGAGCTTCAAACAACTCTTCGACACGCGGCAGACCCTGAGTGATGTCACCACCGGCTTCACCACCCTTGTGGAAGGTCTTGAGTGTTAGCTGAGTACCGGGTTCACCGATGGATTGCGCGGCAATAACACCGACCGGCTGATTGGCCTCGACCAAATGACCGGTTGCCATGTCAATACCATAACTCTTGCGAGGTATACCACGCAGATTGCTGGTCGAAAGCACTGATTTTATCTTGACACTGTCAATCGACTCGTCAGACTCTATAGCAAGTGCGGTATCACGAGTAATAAGCTGATCGGCGTCAATATATCCCGGAACATTCTCGGTGGTAAATCGGCCGATCAAGCGGTTGCTAAAGCTGATCATCGTCATTTCGGATTCATTGCGGAATATAGTGTAACCTTCGTCGTCATCGGGATTATCACTATCCTCAACCGAAAATACATCCTGAGAGACGTCGACAAGTCGCCTTGTTAGATACCCTGCATCCGCCGTTTTGAGAGCGGTGTCAATCAAACCTTTGCGTGCGCCACGGGTAGCAACGAATTGCTCGAGCGAACTTAGTCCGTCTTTGTAGTTCGAGCGAATAGCCAGCTCGATTTCAGAGTTGTTCGAGTCGACCATGATTCCAATCATGGCACTCGCCCACTTGACGTTGCTGATGTCACCACGTGCGCCGGAGTTAACCATAACACTGATACTGGTGTCCATATCCTTCAGCTCATCCTTTAAGAAGTCGGCAATTTTGCGGTCGACCCGTCGCCATGCCGCAATCGTCAAGTTGTATCGTTCTTCCTCGGTAATCAGACCCTGATCAAATTGCTCGGCAATAAGTGCGGTTTTTGCGTCGCCTTCGGCCACGAATTCGTGAGTTTGATCGAATTGAACATAGTCATCCTTGCCGGTTGAGACTGCCGCGACCGTAGCGAATCGGAAAGCAAGCCCCTTGATCCTGTCGGCCATAATAGCCGTAGTTTCTGCACCATATAGATTAAATATCTTGGCAAGCACTTTTTTAAGCTGTTTTTTATTCTGGGTTGAATTGTCGAACGGAAAGTCTTCTGGCAGAATGTCGTTGAATAAAACGCGACCCAAAGTGGTGTTGCGTATTTCACCTCGGTAAAATACACGAATCGGACTTTGCAGATGAATCTTGCCGTGGTCGTATGCCAACTCGGCTTCATACACAGAAGTAAACGCCTTGATCTTTTCGTCTTTGGCGCCGGGTTTGTCATAAGTCAAGTAATAGTTACCCAACACGACGTCCTGGCCGATACTTAGTACTGGCGAGCCGTCAGCAGGTTTTAACAAGTTGTTAGTGGCACTCATCAGCTCTTTGGCTTCGTTTTGCGCGGATTTCGACAAAGGTAGGTGAACCGCCATTTGGTCACCATCGTAGTCGGCATTAAAGCCATTGGCGACAAGAGGATGCAACTGAATGGCTTTGCCCTCAACCAGCACAGGTTGAAATGCCTGAATCGACAAACGGTGAAGCGACGGAGCGCGGTTCAAGAGAACATATTTGCCTTCTATGACCGCGTCCAAGGCGTCCCATACCAGGGCATCACCCGATTCAATCAAACGAGTCGCCGATCGAATATTGTAGGCGTGGTCGTTACGAATTAGCCAGCTGATAATAAACGGCTTGAAAAGCTCTAGAGCCATCTGTTTTGGTAAACCACATTGATGTATGTGTAGTTTTGGACCGACCACGATAACGGATCGTCCGGAATAATCGACGCGCTTGCCCAACAAGTTTTGGCGAAAACGACCTTTTTTACCTTTTAGCATGTCACTGATTGACTTGAGTCGCCTGCGCCCGCCGGTTGCGTTAACCGCACGGTTACCTTTGGCGGCACTGTTGTCAATCAAGGCATCGACCGCCTCTTGAAGCATTCGCATTTCATTTCGGCAAATGACTTCTGGTGCGTTTAGACTGATAAGCTTTTTTAGACGGTTGTTTCGGTTAATGACTCTTCGATACAAATCGTTCAGGTCGCTGGTTGCAAACCTACCGCCGGTCAATTGAACCATCGGGCGCAAATCCGGTGGAATAACCGGCAAGACCGTCAGGGTCAAGCTGCTTGGCTTGATTCCGGCCGAATGCATACCCTCAAGCATCTTGAGGCGCTTTAGTAGTTTCTTTTCGCGCTGACCTTTTGCCCCTTTTACCTCTTCAGATAGCTTGGCAATCAAGTCAGGCAATTCAATTTCGTCCAAGAGTGTTTTTAGGGCCGAACCGCCCATGCCGACCTCGATCAGATCTTCGTATTCCTCTGGCAAATTGCGGTAATCGACTTCGTTGATTAAGGCGCCCTTGTTCAGGCTTTCCAGTTGAGCTTTCTTGGAAACATATGCGTCCTCCAGCTCCTCTAGTTCTCTGGTTTGTTCGGCTGCCAGCTGTTTAACGTCAGCGCTTTCGGCACCAGCTTCGCGTTCATAGCGCATTTTAATAGCAACGCGCCCGGCTTCGACTTCTGCCTCGGCATCCGCCAGATACTGATCGCGCTTTTCTTCGTCGACTTTTAAGATTACGTAAGTTGCAAAATATGCGATGCGTTCAAGATTACGAACAGTTATACCCAAAAGCAGACTCATGGCGCTTGGTGTACCACGCATAAACCAGATGTGCGCTACAGGTGTCGCTAGTGAAATATGAGCCATACGTTCCCTGCGAACGATTGATTTGGTGATGAGTTCACCATTTTTGTCGACCGCTGCCTCACGCGAACGAACGCCTTTTAGTTTACTATCATGCGGATTTACATCTTTGACGGGTCCGAAAATCCTCTCACAGAACAGGCCGTCACGTTCAGGTTTTTGTGTTCGGTAGTTAATAGTTTCCGGCTTTGTAACTTCACCATTACTCCAGCGCAAAACGTCTTCCGAGCTGGCCACAGTCAAACGTATAGCATTAAAGTCGGTAATTCCATTGGTTGCGACTATTCGTGACATTTTACACCTCCTCCCTTAATTCATCTTCCTCAATATCTGCTTCGTCGTCCAGTATCATATCGTCCTTGATATCATCAAAATCCTCTACGATGACTGGTTCGTCGATTTCTTCATCGACGACATTATCATCTTCGCCTGGAATAGAGCTGACAACCTGAGCGGCATCAACAACCGCATCATCGGACTCATCAAGCAAATCAACTCTCAAGCCAAGCCCTTGAAGCTCTTTGACAAGAACATTGAATGACTCTGGCAATTTCGGACCGACAATCGGCTCGTTTTTAATAATCGATTCATACGCCTTGGCACGCCCGTAAACGTCATCGGATTTGATAGTCAACATCTCTTGCAGAGTTGATGCTGCGCCATAAGCTTCAAGCGCCCAAACCTCCATTTCGCCAAAGCGCTGACCACCGTTTTGCGCTTTGCCGCCTAGTGGCTGCTGAGTCACCATGGTATATGGACCAGTCGAACGAGCATGAATCTTGTCGGATACCATATGATGCAGCTTGATCATGTGCATCACGCCGACGGTAGTTCTTTCTTCAAACGGGTTACCATTTTGCCCATCATACAACTGGAACTTTCCGTCGCGGGCAAAACCGGCTCTTTCAAGCTCGTCTGCGATTTTTTCGTTAGGCACACCGTTAAACGGTGGAGTTGCAACTTTGTAGCCAAGCGCTCTCGCAGCCATTCCAAGGTGTGTTTCGAACAACTGTCCGATGTTCATACGTGATGGCACGCCGAGCGGGTTCAACACGACATCAATCGGTGTCCCGTCTTCCATATACGGCATATCCTCGACCGGCAAAATTTTGGCAATTACACCCTTGTTTCCGTGGCGACCTGCCAATTTATCACCTACGCTTATCTTGCGAAGTTCAGCAACGAAAATCTGAATCTGCATCAATACACCAGCCTTAAGTTCATGACCGTTTTCACGACTGAAAACCTTGACACCAACGACTTTGCCGCCGCCAGAGCCAGTTACACGAAGTGACATGTCGCGGACATCCTTGGCTTTTTCGCCAAATATTGCCCTCAGTAACCTTTCCTCGCTGGAAAGTTCTTGCTCGCCCTTCGGCGTAATTTTACCGACCAGCACATCACCGGTCCTAAGCTCCGAGCCGACCTGAACGATACCATTCTCGTCCAGGTGCCTAAGGGATTCTTCGCTGACATTCGGAATATCACGAGTGACGATCTCGTCGCCCAGTTTGGTCTCGCGAACTTCTACGTTGTAATCCTTGATATTAATATTGGTCAAGGTATCGTCTCGAACCAGACGACTGGACAAAATCGTCGCGTCATCCATGTTATAGCCACCCCAAGGCATGAATGCGACCAATAGGTCACGGCCCAAGGCCAACTCACCATCGGCAATTGAGGCGCCCTCGATTAATGTATCACCTTTTTTAACCTTGTCACCCCTTGCAACACGTGCTTTTTGGTTGATGGAACGATCGTCGTTACTTTTTGCAAAGTGAACCAGTTCGTACTTTTTCAGACCGTCCGAGTATTTAACATGAACCTCATCGGCATCAGCACGAACGACTTCGCCATCACCCTCGGCGAGTACCAATTGACTCATATTCCTGGCGACATCAGCCTCGATGCCCGTGCCCACGGTCGGTGATTGTGGTGTCAGTAATGGAACGGCCTGTTTTTGCATGGCTGAACCGGTCAAAGCACGATCGACGCGATCTTTTTCAATAAATGGAATCAACCCGGCCGATGTTCCTAGAATCTGCATGTGTGAAGCGTCGACGTATGTGACTTCGCTGGCATCTACCTGTTCCGGCAAGATTCCGTTTCGGGCACTGACGCGCTCTTCGGCGAATGATCCATCGGCATTAAGTTTGACGCTGGCATCAGCAATAACCTCGCTGGCCTCTTGGGAAGCGTCCAGGTAAACCGTCTTTTTGGTAACTTTGCCGTTTTCGACTTTTACGTACGGCGTTTCAATAAATCCATATTCGTTAATCCTGGCAAATGTTGCTAGGTTTAATACCAAGCCGATATTGGCGCCTTCTGGTGTTTCAACTACGCAAATGCGGCCATAGTGTGTTGGGTGAGCATCACGGACGTCGAAGCCTGCGCGTTCGCGGCTAAGACCACCCGGCCCCATCGAACTTAGGCGTCGCTTGTGTGAAAGTTCGGACAGTGGATTCGTCTCGTCCATCAACTGTGAAAGTTGACTACTGGCAAAGAATTCGCGGACTGCCGCGACTACGGGCCTAGCATTGATCAACTGACCCGGTGTAACGGTTTCGATGTCACACATACTCATGCGATCCATGGCGTTTCGTTGCATTCTCAGCATACCTACGCGGAACTGACGCGCGACCAATTCTCCGACAAGCTTGACACGGCGATTAGATAACGAGTCGATATCGTCGGCCGGCTCTTGGGTATTGTTCAATCTTATGATTTCTCGAATAATCGCCACCAAATCCGTCAATTGAAATACTCGGTTTTCGGTGGTGTTAGATAGCTTTAGGCCAAGTCTCTGGTTCAGCTTGTACCTGCCGACACGACTATAGTCAAACCGCTTGAAATCAAAGAACATGCGTTCAATCATGCTGCGGGCATTGTCAACCGTTGCCAAATCACCTGGGCGAAGACGCCTGTAGACTTCGATTAACGCTTCGTTTGAGCCTCGTGCCTGGTCTTTGTCTAGGGTTGCATCGATGTGTTTAGTTTCGCCGGTGTCGATATCATCGAACAAGCTTTTGATTTCTGATGTTTTACCTTGTCCTAGTGCGCGCAATAGTGTCGTTACGGGTAATTTGCGACGTCGATCTATCTTGACATAAATAACGCCGTTTGTCGCCGTTTCCATTTCCAGCCATGCGCCACGGCCGGGAATAAGTTTCGCCCCGTAATAATTGCGAGACGGGGTCTTGTCAGCCGTAAAGAAAACGCCGGCGCTACGAATAAGCTGAGAAACGATGACTCGCTCGGTACCGTTAATAATAAAAGTTCCGCGATTGGTCATCCATGGGTAATCACCCAGGTAAATTTCCTGTTCCTTGACCTCGCCGGTCACTTTGTTGGTAAGCTCGATGTTGGCGTGTAGTGGAGCGTCAAAAGTCAGATTATTTTCTTTGGCATCTTTTTCGCTGTTTTTTGGGTCATGGAATTCATAATTTTTAAACCTAAGCGAAAGCTTCTGACCGGTATAGTCATCAATCGGGTTTAGTTCGGAAAAAATCTCACTTAGGCCCGTTTCGACGAAATCCCGCCAGCTGTCTTTTTGATGTGCTATTAAATTTGGTGTTTGTAGAGATGTGCCGTCCGTACTAAAGAAGACACGCTTGGTGCTATTAGGCCTTGTTTTAGCCATAAATGGTGTATGCTCCTCGCAATAAGCGCATTTTTGAATTAATTTAATAGGGTTCTTTGGCGCGAAGATTCCCTTAACTGCGCTTTGTTCTTTCGTAAAATGCCACCTTTGCGAAGACACGATAAACGACAGCTACACTACTTCTTGTTTATTATTATGAAGCAAACCAACCCTTAGGTCAATAGGTTTTCGGACTAATTTTAGGCTTTTTCAATAATATCGTCAATCAGGCCGTACTTTTTGGCCTCTTCGGGGGTCATCCAGAAATCGCGCTCCATATCAGCCTTGATTTTGGTCAGCTTTTGGCCGGTTCTTTTTGCTAAGATTTCCGCCATCATCTCTTTGACCGCCATTCCCTCGCGAAGGTTGATTTCGGTATCAGTTACCTTGCCCTGAGCTGTAATACTGGGTTGGTGTATCATAACCTTGCTATGGGGTAGCGCGTATCGTTTGCCTTTGGCGCCACTTGCCAGTAAAAATGCGCCCATACTGGCCTGCAAGCCAATACCGATTGTCTGTACGTCGGGTTGAATATACTGTATCGTGTCGTAAATCGCCATGCCATCATAGACACTTCCACCAGGGCAGTTAATGTATAATTTTATATCCTTTTTGGGGTCGACGTAAGCCAAATGAATCAATTGCGCTACGACGATGTTCGCCGTCTGTTCATCGATTGGATCGCCCAGAAAGATTATGCGCTCGTTCAGGAGCCTAGAGTAAATATCAAAAGCCCGCTCGCCTTCGAACGTTTTTTCTATAACGGTCGGGATTAAATAGTTGGTCGATTTTTTCATCACTCTTATATTATACTTATACTGTGGCCTGAGGGCAAACCGAGTTATGTTGTTTCAGAAGACTGTGGCCGAAGGCCAGCCGAACGCCACGTGCTGACCCAATGGGTCACACGTAGAGTGTGCTGATGAAACAATATAACTCGGTTTACCCTTGCTTTCTCTTTACTTTTTTGTATTCAACTCTACTAGTCGATCGACGGTTTTTTCAGTCAGCAGGCGACTTGCTATGTCTTGGCGCACTTCGGGTGATTCAAATTGTTTTAACGCTTCGGGGTTGTTGGCGTATTGTTTTTTATATAAATCGACATGCGCATCAAGCTCGGCGGTTGTTGCGTCAATTTTTTCAACCTTGCTCAGTTCGGCTAGCACTAGCCCTGCCTTGACTCGATTAACGGCAGCTTCTTTTAGTTCAGTAGCCTTCCAGTCGTCTTTTGATTTATAGCCTTTGTTTTCGATGTATTGTTCCAGTGTTATACCTTGGTACATTAAATTGTTGACAAAGTCACGTTCGATCGATGCGGACTGATCCGCGACAAGGATTTCTGGAACCGGTACTTTGCTGATTGAGACTAGTTCACGAACCAAGTTCTCCTTGAGTTTCTCGACGGCTTCACGCTGTTTTTGGGTGATAAGTTGTTTTTTTATGTCATTTTTTAATTCGGTCATTGTTTTGAATGGACCCGCCTTGACGGCAAGTTTGTCGTCTAGCTCGGGCAGGATTAACTCGTTTACTGACTTAATTGTAGTTGTAAATACGGCGTTTTGACCTTTTAGCTCGGCTGATTGGTAATCTTTGGGAAAGGTTAGGTTAATATCGAATGTTTCGCCAGTTTTGTGTCCAACAACGCCCTCTTCAAAGCCTGGTATGAACTGTTTTGAGCCTAGGACCAAGTGATGGTCGTTTCCGGTTCCACCATTAAAAGCAGCTCCATCTTTTTTACCAACAAAGTCAATTACAACCTCGTCGCCCATTTTTACAGCCCGTCCCACCTCCTTGTGCTTGGCTAGACCACTTTGGATACGCTGAATTGTATCGTCAACCTCCGAGGCGACTACTGCAACTTTTTCTGGTTGAGTTTTTAGCTTTTTATAATCGCCTAGTATGACTTTTGGCATTATTTCTACTTCGGCGACAAATTCAAGCGATTCGCCCGGCACATATTTCTTGACTGCAACCGAAGGGCGGTCCAAGGCTTGTATCTGGCCCTTTACGAAAGCTTCGGCAATGTTTTTGCTGATGGCGTTATCTAGAACTTGCTCTTGGAGGGTAGTCGGATTAATATTCTTGATTGCTATATCGGCTGGTGCTTTTCCTTTTCTGAAACCAGGCACCTTGACCTCCCTGGACAACTTGGCGACAGCCACTTGCTGAGCGATGGCCAATTCTTCGGCGTCCAAGCTAATAGTCATTTCAATTTTGGTGTCAGATAAATCCTTAACAGTTGACTTCATCGCGTTAAAAACCCCCTGTTGACATCTGCCTTTTAGATAGGGTTATTGATTGGTTCTTCATACAGTTTTTAACGTGATTCATTTATTCTCCTTTTCGCTGCCTTTTGTAAACATTTCTACTATTTCAGAAAACTTTAGTTTATATTCCTTTGACTCGTCCAGATCCTTTAGCGTGTAAATTCCACTAGTAGCCTCGTTTTCGCCATAAAACATGATATACGGTATATCTTTTTTGAGCGCCGTTTTGATTTGCTTGTCAAGCTTGCGTCCGGTTTCATCGACTTCAATATTTACACCCCTGTCGCGTAGTTCACGGGCTAATTGAACAGCGTCCTTGGACACGTCACCCAAGACGGAAAGATAGATATCGGTCGTTGATGCCAGTTTAGGTAGTAAATTATGGGTCCTTAGGAAGTTCTCGAACACCGTTCCTCCCGGCGCAAAACCAACGGCCGATACCGGTTCGGCTCCAAATATACCAACCAAACCGTCATAGCGACCACCACCGAACATAGCCCGACTGTTTTCAGGGCTTGTGTCAAAAACTTCAAATACCATACCGGTGTAATAATCCAATCCGCGCATAAGGGTAATGTCAAAAACCAAACTCTCGACATCAGCGCGTTCCAAAAGTGTAAATAGCTCTTGGACCTCTTTTACGGCGGCGCTTTCACGAATATCTTCGGGTAGTTCAGCCATGCTTTTTGCCACCAGTAGTTTGTTTAATTTCAACAAGCTTTCGTCAGAGTTTTCGCCAAAAATCTCGACCGCTTGATCATTAAAGTCTTGTCCCGAAATCTTGTCCTTTCGATCCAACAGCTTAACCATCATTTGCGCCTGGATTGCGTCCAGACCCAAATACTGCGCCATCATGAAGTTTATCAATTTTCGGTTGTTAATCTTGATAACGTAATCGGTGGCTGTCGCACCGCTTTTGCACATAATCGCATCAGCCATACTGATGATTTCTGCCTCGGCACTAACACTATCATCACCGAATATATCCGCGTTTAACTGCCAGAACTCGCGCTCACGACCCTTTTGTGGCCTCTCGTAGCGCATAAAGTTCGCAATTGAGTACAGCCTGGCTGGGTATGAAAGTTCATTTCGCTTGGCTGCAACCATTCGGCTGACTGTCGGTGTCATCTCGGGTCTAATCGCAACCGTTCTGCCACCACGGTCAACAAAGGTGTATGTCTGTTCGTTTACCAGTTCTTGACCACTTTTTGCGGCGTAGACCTCAAGTGGTTCCAGGATTGATGCGCCGTACTCTTCATAGCCAAATGATTCGGCCACACTGCGCCAAATCTTAAAGATATAATTTTGAACACGTTTATCCTCGGTATAAAAATCTCGCGTTCCTTTGTAGGGTTGTGGTGAAAGGGTACTCATCCCGTTAGAATTCCCATCCTAGCGAGAAATAAGTCAAATATTATTACTTTTGACTTTTGTGAATTATTGCGGTTTGGGATTCTAATGGGACTCATTACTATAATTTTTGCATACGCCCCTGTATTTTACAATACATGCCATCACAAACCTGCCAGCAACAACCCATTACCAGGGAGCTTGGAACCAGCCGGGTCTACACCACATCCAGCACTTTGTAGCAATGCTGTCTGCCGTCACGTCCAAACAGTCGTATTTTCGATAGCCTCTTTTTTCCTATCAATGCTCTGCCGAGGGGACTCTCCTTTGAAATCATATTTTTCGAAGGATTCGCCTCGATCGAGTCGACAATAGTATATTTTTTGGTTGAATCCAAATATTGCAGGCTGACCGTCGAGCCCAATCCTATATCCAACCTGGCTCTATCTCGCACTACCACCTCGGCGTTCATCAGAATGTCGGATATTTTGATAATCTCGTCTTCGTTTTTCTCTAGAGCTCTTAGGGCACCGGTTGATGCTATATACTCTTCGCGCTCCTTGGTGTCCATTTTCATAAGTCGTTTGCACATACCTGCTCTCTCTTTATTTAGACGGTTCAGCTGTACTTTTAGTCTATCCAGACCTTTTTTCGTTAAAAATACCTGTTTATTTGATGGATAATGTTTTCTATTGTGTTCGCCACTCATTTCACCCTCCATCCAATATAATGTACCCGTGCTTCAAGTTTACAAAATAATCCGATTTATCACTGTTAGATTATTCACATAACGCTGACAATGTCGCATATGTAGTGGTATAATAAATAAGAGACACACTATATATTGTGCTAGCGCGTTTTGGGTTACGGGGAGGGTCAATATGCACGACAGAAGATCATTCTATCGAAACAATCCGGTAGTAAAGTTCTCCAAGGGAGAAGTAATATTCCTCATAGATGAAGTGCCAAGATGCCTATACAGTATAAAAAGCGGGGTTGTTGAAGAGTCCAGTATCACCGCTAACGGCGGCCGCGAGTTGATATCGTTTGAGATTATCGGTGATATTTTTCCTAAATGTTGGGCGTTCGCTAAAACCAGCAAGACTCTCTTTGAATATACCGCTTTTACCGATTGCGAGCTGTATATGATAAGCCAAGATGATTTTCTCTCACAGATATCGTTTAATATAGATTTCACTAAAAAAATGTTGGATCGTTCGGTTAGTGCATATCTTGGCACGTCGCTCAAAATTGATGCTCTTGAGAGGTCTCACGCCGATCAAAAGCTGATTCACACCTTTCGCTACTTAAGCTTGCTCTATGGGGCTGGGCGAAGCAACGGTTTGATTAGAATAGAGGTTCCTTTGACCCAGCAGGATTTGGCCGAACTGACCGGACTGACCAGGGAGACGACCAATATGGAGCTGGCTAGATTAAGACGCGATGATGTGATTATCAGTTATCAAAAATACTATACAGTCAACATGATAAAGCTAAACGAAAAAATCAACAAAACCTACGAACCCGACAGATCCTTAAGTTTGCTCAGAAAAAAAATTAACAACACGAATCCGCCCGATCGGCGAAGACAAAAGCGAGTCTAATCCTGCGCCTTAGGGTGAAGGTTCAAGCACTATCATATAACCAACAAAAAAAGACGGTAAAAATCGTCATTCTTTGTTGGTACGCGAGAGAGGACTTGGTCACCTCCGGCGACCCCGCGATTTCACGATTGCAAACACAGTTTGCATCGGAAAGTCGCCTTGCGACCCGCAGACTTGCGGGTCTCACCTTAACGCCTTAGGGTGAAGGTTCAAGCACTATCATATAACCAACAAAAAACGACGGTAAAAACCGTCATTCTTTGTTGGTACGCGAGAAAGGACTTGAACCTTCACGCCTTGCGGCACTAGCTCCTAAGGCTAGCGTGTCTACCAATTCCACCACTCGCGCATATCTTGTTAATATTACCCACGCCAGCGTGTCTACGAATAACTTACGTTTCACGCAGCCACCACTCGCGCATATCTTATTAATCACGCTAGCGTGTCTACGAATAACTTACGTTTCACGCAGCCACCACTCGCGCATATCTTATTAATCACGCTAGCGTGTCTACAGTTGTCTGCAAACCACCACTCGCGCAATCGTACATAAATTGTAACAAATTCAGCCTTACCGATAAAGGGCGATTTTAAAATCAGAATGTGCTTGTGTTATCATTGATACATAAACACCGGGGGAAGTTATCTAGAATGAATCCCGTTAGAAATATCTGCGGGACAAAAGCCATAATCACCCCCAATATTCGAAAGGGATTTCTAACGGGATGAACAAGATTGCGCAATATCTGAACGAACATGTACTAGGCGAGGTCGACAGTGACCCGACGGTCAAACAGAGGTTCTCTCACGATGCCAGCATCCTCGTTGTATCCCCTGAAATCGTAGTTCACCCCAGGGTCACGAACGATATTCGAAAAATCGCCCGTTTTTCATGGCAACTTGCCGAAAAAGGCCATGTTTTACCTTTGACTATCCGTGGTGGCGGCTCAAACAAGTCCGGCGCTGCAATCGGGAAAGGCATCGTCATTAACACGATGGCACACCTTAACAAGATTATATTTATCAGCCTGAAAAACAAGGATCAATTCGCGCACGTTCAACCGGGCGTTAATCTACACACACTAAACGAAGCCCTCAAAAACCAAGGCTTGATATTGCCGGTTCAACCCGCATCATCCGGTTTTGCAACTGTTGGCGGTGCAGTGGCGGAAAACATACCTGGTACCAGATACGGATCAGCCAGTTATATAGGAGATTTGGTTCAGCGACTAGAATTCGTACTCTCAAACGGTGACCTTATCGAAATCAGTCGCCTCAGCAAACATGAACTAAATAAAAAGAAAGGTTTGCAAACCTTCGAGGGCGAAATATATCGAAAGATTGATGGGATAATCGAAGACAATCGACAGATAATCGAGGACAAGATAGTAAACACTCAACCCGAAAATGCCGGATATACCGGAATCGCTAAGGTTAAAGAGCGAAACGGCTCTTTTGACCTAACGCCTCTAATTATTGGAAGCCAAGGAACCCTTGGAATGATATCGGAAGCCGTTTTAAGGATAGAACCCTTCAACGACGAAGAAATTTCATTCATCGCGACATTCGATAGTCCAGAGTCGGCCCGTGACGCCGCGGACATGCTGGTCGAGCTTGAACCAAGCACGCTGGATTATCTGGAGGGTGGACTATTCGACATAGCACATAGTTTTGGGAAAAAGTATATATTTTCCGACCAATTCCAGGGTAAAACATCTACGACGGTTTTGTATGTAAAATTCAGCGGTGTCAACAGTAGATCCGTTCACAAAAAGGCAAAACAAGCCATTAAGAGGTTGTCAAAAGTCAATGCAACCATATTCACATCCGCCGATTACTCTGACGATGAGCTACTGGCGGTTCGCGATGTCGAGTCCGTGATTTCTCATTCAACCAAAAAGGATGAATCACGACCAAATATATTGGATGGCGTCTCGATCCCAAGTAATAGAAGAGAGGAGTTCGTGGCGGCCTTGGCTGAATTAATCAATAAACATCACGTCTCGCTGCCGCTTCATATTGAGTGGTTGAGTGGTCTGGTTTATACCAGCCCGACCCTGAATTTGCACACAGTGAGCGACAAACAAAAGACATTCAAGCTCATCACCGATTACATTGAGCTGGTTGCCAGATATGGTGGTGGCATGGCTGCCAGTGGTGGCGAAGGCCGCCTAAGGGCTAACGCGGCCTATGCGCAGCTTGACGAAGACGAGTTGGCAATATACGAACAAATCAAGGTGGCGTTTGACCCGTTTGGAATTATGAATACCGGTGTCAAGCAAAAATCCGACCTTAAAACGCTGGTATCACAGCTTGACCCGTCATACGATAATGCCGACCTTGCCCCGTACTCACCTACTAATTAAATCTGCGATTGAAAAATACTCTGAACAAAGCTATTCTATTAAGTGGTGCGTGCGCATGTGGCGTTTCGTGACAGTACTTATACGCGGATATGGCGGAATTGGTAGACGCGCTAGCTTCAGGTGCTAGTGAGCTTATGCTCGTGGAGGTTCAAGTCCTCTTATCCGTACCATCTCCTGTCGCCCCAAATCAATAGAGCGATAGAGGATGTCGCGCATAGTATTTATATTTCCTTTTATAGAATGAATTATCTCTATTTCACAATCAACCCGGACGGTTAAATAATGTAAAGGTGTTTATTGATGTACAACTAAACAGATTGTGTTTGCTACATGCTTATGTTAAACTTGCTTGATTCAACAAAAATAGCGGCCGCTTGGCCGCTATTTTTTTCGGTAAAAGGCCAGTGCCGCTTCTCCGTAACTACGATTGTCCACCACAACAATTGAATGCACGGTTGGTAACTCACCTCTACCTGAATATGATAATACCATAAGCCCGTTCGGTTTTAATAGTCCCGCTAATTTGCTAACTGTGGATAACTGCAAATTATTATAGGGGGGGTCGGCGAAAATAATGTCAAAAAGTTCGTCTTGATTTTTTCCGAACCATGCGCTAACACCAGCCTGGATTGATTTTGACGACTCGCCGACGCCAAGCTTTTCGATATTTTCGTTTATCATCCGGCTGGCGGTTTTATCTTTTTCGACGAAAGTCGCTGATTTCGCACCACGACTCAGCGCCTCTAATCCTATAGATCCCGAACCGGCAAAAGCATCCAGCACGTCGGCATCCTTCAATTCATCTCCAATTATATTAAACAGTGCACTTCTGACACGCGATCCCATCGGATGGGTCAGCCGACCGCTTGGCGCTGACAGTTTTCTGCCTTTGTATTTGCCGGCGATAATTTGTAAATTCATATCATTACTCCATCGAATCAATCGCGGCCTGGTACCATGCCAAAATCACCATTTTAATAATTATTGGAACCAGCACCTTCTTTGCCTTTCGCGCTAAACTCCGAGTCCAGCCCCGTTCTGCCAGCCTGTCAAACATTTTTAAATCATCAACTTCGTGCACCGCTTCCAGAAACAGCTTTTCAAACCCGAACTCTTTCAATTTAGAGATATCTCGCCTGGTGAAATCTATATCCTTAAAATTGTCGGTTGAAATCGCCGAGGCTACACCAATCTCGAATAAATTATGGGTTGTAAATACGCCGTTTGTCCCCCAATACTCCCAATTTTTTGACAAAGTATCGCGAAAATTATCACCATGAATTATGTTTTTTTCACGAATTGAAGTACGCTCATTGGCCGCCTTCCCCCATAGCTCTTCAATCTTTTCAGCGAGTGGATAATGATGCGCCGGCGTCAGCCCGTCGACTACGGCATGCGCCAGCCAGGCAGCCTCAAAAGCCGCACGAACTTCATTTTTGTTTTTTAGCGCTTCGGCTAAATTAAATAGGTGGTCATCAATGGTTTTAACCAACTCTCCGCCATCGGGCTTGTCTGGATCAATGAAATGCCATGGCTCATCAATAGCCGGGCTTTTGCGTTTAATGCCATCCGGACCATTTACCCCTTCAAAATGCAAAATATCGCGAATACCGGGAAAATCTACCGACCTGGGCATAAATTTTTTCAAGTGGCGTCTGGCGGCTCGATCTATCTTTTGGTGAACACCAACGATCTTTCCCGAACCACGCCTGATAGTCGTTCCTGCATACATGGTTTTTAGTTTAGCGTAGTTAGCCGTTGATAATATTTGACACTCGCGGCTAATTGTTTATATTTTAGCAAATCAAAGCCGTTTTCGACGAAAAACTTCGCCTGTTTACTAGCCCGGGCAATTAGCCTGGTGTCAGCCAATGATGCAATCTGAAGATTTAACGCTCCGTGTTGTGCCTGACCATAAATCTCGCCGGGGCCACGCAATTTCAGGTCGACTTCCGCCAGATAAAAGCCGTCGATGCTTTTTTCTACTTCAATCAACCGTTTAGTCGGTTTGGCGCTGGTACTGGTAATCAGATAACAATAACTTTGATGACTGCTGCGTCCCACCCTACCCCTTAGTTGGTGTAGTTGGGATAGCCCAAATCGATCAGCATTTTCAATCAATATGACCGTGGCGTTGGCAACATCAACACCCACCTCTACTACTGTCGTACTGACCAAAATGTCGATATCGTGATTAGCAAACTTCTGCATAACCTCGTCTTTTTCGGCTGGCTTCAGCTTGCCGTGCAATAGACCAATTTTGCGATGTTTAAATACAGAGTTTTGCAATTTTACATATTCAGCCTGAACACTTTTAACCTCGTTCTTTGGATCGTCTTCGATCAAACTGCAAATCACATATGCCTGTCTGCCCTTTGTCAACTCTTTATCAATCACTTCGTACAACTGATTTTTGCTATTAGGCGACCATATCTTGGTAATAATCGGTTTTCGGTCAGCCGGTAATTCGTTTAGGATACTGATGTCCAGCTCTCCGTAAACAGTCAACGCCAGACTGCGCGGAATTGGCGTCGCCGTCATCGCTAACAGATGCGGCATGTGTTCGGATTTCTTCAACATTTGCTGACGCTGCTGCACGCCGAAACGATGTTGTTCGTCAATAACCACAAACCCGAGTTTATGGTAGTTTACTTTTTCCTGTATCAGAGCGTGGGTTCCGACGATAACATCGACTTTGCCGGTCGCAATCTTGTCATATAGTGATTTTCTGGCTGCTCCCTTAACACTACCAGTCAACAAGCCGACACTAACCCCAAGCGGATTTAGTAATTTATTCAGTGTTTCGGCGTGCTGATTTGCCAGTACCTCGGTAGGCGCCATAATGGCCGTTTGAAAGCCAAAATGCGACACCTGACAAGCCACCAGTCCCGCGACGACAGTCTTGCCCGAACCGACATCACCTTGTAGCAACCGGTTCATCGGTGTCTTTTTCTCGAGGTCCTGAATTATCTCCCAAGCCGCTACGCGCTGCGCCGTCGTCAGCTTGAATGGCAGTTGACGAACAAAATTAGCCACCACGGGCAATTCGAATGGGATGTGCCATCCATGTAATTTGGAGTTTTCTTGGCGATTAAGCTGGCTGGCCAAAAGCAACTGGAACAACTCTTCAAAAGCCAGACGTTCTTTTGCCGCCGACACATCGCTGATTTTTTTGGGAAAATGCATCGCCTGGAGTGCCTCACTCCTGGAAACGAGTTTTTCGCTTTTCACGATTTCTTCGGGTAAGGTTTCGGGTAACATAGTGATCAGTGGCCTCAGTTCAGACAACACTTTACGCACCAGGTTTGATTTTAACCCCTTGATTGACCTGTAGACCGGCAAAATCCTATCGGTCTGCACCGGCATTTCACTAACCAACTCGGCACTTGGATTTGTTAATTGATATCTGTTGTAGCTAAACTCAAAAGTCCCTGAAAAATAGAACTCTTCACCCGACTTTAATTGAGTCTCGCGGTATGGTTGATTAAACCAAACTGCCTGCAGCTTGCCACTCTTGTCCGCCAGTGTCGCCGTCGTTATCCTAAGCCCTCGTCTGACCGGTCGGGTTGATATTTTTTCGCAGCGCGCCTTAATCGTAATTTTGCCAGGCTTGACGCCTAAAATCGGGACAACTTCGGAGTAATCCTCGTAAGCCCGCGGCAAAAATTCAACCAAATCCCCGACCGTAGCGATTCCAGCCGTCTCAAACTGTTTTGCGATTTTGACACCGACACCTTTGACTTTCCCTAGGTCTGATGTCAGATTCATACTATTTGCTCTATGACACGGGTGGTATCGCGCCAGTCATCAATGGCAATCGTATCACAGCCCATCTCTTTGACAGAGTAGTCGTTGCCGCCCTCCTTTAGCTCGTCACCAATAAACAAAATTTCATCTAAACCAGTGTTTGTCGCATTCATTAACTGCCTGATAGCATACGCCTTGTTAACACCAACGGCCGTGACATCTATGGACGTCGATCCCCCCATGCGAACCTCTAGGTCTGGGATTTTCGACGCCGTATTATCGCGCATTTTTTGTTTTTTTTCACCAGTCGGATCCCACTTAAGCTTTTCGTCAAGTGGAGCATGCTGCCCCAAGGCCGAATAAGTTATTTGTGAATCGCGATCCTCTATGATATCCCCGTACGAACTTTCCACCCAATAGCCTAACTCTTTGGCCGAGTCTTTTAACGCCTGAGTGGTTCTTTTTTTCTGATCCTCGGTCAGTGGATTACTATATTTTGCCACCCATTCATTTTTTGATATGTCATATACATAATATTTTGTTCCACTGGCTGGCATCAGATGAATACGACTCATCATTTCCGGCACAACGTTCAAGCGGTCTATAACCTGCATCATGAACTGTTCAATTGCACCACCGGAAATAATACAAATATCATACTTTTCAAGCAGCTTGGCTAGTAGCACACTCATTTCTTTGGCAATAGGGGTTTTAGAGGCCGATAAAGTGTTGTCTAGGTCGAATGCAATGATTTTTTTATCCCTATACATACCCTTAACCGCCTAACGGACTAAAATAAAGCTATTTTTACCCTTTTTTATCAAGGCTTTGGAGTCGACTTTTTTATCATCGTTTACTTTTTCAAAATTGACAGACACTGCACCACCAGATATCAAACGTCTAGCTTCGCCATTACTACCGGCAAGACCGGTTTCAACTAACATTTCAACCAACGTCTTGCCAGTTGGTACCGTTGGTATCTCGCCGGCCAGCATTTCAACATCTTGATCGGTCAAAGTGTCAAAGCCCGTGCCACCAAAAAGCACGCCGGTAACCCGCTCTACGCTTTCGGTTCGATCGGCGCCATGGACTAATTCAGTGACCTCGTGCGCCAAGGTCTTTTGCGCCAATCTGGCATTGGGGTTTTTAGCCATATCATCGGCAATTTTATCAATTTCAGCCTTGTCAAGACGCGTGTACACCTTGAGGTAATCGACAGCCCCATCGTCATCGACATTCAACCAGAATTGATAGAATTTATAGACACTGGTTCTATCGGCGTTTAGCCAAACCGCTCCACCTTCTGATTTGCCGAATTTTTGACCAGTCGCCCTGTTCAAGATCAAAGGTGTCGAATAAACATGAACCTCGCGACCATCCATCCGCCTGATGAGATCCACGCCCGTAACCGAGTTGCCCCATTGATCCGATCCGCAGAGTTGCAGAGTAACACCATGATTTCGCGAAAGATATACGAAATCATATCCTTGAATCAACGCATAGCTAAACTCGGCGTAACTGATACCAGCCCCGTCCGAACCTATCCTGGATTGAACGAATTCACGACTTATCATCTGTCCCATTGGTACATATTTGCCAACATCACGCAAAAAATCTAGGTACTTCATATCCTTGAACCAGTCGTAATTGTCAACCAAGGTAAAATCTTTACCAGCAAAAATTTGCTTGTACTGCGCTGCAATTCCAACCTTGTTCTGGCCGATTTCCTCGATAGTTTTCAGTCTTCTTTCGTCAGATTTTCCGTCCGGATCGCCAATCAGGCCGGTTGCACCACCAACCAGAAGAATTGCTTTGTGACCATGCTCCATAAAGCACCTGATCATCATTCCGGCCGCCAGGTTGCCGATGGTCATACTGTCAGAGCTGGGGTCGACACCCCAATAAAAAGTTATTGGATCCCCGTCGAGGATCGATAAATCCTTGTAGGTGGTTTGGTTGGTAAATCCCCGCCAGGCCAATTCTTCGGAAAGCTTCATTTTTACTCCGTTTTCTAATCTTAGTCTTTACCTGGTAGTATAGCAAAGTTTCATCCGGCTTGTACATTTTTGACCTTTAAAAAACATATGGTAATAAAAAATAAAATGCTATAATGGGATGTATAAAACCTATGGGATGTTTATTACGTGGCTAAAAAACCGAACCGATCACGCAAGTTGAACTTGTATTCAAACCTATCGAATACACGTAAAACTAAGAAGGATTTCAGGGCAAGGAGGAAGGCTCAGTATTTGGCAACGCTGCCAAAACATCCCGTAGAGCGGTTCTTTTACCGACTTAATCCGAAAAATATGTATAAATACTGGACGAGTCGCGAGGGCGGTATTATGGCTCTCAAGATTGCCGGTATTACTTTTCTGACGTTTTGTTTGCTGATTGGCGGCCTTTTCATATTCTTTAGGAAAGATTTGGACGCGATTCGCCCCGGCGAACTGTCCAAACGCGTCCAGACGACCGCTACAACCTACCTCGACCGTAACGGCAATGTATTATGGGTTGATACCGGTGAAGGAAATTATAAACTAGTTGTTGACGACAGTGGTTTGAATAAATACATAAAAGACGCAACGGTCGCAATCGAAGATAAGGATTTTTATAAACACGGCGGAATTAGTGCATCTGGTCTCACCAGGGCTTTCTTTAATAACCTTAGTGGTGGCAGCACCCAGGGTGGCTCTACCTTAACGCAACAGTTAGTCAAACAAGTTTTCTTCGCTGACCAAGCGCAACAACGAGGACTGGCGGGCATTCCTCGCAAAATCAAAGAAATCATTCTGTCTATCGAAGTCGAGCGAATGTACAACAAGAATCAAATCCTCGACCTATACTTAAACGAGTCTCCTTATGGCGGACGCCGTAACGGCGTTGAATCAGCCTCCGAAACCTACTTTGGCAAGCACGCCAAAGACCTGACCATCGCCGAGGCGGCGCTTTTGGCGGCGATTCCACAGGATCCGTCGTACTTTAACCCCTACAACGTCGCTGGCCATGACGCCCTTATAGACAGACAGCACACCGTCATCGACAATATGAAAAACCAGGGCTATATAACCCAAAAACAAGCCGACGAAGCCAAAAAGTACCCGATTCTCGACAATATTATCCCAGAATCAACCCAGTACAAAGACATCAAAGCCCCTCACTTTGTCCAATATGTCAGAAGCCAGCTGGAAAACACCTTAGGCAAGGCAACGGTCGGTCGTGGCGGCTTGGTTGTCAAGACAACGCTTGATATTAGAATCCAGAATAAACTGGAAGAAGCGATGAATGACGAGTTTAGTTCGTACATTCCGGCCTGGGCAGGCTTTACTAACGGCGCGGCCACGGTCGAAGATTCTCAAACCGGCCAAATCGTCGCCATGATGGGCAGCCGAGACTTTAATTATCCTGGCTACGGCCAAGATAACGCTGCCATTTCGTATTTGCAGCCAGGATCATCGATCAAGCCGTTGGTTTATTCGCAGTTATTCCAAAAGAAACCGACCGGACAACAAAATTACGGTAGTGGCAGTATTCTCAAAGATGAAAACATCGACTCGATTTACGGAGCACCGCTTTATAATGCCGATCGCAAGTTTCTAGGCAATATCACTATTCGAACCGGCCTGGCAACTTCGCGCAACATTCCGGCTGTAAAAGCTACGTATATTTCAGGTGTAAAGCCAACTATTAGTGAGATCCATGACATGGGCGCCACGAGTTATTGTACCCAGGGTGACGAAGTTAACGTAGGTCTGGCAGCAGCCATCGGTGGCTGTGGTCTCAGGCAAGTCGACCTTGTCAATGCTTATGCCTCACTCGCACGGGGAGGTGTTTACAAGCCGCAGTCCACAATACTGGAAGTAAAAAACAATTCAGGTGAGGTGTTAAAGAAGTGGTCTGACACTCCGGGTAAAAAAGTTATCGATCCTCAATCAGCTTACATCGTCAGCGATATATTAAACGACGACACAGCCCGAGCTCCGCTGGATGGTTATCATGCACTAGGCATGGATATACCTGGCGTAAAGACAGCAACCAAAACCGGTACTTCTGACAAGGGTGGAAATGCCAAAGACATCTGGATGGCCAGCTATAGCCCGGCACTGACGATGGCTGTCTGGTTCGGAAACTCCGATGCGTCCATCCTAACACACGGGACTTCGTCACTAGGTGGCGCGATCGTAAACAAGGTTATGTCGTATGCTCACAAGGATGTATACGCCAGCGAAGGAAAGTGGAAGACCGGCGATTGGTTCACAAAGCCTACGGGTATTCAAACCGTTGGAAAAGAGTTGTATCCGTCGTGGTGGAGCAAGACCCAGGCTCAGACTAATGAAAAATTGACATTTGACAAGGTATCCAAGAAAAAAGCCACCGACCTAACACCTCCAGGGGCAAGAATTGAATTGGATGTTACGAAGATGATTGATCCAGTTACAAAGAAAACGGTTTATATAGCACCGGATGGTTACGACGCCAGCAAAGACGACGACGCGCACAAGGCGTCGGATATAAAACCTCAAGTTGCCCTTTCATACGAGCCAACAGCCGACCCTAATATCTATAGGGTTGTCGTATCGGCAACGAACGGCTCGCCATTCACTATAACCAGCGTTGACGTCAGTATCGGCGGAACAGTAGTCAAGAGTTTGGGTGGATCGGGCTCGTTTAACTACACGGTAAACAAGGGCGACAGCGCAAAGGATTTGACGGCAGTAGTAACAGACAGCGGTTATTACACCAACAACGGCTCGTCAAGCAATAGTATTCCGGCTTATACCACATCCGGCGGCGGTAGATAATAAGATAATAACTATTTATTTCGATTGTTGTTAGTTCTTGACTGATTTTTCTTTGGATTATCGTATGATTGTCTTTTTTGATTGCCGTTGGTTCGCTTGCTCTGAGTGTTGTAATTGTTTTTTTCAATCAGCTTGGCAAACATCATCTTGCCGGCGGCTGTCTGCAAACTTCGGATAAACTCGATTTCGACCGTCTGGCCTATCTTGCCGCTGGCATGTTCGACGACAACCATGGTGCCATCCGATAAGTGACCGACCGCTTGATGGTTGTCCTGGCCTTTTTGTGTCAAAGCAAGCGACATCCTTTCGCCGGGTAGATACGCCATCCTAAGGCCCATCGCCAAATCATTGACATTGAGGATTTTTACCCCTTCGACTTTCGCGACTTTATTCAGGTTATAATCAATCGTCAATATTGAGCCTTGGTGTTTTCTTGCCAGACTAAGCAAGCGATTATCTACACCCTCTTCGGCCCTAGGGCTGTCGCGAAATATCTCGACATTAACATCCGGCATACCCTGCAATTCTGTCACTACATCCAAACCATGCCTAGCTCGCGAGCGTTTTTCGTTATCGGCATTATCGGCCAAAAACTGCAACTCGCCAATAACACTGCGAGGTATACTAAGCTTGCCGCCGATAAAACCCGACCCTGCTACCGATAAAACCCTACCGTCAATCAACACCGAGGTGTCGACGAATATCGGCCCGGATTCTTTTTTGTGTGACAATTTTTTCGTGTTTACAGCCACCAAATAAGTTGATTCGGCCACGATTAATACTAAGATTGCCAGTATAACTATTTCCATTTTGATAATTCCTTACTTGTTTTGTAGGTAGTCGATTAGCGCGCTGCGCAAATCGCTAACGTTTTTAATAAATGTAGTCTTTGACGACCCTCGCGGCGCGATTGCTCGTTTAAAGCCAAGTTTTTTCGCCTCGGCAACCCGCCTCTCAAGGGATTGAACCGAACGAATCTCGCCACCCAAACCGACTTCACCAAAAACTATGATATCGTCGTCCACCCGACGCGACGCCGCGGCGCTGGCGATTGCCATGCATATCGCCAAATCAGCTGCTTGATCGTTTAGTTTGAGTCCGCCAACGACATTGATATAAATATCTTTGTCGGATAATTTCAATTTAGTTCGTCGTTCCAGGACCGCGATTAACAAATTAAGCCTGTTCAGATCAAAACCACTTGCCGTTCGTTTAGGATAACCGAAACTACTGGGATTTACAAGTGCTTGGATCTCAACCAGCAATGGTCGTGTCCCCTCCATCGTCGCCAAAACGACCGAACCGTCCGTATTTTGCCTTTCTGCAAGCAATAAAGCTGACGGATTATCGACCAACCTTAATCCGTCTTCGTGCATCTCGAAAATAGCTGCCTCGTTGGTCGAACCAAAGCGGTTCTTTGCGGCGCGAACTATCTTGAAACCGCCATATCTGTCACCCTCAAACTGTAAAACCGTGTCTACCAAATGCTCTAACACTTTCGGACCAGCGATACTGCCTTCTTTTGTGACATGCCCGACTAAAACGACCGCCGCTCCGGAATGCTTGGCTGCCCTGATAATTACATTACTACTGTTGGTAATCTGGGAAACGGTTCCCGGCGCAGATGTTATCTCTTCTAGGGATAGCGTTTGAATCGAGTCAATAATGACAAGTTTGTATTTGCCGGAACGGATAGTCGCAGCGATATCATCGGCACTGGTGCTGGAAGCGAAACTGATTTGTTCGCTTTTTTCCGCCCCCAGTCTAATTGCTCGCAATTTTACCTGGCTGGCTGACTCTTCACCACTGGCATAAAGGACCGACGACTCGCGAGCGATGTTAGCCGAAACCTGCAGTAATAATGTACTCTTGCCAATGCCAGGCTGACCGGCCAACAATATGACGCCTCCGGGCAAAATTCCGCCCCCTAAAACGTCGTCCAAATCCTTGAATCCGGTCACCAGTCGCTTGACATTCTCTTTACTGGATATCGAGCCCATCGTCTGAACACCCAAAACCTTGCCGCTATGGACGCTTTTTGCAATGGCCGACTTACCGATCGTTTCAAGCTCTTGCTCGAGAAGAGTATTCCACTGACCGCAATTATCACACCTGCCTTGCCATTTTGGATAAGTCGCTCCGCAGTTTTGGCACACGAATTGAGTTTTAGCTTTTGCCATTAGTTATAGTATAACCTATAGCGAAGGCGATGACACCAGGCTGCTGTCAATTGAGTCATATAATTTTTTCGATTCTGTCGCGATTGAATTATATTCGCTTAATAATGATTCGTATCGGGCCGTATCCGACTTGATGCTGGTTTTTTCTGCCTCCAGCGCATTCATCCTAGCCACTAGTGCCGCCCTCTGGCTATTAAAGACGGCTTGCGAAGTAAAACCTCCGCTTGTAGCCAGATTGTTAAAGGCCGCTATGTCATTGTTTAGCTGGCTGGCATCTGCATTATATTGTTTGGTCCTGGCATTTATACTCGATGAAAGTTCATCCAGCTGCGCGCTTAGCTGATCTGCCTGAGACTTCAAGGATTTGAAAACACTAGTGTATTTTATGTTGTAATTAACGACCTTCTGACGGTCAGAAAAGTATTGGTCATAATATTTTTCAAGGTCCGGACTCAAATTTGCAATCTCGGTTCCAATGATTGAGTGCAGTTCGTTGTCGCGCTGGCTGGGCTCGGCTTTGGCATAATATGCGGTCAAGTCGGCATAGTATTTATCACCGGATATTTTTTTGTATTCGGCCTCGACCATCGAGTCGACTTTTGACCTCTCGGTGTCACTGAGCCTGGAATAGATAGCATGCAATGTCTCGTGGGCCGCTGTGACTTCGTTTATTCCGTCTAGTTTTTGGTCTGTGACATCATAAATAAATATTTTACTGCCATTATAACAACCAAGGATTGCCGTGGTCGCTTCAACCTTTTCGCAAGCCGAATTAAACTCACCGGCATTAGAAGACGTATAAAGTGTCGGCTGACTGGCATAAAAATAAAATTTCCCATTGTCATTCATGCCGGTTTTCGAAAAAAGAGCAGCGACTTGTGCGGTCGGCTTATAGTTCCAGTACATCACCTGATCTAATATCCTTTGTTTGTATGCGATCGCCGCTATGG
>Ga0172375_10001672_pt1 | contig 35420 bp, 33 predicted proteins | sample LakKiv1m_FD_114537 | JGI IMG/M metagenome (GOLD analysis project Ga0172375, IMG submission 114537) | Freshwater microbial communities from Kabuno Bay, South-Kivu, Congo - kab_092012_11.1m | ecosystem: Environmental > Aquatic > Freshwater > Lake | place: Democratic Republic of the Congo... | reverse complement strand
CCCTGCCGTAGGCGGCGATAATGCTCGCCGGCGCCTCTTCCGGAGTGCCGTGGCAATGGAAGCAGGATGCGTCATAGCGGACGGGCAGGAACTTCATGAAATACTTCTCTCCCCCGATGGTGCGGATCCCCTGCCACGATTCCGCCTCGGGGTTCTCGTTGAAATAGGTGATCATCGCCAGTTCACGCTGGTCCGCCTCGAACGCCGGATTCTTGGCATTGATGGCGGCGCGGCGATAGACAATATCAGGCATGTCCTTCCTGAACTTTTCCATGACCACCCGGCTCACGTAGGAGGTGGACATGGCCTCGATCACAAAGCGCTCCTGGCCGACCACGTCGTACATCCGGGGCCGCAAGACATCCTGGACATAGGCCCGGTTGGCGCTGACCGCCGCCATGAGCAGCTCGGTCTTGTGCAACGCCTCTTCCTGCAACTGCTTTTTCTGATGGCTGTAAATGATGGCGGACCAGAACAGACAGAAGCAGAAAAGGATACAGGCCAGGCCGATCAAAAATTTGCCCTGCGCGCCGGGTGGCTTGATCTGCCGCAACCGCGCCCTGGTTGTGATGCCAAGCGCCATGACACCCCTCCTTTGCCTTGAAACCGCCCCGACGACGCAACGGCACCACACGCCACACAAGGCCCCTCAATATGAAATCACGAAATCACCGCCACTGTCAACCAGGGGCGCCACTGGAAACCAAAGGATGCACCCTGGCAGACCCGCCTCTAACTTCCGCCGTTCCGCGCCAGCAGACAACATGCTGTTTTCGCACTGTTTTATTTTTTATTTACCCCCAAGGCCGCCACGGCACCATCTTTGCTTAAGACCTGGCAGACGCCAGCCCAGTGGGGGCGGCACCACCTTTACTCAAGGGGAGGAACCCAAGCCCAAGCCAACGGGCGGACCCGCCCGAAACCGCACGGTCATTTCACCGGGAAAAACAGCGAAATGGCCTCAACCCAAGGGGAGAAAGATGGACAACAAACCGATTAACGAAGACAAGCTGACAGAGGCGCACTGCGACTCGGAAAAGAGTTGCGCGGTGGAAAAGAAAAAAGGGTGGATCAGCGAGGATTGGCTGTCGCTCTGGCTGGGGCTGTTCATCTTCCTGCTCTCCCTTGGCGCCTTCCAGGGGGCCGACATCCTGGGCTGGGGGGCGGCAACGAGTGTATGGACCGATGCGGCCAAGTCCACCAAGGCTGTTTCCATTGCCTACCAGAACGTCAAAGGAGAAATCACCAAGATCGACGGCAACAAGGTGACCCTCAAGAAGAGCGACGGCAAGGAGGCGACCATCACCGTCAAGGCAGACACCTCACAGCTTGCAGTGGGGCAGCCTTACGAGCAGAAGGGGATCACCCCCATGGCCTCACTCTTCATCACCTACCTGGTGATGATGGCGATCATGGGCCTGGGCTCGCTGCTCATCGGCGCGGACCTCAAAAAGTTCGTGGTCGGTTTCACCCTGGTCTTCTGGCTCAGCTACCTTTGTTGGTTTATGGGTCACTACGCCTACATCGCCGCCACCAAGAACGATCAGGCGAAATTCGGCATCGACTGGTCGCTCAGCATGACCGGCGAGTTCGGCTTCATCATCGCCCTGGTGGCGGGGCTGGTGGTCGGCAACCTGATTCCCAAGCTGGCCGACGCGATGAAGGAAGCAGCCCGGCCAGAGCTCTACATCAAGACCGCCATCGTCATCATGGGCGCGGGACTCGGCCTCAAGGCGGCCCAATCCTTTGGCCTGGCCAGCAACATCATGTTCCGGGGCTTCTGCGCCATTGTCGAGGCGTATCTCATCTACTGGGCGGTGGTTTACTACATCTCCCGCAAGTACTTCAAGTTCAGCCGTGAATGGTCGGCGCCGCTGGCCTCGGGGATTTCCATCTGCGGTGTTTCCGCGGCCATCGCCACGGGTGGCGCCATCCGCGCCCGTCCGGTGATCCCGATCATGGTCTCCTCGCTGGTCGTGATCTTCGTCGCGGTGGAGATGGTGCTGCTGCCCTTCGCCGCCAAGCTCTTCCTCTGGCAGGAACCCTTGGTGGCCGGGGCATGGATGGGGCTGGCGGTTAAATCCGACGGCGGCGCCATTGCCTCCGGCGCGGTGACCGACGCGCTGATCCGGGCGCAGGCCATGGATATGGAAGGGGTCAACTACGCCGAAGGGTGGATCACCATGACCGCCACCACGGTGAAGATGTTCATCGATATCTTCATCGGCGTCTGGGCCGTGATCCTTGCCTACATCTGGTGTGCCAAGATCGAATGCAAGCCAGGCCAAAAGGTGCGGCTCATCGAGATATGGAACCGCTTCCCGAAATTCGTCCTCGGCTATCTCCTCACCTTCATCATCCTGCTGACCATCTGCTGGCCGGCGGTCAAGGCGATTGCGCCGGCGGAAAACGCCCTCACCGGGCTGAAGGTGCAGATCGCCTCGCTGGAAAAACAGATTGGCGCCACCACCGACCCCGCGGCCCTGACCACGTTGCAGGCCTCGCTCAAGGATGCCAAGGCCCAAGAAAAGGAATGGAAGGACTCGACCAAGGAATCGAACAAGCTGATCGGCAAGGCCAAGTCGGCCACCTCGCAGGGCGATGTCTTCCGGAAACTCTTCTTCCTGCTCTGCTTCTTCACCATCGGCGTGGTCTCGAACTTCAAGAAGCTGGCCCAGGAAGGGATCGGCAAACTCGCCGCAGTGTATGGCATTTCCCTCTTTGGCTTCATCATCTGGGTCGGCCTCTTCATCTCGTGGCTCTTCTTCCACGGCGTCAAGCCGCCAACCATCTAACCGGAGAACCGATATGACGGATAAATCACAACTTGTTGATGAGATGAAGAAAATGGAATACGAGCCGCTGCTGCCCGCGGAGCTCACGCTCATCAAATGGAGCATCACCCTCGGGGTCGGGCTGCTGGTCTTCTTTTATTTCTTGAGCCAGTGGCTCTTCCCGGGTGGTCATTAAAACAACCGGGGTCGGCTCCCTTGCCAAAAGGAAACCGCCCCTCCACGACCATTGCAAATCAAGCGCCGTCTCCAGCCGGAGGCGGCGTTTTTTCGTGCCAGACCTTTTGGTTAGCGCCGCAGCGCCGCGTAGGCCTCTTCGTACTCCCGCAGTCGCTGCTGCCAGGCGAGCAGACCGGCCTGGTCGTCACGCCATGCCTTAAGCCGGGCCGCATCAACTCCCCCCTGCGGCAGTTCCCCCGCGAGCAGCCGTTCGGTGGCGAGCCCGTATTCCTTTTCGAAGCGGGCGATATCCTTTAACTGCCGCTCGATCATGTTCTTGCACACCTGGATCTCCCGCGAAATGGAGATGCGGTACTCGTCGGTCCTCAGTTCATCTTGCATACCAGCCACCTCCATGCCTGGGCCATTTTTGCCGGGGAGGGGAATCCACCACCCACATTTTTATAGTAAGGTAACTTTGCCGGCCGAGGCAACAACATGATTTTTTTATTGCACTTTTGCCCCCAATCTCCGATATTCGACCCATCCGGCATGACGCCGCGGAGCCGATCAAAACCGGCAACCCCATCATCTCCCCGCTTCGGCCGCTCCCAGACCGACACCACAGCAGGGTCCCATGAGCACAACAACAGACTCCATAAGCACCAAAAAACTCGCCGGCCTTTCCCTGGCGGCCCTTGGCGTCGTTTTCGGCGACATCGGCACCAGCCCCCTCTACGCCCTGCGCGAATGCTTCCATGGCGAGTTCGGCATCGAGGTGACCCGGGCCAACGTGCTGGGTGTCGTCTCCCTGATATTTTGGACTCTGTTCCTCGTCGTTACCGTTAAATATCTTATCTTCATCCTGCGGGCGGACAACGAGGGTGAGGGCGGCGAACTGGCGCTCACCGCCCTGATCAAGACCAAGAACGTCAAGCCCCGCACCCTGCAATGGACCATGGTTGGCATGGGGCTTTTTGGTGCCTCCCTCCTGTATGGCGACGGCATCATTACCCCCGCCATTTCGGTCTTGAGCGCGGTGGAAGGGATCAAAAACATCGCCCCGGTCTTCGAATCCTCGGTCATTCCGCTGACCATTATCATCCTGGCCGGCCTCTTCCTGATCCAACGCCGCGGCACCGCCCGGGTCGGCCGCCTTTTCGGCCCCATCATGCTCCTCTGGTTCACGGTGCTCGCCACCCTCGGAGTCCTCCAAATTATCCGTGAGCCCCACATCCTCGCGGCGCTGGCCCCCTGGCACGGCTTTGCCTTCCTGGTCACCAACAAATTCCACGGCTTCATCGTGCTGGGTGCCGTCTTTCTTGCTACCACCGGGGCCGAGGCGATCTATGCCGACATGGGCCACTTCGGCCGCAAGCCCATCCGACTGACCTGGCTTCTGGTCGCCTTCCCGGCCTTGGTCCTCAACTACTTCGGCCAGGGTGCCCTGCTGCTCGCCCACCCCGAGGAGTCGCACCACCCCTTCTATGCCCTGGCTCCGGAGTGGGCCGCCGTACCAATGGTGCTGCTCGCCACCATGGCCACCATCATCGCCTCCCAGGCAGTGATCACCGGCTCTTTTTCCCTCACCCGCCAGGCGATCCAACTCGGCTACCTGCCCCGCCTGCGGATCACCCACACCTCCTCCGCCCACATGGGACAAATCTACGTGGCGCCGGTTAACTGGATGCTCATGCTTTGCTCCATCGGCCTGGTGATCGGTTTCCAGTCATCGAGCAAACTGGCCGCAGCGTATGGTATCGCCGTCTGCGCCACCATGCTGATCACCTCCCTGCTCTTCTATGCCGTGGCGCGCAAACGCTGGAAATGGAGCCGGCTGGCCGCCGGTTCACTCACCCTGCTTTTCCTCGCCATAGACATCCCATTTTTTGGCGCCAACTTGGCCAAGATCCTCCACGGCGGCTGGTTCCCGCTGGCCTTGGGCGGCTTTACCTTCCTGGTGATGGTCACCTGGGAGCAGGGCCGGGAGATCCTCGGCACCCAGATGGCGGCCATCACCACCCGGCTCGATGACTTCAAGGCCATGCTCGCCAAAACCCCGCCCCAACGGATCAACGGCCAGGCCGTCTTCCTGACCCGCAACCACGACACCGTACCGGCGGCGCTGATGCACAACCTCAAGCACAACAAGATTCTCCACTCCGAGGTGGTCTTCCTCAACATCCGCACCGAAGAGATTCCGCGGGTGCCGAACTTCGAGAAGGTCGAGGCGGAAAAACTGGGCAGTGGCCTCTACCGCATCATTGCCCACTTTGGTTTCATGGAGGAGCCGCAGATCGGCACCATCTTCGCCCTGACCCGCGACAAGGGAGTCAACCTGGAAATGCAGCAGGCTAGCTTTTTCCTCGGCCGCGAAAAGCTCTCCATCGGTGTCCACCCACGGATGAGCCGCTGGCGTTCCAACCTCTTCCTTTTCATGACCCGCAACGCCATGGATGCCGCCGCCTTCTTCGACATCCCGCCCGATCAGGTGATCGAGGTGGGGGTGCAACTGGAATTATAGGTCCATCGCCTTGTCCACCGCCAGGCCCAACGCCGCCGCCCCTATCGAAATCCGCGTGAACCGACGCGGGACGGTGGTTGTACTCCTGCTGCTCTGCGCCGTGGCTGCGCCGCTCAACATCTCCCTCACCCTCTCGGTCTGGCTCAACAAATCAAGCCTGCTGCTCCGCCTCGGCGGCATACTGCTCTCGGTGGTACTGTTGGTGACGCTACTGCTCATCCCCCTGCTTTACCGGACCTCCAGCTACACCATCGAAGTTAATGCGGCGACCAAGACAATTCGCAAACGTTTTGCCAATGGCCGCCAGAATATCGTCCTCAACCTCGCGGACCGGGGGGCACTCTGGATCAGCCACCATGGCGATGGTATCGGCTCCTACCGCCTCAAAGCGGCGGACGCCCACCATCAATTACTAATCTTTTCCTCCCACTCCGGCGAGCAGGTCATCACCATGGCGGAACGCATCTCCTCCGCCACCGGCACCCCCGTCACCATGAGGGGATAGCCTTACCCCGCCCCGGCCTTGGCCCAAACTTCTGCTGGAGGCTGATCCTTCCACCTGTATCTCGCCGTGGCCACCACAAAAATTCCCTTTTGTTCTCGAAAACGGTATGGTAAGAAATTTCAGTGAACCATTAACCCGTGCTAAGCGGCCTTCTTCTACCTGTCACACCGTTTAATTGACCAACCGGCTGGACATGGCAAAGAACCTTGGCACCCAAAGGAGGAAGTTGTGCCATGAATCTCTATGTCGGAAATTTGCCCTACAAGCTCAGTGAATCGCAATTGCAGGATCTCTTCGGCCAGCACGGCGAGGTAAAAAGCGCCAAAATCATCAAGGATCAGGCCACTGGCCAGTCCAAGGGGTTCGGTTTCGTGGAGATGTCCAGCAATGATGGTGGGCAACAGGCCATACAGGCACTGAACGGCAAAGAGGTCGAAGGCCGCAAGATCATCGTCAACGAGGCCCGGCCACCGCAGAAAAAATCTGGAGGCAGTGGCCCCCGTCGTTACTAACACCGATTGCCCGACCAACGCATATGGGAAAGCGCTGCTACCCTTCCCCTTGAACGGGCCGGCATTTGTCATATTTCACGTGATCCGCAGCCCCCTGCGGATCACTCTTTTTACGGCGTGCCGATCGAGGTCCGTATGACAAAACGCCAATTCGCCCTGCTTCTGACGTTGCTGTCGTTCCTGCCGCTTGCCATTCCGCAAAAACCCCTGGCTGCGGTTACCCCGACGGTGACCGCAGGTAAAAAAATATCCTTGGAATATTCACTCTTCCTCGAAGAGGATGAGGCCATTACCTCCAACACCGGCCAGGAACCGCTGGTCTACGAACACGGCAAGCACGAGATCATCCCCGGTCTGGAACAGGCCCTGGAGGGGATGAAAATCGGCGAACAGAGACAGGTCACCCTCAAGCCGGAAGAGGCCTACGGCCCAGTGGTCAAGGAAGCGATCATCGAAGTAGACGCCGACAAACTGCCCCAGGAATCGCGGATGGCCGGCGCCTTGGTGCGGCTAGACCTGCCGGACGGGCAAGCCTTGGAAGGCCAGGTTACCAAGCTGAATCACGCCAAGGCCACGGTTGATTTCAACCATCCACTGGCCGGCAAGACCATCCACTTCGACGTCAAAGTGGTGGACATCCGGTAGCCGCTTTCCCCCATGCCCCCCCCACCCATTGCCGCTGGCAAAAGCAGCTTCGACCTGGTGAACGTTCCCCTGGTCTTCCGGGAAATCGGCCTTCCCGAGGCACGGTCCTTTTTCGACGTGGCCTGCGGCATCGGCCGCTATACCTTGGCCGCGGCCAAGGTTATCAAACCCGGCGGCATCGTGTACGCCGCCGATCTCTGGGTAGATGGCATCGCCACCTTGCGCAATAGTATCGAGGAACAAGGTTTTGCCAACATAGAGCCGATCCATGTCGACGTGAGCAAACGGCTCCCGCTCGACGACCACGCCATCGACATCGGCTTCATGGCCACGGTGCTCCATGATCTGGTGCATGACCACACCGATCAAGGCACCATGGCCGAACTCCGCCGGATAATCCGACCCGGCGGAGTGCTCGCGGTGATCGAGTTCAAAAAAATCAGCGACGGACCCGGACCACCGCTCGCCATCCGAATGACGCCGGAAGAAGTCGCCGCCATGGTGGCGCCCTTTGGCTTCACCCGCCACAAACTCTTCGACACCGGCCCGTACACCTACTGTCTGGTCCTCACCGCATCCTGACCCCCAAAGGAGACGCGCCATGTCAAAAGCAAGCGGTACCGGCCTGCAACGGATCTGGAATGCCTGGAACTGGTCCCGCATGGGGCTTAAGGCCGCCTTTCGTCACGAAGCAGCCTTCCGGCAAGAGGTGCTGGCCGTGACCTTACTGGCCCCGCTCGGTCTCTGGCTCGGGGCAAGCGGTGGCGAGAAAGCCCTGCTAGTCGGTAGCGTCCTGCTGGTACTGATCGTCGAGCTACTCAACAGCGCCATCGAGGCCGTGGTTGACCGCATCGGGCCGGAACACCACGAACTCGCCGGTCGCGCCAAGGATATCGGCTCCGCTGCGGTGCTGGTCGCCATCATCACCGCAGTGCTGACCTGGTTTCTGGTCCTGCGCCCCTGATTACCGCTGCCACAATGTGGCAGACCGCTTGACAACCAGACCCCCATCGGGCATAATCGGTCCTTCGTTGAAAGCGGCCATCCCGGCCGTGTTCCGAACCACAACCGTATTGTATCGCCATGAGACCACCGCCCATCCGTCCGCAAGATTGTTTCAAGTCATACACCTTCGACCAGGACAAGGTCTGCCCCCCCACTGAAACGGTCAACCGCTTCAAGGCGAGACTCAACGAGATGAACCTCGACATCCTGCGGGAGGTCCGGCGCATCGACACCGGCCGCCTCGATATCCCGGTATATTTCAGCGTTTGCGGTAAAGACGCCCAGGAAACCATTGGCAACAAGAAGCAAATGGGCAAGGGCAGCACGCCGGAGCAATCCCAGGCCAGCGCCTGCATGGAACTGGCCGAACGCTTCAGTTTCTTCAGCTTCAAGAAGAACCCGGCCAACTTCATCCGCGACACCTACGCCCGACTCAAGGCGGCGGGTGAGCCGCTGCTCGGCCTGGAATACCTGCTCCTGGCCGTGCATGACGAAACCACCGACCTCGCCACCTTCGAGCAGCTCATCGCCGACCTGCCCATGCAGTGGGCGTGGGCCAGCAACCTCACCCGCAGGGAAGAGGTGCTGGTGCCCTTCAGTTGGTTCTATGCGATCAACGAATTCAATGGGCCGTCGGCGGGCAATACTTATGAGGAAGCGATTCTGCAAGGAGTGAGCGAGATCGTCGAGCGCCACGTCTGCGCGGTGGTCACCCGCGAACGCAGGCAGACGCCGCAGATTGACCCGGCCTCGCTCCAGGATCCGGTAGCCCGTGAATTGATCGAGAAATTCCGGCGCCACCACATCGAACTCTATCTCAACGATTTCACCCTCGATACCGGCATCCCCACCGTGGCGGCACTGGCCATCGACCGCGCCACCTTCCCGGCAATGAGCGAGATCGTCTACACCGCCGGCACCACACCCGACCCGGAAAAGGCGCTCATCCGGGCGATCACCGAGGTGGCACAACTGGCCGGCGATTTCGAGAGCAAATCGAACTACGTGGCGAGCGGCCTGCCCAAACCACTCTCCATGGAGGAAATGGGATACCTTACCGATCCCGGCCGCACCGTGGCGATCCACGAGCTGCCCAACCTTAGCGACAACAACATGCGGGTGGAGATCGACAACTATCTCGCCGCCCTCAAACGGTTGAACTTGGAGGTGCTGGTGATCAACACCATGCACCCGCAACTCCAGGTGCCGGCCATCTACACCATCGTGCCGGGCGCCCATTTCCGCGAACGCTCGATGGTGAAAGACGCGGGCCTCTTCGTGGCCAAGCTGGTGCACGAACAGATCGACGACCTGGTGGAGCAGGGCCGCCACTTCATCCGCCTGCGCGAATTCCTGCCCACTGCCTATTATCTGGATTTCTACCTCGGCAAAAATCTCGTGGCCGTGGGCCAACCCGAGCAGGCACTAAAACATTTCGAACTGGCCCTCTCCCTAAACCCAGAAGCCGAGGACATTCCCTACATCTATTCCTTCATGGGGGAATGCCTCAAGGAGATGGGCCGCTACGAACAGGCTCTGACCAAGCTCTATCAGGGCCTGACCCACGACGAGGAACGGCCCGATCTTCACAACCTGCTGGGCTTCTGCCATTTCAAGCTGGGCGACCATGCGGCGGCAGTAGGACATTTTGCCAGGGCGGTGGAACTGAACCCCGCCTCGGCCATCGACTACGCCAACCTCGGGGTCAACTTGCGCAAGCTGGGCCGGAACGACGAGGCCGTGCCCCATCTCACCATCGCCCTGGAGCTCGACCCGACCCTCGACTTCGCCCGCGCCCACCTGGCTGAACTGACCGACGCGCACGAGGCTTAACCCAACAAAAGATACGGCCCGAACCCCACCATTTCGTCTGGGGGATTCGGGCCATCTCCAGTTTTTCTTTCCGACTTTCCCGACCGGGAAAGGGTTCACTTATCAGCCACAGCTCTCGTCGCTGTTGGGATCCCACGTGCCATAGGCATTGCGGAAGAGATAATCGTTGACCTTGAGCAACTGCTCCTTGTCGAGGTTGCCCCAAGAGCCATCCTGAGCGCACTTGGGATACTTTTCGAAAAAGACCCGGCTCCACCCTTTCGGGGTGAGCGACTCGCTCTGGAGAAAACGGGCCCCTTTGTCATTGCCCCGGTAATGGCAGGTTTTGCAACTCTTTTGGAAGAGTGCCGACCCCTCGCTCACCCAACTGCTGTTGGAAAACGTCAGGTCGCGGCAGAGTTGCGATCCTTGATCAAAACGGTATCGGGGCACAATGTTATCCGCATCGACCCGGGTAACGTTGGCCACCAGCAAGAAACCGATGGCGCCGGCCGCCATGGCGGCCTTCTTCCGTTGCACCTTCATGCCGTCCTCCTTTGGTGCGTCAGCGCACCGACTCCGCCCCCCTTGCCTCGGATCACGAAAAAAGGAGCCCTTTCCTTCACCACACCATACCAACGGGCTATGGTCAATGTTTTTTAAAGGACAGTTCAGGAAGCATAGAGCGCCGCCATTTCCGGCGTATAGTTTCCGCCAGCGGCCTGATAGACATAAAAAGGCGGCAGCACCGTCAGCTCCTCTCCGCCGTTCTTCACGGCCTCGACGAGCACCAACCGGCCAGCCCCGCCGGGATAACTATACACCACCTGCAACCGCTTGGGCTCTAAGCGCTGGGTCTTCATGGCCGCGACCAACGTGGCCAACCGCTCGGCGGGATAGACCACCACGCCGCGCCCCTTGTTTTTCATAGCGAAGGCCATGGCCCCCAACGCCTGGCCGAGGGTCAGGGTCAATTCATGACGGGCTTGGGCCGCTTCGTCGCCCAAGGCCTGGCGACCGCTTACCACGCTCCGGTAAGGCGGATTCATCACCACCCGGTCAAAGGCGCCGGCAGGCACATGGTTGGCCAGCGAACGGCAGTCGCCCTCCACCACCGTGATCCGCGCCTCGTAGTGATTCATGGCCACGTTGCTTTTCATAAGGCCGACTGGTTGGGGCTGGAGTTCCAGGGCGGTGAGGACGATCTGCGGCTGGCGGTAGGCCATGATTAGCGAAACCACGCCGTTGCCGGCGCAGAGTTCCAACACCTTTTCCCCTGGCTTGGGCGCGGCAAAATGGGCGAGCAACACCGCATCAACGGCAAAACGGTACCCATCCCGATGTTGGAGGCAGGTGAGCTTGCCGGCAAAGAGGGAGTCGTGAGTGACCGGGGGCGCGCCTGCCATGGCTTCAGCGGATTTCTTCGTCGGGCACGATCTTGTTGAGCAGCAGACCGGTAAGGATCTTGGGGTAGAAGAAGGTGGACTTGTGCGGCATCACCAACCCCTCGTCCGCCACCCGCCGGACCTGGGAGACCAGAGTGGCGTTCATCAGAAAGAGGAGCGGCGTCGCGTCGGTCGCGCCCTCGGCCTCCTTGACCGCCTTATCCAGGGCCTCATCCGCGTCACTGTAATAATCTATGAGATCGCCCTGCACGCAGCGGGACTTATCGAGGGCTAGGAATTTGTCGAAAATGAGGTCGGAAAGGGCCACCACGTCCAGATCGCGCAACGCGGCCGGATGATGGCCCGCCAGCCGCTCCATGACCCCCTCCTTCATCGTCAGCAGGAAGGACCGGTCCGCCGCCGCGTGGTACAGGCCGAAACGGGTCTCGATGGACGCGGCGTCGGCCATCCGGTTGAAAAGGTCGGCAATCAGCATCTCCCGGCCGCCGCCGATGATCTCCTCCAGGCGAAAGGCCTCGGCAAAGCGGGCCAGCAGATCATCGACCGTGAACCGGCCCGGCACCCGCACTAGGCGGTGGGTGGGCAGCACGGCCAACCCCGGCTCTTCCATGGGGCAGAGGTACATCATCGTATGGTTGTATGGGCTCTCCGGGGCCACGCTGCCGAGGCGCTCCCGCATCATGGCGCGGAATTGCAGGGCCGTGGTGTAACGATGGTGACCGTCGGCGATATAGAGCGCCTTCTGACGGAACATCTCCTGCACCGCCGCCAACACCGCCGGCTCGGTCACCGCCCAGAGCCGATGGATGCAACCGTCGTGGTCGGTGGCGCTGCATAGCGACTCGGGGTTCGCCGCTTCGAGACGCGCCAGCACCGCGCCCTCTTCGTCGGAATAGAGGGAAAAAATCGGACTGAACTGGGCATGACAGGTGTCGAGCAGCCGCAACCGGTCGCTAATCGCATTGGCAAAGGTCTTTTCATGCGGCTTGACGATCCCCTCGGAAAACTCGGCCAGCCGCACCTGGGCGAGCAATCCCTTGCGGGTGCGCCGCTCGCCCGACGGCAGGCTGTATTCCACATGGTAGATATAGATCGCCGGCTGCGGATCACGCGCCAGCACCCCCTCTGCCTGCCACGTCTCGAACAGGTGGCGGGCTTCAGCGTAACGCGCATCGGTCAATTCGTCCGCCTTGACGTTCTTGCTCAGGTCCAGGTGAATCATGTTATAGGGGTTCTTCGCCATGAAGGCGGCTTGCGCCTCGCTATCGATCACGTCGTAGGGCGGGGTGACCACGGCTTCCATGCCGGGAATCTTCGCCAGATTGTAGCGCAGGCCGCGAAACGGCGCGATAACTGCCATGGGACCTCTCCTTGCTTACCGGACGTGTGCCGGGGGGGGGGTACTCTTTCCCCTGTTTATTTTCCCCGACATCAGGTAAAAATAGGGGCGTTGGCGGTCAGTCGAATCCTTGTTGGGAAAGGGCCGCGACCGTCAGTCCTTCATATTCAAAAACACGACGCTTTTCAAGTGAACTTTGCCGTTGCAGGCACCCGCGGCCCGCAACGGCGGAAGGGAGAAAACCCCATGTTCGACATCTTCATCGAGACCCATTTTTCCTCGGGCCATCATCTGCGCAACTACCCTGGCAACTGCGAGAAACCACATGGCCACAACTGGAAGGTAACGGTCACGGTCCGCGCCATCGAACTGGACGCCCTCGGCATGGGCATCGACTTTCGTTCACTCAAGGCCGCCACCAAGGAAATCATCGACACCCTGGATCACACCGACCTCAACGAACACCACGCCTTCCGGATTCACAACCCATCCTCGGAAAACCTTGCCCGTTATATCTTCGGAGAATTAAAAAAAACGCTCACCACGGACCGCTACCGCCCTTACAGCGTCACGGTGCGGGAAACCGACACCTCCGGCGTGACTTATCGTGACCTATAAAGAAGATTGATGCCCACACCGCTGCGGCTCTCAGAAATCTTTTACAGCATCCAGGGAGAATCCTCCTACGCCGGCATCCCCTGCGTCTTTGTCCGCTTGGCTGGCTGCAACCTGCGCTGCCGCTGGTGCGACGCCCGCTACACCTACGAGGAGCCGGGAACCCCATGGGCGTTGCCCGTCATCCTGGCTGAGATCAAACGTTACCCCACCAGCGCCCTGGTGGAAATCACCGGCGGCGAGCCCCTGCTCCAGGAAGGTGCCTATGCGCTCATGGCGCATCTGCTGACCACTGGCCGGACCGTGCTGCTGGAGACCAACGGCTCCGTCACGCTGGATCGGGTACCGGCAGGCGTCGTCACCATCATGGACGTCAAATGCCCCGGCAGCACCATGGCCGACCGCTTTGACCCTGATAATCTCAACCGGCTGCGGCCGGGAGATGAACTGAAATTTGTCCTCGCCTCACGGGCTGATTACGAATGGGCCGCCGACTTCGTACGGCGCCACAAGCTCATCGGCCGGCATCCCATCCACTTCTCCCCGGTGACGGCAGAACTCCCGCCTGCCGACCTCGCCCAATGGCTCCTTGCCGACGGACTGGCCGTCCAGCTCCAGCTCCAACTCCACACCTTGCTCTGGCCGGGGCAGAAACGCGGCGTTTGAGGATTTGAAGGCCCAGCAGCCCCCCAAATCACAAAATAAACGTGGCAGTCCAGCAAAATATGCTTATAATTGCCACTTACGACATACCCCCCCAATGTGTTCACAGGATGTTACGCCCCGCTGACCGTACCGTACGACACCTATTGCCTTAGCCATAATCGTTACACCGTGCATGCCATGCCAAAGCAATTGACCACCAACCGACTCATCCTGGCCACTGCCATCTTCCTGGTTTGCCTTGCCAACAGCGCCTTTTTCCGCCACGTTGCCAGCGTCTACCCGCTGAACCAGGGGATGAACGCCATCTTTCTCGCCTCCCTGGCCGTGGGGATAACCGCGGTAACCACCCTGCTCCTGGCACTCCTTTCCCTGCTGCTGACCACCAGACTGGCCCTGGCCCTCATGCTCCTGCTGGCGGCGCCCATCAGCTATTTTGCGAATAACTACAACGTGGTCATTGACCACCTCATGATCCAAAACATTCTGCAAACCAACACGCGGGAGGCATTTGACCTCTTCTCTCCCAAGCTGCTCCTCTATCTGCTGCTTCTCGGCATCGGCCCCGCCATGCTGGTCTGCTTTACCCCGCTCGAACGCCGGCCCTTGCGCGAGGCTACTTGGTCCCGACTCAAGCTGATCGCCCTCTGCGTACTCATCATCCCCTTACAACTTTTCCCCTTCAGCCGCTTCTACGCCTCCTTCTTCCGGGAACACGAAAATCTGCGCTGGCACGTCAACCCGACCTACGCCCTCTATTCCTTCCACAAATACGTCAAGAAGACCTTCGGCAATCCCACGATCACAATCCAGCCCCTTGGCACTGACGCCCATGTTCCCGCCACCAACACCAACCGCGAGCTAATAATCGTGGTAGTAGGCGAGGCGGCCCGGGCGGACCGCTTTTCCCTCAACGGCTACCACCGCGACACCAATCCCCTGCTCAGCCGGGAAGAGGTCATCTCCTACCCCCATGTGGCGTCCTGCGACACCTCGACGGCGACCTCGGTCCCCTGCATGTTCTCGGACCTTACCCGCGCCGGTTTCAGCAATGCCAAGGCCAAGAGCCGGGAAAACCTACTTGATGTGGCCCAGCGGGCTGGGGTAAACGTCCTCTGGCGGGAAAACAACTCTGACTCCAAGGAGGTGGCCCTGCGCGTGCCTTACGAGGATTTCCAGAGCCCGGGCAAAAACCCGGCCTGCGAGGGGGAAGAGTGCCGGGACGAAGGCATGCTGGTGGGATTACAGGAATACATCGACGCCCACAAAAAAGGGGCTATCCTCATCGTCCTCCACCAGATGGGCAACCACGGCCCAGCCTACTACAAGCGCTACCCCAAGGAGTTTGAGCGCTTCGGCCCGGTCTGCCGGACCAACCAGCTCGACCAGTGCTCCCAGGAAGAAATCGGCAATGCCTACGACAATGCCCTGCTCTACACCGATTATTTCCTGAGCAAGGTCATCGCGTTACTCAAAAATAACGACAAAAATTTTGAGACCGCCATGCTCTACATGGGCGACCACGGCGAATCCCTCGGCGAACTGGGGGTCTACCTGCACGGCATGCCTTACGTGGTGGCACCCGAAGCCCAGACACACATCCCGGCCCTCCTCTGGCTCGGCAACGGGTTCCGCGGCGGAATCGATGAAAAAATCCTCAAGGCCGCGGCCAACGGCCATTTCTCCCATGACAACCTCTTCCACACCGTCCTTGGCCTCATGGAAATCCAGACCACGGCATACAACCCGAAGCTGGACATCGTGCACGACGCCAGGCGCGAGCCCACAGCCAGACAAGCCAAAGCCAGTTCCAGCAAGTAAGCGCCAAGGGGGCAGCGGTACCAGAAACAACGGCACCGGTAACCCGGCACTGCCGACAGAAAATCACCTTGCCCAGTCGTAGCGGAAGACCACAGTACGGAAAAAGTCGATCAGAGTCTGACGGCGCCGGGCGATGCGGACCTGCTCCGGCACCAGATCGGAAGATTCAGCGCTGACGATAGACATCTTGTATTCCACGTTCACCGCGAAACGGTTGTCGAGATACCAGGCATAGGTGAGGCCAAAGAGCAGCCCCGGCGGGGTAAAGCCCTCACTGCTGTTCACTACCCTGGTGAACAGCAGTGGATTGGCCTCGGATTGCCGCATGCGGGCCAAGGTGAGATAGGTCGTGAGTTCCGCCGAGGTTAAAAAGCACTGCCGCGCCAACTCCTCCCGCAAGGTCACCTGATAGATATAACCCACCGCTTCATCTCCGAGCCGCACCGGGACTTTCTCCTTGGTCGCGGCATAACCACCGAGCAGCGATTGGCCCAAGGCCACCAAAAAGGCGGGTTCAAAGCGCTCTGCCCCCTCCGCCACGTCCGCGCGGACCTTGATCAGCCGATCCTCGGGATCATAAAAGGAAAAGACATTGTCCCACTCCTGGCAACGGCCCCACTCTGCGGCGGGAATCAGCGTTATCCCGGCCAGATAATCCAGGTGTTCCGGCAGAATGTCCCAGTGATGCCAGAGTATCTCCATGACCACCCCCCGCAGCGTTGCCGGCATGGTGAGCTGCTCCAGGCGAACGGCCATAACGGCCAGCCGTTGACTTGGCGTCTGCCGCCGTGGGCTGAGGTGGGTGGCTGGCATCGGGGCTGGCGGCAAAACGGCTCTGCCGCTCCCCGGCGCAAACAGGGTCCTGATTCCCCACAGGGCGCGGATTGCCCGGGCCACCGCAGCGGGATCATGCTGGACCACCCGACGGCGGTCGATATCTTGCTGGGAATAGATGGAGGCCTCGATGGGAGTGAAGCCCAATGCACGCACCCGCTCCCGGTCGAGGTAGATCGGCAGCTTGTTTTCCAGGGCATAACTCTGGAGGATGGAACCGGGGATCTCCTGCAACCCCATCACCATCACCTGCTCGAAAAGCCCGGCAATGCCGCCGGGGATGTTGCGCTGGTAGGCGAGCAGCAGGTCGGAGACGTGGAAACGACGCTCCGTATCGCCCACTATGAGATCGGTCTCCCCTGTCTGGACCCAGAGGTTCGAAATGAGCACCTTGAGGGCCGCTCGGTTGGCGCGAATCGCCTCGGCAATCCCCGGCACCTGGAGGATCGGCACGATGCTGGTAAACAAGCTGCCCGGCGCAAAAAGGATGATGTCGGCACCATTGATCGCGGCCAACACCTCGGCCGGCACCTCGGGATCACTGGCAAACTCGACAAAGACCCGGTCCACCGCGCAATGGCGGCGGGCCTCGCTCGACTTGTGCTCCCCTGCCACCAGCACCCCGTTGTCGTAGTAAATCTTGAGATGGGCCGGGGTGGTGGTGCAGGGCAGCACGGCATCCCCATTGGCGCCGAGGAGGTCGGCCAGAAACTGAAGCCCGCCGATGACCGCCCTGGATGGCACCGCAGTGACGGCATCGGCACCGCCCTGCTGATAAATGGCCGCCACCACCAGCAAATTGCCGAGGCAATGCGGATGCTGGAGCTGCCCCTGGAGCAACGGATTGGTGCAAACCTCATGCAAGAGCCAGTGAAGAGAACGGCTCATGAATTCGGGCAGCTCGTCAAGACGCGTCGCACAGCCCGCCAGCAACTCTTCCACCGTAGACACTGACCCGTTGAAACGGTGATTGAACAAGGCATGGAGGCCGGTGGCCACCCGCGTTGCCTCTTTGTCAGTCAGGTCGTACTGTTTCTGGAGCTTGACTTTCTGCACCGCCGAAAGGAGCACGTGGCGCAGGTCGCCGACGGCGACCAGCGGCAGTTCCTTGAGCAGTTCACCGGTGGAGCCGCCGTCGTCGGTAACGCAGACAATGGCCTGGGTCTTGGGGAATAGGCTTTTGAGGCCATGAAACGGGGCGCCCGGCCATTCGGGGTTACGGCTGTCGCCACCGATGACGTTGGAGAGGCCAGTGCCGCCGCCAAAGACCACCAGCCGCACAGCTCTGGTCTCGACGTCGTTCACGGCCGAGGCCAGTTCGCGAAGCTGAGCCGCCACCCCGGCCGGCCCAGCTGGCGGACCAGTCAGGGCCAGGGCGATGAGCTTCTCCGGCAGATCGGCATAGGGCAGGAGATCGAGCGGCCCGAAGTGGGCCGCACTCATCTCTTGGAGTGCCGTGCTAATGGTCGATTCCCCTGTCACCCATTCCCCCATGCCGGGCATGTACGGAACACGGTCCGGTGCGGCAGCACCCAACCACCGCGCCGTGATTCATCCCATCATATCACAAGCCGGTATCGGCCATCTGCTTGCGCACCGCAGCCTCGGAGGCGGCCATAGCATTCTCCTCCTCGCCGGTGAGCGGGAACTCCACGATCCGCTCCACCCCGCGAGCGCCCAACACTACCGGCACGCCTAGAAAACAGCCGGAAAAACCGAACTCACCCTCCACATAGGCGGCACAGGGCAACACCCGCTTGCTGTCGGTGAGTACTGCCTCGGCCATCTCTACCGCCGCCAGCCCCGGCGTGTAGAAAGCGCTGCCGGTCTTGAGATGGTTCACAATCTCGGCACCGCCGTGCTGGGTGCGGTGGACGATGGCGGCAATCCGCTCGGCGGCAATGAGGTCGCTCACCGGGATGCCTGCCACGTTGGCGAGCCGCACCAAAGGCAGCATGTTGTCGCCGTGGATGCCCATGACCATGGCATTGACGTCCCGCGCCGCGACACCGAGCTCCTCGGCGATGAAGGTGCGGTAACGCGCCGAATCGAGCACGCCGGCCATGCCGATCACCCGCTCCTTCGGAAAACCGGCCACCTTGAAGGCGGTATAGACCATGGCGTCGATGGGGTTGGTGACCACGATGAGCACCGCATTGGGCGAGTGTTTGGCCGCCTGCTCGGCGCAGGATTTGACGATGGCCACGTTCTTGGCGAGCAAGTCGTCACGGCTCATGCCGGGCTTGCGGGCGAGTCCCGCAGTGATGATCACCACGTCGGAGTTGGCTGAATCGGCGTAGTCGTTGCTGCCGATGATCCGGCAGGAAAACTCATCCACCGGGCCGGACTGGAGGAGGTCGAGGGCCTTGCCCTGGGGCACCCCCTCCACCACGTCGAGGAGGACCACGTCGCCCAGGCGGCGGGTTAGGGCCCAGTGGGCCGCGGTGGCCCCGACATTGCCGGAACCGATGATGGTAATCTTGTTGCGCTTCATGAAAAACTCCCTTGCTATGCTGATCTTATAAACTGGATAATAAATCCCTGAACTCTTTGTAATCGCGGAGCTAGACCGCCCCCGCCCGGATCAGTTCCTCCACCCGCAGAAGGTCCTTGGGGGTGTCCACCTCCACCGAGTCGTGCTCAGTGAGCACCACCCGGATGGTGTAGCCGTATTCCAGCGCCCGCAACTGTTCCAGCTTCTCGCACCGCTCCCACTCCCCTTCCGGCAGGCCGACGAAGGTGAGGAGAAAACCCTTGCGGTAGGCATAGAAGCCGAGGTGCTTGTAGTAGGCCGGCATCCCCTCCTCAGGGTTGCGCAGATACGGGATGGTGGAACGGGAAAAATAAAGGGCATTGCCGTGGCGGTCGAAGACGGTCTTCACGTGGTTGGGGTCAGTGATCTCCTCTGGCCGCACGATCTGGTAGATGAGGGTCGCCATGGGCAGGCCAGGGTCGGTTAGTAACGGCGTCGCCACCTGGGCCACCACCGCGGCGTCGAAGAGGGGCTGATCGCCCTGGATGTTGACCACCACGTCCTGTTCGGCGATGTCCAAAAGGCTCGCGGCCTCGGCCAACCGGTCGGTGCCGGAGGGGTGATCGGGCCGCGTCATCACCACCTCGCCACCGAACCCACACACGCAGTCGGCGATGCGCTGGTCGTCGGTGGCTACCACCACCCGGGAAATGAGGGGCACCTTGACGGCGCGGGTGTAGACCTGCTCGATCATCGGCTTGCCCATGATGTGGGCCAGCGGCTTGCCCTCGAAACGGCTCGAATGGTAGCGGGCCGGGATGATCGCCACCACCTGGGGCGACGTTTTATGGATCGAATCCATGGTTGCCTCGACTGCGGTTCGATGGTATGGAAAGTGATGCTCCCCCTGTGCGCAAAGCGAGTAATCCATACCTCATTTCCGAGAAAATAGCTAGGCTTCCCCCCCCATGGTCGGCCCCTCCGCCCACAACGTCGCCGTTGCCTGCCAGCATCCCGGGCTCCTCCCCCGCGCCCGGCAGCTTGCCGAGGTCTTCCGCCTGCGGCTGGCCGAGGCCGATGGGGAAGAATTTCGCCACTTGCTCATGGTTACCGAACAACGCCTGGAATTGCGCCAGACCGGCAAAGGGGCGCCAGGGCCGATCTTTACCGATTTCCTGGCCGGGGCGGCCCAGTACCGCCGCAAACACGGCGGCGGCCGCGACCAGGCCGTGGCCAAAGCCGTGGGCCTGCGCGGCAAACACCTGCCCGCGGTACTCGATGCCACTGCCGGCCTCGGCGGCGACAGCTTTGTCCTCGCCTGCCTGGGCTGCCAGGTGCAGATGGTCGAACGCTCGCCGGTGATCTTCGCCCTGCTTGAAGACGGCATCAAGCGCGCCATGGTCGACAAGGAGATTGGCCCGCTCATCCGCCGGCGGCTCAAACTCACCTTGGGCGACAGCCTCAAATTCCTCCAAACCCCGCAAAAAAACGGTCCGGAGGTGATCTACCTCGACCCCATGTATCCGCACCGAGAAAAAAACGCCTTGGCCAAAAAGGAGATGCGCATCCTCCGCGCCATTGTCGGCGACGATCAGGATGCGCATCACTTGTTCCGCACCGCGCTACTGAGCGGCACCAACCGGGTGGTGGTCAAACGCCCCCGCCTGGCGCCCCCCCTCGACAACCGGGAGCCAGACCTGGTGCTCCCCGGCAAATCGAGCCGCTTCGACGTCTATTTCCCCTAGCTGGAACTAGATCGCGGCCGCCTTGGCGATGGCCGCACCGATCTGCGCCAGTCGCTCGTCGGAAAGTTTCACCGGCACCGGGTAGACCAGCAGGCGATCCATGATGGCGGCGGACTGCGGCAGGGCGTTCGGGTCGTAGACCACCCGGCGGCGGCCGTCCGCCCCGTTGAAGGGCCAGCCGGACCTGGTGAGCGTCGAGCCGGCCAAGAGATGTTCCCACTTGGGATAATAGTGCCAGGTGTTGCTGGCGAAGTAGACCGCGCCGGCGCCGTTCTCACCGAGCACCTTGTTCACCGCCTGCGCCTTCTCCTTGGTGGGCAGGAAAAAGGCGAGGAAGGAGGCGTTGTCGCCCGTCTCGTCGAGGATGGTGCGGAAGGTCACACCGGGGAGCTTCTGCACCAGTTTCTTGATCGCGGCCTTGTTCCGCTGCTGGGCCGCCACGATCCCGTCGAGCTTGGCAAGCTGGGCGAGGCCGATGGCGCCCTGCAATTCCATCATGCGGAAGTTGAAGCCGATGAAGCTCCGCCCCTCGCCGCCGCGGCCACCGGGGTTTGGCACATGGTCGTGGCCGTGGTCGTGATACTCGCTCATGGCGCGCCACAGCTTCCCGTCGTTGGTGATGATCATGCCACCCTCGCCGGTGGTCATGGTCTTCACCGGGTCGAAGGAGAAGGTGCCGCAGGCGCCGAAGGAGCCGAGCCGCTTGCCGTTCAGGCTGGCACCGGAGGCCTGGGCGGTATCCTCCAGCACCGGGATGTGATGCTTGTCGGCAATGGCCTTGATCTCCTCGATGCGGGCCGCGGCCCCCATCATGTGCACCGGGATGATCACCTTGGTCTTGGCGGTGATTTTCTTCTCCAGATCCTTTGGATCCAGATTGAGAGTCTCGTCCACCTCGGCAAAGACCGGCACCGCGCCCACGTCGAAGATCGCCTCCCAGGTGGCGACAAAGGTGAAGCACTGGGTGATCACCTCGTCCCCCGGCCCGACGCCCAACGCCGCCAAGGCGACTTTCAGCGCCGCGGTGCCGGAGGTCACAGCCTGGCCGTATTGCACGCCGCAGTAAGCAGCAAACCTCTCCTCGAACGTACGGACCTTGTAGATGCCCTGGCGCTGTTCCGGGAATTCGTAGCGGAACAGCACACCGGTCGTGAGCACCTCGTTGATCTCCCTCTTCTCTTCCTCACCGAATATCTCAAAACCAGGCATGATCGTTTCTCCTCACTTCTCCGTTGAGCCGCGACCCTTAGTGGCTACGGTTTTCTTTCCCGTTCTTTTGCCTTTTGCCTTTTCCCTTGCTCAGTGATCGCAATGATGCTCATGCTCCCAGCCGCGCATGGCGGCCTCGTAAATCGCCACCACGTCCGGCAGGCTCGGCTTGCGGGGGTTGTTCTCCACCGGCCGGGTGACGGTGAGCGCGATGCTCGCCATCTCCGGGATCTTCTTGGCCGGAATCTTCAACTCGGCCAGGGTGGCGGGGATGTTCACATCCTGATTGAGCTGGTAGACAAAATCCACCGCCGCTTCGGCCGCCTGGCGGCTGGGCATGCCGGCCACGTCGGCGCCCATCACCTCGGCGATGACCGCGAACTTGTCCGGCGCGCCGATCAGGTTGTACTCCATGACGTAGGGCAGCAGCACCGCGTTGGCCAAGCCGTGCGAGATGCCAAACATGCCGCCCAAGGGGTAGGCCATGGCATGCACCAGGCCGACGCCGGCAGTGGCCAACGCCTTGCCGCCGAGCAAACTCCCCAATAACATCGCCGAGCGGGCCTCGATATTGCCGCCGTGGGCATAGGCCATGCCGAGGTTGTGGCTGATGAGGTCGATGGCCTCCAGGGCGTACATGTTGGAGATAGGATGGGCCTGGGTGGAGACAAAGGCCTCCAGGGCATGGGTCAGGGCATCAATGCCCGTCATGGCGGTGACCCGCGGCGGCATGGAGACGGTGAGGGCCGGGTCGAGGATGGCGGCGTCGGGATAAAGCGGGTCGCCGTTCATGCCGCCCTTGGACTTGGTCTTCTCGTTGATGAAGACCGCAGTGAAGGTGACCTCGGCGCCGGTGCCGGCGGTGGTGGGCACCATGATCTTTGGCACTCCGCGCTGCTTGATCTTGCCGAGCCCCAGGTAATCCTCGGCCTTGCCGCCATTGGTAAGGAGGATGCTAACCGCCTTACCCACGTCCATGGCCGAGCCGCCGCCCACGCCGACCACGCAATCGCATTTGGCCTTCCTGGCCTGGGCCGCACCCTGGTCAGCCAGCTTGAGGCCAGGTTCCGGTTCTACCTTGTCATAGAGTTCGAAAGGCACCTTGGCCGACTTGAGCGGTGCCACGATGCGCTCCAATAACCCGGTGACCGCCAAGCCGGGATCGACCACGAGGAAGACCTTGGTGCCGCCCAGTTCCTTCACCATGCTGGGCAGGTCTTTGATAGTATCGACGCCGAAACGGATGCGGGTCGGTTGGGTCACGGTAAAGGGCTGTCCAGTCATGGCCTCTGTCCTTTTGGGGTTGAAAAAGCTGGGGTTGATGCTACGTTGATTCCAACGCGATTCTACTGAGCTGTTCGGCGATTGGCAACCAAAATGGAGGCGACGTGCCCCAAAGAGAGGGCCACCGCCTCAACGGAGAGCATACCCCATGGAGATCAGCCGATCCGAAAAGAAGCGGCAGGCCAAGCAGGTGGAGGAACTCGCCTACGAACTGGCAGCGCTGCCGGCACCGGAAATCCGGCGGCTGCCCTGCGAGCCCTTCATCCAGGAAGAGATAATGGCCGCCGTGGGCCTCAAAGGCGGGGCCTACAAACGGCAGGTCAAATACCTGGCCAAGGAACTGCGCGAGCAGGACACCGCCCCGCTGCTCTCCTTTCTGGCTGAACGGCAGGGCTCTCAACTCAAGGAGAAGCAGGCATTCCACGAACTGGAGCAGTTGCGCGAGGCAATCATCACCGATGTGCTTGAGGCCAACGAAGAGGCACGGGCCGAGGAACGGCCGCTGGATGACGACTGGCCCAGCCCAGCCCTCGACAAGGCGCTGGCCATGCTGCCAGAACTCGCTGTGGCGGACATTCGCACCGCCGCGGCGCGCTATGCCAGGAATCGCAAGTCCACCTACAGCAGGGAAATCTTCCGGGCCCTCAAAACCGCCCAGGAACAACTCCGGCTCGCCAACCGCCGCGCCAGCCGCTAACAGAACCCTTAACCGGAGAACCTTTCATGGACTACCGCACCGGCACCATCAACCGCGTGGTCACCATCCGCTTCGACGAGGGCGACGACTTCCTCGGCGGCTTACGCGAGGTGGCAATGCGCGAGAACATCCGCTGCGCCTGGTTCTTCGTGCTGGGCGGCCTGCGCGAGGCCGAGGTGGTCACCGGCCCCAGGGAACCGGTGATGCCGCCGGACCCGGTGTGGAAGGCCATAAGCGGGGCGCGGGAGACCCTGGGGGCCGGGTCCATCTACTGGGAGGGCGACGAACCGCGCATCCATCTCCACGCCGCCTTGGGCCACCACGGCGAAACCATCACTGCCTGCGTGCGCAAAGGCACCAGGGTCTATCTGGTGCTGGAAGTCTGCCTCATGGAGATTTCCGGCATCGACGCCAGCCGCCCCTGGTATCAGGCCGGCGGCTTCAACCGCCTCACCTTTGCCTGAAACCACCCCGCGTTTTTTTTCATTGACAGTCGCCGTCTCTTTTCTCCAGAATGAAAGTAGTGGATCCTTTCCGTGCGCGACGTTCTGTAACCCTGTTTACAGTGGAGGATACGGCAATGGCGGCAACCAAGGTATCGGCTTCGAAAAAAATCACCAAGACCCCGAAGAAGGTGACCCCCTCCTACGAGTTCGCCCTGACCGCGCCGGAGGCGGCAACCGTTTACCTGGTGGGCGACTTCAACCACTGGGACGACGGCAAGGACAAGATGCGCAAAATGAAGGACGGCACCCACAAGAAGAGCGTGAAGCTCAAACCGGGCCGCTACGAATACCGTTTCGTGGTCGATGGCCAGTGGTGGACCGACCCGTGCAACGAGAACCGCTGCGCCAGCCCTTACGGCACCGACAATTCGGTGCTGTACATCCCGGAATAACCCCCTCTCTCCTGCGAGCACCAAATGAAAAGGCCCGTGCCATCCGGCACGGGCCTTTTCATTCCAGTCAGGCCGACAAGCGCGATTACGCGGCCGGAGTCACCTTAATCAACTCATCACCGGGCTGCACCGCGGCACCCACTTTGGTTGCGATCTTCCCAACCTTACCGCCCACCTGGCTGTTGATCGGGGTCTGCATCTTCATGGCTTCGAGAATCGCCAACCGGTCGCCAACCTTGACCTCCTGGCCGACCGTCACGCTCACCTCGCAGACATTGGCATTGAAGGGCGCCCGCATATCGCCGGCCTTAGCCAGATCCTCGATCTCACCCTTGGTAAGCTTAACGGCCTTGGCCTCCCCACCCCTCACCGCCTCGGGCTCAAACTCAAAGACCCGCTGATGGTGATCGACATTGAGATACACATGGGTCTTGCCACCCTCGTCGGTCTGCATGGGGCCGATCTCGATCACGTGCTCCTTGCCGGAGTGGTCACAGAACTTGATGGTCTCGCCCAGCTTGAAGCCGCCGCGGCGGAAGAGGATCGAGGGCGGCAAGACATGGGCGCGGCCAAATTTTTCCTCGAACTTGAAAAAGGCCACTGCGTCATTGGGGTGCTGGAGATAGGTGACGAGCTGCTGGTCGGTGGGCTCGTAGCCCAGATTTTTGGCCAGTTCCCGCCGCTCCTTGGCGATATCCATGTCCCCGATGGCGTCCATGCCCCCTTCCTGCTTGAGCACCTCCTGCCAGTTGGCGCCAAAGACCTTTTCATAGATCCAGTCCGCCGGCTGATAGAAGGGGAAGGGACCATATTTGCCGAGCAACAGGTTCTTGAGGTCGCCCGAGGGGTTGCCATAGCGGTCGCCGGCCTGAACGTTGCTCACCGCCGTGGTCCAGAGAATCTGGGAGCCAGGGGTCACGCTCCAGAAGTTACCCAGCTCCTTCTGCACCTTGGGCAGCTCCTCATGGAGGATGGTGGGCATCTTGTCGAGGAACTTGCCCTTCACCGCCTGCTCGAAGCTCGAACCGGCAGCGCCGCCGGGCAGCTTGTGAATCTGCACCGTCGGGTCGAAGCCCTTGAACTGGGACTCGAAATATTCATAATAATGGCGCTCGCCGCGCAGCACGTCGGAGGTCTCCACCACCGCCTTTTCGTCGAGGCCGATGGCCTTCTTGCCATACTCGGCCAGGGTCTGGACCACGGTGAGGATGGAAGGGGGGCCGTAGTAGCCGGCGAATGAGTACTCGGAACCGTCGATGATCTTGGCGCCAGCCAGCACCGCGGCGGTGATGCGGGCCACGTCATTGCCGTCGGTGTTGTGGCCATGGTAGTGGATGACCAATTCCGGATATTTCTGGAGGATGGCGTTGACCAGGTCGCCGATGCGCTTCGGCGTGCCTAGGCCGCCGTGGTTCTTGATACAAAGGGTGATGTCGGTGCCGGTCACGTCCAATATCTCGCCCACCTTCTTCACATAGAAGTCGTCGGTGTGCTCCGGGCCGGTGGAGAAGCAGACCGCCGGCTCCAACACCATACCTGCCTTCTGCACTTCCTCGAAGACCGCGATCATGTTGGGCACGTGGTTCAGGAAGTCAAAAACACGCCAGACATCGACGTACTTGGCATATTCGCGGACCACGAGGCGAACGACGTTCTGCGGATAAGGACGATAGCCAAAGAGGTTGATGCCGCGGCACAGCGTCTGGAACATGGTCTTGGGCATGCGCTCACGCAAGAGTTCCAGCTTGAGGAAGGGATCCACCTGCTTGCGCAGGATATCGACGTGGATTGAGGCGCCGCCGGTAATCTCCAACGAGAAGAACCCCGCCTTCTCGCGGGATTTAGCCGCCAAGAGGTCAGTGTGCAACAAAATCCGGTTTTTGAAATCGGACTGCGACAGATCGCGGGCGGTGTTGGTCACATAGTAGCCATCAGCCTGGCGCAGGATGCGCACCACCTCGACCGGGCTCATGCCATGAACAATTCGTTCCATTTGCTTCTCCTCTACTGCATCAAGTTACTCGCCAAAGATTACCCGCCGTGCCTTAGATGGCGTAGGGGTTTTCCTTGCGGTAGTGGATTTCCGCGATCAGGCGGGCCAGCTTGCTCCCTTCGGACTCGACATCCTCATACTCCAGCAGGTGGGTGTGGGTATCGAGGAAGGAGGTATCGAACTCGCCCTTCTTGAAGTCGCGGTCCTCAATGACCCGCAGATAGAAAGGGATGGTAGTCCTGGGGCCGATGATGACGAAGTTGTTGAGGCAACGGCGCAGGCGGTCCACGGTCTCGTTCCAGGTAAAACCATGGACCGTGAGCTTGACCAGCAGCGAGTCGTAAACCTCGGGAATGGTGTAGCCCTGGTAGACGAAGCCGTCCAAGCGCACGCCGTAGCCGCCGGGTGAACGGTAGACCGAGACGTTCTTACCACCCTCGGGCATGAAGTTGTTCTGTGGGTCCTCGGCGTTGATCCGCACCTCGATGGCGTAACCGCGCGCCTGCACGTCCTTCTGCTTGAAGGAGAGCTTCTTGCCAAAGGCCAGCTTGATCTGGGTGCGGACAATGTCGATGCCGGTGACCATCTCGGTAACCGTGTGCTCCACCTGGATACGGGTGTTGATCTCCATGAAGTAGAAGTTATGGTCCTTGTCGACCAGGAACTCCACGGTGCCGGCGTTGAAGTACTTAGCGGCCTTGGCGGCCTTGACCGCGGTCTTGCAAATCTTGTTGACCAGATCCTTGTCCTCGATGAGCGAGGGCGCGATCTCCACCAGCTTCTGGTTGCGGCGCTGGATGGAGCAATCGCGGGAGCCGAGGTGGACGGTGGTGCCCTCCTTGTCGGCGATGATCTGCACTTCGATGTGCTTGGGGTTCAGCACCACCTTCTCAAGATAAACCGCGTCGTTGTTGAAGGCGGCCTTGGCCTCGGCGCGGGCCACCGGAATCTCGGCGCGCAGCTGTTTCTCTTTGTCCACCCGGCGGATGCCGCGGCCACCGCCGCCGGCCGTGGCCTTGAGCATCACCGGGTAGCCATATTTCTTGCAGAATTTCACCGCCATCTCCACGCCCTCTTCGCCGGCCGGGAGATTGTCGGTGCCGGGCACCATGGGAATCCCGGCCTCCTTCATGATTCGGCGGGCAGTGACCTTGTCGCCCAGGGCCTGCACCACCTCGGAGGGCGGGCCGATGAAGACGATGCCCGCATCCTCGCATGCCTTGGCAAAGGCGGGGTTCTCGGCCAGGAAGCCGTAGCCCGGATGGATGGCGTCGGCGCCCGCCTTCTTGGCCGCGGCGATCACCTTATCGATGTTGAGGTAGTCGCAACGGGGGCCGTCACCCAGCCAGACCGCCTCGTCGGCGGTGCGGATGTGGAGCGCATCGTTGTCCGGGGTTTCATAGACCCCGACAGCGACGTGGTCGAGTTCCTGGATGGCGCGGATAATCCGCAGGGCGATTTCTCCGCGATTGGCTACCATTATCTTCTTTTTCACGAGGTACCCCTTTTCCGCTCTGCCGCCGGCGCAACACCAGCGGCCTCATCTCTCGTCAACTCATCTTTTGAGGACGCGACAACAGGGTCCGGCTGGCCACCAGCCGGACTAAAAATATAATAAATACTGCAATTACAACAGGTTATCAAGACAACAACGTGCGCTCAACCGTAAAAATGTAGCATAGAACCCCATGCCCGGCAAGCACAAATCAACGCGCCGTCCCCCTCTGGGGTGACATACCCATTTAACTGTTTTCACGCATAAAAAAGGGGCGGCCTGACGGCCGCCCCAATGCCCAGAAAGGTGGGAATGCGCCTCAGGCAACGTCGTTCCGCCAGACTTTCTGCAAGAAAAAGGTGGCGGTCAACCCCCACAGAACAGTGAAGAACAGCGCCCAGAGCGGCGCACCGGGACCAAGCGACAGCCCGAACATGCCGGCCTGCATCTTCATCGGGAAAACCACGAAAAGCATGACCAGCCAGAGCGGCAGGCTCAGCACCAGCCCCTTCCGGTACGGAGCATCCGCCCAGAATGGCAGCAGCAAGAGCAGCCCCCACAACGCGCCCTGCACCACCCGCGGCATGAGCCACGGCATCGACAACTCCGGCTGCATCATAAAACCCAGGGCCGGGGTAATGCCCAGCATGCCGAACAACCACAAGGCCAAGCTGTTCACCACGCCGCCCAAGCCGCCGGCCAGCAACACCCGGATGATCTTTTTCACGGTACCCATACGTCTCCTCCTTCAGCGAGCCTGTAACCTGCCACCGCAAAATGTGCGGCGCATATGCTTCAGTCTGTTCTGTATAGATGGGCGCCAGGGAAATGGCAACCCCTTTATTCAGGAAACCAGCACCGTATCGCGAGGCAATTCCGGATCAAAGATAAGCCGCAGCCCTTGGAGCAGGCCGGAGCGTTCGAGTCGGCGCACGGCTGCCCGGCCCTGGCCAAAAAGCAGGGACTGATCGCGCCGGGCCAGGCGCAATTCTCTGGGCGGGATAGGCGCGGCCGCCAACTGCTGGCGGATACGCCAGGTAAGTACCCTCGCCTTGACCAACTCGCCAAAGGCGGGATGATGAGGGCCAGCCACGATACCAGCCGCCAGGCCCGGCGAGTCGTGGAGCCCCATGCGCACCACCGGGATGGATGCCGCGTCGAGAAGTTGCTTCGTGCGGGCGGTGAGGGCCACGGCCCGCGCCAACGACAACGGCCGATAACAACCATCAGCGTACCAAGCGGCCAGCCTGCTGCCAGCCACCACCACGGTGGGATAGATACGGACAAAGTCCGGGGCCAAGGCCACCACCTGGCGGGCCGAGGCCATAAGACTGGCCGGACTTTCACCGGGCAGGCCGACCATGAGCTGGATGCCGACGATCAACCCGACCTGCCGCAGGGCCGCCACCGCCGGCCGCACATCGGCTGCCGTGTGGCCGCGCTGGCAACGATCGAGCACCGCAGGGGTCATGGACTGCACGCCCAATTCCACGGTAGTCACGCCATGCGCCTTAAGAAAGGCGGCATCATCGGGAGTCAAGCAATCAGGGCGGGTGGAAAGGCGGATACTCCCCACCCGGCCGACATCCAGATAGGGGGCCACCGCGCCAAGCAGCTCTGCTTGCCGCGCACGGCTCAGACCGGTGAAGGTGCCGCCGTAGAAGGCGACCTGCACCTCGGCCCCGGGATGGCGGCGCGGCCAAGTCAATGCCTCGTCGATGGCCATGGCCACCTCCGCCGGGCCGGTCGGCTCCGCGCCCTCACCCTGGCCAGCGATGTGGTGTTGGTTACAAAAAACGCACTGGTGGGGACAGCCCTGGTGGCTGATGAAAATCGGGATAATAAAAGGCGCGGCCATAACGGCCTCAGGCCAGGGTATCGAGACGGGTGCGATCCTGCAAGGCTGCGGCCGCGGCCTGCTGCTCCGCCTCCTTCTTGCTGCGGGCAGTGCCGCTGCCGAGTACCTGCTCACGGAAGCGCACCGAGATGGTGAACTGCTTGGCATGGTCCGGACCGGTGGATTCGTCCAGCACATAGACCGGCGCCTCGGCGTAGCGCTCCTGGAGCACCTCCTGCAAGGTGCTCTTGGCATCGGCCTGGAGCAACTGCTGATGCCGTGTTGCGAGCCACGGGGTGAAGTGGCGGCGCACGCACGCCATGGCCGCCGCAAAGCCGCCATCCTCGTAGATGGCGCCGATCACCGCCTCGTAGGCGCTGGAAAGGATGGAGGGTTTCTCGCGCCCGGCCGAACCCTCTTCCCCCCGACCCAGCAAGAGGTGGGCGCCCAAATCGAACTCCCGCGCCATCACCGCCAGGTGGGTTTCGTTGACCAGGGCGGCGCGCAACCGGGTCAGCTCGCCCTCCCGCATCTCGGGGTAGGTCGCATAGAGGAGATGGCCCACCGCCAAGTCGAGCACCGCGTCACCCAGGTATTCCAAGCGCTCGTTGTCGATGGCCGGGCCGCTCCCCTGCTCAAAGGCATAGGAGCTATGGATCATGGCCCGCTGCAAAAGAGCGAACGCACGGAATTGATAGCCGAAGCGGCCCGCCAGGGCGGCAAGCGCATCACGATGCTGCGCAGTGAGTTTCTCGATGGTCTCGTTCATAATGGACTCTTGCCCGCCACTCTACCTTCGTAACTGCGAATTGCCAAGGGCCGTGTGGTCCAATGCCACATGGGCAGAAACAGACAAAAAGGCAAAGTGATTGATGCGGTAACGGCAATCAACCTCGCCTGACAATTTTTATATTTTTCTTGACCCCAGTCTTTTTTCCTTGCTAGCCTCTCCAATACATGAACCTGACAACGCGTCGGCCAAAACACACCATGGGCAAACCTTAAGGAGTGAAACACAACCACAAGGGCAGGTGGACTGCCGACGTGGGGATGATACGGAAGCCGAGGCAATGGGCGTATTAAAAGCGGAAACAAAGGGCGGGATACCTGAGCGCATCGAGATTGACGCCCGTGGACAAATCGATTCTCGATAATCTTTGCCAAAGGGAGGTTAAAAAATGACCCAGCGTGTCGAGTTTGGCGTACCTATAGCGACGCTGCAAGCCGCCGCGGATACCGCGGACAAGTTCTTCTACTCATACAAATACGTTCCCATCAGCAATATCGGATCGAATAAACGTCAGGTTATCACCAAATCGCAATGGGTCTACTTCGCGCAGGCTCTTGGTAAAAATGTCGAAAACGATCAATATTGGCGTGCCTGGCATGAAACAGACGAACCGCTGTCACAGGAACACACGACAGTCCTGAATCAGAAAGTGGGGCCGAACGGGATAGCCCAGGGCGGGCTGATGGGGCAAGGATCGACTGACGTGCTGATGGGGATGCTGCGTTCGCAAGTTGGCATGCTGTTTCTGGACCGGACCCGCCTCAGTCCCGCCGGACTCATCGTCGGTGAGCACATATGCGCGCTCGCGCTGGCCCCCGGCGAGGAAGTAACGCTGGAGCAAAGCTCGTTCCTGCAGGTAGAACGGAGCAACGAAACCCAAATCGAGTCGGAGTCCACCACCGACACCGAGGCGACGACAACGCAAACGGCCGATCTGTCGGATGTCGTTTCCGCGACGCTCAATCAGACCAGCAACCATGGTTTCACGGCCGGTGGCGCGATTGGGTTCGACTACGGCGTAAAGGTCGACGTTGAAGCGAAGGACTCGAATACTACCACGCAGGCAGATACAGATTCCCGAACCACGACGCTCAAAGACGTCGTGACGCGCACATCCAAAAACGCATCAAAACTGCGCGATCTACACAAGACGGTCGTCAAGGTGGCGACCACGGATCGGTTCGAGCAGAGCAGTCGCCGGGTCGTTCGCAATCCCAACAGCCTGACCCCAATCGATTTGCACTGGTTCAAAATCTTCCAGCGGATCAAGTTTTCGCACGAACGCTATGGGGTACGCCTGTGCTGGACACCGTTTGTGCGCGACCCGGCGGCGGATTTCATCGACGCCGAATTCAAAATGCGCGACAAAATGATCGCAGCGGCACGCGACAGCATCCCAGAGCCTGATGAACCGCCGGTTCCGGTTATCGAGAGCGTTGCGGGAACTCGGGTTGTCGGGCTGCAACCGCCCCTCACCGAGCTCAACCGGTGGGGCGGCTGGCCCGGCAGCGACATGAGCGCCAACTACACACTGCCGATCAATATCCCTGAAAACATGGCGTGGGACGGAGACAAGGAATTCGTAAAATCCAGCCTCGTAAGCACGTTGACCGGCGCGCCACGCGGGTACCATGTGGAAACGGTCGGCGATCCTTGGGAGGTGGTCGACCAGGATGGCAAGCGGACGTTGATGCAAATCGTCCACGCGGGGGCGGGCTGGCGCTTAGACGGCAGCTCGCAGATATGGGTATCTTTGTCGGCCCGCTGCATAACGGACGGCACATCGCTTTCGGCGCAACAGGCTAAGGCGCTGGAAGAATGGAAAGCGGTGGTCGACAAGCTGCGCGCCGAAAGGGCTGCGAAGGTAGCTATCGCGTTGCAACAGGTCGAGGCAGCATTCGAGGTGTGGCGTACGGAACATCGACGCACACTCAACATTTCCCAGGAACTGCTGCGGAGATTCATAAACACGATGTTCCCCGCTGATGCGCGGGACGAAATATCCGAGTTGGACTTGTGGAACACGATATTCGACTGGGATTTGGCGGCGGCGCGTCTCTATTCGGGGTCGTGGAACGGGGATGGCGCGTTGCGTTTCCCGGAACTCGCCCCGCACGAGTTCCTGAACGCTTCATGGGCGCGCCTGTATCTGCCGGTCCGGCCTGGGCATGAGGATATCGCAATGCTGTGGATATTTACGCGTTCCACACGAGCAGCGCCGCCCAAGTCAATAAAGCGCTTCACCGCGAAAATCCTCAAGGAAATGGCAGATTGGCGGACGACGCACCTAGGGGGAGCGGAAGAGATGACGGTTTCGCCTGTGACGGGACAGGCTTGCCCCAATGTCGAACAACGGTATGCATGCCTCGGCACGTGGACGGAAGATCTGCCGACAGACGGTGTGCATATGGAAGTCACGCAGGCTCCCACCAGCGGCGCGGACGTGGCAACGCAAAGCCGGCTGGAGGCGGAAACCAATCGCATCAATGGGATGGCGGCCGCCGCACAGAGTCAGGCGGCGTTACTCGACAACGTAGCCGCCAGTTCGCCGCAGAACATTGATCTGCACGTCCATATGAACGACGCCAAGTCCTGAGCCACGCCGTGGCCAGCGAACTGATAGAGGCGCTGACACCGAGCGAGCGCGAGTCGCTGGAGCGGGCCATAGCGGCTGGGCTCGCCCCGACCATCCAGCGGTTGCCGATGTTGCAGGCGCCGGGAGTCGGCATGGCCTTGTTGTTTTTGGGCGACCCCGCCTTTATCGCGAAGTTTTCCGTCGGATACGTCGAGGGATTCGCCGCCGGATTTCTCGACGGCGCGAAGCTGTGGCGCGACGAATTCACTGCGATGCTGCGGCTGGTGGGGGTGGGGACCATCGTCGGCGTGGCCGAGTTCTTCGTGCGGCCATTGGTCGAGAGCGACCCGGAGGGGTTGATGCCGCAGAGCAAAGAAGCCCTCTCCAGGCTCAACAGCTTGCGGACCTTGAAACCCGTCCTGCTGTGGCTGGACGCCGTGGGGATGGAAACGGCGCTCGATACGCTCCGGCACTTGATTCCCACTGCCGATGAGTTGACGGAGGTGGTGATTCTCGCCGGGCGCGATTGGCTACTGGCGTTGTGCGGAAAGGCCCAGGACGCTCGGGCGATGGGCACGCAGTGCGGCCGACTGTTCGGTCGGTTGGCGCTCGAGCTGATGCGGGGGGGAGTGGAGCCGTTCAGCTTCGGCGTCGCGGGCTCGATCGAAAACGAGATGATCGCCACCGAGGAGGACCGCCTGTGAATTTCGTGGTCCACGAACTCGTTCTGTTGGCGACGAAAACCAAATATGGCCGACGCGTAAACAAGTGGTCGATGCGCGTCTTCGGGGAGGAAGTCGCACGCTTCTCACAGCGCGACCTGAGCATGGAAGCGGCCAGAATAGCGCAGCGCGCGGCCCAGCGGGATTTCGCCGAGTCAGTCCGTCTGGTGGAAGCCTTCGTGATTATGGAGGCGAAGGACATATTCGAGTCGCTAGCCGGCAAGTATCCGATGCTACGAACGTATCATCTTGACCGCGGCTCGATGGCGGAAATGATTCGCAAGGTGATGGACCGAAAAGGACGCTCGTTAGAGTCGCTGCGCGGCCTTCTAGTGGAAGCGCTGGGCCGCAACATACCCGAAACCGGCGAACTGCTGGATGCCATGGAGTTCGTACGCAAGCGAGCCAATAAAGCGTTGAAGAAAAAGTGGAGCCCGGCGCGGCTGGTGTCCGGGGTTCGTGACGGCACCGAGCGCGAACTCGGCGATCTTCTGGTTGTCAGCGAAAATGCGGACGGCCGGGTATGGATCATGGCGATTATCGAATCGAAGTCGTTCAGCAACGTGACCGACCTTTCAACTCACGGCGACAGGAAGGTGGGACAGCACCTCTGGGACTGGCGCCGCGCGAAAACGCGCGGCGTTTCGTTCGAGGGGCGGCACTACAAGGCGCAGGACGTGGTGATCGAACCAGTGCCGGCGGCCGCATGGGGCGGAGGTGCCTACGTCCCGAAAAAAAAGTCGGCAGCAGATCGCGTCAGGGAAATGTCGGGCTATTACACCGAATTTATCGGTTTCGCTCCGCAGGAAATGAGCGTCGAAAAACTGGGCAACCTCGCGGATCAGGGCATCCAACTAGAATACTGGCCCTGGCCGTTCGACAAGAACGAATTTGACCGGTTTCAAAAGGATCTGACCGCCGCGGTCGACAAAGCCTTGCGTCGGTGAGGTGAATTCAAATTGCAAGTGCACCACGAACCGCCAGCCAGAATATTTCATGCGGTGTCCGGTAGTCGAGGCACTTACGTGGTCGATTATTTAGTTTTTTGACAGCCTCCGCAACAGCTTCTT
>Ga0172375_10001669_pt1 | contig 35467 bp, 24 predicted proteins | sample LakKiv1m_FD_114537 | JGI IMG/M metagenome (GOLD analysis project Ga0172375, IMG submission 114537) | Freshwater microbial communities from Kabuno Bay, South-Kivu, Congo - kab_092012_11.1m | ecosystem: Environmental > Aquatic > Freshwater > Lake | place: Democratic Republic of the Congo... | reverse complement strand
GCGGTCGTAATAAATGGTCTTCATGCGTCCGATGCCGTGTGAATCGATGCCGCGTTTGTCGGAGTTTATCAGCACATCCGAACAGATTGCGGCTTCGTCTCTGGGCACGCCCAGAGACGCAAAAACATCAACCATGAAGTTTTGCATCAGATCGAAATCGACCCATACGAGTTTTTCATCCGGCAGCATATTTACCTCCTGAATTAAATTATCAATAAAAAACGGGCCAACGCCCGAAAAGGCCTAACAGCAACCGAATAATAAGCTACATCAACGCCGCCATTAATTCAACAAACTTTGACACATTGCGTAAAATTTGCCGCATTCCAGCATAGATATTCTGTATATATTTATTGATCCTTAGCTTCAAATTTGTAATATTAATAAAAGGAGGTCGAGAAAGAAGGAATGTACTGCGTCCGTATTCTTAAATGCTAATAAAAACGCGGAGAATGACATGAAGAAACTATTCGTCCTCGATACGAACGTGCTGCTGCACGACCATACCTGTCTGACAAGGTTCCAGGACAACGATATTGTCATACCCATTGTAGTTCTTGAAGAACTCGATAAATTCAAAAAGGGCAGCGATTCCATAAATTATCAGGCCCGTGAAGTCATTCGGGAACTTGACAAGCTTTCAGCCGATCATCTTTTCAAAGACGGAGTCATTCTCAATCCCGAAGGCGGCAAGTTATTCATTATCGTCGATTCCCCGCGCTCGGAGCTTGTGGACCATGCCTTCTCGGAAAGAAAAACAGACAACCGCATAATAGCTCTGGCCGAACAGCTTAAACGTGAGCGCACAGACGTTGAAGTCAGGATTGTCAGCAAAGACATAAATATGCGCATCAAAGCCAAGTCGGTCGGAGTAATCGCTGAAGATTACAAGAACGACACGGTTGAAAACATCGAGAAGCTATACACCGGCAGAAAAACCATCGAAGGTTTCAGCTCAGATATTATCAACCGTTTCTACGAAGAACCGTTTTCCGTTCCGGTAAGTGAAATGAATTTCGAGACAAAACCTCTGGCACATCAGTATTTCGTGCTGAAAAACGGTTCATCCAGTGTCATAGCCCGCTATAATCCCTCAAGCGAATGTATTGAACGTATATACAAGAAAAGCGCGTACAGCATTGAGCCGCGCAACTCCGAGCAGATCTTTGCTCTTGACGCCTTAACGCGCCCTGAAATTCCGCTGGTGACGATCACAGGAAAAGCCGGTACCGGAAAAACTCTGCTGGCGCTGGCGGCGGCACTGGAACAGCGCAAAGATTACCACCAGATTTTCCTGGCCCGCCCGATAGTTCCGTTGGGCAATAAAGATATGGGCTTCCTGCCGGGTGATATCCAGTCGAAGCTTGACCCATACATGCAACCGCTGTGGGATAACCTCTCGGTCATCAAGCATCGTTTCTCGCAGGCCAGCCCGGAATACAAACGTATTCAGGAGATGCTGGAATCAGACAAGCTGCACATTTCGCCGCTGGCATTCATCCGTGGTCGCAGCCTGGAAAAAATTTACTTCATCGTAGACGAGGCGCAGAACCTGACGCCGCATGAAATCAAAACCATCATCACCCGTGCAGGCGAAGGCTGCAAGATTGTCTTCACCGGCGACGTTTATCAGATCGATACGCCTTATCTCGACAAGCATTCCAATGGTCTGACATATCTGGTAGATCACATGAAAGGCCAGTCGTTATTCGCACATACTACGCTGGTCAAGGGCGAACGTTCACAACTGGCCGAGTTGGCCAGCAACCTGTTGTAGAACACATCATCCGCGCCGCGCGAAGCGCGGCGCGGATTGCTTTTTTTAAGAATCAGTCAAAAGTGAGACTGCACTTTCACACATGGAGAAAACCATGAAGGAAAGAACGGCTAAAAATGTTCATATGGCCTGGACCGGCGAGGCCAAAGCGCATCAACGCCTGCTGGCATTCGCCAAAAAGGCCGATGAAGAAGAGCTGACGCAGATTGCTAAACTCTTCAGGGCTGTTGCGGCTTCACAGGGCGTGCATGCTCGCAGGCATTTCAACCTGCTGGAAGCCGTTTCCGATACGCAGAGCAATCTTGAGCAGGCTTTCCAGATGGAAAAAACAGTGAACGGCGTATATTACCCCCAGATGATTCTGGAAGCTGAGGAAGATGAAGAAAAAGCTGCAACGTTAGTGTTTTCACAGGCGCGCGACGTGGAAGGCGAACATGTAAAGCTTTACAAAAAAGCTTTAGAGAGTATGATGAGCGACGAAGAGGAGACGAACACCTACTGGCTCTGCACCATTTGCGGTCATCTGCACAGCAGCAAACCTACGGAACGCTGTCCTGTCTGCAATGCGCCTCCCGAGAAATTCATAGAGATTAACTGACGAAGAAAATACCGACTGACAAATATTCTCCGATTAAGGATATAGATAAAATGAAGCTCTACCTGAAGGATTATCTTACTCTTGGAAACGTCGTGTGTTCCGTTATTTCGATGGTTTTTGTAGTTCACGGAAAGCTGGATTACGCCATCTTCGCCATCTGGTTTGCATACATCTTCGACTCACTCGACGGACTGGCGGCACGCCTTACCGGCAAGCAGAACAGCATTGGCGGACACCTCGACAACACCGCCGACCTGGTAGGCTACGCCATTGCCCCGGCGCTGATAATCTACGCAGCTTATGTTCCACTGATCGGCCATTTCTGGTCGGTTACGCTGGCCTGCGTTCCGGCTGTTTTCGGCACTATCCGCCACGCCCGCAACTACGCCAACCCACCGGAAGTCACCAACCTGTGGTGCGGACTGCCGCGCACATATTCGGGCTTTGCCATGATCTGCTTCATCGGCTCACATCTGTTCGCCTACGAAATAGCCCAATGGTTCGGCATAATTCTGATCTGCGTCACTTCATTCCTTGGAATCACGGCCGTTGGTTATCAGGGTCGCCATCACAAGGGGCTGCGCTGGCATCAGAAGATGTTCTTCATCGCCACCATACTAACCTGGGTGGTCGGTCTCGTAGTATGGGTTATGGGTTACGGTCTGCAGGTCTTCTTCGACGGCTTCTTCTTCTGGATGTTCCTCTATATTCTGCTGGCCTGGAAGTGGCTTATTGAACCGGAAGAATACGAGGCTTATTACAAATACATCGCCGAATGGAAGAAGAAATTCTGAAATCAGCCGTATGAATATGCAAAAGGCGCTGAATAATCAGCGCCTTTTTAATTATTTTGGGCAGTGCTTCAGACTGCCGGGCCATTCAGCTCAGCATCAATTAGTCCTGCTGCCTTGATGCCCGACATGAACATGCCACCGAATATGGGTCCCATTCGGAAAGCTCCCTCGACGTTATTGGCCGCCATACCAGAAACATAAAGGCCGGGATAAATACGCTTGGTGGCGTCGACAGTGGCTTTTTCGGCCACATCCATCCACATGGGTTTTTCTCCACCGATACCGCCGGAAGGACTGTCGATACGCACACCGCCCTTGTTGATCAGCTTCTGGACTATTTCTGCAGGATGTCCCGTAGCGTCCAGCATGGCACGCGACAGGAAAACAAGCGGATCGACATGCAGCTTCATGTGCTCGACCGTGGTCCAGTTGGTAACGACGCCGCTGACACGACCTTCCTTCAGGACAACATCCTCCACACTTATGCCGTTGAATATTACTGCTCCGGCGTGCCTGGCGCGGTATATCAGTGCTGCTGCCGTTTCAACCGAATCGATGGTGTAGAAACCCTCGGCATATGGTTCAATGGTGATGCCGAATTTTTCTACTATTGGCAGCGCCTCGGCCTGTATAACGATGCTGTTGAACATCATTCCGCCGCCCCATATGCCGCCGCCGGGAGCCAGCTTGCGCTCGAATATGGCGACTCTGTAGCCTTTCTCAGCCAGATAAGTTGCACACACCAGACCTGATGGCCCGGCACCGACTATGGCGACATCCATTAAAAGATGATCGTTGAGCTTTTTAAAATAGCTGTCCATAATGGCTTTAGTGACCATTATTTCGTTTATGGAAGCACCTTCATGTGTATTTGTCTTTTCATTCATTTCCACATCCCTTTCACAACAGATTACCAACACCTGAACCAGGCGCTATATACCACCGGAAAACGGCAAAAGCAAAGACTCGCTTCGGGGCTTTATTTACGCTTGCGTTTAACCTCGTGAAAGTACAGAATTCACGAAAAGCCTTTTTATGAAAGACCATTGATATGAAGCTTGACGATACGACTGATAAATTGGGTTCCAAAGAAAACATCGCCGAATACCTACTCGATAACGGACTGACTGTGCTTATGCAGGAAGATCATTTCGCACCGGTAGCAGCCCTGCAGGTTTGGGTGAAAGTCGGAGCCGCCGATGAACTACCCGGAGAAGAGGGTCTGGCGCATGTTCTCGAACACATGCTGTTCAAGGGCACCGAAAAGCGCGCCACCGGTGAAATCGCCATGCAGGTCGAAGGTGCAGGCGGCAATATAAACGCCTGGACATCTTTCGACCGAACCGTGTTTCACATCGCCATAGAAAGCGGTCGTTTTGAAGAAGCTCTCGAAATTCTTGCCGATGCAGTGGGGCATTCACTCATTGACGAGCAGGAGCTTAAAAACGAACTGGAAGTCATTCAGGAAGAAATCAAACGCGGCAAGGACAGCCCGGAACATCGACTGTTCGAAGAGCTTTTCGATCTGGCGTTGGAAGGCCATCCTTACCATCGAACCATAATAGGCACACCTGAATCAGTAGCCTCTTTCTCGCGAGAGAAAGTATTGAATTTTTACCGGCGTTGGTATAGAGCATCGAACCTGACTCTGGTGGTTTGCGGTGATATAAAAACTGATGAAACTATCGAGGTTGTAAAAAGGCATTTCGGCAATCTGCCCGGCGGACAGCCTTTCACTCCTCCGCAACGCGGTAATCCCATACAGAACAGCGCCCGCGCGCGAGTCTTATCCGAAAAGCTGGAAGAAGCTCATCTGGCTTTAGGCTGGCGTATTCCAGGCATCAGCGACGCTGATATTCCTGCTCTGGATCTTTTGGGCATAGCGCTCGGACAGGGTGACAGCTCTCGCATTGTATACAAACTGCGCAGAGAAGAGGGTCTGGTTAACGATATCGTGGCTTATCCATACGCTGGAAAAGATACCGGGCTCTTTCTGGTCGAAGCAAACCTGCCACCCGGCTGTGTAGTTGAAGCTCACGCAGCCGTACTGGAAGAATTCAGGCGCGTGACCTGCGAACCGCTTGAACGGCGCGAGCTTGAAAAAGCCCGCACAATGCTACTGTCGGAACATACATACAACACACAGACAGCCGAAGGTAAGGCCCAGGAAATCGGACATTTCAGGACACTTACCGGGGATGCACAGTTCTATGAAAAATACACACAGGTTGTCGAAAAAATAACGCCGGAAGAAATTCAGGCGGCAGCCGCAAAGTATTTCACTGACGACAGACTGAGCAGCGTTGTGCTGTGGCCCGAAGAAGCCGAAGACAAACCGGAAGCCGAAGATTTCATCGGTGACGCTATTACTCCCTGTACTGCACCCAGCGGCGAAGGTATCGCCAGGGACGAATTCGGCATCTCGCGCGTTCTGCTGAACAACGGCGTTCGCCTTATTGTAAAAGAACATCACGGCGTACCGCTGGTGGCCACACAGGCCGCAGTGCTGGCTGGTCTGCGCTTCGAAACACCGCTTAATAACGGCGTCAACAATCTCCTTGGTGAACTGCTGACGCTGGGCACACCTGACCTTTCGGCTTTACAGGTGGCAGAAACTATCGATTCGCTGGCCGGATCACTGAGTGGTTTTTCGGGCCGCAACTCGCTTGGTCTGCGTTCCATGGTGATATCGAAAAATTTTGCTCCGGCATTCGAGCTGCTGTCGAAATGCCTGCTGCATCCGGTTGTCAGCGAAAACGAGCTGGAACGCGAAAAGGAACTGGTTATAGAGGAAATAAAAGCCCGCAATGACCAGCCCGCCAGTGTGGCTTTCGATCTTTTCGGTGAAACGCTCTATAAAATGCATCCTTTCAGAATGCCTGTCACAGGCAGCATCGAAAGCGTCACCAGTCTGACACGTGCTGATCTGCTTGAATATCACTCGCGGCATGTTCTGCCTAACGAACTGGTGATTTCCATAGTTGGCGACATCAGCGCCGACAAAGCGGCTGAAGCTGTCGAAAAGTATTTTTCTGAAATGTCGGACGGCAACAGCAATCTGACAATTCCAGAAACAGAAGCTCCTCCGACAGAAACACGCCGGGCACACTTCAAATTGCCGCGTCAGCAGTCACATCTGGTTTTCGGTTTCCAGGGCTTCAGACTCTGTGACACGCAGGATGTATACGCATACAAACTGCTGGACGCCATTCTTTCGGGCCAGGGCGGACGTCTCTTCCTTGAACTGCGCGACCGGCAGTCGCTTGCCTACAGTTTATCTTTCTATAGCGTGCCGCTGATAGATCCGGGCTTTATTGCGGTTTATATCGGCACCAGTCCTGACAAGCTTGAAAAAGCTGAGCGCGGTATCGTGGCCGAACTGGACAAGCTGCTGCAGAACGGCGTCAGCGCTGAAGAACTGGAACGGGCTCGCAACTATCTTATCGGAAGCAATGCCATAAGCATGCAGAAGGCCAGCAGTCAGGCCGGCACACAGTTGTTCAACGAGCTGTATGGCATTGGATACAACGAACAGGAATATTTCAAAGAACGCATACTGTCCATCAGCGCTGAGGACATCCTGGTTTCAGCCCGTAAGTACTTGAAGCTCGATGCTCCTACAGTGGTAGTAGTTGGACCTTAGATTCAAGAAGAGAGTCAGTTAAAAAAAGAATGCGCGCCCTTCGGGCGCGCATTCTTTTTTTACTTACACTATTCGCATCAAAGCGGCAGATTGTACAGCCGTATTGAATTCTCGCCGGTGGCTTGAATTATCTTATCCAGCGGGGCACCGCGCAACTCGGCAATTCGAGCGGCTGTAAACTTCGTCATCCAGGGTTCGTTGCGTTTGCCCCGATGAGGTATGGGTGCCAGGTAAGGCGCATCAGTTTCGAGCACTATACGATCCAGCGGAGCGCGGCGGGCTGTTTCGTGCAGATCAGTGGCGTTTTTAAACGTAACCACACCACCGAATGCCAGGTAGAATCCTGCGTCCAGCACCTTTCGTGCAAACTTCCAGTCACCGGAAAAACAGTGATAAACACCGCCTACTTCGTGACCTTTTTCCTCAAGCAGTATCTGCAGAGATTCTTCATGCGCCTCGCGATCATGAATAACCAGCGGTTTTTTCAATGCCCGTGCAATGTCGATAAAACGCCGGTAGGCATGGCGCTGATTATCGGGCGTTGAAAGATTGTAGTGATAGTCCAGACCGGTTTCACCGATAGCCACTACTTTGTCGGACGATATGGCCCAGTTCAGCACACGCTCGAAAGTGGCATTCGTGCAAATATCGGCATCGTGCGGATGTACACCCACCGTGGCAAAAATGAAATCGTTGTTTTCGGCCAGACGTATGGCCAGCTCGTTGCCGCCTTCTTTGCTGAGCGCACCTATCTCCACGATGGCGCGCATACCCTCGGCCCGGCAACGCGCAATGACTTCTTCGCGGTCTCCATTGAACTGGCGATCACTTAGATGAGTATGCGAATCGATCAGCATCATCCGACTCTGGAGCCACCCTCGATGGGACCGTCAGTGGTGACGATGGCCAGCTTGCCGTCTTTTTGCGTTGCAGCCAGCAGCATGCCGTTGGAAACGATGCCACGCAGCTTACGCGGTTGCAGGTTGGCCACTACGATGATGTTTTTACCGACTATCTCTTCCGGCTTATAGTGCAGGGCTATTCCGGCAACAATGGTGCGTTCCTCACCGGTGTCGACTTTAAGCTTTAAAAGTTTGTCGGCACCTTCCACCTTTTCGGCTTCGAGCACACGCCCGACCTTAAGCTGCACTTTAGCAAAATCATCGTATTCGATCAGACCTTCCGGCAGCGTTTTTTCTGCGGCTTTGGCGGGCTCTTTGCTTTCGACCTGCACTGCAGGTGCGGGTTTATCGGTTTTAATCGTTTCGGGTTTGCTATCCGACACGGCAGTCTCCTTTTTTTCTGCGACTTCAACATCGATACGCGGGAAGAGCAGCCTGCCCTTCTGCAACTTCATTCCTTCGGCCAGAACACCCCAACGACCTACTGCGTCGAAATCCGTTTCGGGTTTTTCGTAGCCAAGCTGTTGCAGCATGTTCAGAACGGAATCCGGCATGAAGGGCGCAAGCATCACCGAGATAAGACGCAGCGATTCGAGCAGGTTGTACATTACGACTTCGAGCTCACGCTTATTGGCCGCGTCGCGGGCCATTACCCACGGGGCTTTTTCATCGATGTAGCGGTTCAGATAGCTTACCAGTTCCCAGATATCGGAAAGAGCTTTATTGGTTTTAAATTCATCCATACTCTGACGATAGGCGTTGTAAACGGCTATAGCCTTGCGGGCTGCCGGATTGTCGGCTTCCGGTGCTGGTTGCGGAACGGCTCCGGCAACGAATTTGAAGCCCATTGAGATGCTGCGCGAAAGCAGGTTGCCGAGATCGTTGGCCAGATCGGAGTTGATGCGGCTTAAAAGCGATGAACGCATGAAGTCGCCATCGGGACCCAGCGGAATCTCGCGCAGCAGATAATAACGGAAAGCATCCAGACCGAAGGTCGCGACTATCTCACGCGGATCGATCCAGTTACCCAGGCTCTTCGACATTTTCTGGCCTTCGATATTCCAGAAGCCATGCGCATAGACATGTTCGGGCAACGGCAATCCTACACTCATGAGGAATGCCGGCCAGTATACGGCATGGAAACGCAGTATGTCCTTGCCGATGAGATGAATGGTTGCGGGCCAGAATTTTTCGTAACGGCTGCGGTCGCTTTTATAACCGATACCCGAAACATAGTTGAACAGTGCATCGACCCAAACATAAATAACATGCGCCGGATCACCCGGCACCGGAATGCCCCAGGAGAACGAAGTGCGGCTGATGGAAAGATCCTGCAGACCGCCATTGACGAAACTTGTAACTTCGTTCATGCGGTAATCGGGCAGAACAAAATCTGGATGCTCGCGGTAATAGTCCAGCAGCGGCTGCTGATATTTTGAAAGCTTGAAGAAATAGCTTTTTTCCTTGCGCTTCTCTACCGGACGCTTACACCAGGGATTCGGGCACAGATGACCTTCGAGCAACTGACCTTCCTTCCAGAAGGTTTCGTCGTGGACGCAATAGAAGTCTTCATACTCGCCCAGATAAATGTCGCCGCTTTCCGTCATCTTCTTCCAGACTTCGGCTACGACAGCTTCGTGGTCAAGATCGGTGGTGCGCACAAAGTGATCATTCGAGACATTCAGCTCGTTCCACAGCGGCTTGAAGAGAGCTGCCATACCGTCTACGAACTCCTTGGGAGTTTTGCCTGCGGCTTTAGCGGCTTCTTGAACTTTCTGGCCGTGCTCATCGGTTCCTGTCATGAAAAAAGTAGGCACTCCGGACTGGCGATGATAGCGCGCCAGTACGTCGGCTACTATGCTGGTATAGGCGTGACCCAGATGCGGCTCACCGTTTACGTAATAAATAGGGGTTGAAATATAGAAACTCTCGCGTTTCATAGCTCTTTTCGCTCCATGTAAAATGAATGAATTTATTGCTGCTCGCCAGAACCACCTTCGGGCTTTGAGCCACCATCCGGCTTTACACCACCTTCTGGTGTTTGGTTACCATCAGGTCTTGGGCCGCCGTCGGGACGGTAGTTCCTGGGACGATTATATCTGTTGTGTCGGTTGCGGTTATTGTTATTGCCGTCAGCAGTATTGTTTCCGCCTTCACCGTTCTCTCTGGGCCTTGAAGGCTCCAGTGGACGCTGTCTTATGGCGTCTGAAGGTCTGCCGCCGCTCTGTGGCGGCTGAGGCTGAGTGCCCGGGACACCACCGGGTTGTCTTTCGTTGTTAGCTCGTTCATAGTTGCGGGGTGGACGCGGCGGACGGTTGTCTCTCGGCCTTTCGGCTCCATTCTGATTCTGATTTTGATTCTGATTCTGCTCGGGCCTGCCTGCTCTATCCGGCCTGTCAGATCTTTCTGGTCTGCCCTGTCTGTCATCACGCCGGGCTTCACGCGGACGCTCACCTTCGTTACGACGCCTGTAATTGTCGTTACGACGATCCTGTCTGTCGGGCGCGGGTTGCTTTTCAGCTTCGCCCTGTGCCGGGGCGGCTTCATTGTTGCCGGAAGCAGCATCGCGCGGCTCGCTGGAATTGCCGCTGTTGCCATTGATATTTTCAGACACAGGCGTATCGCGGCGTGATCCGTTCGAGGCTTCCATACCCGGGCGAGTACTGCGTTCGCGCCTTACGAAGCGTGAACCTTCGGCGGCTTTCATGGCAGGTGAAGTCTTCTTTTTCTGTTTGCCGTCTTCATCGCGCTCGTCCCAGGGAATGAAAGTTTCCTTGTTCTGCATGTATTCGCGATACTCATCAATGGAACAGATGAAACGGTCTTCTTCTTCCTCGATGTCGAAAGAGATTTTGTTTCTGAATACGTCTATTTCAGCTACACGTCCACGACCCTTCCACGTGTCGGCCTTCTTGCCTATCTTGGGTAGTCCTTCCTGAACGTCACGGTAAACCTGTGATTCGTATGAAAGACAGCAGATCAACCTGCCACAGAGACCCGAAACCTTCTCGGGGTTCAGCGTAAGGTTCTGCTCTTTTGCCATTTTTATTGAGACTGGCGCAAAGTTGCTTAAGAAGGCGCTGCAGCATGTCGGCAAACCACAGGGTCCCAGACCGCCGATCAGCTTGGCCTCGTCGCGAACGCCAATCTGGCACATTTCGACGCGGATATGCAGCGAACGCGCCAGTTCACGAATGAGTTCGCGGAAGTCCACACGCCCTTCCGCGGAGAAGTAAAAAATGGCTTTGTTCAAAGAATGCAGATACTCGACTTCGATCAACTTCATGTCGAGGTTGAGTTTTTCAACCAGTTTGTCGCAAATACGCCGAGCTTCGGCTGAACGCCGTCTGTTTTCTTCGATGATAAGATTGTCACGGTCATCGATAAAACGCACTACGCGCGGCAACTGCTCCTCAGCAGTCGGCGTGTACATTTCGGGCAGGCTTTTTATGGTTGCCAGAGACAGACCGCCGCTACGCTCGGCAATGACTTTAGTGTTGATTTTGAGATCGAAGCCGTTTGTAAAACAGCGCAGCATGGGGCCGGCGGAATGATAATTAATCAGGACAGTTGGAACAGCCTCACCTGGTTTGAAGACAGGTTGCTTATTTACACCTGTTTCACTTTCAGAGGAATCATCACTGTCATCTTCAACATCACCTTCAGGCGCGGCTTCCAGACTGTCGAGCACCTGCCCGGCGTTTCCGTCCGGGAGTGTTTCTTTGTTCTGTTCGGATTTCTCAATGCTCTCAACAGCAGCAGGCGCATCGGATTCCAGCTTAATCGAATCGGCCTTTTCACCTGCTTCTGCTGTGTTTACAGGAACGGCTGTTTCTTCATTCTTCTGATCTTTGTTTTCGTCCAGCGACATTTCGGACCATTGTTTTCTTCTGTAGTTAAAGACACTACATTCTATAAAAATCAGGCCGAAAGTAAATCTATCATTACAAGAATATTGATGTTTTTGGAAAAAAGGCCGTAAACCATCAGAGTGCCTGTGTACGGATGGCAAATTCTGCTATGATTGACGAAAATCACGATGTGTAGAGAGTGAAAAATGAGAACTTTCATTGCGGCACCTTTGACGTTAGAATTATTGCAGAAACTGGCCGTCATTCAGCGTGACCTTAAAAAGCTGCTCTCGGCGGATAATCTGCGGCCTTCATGGGTCAGGCCGGAAGGCATGCATCTTACTCTACGCTTTCTGGGTGAAATCGAAGAATCGCTGGCAGAACCCATATGCCAAAGAGTTGAAACAGTCTGCAGAAGTACAGCAGCTTTCGATCTGCAGGTAAAAGGGCTGGGGACTTTCCCCAATGCAATGCGTCCGCGTGTCTTATGGGTAGGACTTTATGGAGACAACAGAATCTCGGATCTTGCGGCTCAAATAAAAAGCAGCCTTATCGATCTGCCGCTGCAGGCGGATGACAAGCCCTTCAAACCGCATTTGACGCTTGCCAGAATAAAAGAACCTTCAGCCGGAAGCGGAGTTTTAAAGCGCATCATAGATGAAAGGCATAATGAAGAGATAGCTCTTCTGCCGGTGCGGGAAATCCGCCTATATCGCTCGCATCTCAAGTCGTCCGGGGCCGAATACGAAGTGTTGAAGGCTTTCAAGCTAAGCGAATAGCCTGTATGCATAAATAAAGAATCGGCGCGCCTGCGGCGCGCCGATTCTTTATTCTGAACTTTAAAAAGCCTATTTTACAGGCTCGAATTCGGCTGAGAAATGCCTCAGGAATGGCGGTTGCCAGGTAATGCGCACACCTTTGACCTCATCGCGATGTTTGTACAGATTGAGAATACACTCGGCCATATAATCGAAATGGCTTTGAGTGTATACGCGGCGCGGAATCGTCAGGCGCACCAGATCCATCGGAGCAGGAATTTCTTTGCCGTTCTTGTCTTTTACACCGAACATAACGCTGCCGATTTCAACGCTGCGGATTCCAGCGATTTCGTATAGGGCGTTAGTGAAAGCCCAGGCCGGATACTGATCGAGTGGAATATGCGGCAGGAACTTGCGAGCGTCGACGAAGACCGCGTGTCCTCCGGGTGGCTCAACTATAGATACACCGCCATCGCGCAATTTATTGGCCAGATAGACGATACTGGCGATTCTGTATTTAAGGTAATTCTCGTCGAGAATTTCCCTAAGACCGATAGCCATGGCTTCGAGATCTCGTCCTGCCAGACCACCGTAGGTCGGGAAACCTTCGGTAAGAATAAGCAGATTGCGGCAGGCTTCGGCCAGATTGTCGTCGTTCATGGCCATGAAACCGCCGATGTTAACCATGGCGTCTTTCTTTGCACTCATGGTGCAGCCGTCGGCATAGCTGAACATCTCGTGTACGATTTCCGGGATGGATTTATTCTCATAGCCCTTTTCACGGATCTTGATGAAATAGGCGTTTTCGGCAAAACGACAAGCATCAAGGAAGAACGGAATTCCATGGCGATGCAGTATGGCCGCTGTCTCGCGGATATTATGCATGGACACAGGCTGACCGCCGCCTGAGTTGTTGGTGACGGTAATCATGCCCAGCGGAATATTATCGGCTCCGACCTTCTGGATGAACTCCTCCAGTTTTTCAAGGTCCATGTTGCCTTTGAATGGATGAATGACTTCCGGGTGCTTTCCTTCTTCGATAACCAGATCAATGGCTTCGGCGCGGGTAAACTCGATGTTGGCTCTAGTGGTGTCGAAGTGGGTATTGTTAGGTATGAACTTGCCGACTCCGCCTACAATTGAGAACAGAATACGTTCAGCGGCGCGGCCCTGATGCGTAGGAATAATATGTTTGAAACCCATGAGACTTTTTACTGTCTCTTCAAAGTGGTAGAAACTCCTGGCTCCTGAATAGGATTCGTCGCCCATCATTATTCCAGCCCATTGAGCATTCGACATGGCGGAAGTACCGGAGTCGGTGAGCAGGTCGATGAGGATATCTTCAGCACGCAGTTTGAAGACATTGTACCTGGCCTCTTCCAGTTTGCGCACGCGCTCTTCACGTGTAGAAAAGGAGAGCGGTTCCACCATTTTTATTCTGAAAGGCTCAATAATGGTTTTTATTTCGTCCATACTTTACTCCCGTTTCTTAAACCCGGCAGGGGTTGAATAAAAAAGGGACCGGTGATTGCTCTCCCGGTCCCTTTGTGGAATTCTTACGGCACTCTATAATTCCGAGAGCTGCTGATCGGCTTTCTTATACCACTGATCGCTCGGCGGAACAATTATCTTAACCATTTTCCACTTTTCGCTTGCGGCCTTCGGATCGAAATCCTTCAGGGCGTAGCCTTCGTAATAAAGCTTACGTGCGGCCTCGGAAAGCTTTCTGAAGCCTTCGGCTGCACCGGGATGACCCTTTTTGAACTTGGAGGCGATGTCGTAAGCTTTGAAGGCCTTATCGTAAGCTTTGGAACCAAGCTGCTGATCGCCAAGAATTACATACATATCGGCCATCTTGGTTCTCAGGTCTTCGGCATAATTGTTAACCTTGGAAATGTCCTGAGAAATTCTGAGAGATTCCTTCAGTTTGGGAATGGCCAGGGACGGATTCTTGGTCTGATAGGCTTTGAGTCCGCCATCGTAGTTGTCATTGAAGGACTTAAGCAAGTTCAGAAGCTGACGGCCCTTGTTGATGGTGGGCTGATGTCCGCGTCCACCGGCGATTTCAGCGAATTCTACAGCGGCCTTCTGACGATCACCCAGACCAAAGGCTTTACGTCCGGCGTTGAGGTCTTCTTCGCCTTTTACTAGACGTTTCTTGGCTTCGGCTTCCTGACGCTTACGCTCAGCTTCTTCCTTCTTACGGCGTTCTTCAGCAGCGGCAGCAGCCTTGCGGGCCTCTTCGGCCTTGCGGGCTTCTTCCTTCTTGCGACGCTCTTCAGCAGCAGCGGCAGCTTTGCGGGCCTCTTCCGCCTTGCGGGCTTCTTCCTTCTTGCGACGCTCTTCAGCAGCAGCGGCAGCCTTGCGGGCTTCTTCGGCCTTGCGGGCATCTTCCTTCTTGCGATTCTCTTCAGCCGCGGCAGCAGCCTTACGAGCCTCTTCTTCCTTGCGAGCGGCTTCTTCCTGGCTCTTCTTCTCGGCTTCAGTCATTCTTAAATCGCGCTGCTTTTCCTCAATGGCAATCTGGCGATATTTGGAGGCCATGCCATTGTCTGGATTGGTAGCCAGAACTTCATCGAAGATGGCAATCGCGCCGTCGTAATTTTTCGCGTCCAGTTCTTCTTTGCCCTTGCTGACTTTTTCGGAGACACGGTCGTCGCTCATGCGGGTCGTAAGAGCTTTGGCTTCGGGGTAGAATACGCTTTCTTCGCCTATGGTTTTAAGGCGGATCTCGGCTTTCTCGAAATCTTTTTCTTCATAGAACTTGCGGCCTTCGTCCAGTGTGGCCTTGTTGGCAAGTTCGCGCTCGGAACGGCTCTTTGCCAAAAGAGCATCCGGGTTGGACGAATCCAGAGCCAGGACGTCATTGAATTTGACTATGGCCTGATCGAAGAATTTATTGCCAACCAGAACATTGCCCTCATCAAGCAGTTTCTTTATGGCTACATCCTTCTGGACTTCAGCGGGTTGTTCTGGTGCTGCCGCTTCGGGCTGTGCCACCGGTTGCGGCTCAGGAGCATTCTTCTGGCTGTCAATGTAGTACTTGCCCATAAGCATTGCGGCGAGAAGAACTATAATTACAATAAATCCAGCCCATATGCCCTTAAGACCCCAACCATCGCGGGTTTCTGCGGCTTCAGGGCGCATGGCCGTCATAGTGGCTGGCTGCTTGTACTGCGGTGCCGGTTCTGGTTGCGGAGCAGGAGCCGGAGCAGGTTGTTGAATCGGAGCAGGTGCCGGTTTCGGAGCAGGCGTCGGTTTAGGTGCCGGAGCGGGCTGCGGAGCTGGTTTGGGCGCGGGTGCAGGCTTCGGCGCAGGTGCCGGTTCCGGAACCGGAACGGGAACCACTACGGCTGCCGCTTCCTTCTGGCCTTCCTTTTCCAGATCGACGAATTTAAGCTTTACGCGACCTGCCGAAATCTCGTCATTATGGTTCAGTACGGCTTCGGGAATTTTTTCGCCATTTACGAAAGTACCGTTGCCGGAACCCTGATCCTGCATAATGTATTCGTCGAAGCGTCTGCGAATCAGGAAATGCTTTCGGCTGACCGAACGATCCTGAATGATAAAGTCGGCTTCACTGCCGCGTCCGACATAAGCCTCGTTGAGTTCGAGCATATATTCGAGACCGGGCTCCGGACCATCGACTACTACCAGCTTCGCACCCTTGCGTGAATGCGAACCCAGAATTTCGTCGTCAGAGAGAATAACGGTCTTCTCATCGTCGGCTGGAGCCGATACAGGCTCGGCCTGTTCGAAGAGACGCTGCACTTCCCCAACCTTGTCCTTGCGTGGAGAAGGCATGGGCGGAGTAGGAGGAGTACGGTTGTCCCTTACCGGCGGCGGAGGCGGAGTCAACGGAGGAGGAGCGACTTCTTCAATCGCCACTTCCTCAAGCACTTCCGCTGTGCCATCGATATCGACTTCGTCTTCTTCTTTAATCTTTTCAGTTATCTTTTTAAGAACATCGGTGTCGACGACCGTGTTTTCCGAGAGATAACCGTCCTCTTCGTTATCGAAGAAGCCGCCCTGATTTTTCTTGTTTTTATCGTCTGCCATCTGCTACCCCAATCTGATAGTGGACCTGCCACAGGGACAAGCGAATAATGTGAGACTTTACACGCATTTAGCTACCTTAGTTCTTGGCATTATATTAGGGTGACGATACAAGTCAAATTTATTCTAATTATTGCAGCATATGCTTGCCTGTGGGGCATTTGAAAGTATAATCGGCTGGCGTTGGTGCAGCTTTTGATCCATATTCCGAGGTCGTTCGCTGTTATGAAAAAAGTACTGTTTTCAGCCATACTTGCAATCTTTGCCGTGCTCATCACGCTCGGACTGGCGGAAATCATCCTGCGCGTTTTCTTCCCGCCCGCAGTCTCCGATGAAGTAAAGCTCGACACGCACGGCATTTACAAACTCAGCGACGATCCTATTCTCGTTTATGAACATCGCCCCAATTCCACAAGCGAAGACGTTCAGAGAAAAATTAAACTGCGCAAAAGTGAAACCGAGGTACCTTCGCAGCCGATCATAAATTATTCCATCAACAATCTCGGCTTCAGAGGTGAAAACATCAACCCGGATGATACGCTGCCACTGCTGGTGACGCTTGGTGATTCAAACACTTTCGGTCTGGGTCTGAATGACAGAGACACTTTTCCATATCGTTTGCAGAAACTTTTAAGAAACAGCAAATCGCAAATGCAGGTAGTTAACGCCGGTGTGGCTGGCTATTCGACAGCGACTGAACGCCGTTTTTATCAGACACATGTAAAGAAACTGAAACCGAAAATACTGCTGCATATCTGGTGCATGAACGATGTCATTGAAAATCCGACCGCCACTTATCATACCGACATCCGTATGGTGATGGTGCATCACTTTCCGCTTTTCGGAGAGAACACACGCATCTGGATGTATAACCATTCGCATATATTCATGCGCATAGTCGAAGCTTACAACCTGATAATGCTGGACATCGACCCCGACAAATTTGCATTTGTAGGGGCCAGAGATTATCGCTGGATTTTCCAGAAAGCTTTAGCTGATCCGAAAAATCCGGCCTGGCTGCGCACCGCCGGGCATATGGAAAAGCTGTTCGAAGAGGCCCGCGCTGATGGAGTCAAAACCGCATTGGTGATCATTCCATTTCAGAATCAGGTATATGAGGATTCGGTATTCCGCTATTACGATCCAACTCCTGCAAGAAAACAACTGGCTGACTTCGCTGCCAGGCTTGATGTGCCGATTATTGACGTGACCGATGACTTTCTGGCCAATAAGGACAAAGACCTCTTCATGGATATCTGCCATCTCGACCCGGAAGGCGCTCAGGTGACGGCTGAACAAATACAAAAGTGGCTTTGGGAAAAAGGCTGGGTTGAAAAACCTGCGTCTGAACCAGTTGAAAAATCTACAGAGACTCAGCTCCCAGCATCGCCGTAGTCTTTAATCTCATCACATCCCGGCGGCAGTGCGCCACGATTTATCAGCTCAATTGCATTATCGAAGCAAGCGCTGATGTGCTCTATATGGCGCTCTATTCTTGCAAGCCGGTCCTTATCGTTTTTGGCGGAGAAATTTTTGTGTTTCAGCATCAGCACTGAAAGCCGGTCAAGCATCTGCCCCATTGTTTCCGAATTCAATACGGTTCCTGCGCCTGTTTTGATACTTGAGGTAAAATACTCTGTGAGCAATCTGTCAAGTTCGGCAACAGCCCGGTGGCGCTGCAGGTTGCTGTTATCAATTTTGCGTTTGATAGCAGCTATACTCGCGTCGTCAATGTCTTTCTTTCGCACGGACTCTTCAAGGTTCCACAAAGCGGTGTTGCAGGAATGCAGTTCAGTCAGAGCAAGCGTCCAGACAGCCGGTTGTTCAGCTTTGGCTTCCCCCCTTATAATGGATAATGCATTTACGCTAACAGGATACATGATGTGTCTGTGATTATCAGAATCAATCGGCCTCTGCAATTTTTTAATAAACTGAGTGTAATTTTTCATGGTGGATAATGTCTGGCTGGATATGCTATAATTCTTATTTAAGGATGAAGTCATCCTGGTTACAGATGCAGAGCACGCATATGGCCAATACAAGCGGAGGCGCAAATGAAAAATTCAAAGGCCGTCAATACGGCGCTTATGGTGATAATGCTGCTTTTTCTCAGTCTATACGGCTGCGGTGGAGGCGGCGGCTCGAATGATCAACAGCCGGACGGTGACAACGACAACTCGGCAGATGGCGATAGAGACCGTGATGTTTATATTCCACCCGATGGAGATAAATATTCGGACGGTGATGCAGATTATGAAAACGCAGATGTTGAAACCGCTGAGATGGAAGCTGACATCGTTGAATATGACCTGGACGACGTGACCGACGGCGACGCAATTGACGCTGACGAAGAATATGACACCGATGCTGTAGATACATCCGAAGAAGACGCAGATTCTGCTGAGTTCGATACAACTGAAAATGATTCGGCAGACAGCGATGAAGATATACCCGACAGCGACAATATTGAAGATGATGTTGAAGTCGACACAGAAGGTCAATGTGTCGCAGACGAAGAGATTGGCCTTGATGACCTGCCATTTTCGGTTTCCCGCAGTACGCTTAATGCCAACAGCAATTATGACGGAAACCAGTGTTTCTCATACGAAATGCCGGGAGACGATTATGTTTTCAGCATTGAACTGCAGAAGCTGGACATTCTGGAAATAAGCCTTGCACCGCTGGAAGGCAGCGACTTCGCCATTTACATCCTCGACTCCTGCCACGAAACAATTGCATCATGCATCGAGGCTGCCGACAGTAATTCAGCCGCCGAAAATGAATCTCTGAGCTTTAGAGCAATAGAACAGGGCGTATACTACATCGTTGTGGATTCCACTCAGGCCGGTTCGGGCGGATCTTTTGAAATCGTTGTCGAACTCGGTCAGGACAATGGCGTACAGCCAACCGCTCAATGTGATTCGCATATGGACTGTGAAGCTGAAAGCGGTGCTGGACTGTGTATTATGCAGGACAGATGGGATGCCTCTTTCTGTACACTTGAATGCGAAGAGGATGTCGATTGCGAAGGCTTCGAGTCCGGTTGCTGCATGCCTGTGCCAGAGTTCGGCGGTAAGTTCTGCTATCTGGCAAAATATTGCGGCGTGGCAGGAATGACAGCTCTTCCCGGCGAAGCCTGCGCCACAGAAAATCACCCCAACATGCCACTGTGCGACCCGATAGCTGGAGCTGAATACTGTGAAGACGATAAAAATGTACCTTACTGCTCACATTCCTGCACAGATGACAACGAATGTACCGACATCACCGGCGGCTGCTGCGTAAAGCAATCACCTTCTGCCGGAACGGGGACCTGCGTTCCAGGAACTGACTGTCCTCACTCTTGCACCGCGGACGTTAACATTGAGCATCAGAATCTTCCGCTGACAATAACAAATAAGAGCACATCTGATTACGACAACCGTGTCAGCGCCTACGATTGTGTTTTCACCGGCACTCCAGGACGCGAAGTTATTTTCGGCGTAGCACTCAATGCCGGAGAGACTCTACAGGCAACGCTTTCCAATTCACCGCTATTCGATGGTGTGCTGTATATCGCAGGCGGATGCGGCTGGACGCTGGCTGAGTGTGGAGCTTTCGCCGACAATAACGGCTACGGCAGCGGAGAAACGCTGCTGTACACCGCAGACTCAAGCAGCACTTATTATGTAGCAGTAGACAGCACCGATTTTGCGCAATCGGGGTCTTTCAGACTTAACCTGCAACTGGTGGATATCGGGATTGACGGAGACGTCGAAGAAAGTGAAATCGATATCGAAGCTGAAGAATCCGAACAACCAGTAGACGGCGACATCGAAGACAACGGCTGTGATCCGCTTGCCGGTTATACACATGATGAATTAACCAGCCAGGTTACAGTCAGCGGAAGCACCAGCGGAGCCGTCAATGATTTCCAGATTTCCGGCTGCGGCGGCAGCCAGCAATTCGGTGTTGACAATTACTATGCCGTAGAAATTCTGGCTGGAGATACACTCTATGCTCTGCTTGATAACACCGGCGACTGGGATCCTTCCATTGCGGTATACAGGAACTGCGCCGAAGGAACATGCGCAAAACTTACAGACAGCGGCCTGTCATCGCAGGATGAATACCTGACATGGACCAGCAATGTCAACGGAACCGTTTATGTCGTCATCGACAGCCCCTCGCCAAGCGGCAGCGGCAGTTATCAGCTTACTCTTTCGCTGAATGAAATTGTGGCCGACGGTGACAGCGACACCGACAGCGGAGGAAGCTCATTCTGTGAAATCGGCGATTACAGCGATATCGGTTCTTATGATGATCTGGCTGGAGGCGGCTTTACCCAAACATCCAGTACTACAGGAGCAGCCAATCATTCCGAAATCGACACCGGCGTTGCAAACTGTCTCGGAACGGCCACACCGGGACCGGACAAAATCTATGCCATCGATTTACAGTATCAGCAGGAAATTCAGATAACGCTGAGCGATGTCGGTGATGATTTTGATCCACTGTTATATGTAAGTTCAGTCTGCGGAAAACCGATAGTCTGTCGAGCCGGCTCTGATGACGGCGGAATCAACGAAGGCGAAGATATATATTTCCAGGCTCCGGCCAATGGCACATATTACATAGTGGTCGACGGCCCCAGAACAGAGAGCGACCCGTCTGGAGGCTGGTATGCCTCCGGCAGCTATACAATAACCGTCACTCAGGCAGCGGGACGTTAATAAACACTCAACCTTAAAAGCCTCCCTTCGCGGAGGCTTTTTTCTGACAATTAACTGATTCAACAAAGCTGCGGCTTTACAATATTGATGTGAGGGTGCAATGGCAGACATTCCGGCAATTAAAAATCCACCAGACAGCCTCATTGATGAACAGGGCCGGGTTATGTTCGGCAACTTTGCCGGACCTGTCCATGAAATAAACTGGCAGAATTTTGATTTCCTGAATTTAAAGCGCTTCCCCTGGACGCTTCGCAGCACCTGGGCTCAAAAGCTTTTAAAGCGCTGGCAGTTTGTCGGAATCATCGACAGCAATTTCGCGCTTGGAGCGGCAACAGCCCATGTTAATTATCTGGGAACAGGATTCGTTTATGTGTACGACCGCGCCAACCAAACGCTTATTGAATTCAACTTTAAGCGTCCGCTGGCAACACAGACACAATTTTCTGCTTCGCCGGACAATGGCATTACACGTATAGAGAAAGGCCCGGATTTTCTGGAATTCGACAATACGGCATCTTCAGCTTCACGGTGCAGGCTGAATGTCAGCATTTCTAAAACTCTTAAAGCTCAGTTTGAGCTGTACGGAGATGCTGTGGGAATAAGCACGGCCTGCCCACAGGATGTAAATGGTTTTCATTACACATACAAGTGTGCCGGATTGAAAGCACGCGGCAACTTCGAACTTAACGGCGAAAAGCATGAATTCGGCCCGGAGGCAATGGCTCTTTACGACTGGACAGCCTCCACGCCGCCACGCATCACCCGCTGGAACTGGGCCGCAGCAGTCGGTATGGACGCTGCCGGTAGAAACGTAGGCATAAACCTGAGCCGTGGACTGGTTACTGATGGCTACAGCCAGAACAGCGTCTGGATTGAGGGCAGACCACATTTGCTTTCACAGGCAGATTTCGAGTACGACCCACAGAATATAATCGGCTCGGACTGGCTGGTAAGCACTTCAGACAATCATCTTGATCTGCGCTTCAAGGCGCAATCCGAGCGTCGAGAGAATATTAATCTGGGCCTGGTAGTCAGTCGTTTTCGTCAGCCTTTTGGAGAATTCAGCGGCATTATCCGACTCCCCGGAGAAACCTTAGAAGTCAAGCTTTTCGGAGTCTGTGAAGAGCATCTGGCCAAGTGGTGAACAATCATAGTGTGTGGTTGGAAGATTTTAAAAAATAAAAGCCCGTTTCGTAAAGAAACGGGCTTTTATAAATGGCGGGGTCGACGGGACTTGAACCCGCGGCCTCTGGCTTGACAGGCCAGCGTTATAACCAACTTAACTACGACCCCGTATTTAAAAAGATCATGACAAATAAAGCTGGTAGGCGGACACGGATTCGAACCGTGGACCCCCGGTGTGTAAAACCGATGCTCTAACCAGCTGAGCTACCCGCCCATTAACAGCGAAGGACATTCTACTTATAGCCACCCCGCTGTCAAGGAATAAATTTGAAAAAACTTTTTATCTGCCGGTTTGCTGCTACTCACAGAAAACAGAAGCGGAATCGACAACTTGGCATTTACTCAGTACAGGCCCTGGGACGAACCGTCTTCGCCGTCCTCTCCGTTGCCCGATAGACCGCCAGAGCCTTGAGTGCCGGGAATCATTGATACACTGGCCTGCGGTGTCCAGCTTGTGCTGGTGCCACTGCGATAGATGGCGATTGAATGACCACCTGCTCCACCGCCACCGTCGCCGCCTTTTCCACCTGCTCCACCCGCACTGCCACTACCGCCGGCTCCACCGTTACCACCACCATCCGTTCCGCCGCCACCGCCTGCACTGTTGTTACCGCCGACACCTCCGGTGCCGCCGGTGCCGCCATCGGCCCCATTTCCAACTTCAATGGTCGTGGTCAGAATTGTCGGAGCTGAATCTATCATAAGTATGCCGAAGCTGGATCCTCCGCCACTGCCTGCAGTACCATAAACTCCGCCACAACCACCGGCACCACCGCCGCCACCGCCGCCGCCACGTTCACCGCCGGAACCGACATGATAAGCGCCGCCGCCGCCGCCGCCGCCGGAACCGCCTTTGCCGGGATGGCCATAAGCGCCGATGCCGCCGCCATTCGGTACCCATAAGCTGCTGGCATTTATATAGCCGCTGCTGCCGCCACTGCCACCCGCCCCTACTGCACCAGCCGCGCCGTTGGCGCTGGCAGAACCGCCGTTGTCGCCACTACTGTATCCGCTGTCACCGCCGCCGCCTGCGGCAGGACCGCTGCCATTGTTACCATCACCATCCGAGCCCCAACCGCCGGATCCGCCATTGTAGCCATTGTTTGACTCGTCATAACCGTCGTTTCCGCAGTCCGGTCCGGTAGCACCAGTGCCGGCCCAACCATAATTCTCACTCGACTCAACATCATGAGCTCCATTGCCACCGTTCGAACCAGTGCTGGCGGCATTGCTTCCGCCGTTACCGCCGGATCCATTACTGCCCGGATATCCGTCGCCTGAAATGATGTAGCAGTCTCTAATTATAAAGGCCGAAGTCGTACTTTTCATACGAACGCCATAGCTTGATGCACCGGCGGTTGTGGCATTTGAAGATACTACTGTTACGCGCTGAATTTCCGTGGCTGCGCTGATATTTTCAACCCTCATACCTGTGCTGCTTACATTTACCGTCGTATCTTCACCACTGGCTCTATTCCATTTCTGTAAAGCAGCACTGGTAGATTCATCGTCGTAACCACCATAAACCGACACTCCGGAAGACATGACAAGATTTTCGATGAAAGTGTCGTCCGCCGCGATTACATAGCGATACGGTATATAGGTTTTAGCCTTGGCAATACCTTCGGTAATGTTAGGCAGAGGATTGTCGATGGTGCCAAGCGCGTTGGTGTATCCCTTCGTCGAAACGAAAACAGCTTTTTCGATTTCTCCGTCCAGACCGTCGCAGTCAGAATCGATATTATCCGAGTCCGGCAGGTCAATTGAATCAATATAATGACAGTTGTACTCACAACCATCGCTGGAATTTCCATTAAGATCCCACCAGTCATCCTGGCATTCCCAGGAACAGCTTCCTCCGCTACACAACGCGTTGGCTTGGGCAGGAGCTGTACAGGTTGTACAGGAAGAGCCACAATAAGTGGCATCGTCGTCAGCGGCGCAGATGGGCACAGTGCCTCCGCCGCTGCTTACCTGACATACATGATAGCCGCTAGTACAGTTTGCACTGCAGACAGTCCCGGTGCAGGTGGCAGTGCCGTTTTCAACAGTCGGACACGCTTCACAGCTTGAACCGCAGTGATCCAGACTGTTATTGGTGACACAGACATCGCCGCACTTGTGATATCCGCTATTACACGTAAACCCGCAGGTTCCTGATGAACATGTCGCCGTGCCGTTTTCAACGCCGGGACATGGAGTACAACTTGTTCCACAGCTATTTGCACTGGTGTTCGAATAGCAGCTCCAGCGCGAATTGGTGCTGTCGTAACAGGCGTGATATGTGGAGTTGCACTGCACGTTGCAGGAACTTCCATCGCAACTGGGATAGCCGTAATCCGGATCGTAGCATGGCAGACAGGCGCTGCCGCAGTTGTTAGTAGAAGAGTCGTCAACACACAGCCCGCCGCAGTTGTGGTAGCCTTCCCGGCAATCGAAACTGCATGCATATACGCTGGTTCCCATTACGCAGGTCGGATCGGCATTCGACGGTGCAGAACATGGCACACAACTGGAGCCACAATTATCAACGCTTGAGTTGGATACGCAAAGCGGGCCGCAGCGGTGATAGTTTTCATCGCACTGTATACTGCAGGAATAAATCAGACCATCGGCTACACACACTCCATCGCCATTATCGGGTGAATTGCATGTCGTGCAGCCGGTGCCACAGCAGTCCGGGGTATTGTTGTAAATGCAGGTACCGTCCTGCTCATGATATCCGGCATCGCATTGAATATGGCAGTAATAATTTCCACCCGTCGAAACACACTTGCCATCGCCGTTTTCAAGATCGGGGAAATATGTAGTGCAATCCAGATGCGAGGGACCACAGTTAAGATCGTTGCCTGGAATAACACAGACGCTGCCGGACGGAACATAGGGATCTTCACAACCGAATGAACAGTAGTAACCACCGGTGCCTTCTACACAGGTCGGGATTCCATAGGTTGGAGCGGAGCAGGGAGAACACATGACTCCGCAATGATCCGGGCTGTCACTCTCTACGCACTGCTTCTGGCTGTCAATCGTGCATTCATGGAAACCATCCAGACAGAAATACTTACACTGGAAAGCCAGGCATTCACCATACATGGTGTCGGGATCAGACGGCGGACAGAGATTTTCCGAATTGTTAAGTTCGCCGTCGCAGTCATCATCAATCGAATTGCAAATATCAGCGTGATAAACATACAGCGATCCGCCCGGCCCGGTGGAACAGATGATTTTACTCGGATCTTCAGAATCGCATTCATATACCCCCGGAGAACAGGGTGAAGGCGGCGTGCATGATGTGCCTATGGCAAAACCTTCATCAATGTCGCCGTTGCAGTTATTGTCGTTGCCGTCACATATTTCCTGCGCCGAACTCCAGGTGCAATTGTATTCACAGTCGGTGGGATCATCGTCATTGTTGTAGGTATTCTGCGGGCAGATGAAACCGTTTCCTTTTACATAAACACGGGTATACGGGTTCTGATAGTCGTTCGAAACGATTGTTATGATAGCACTGTAAATCTCTGCAGAGAGAGGTGAGAAACTCAGTACCAATTCTTCAGGATTCTGCTGATTATCGGAAATGGTCAGCGGATAAATAAGTTCGCTTTCGATGTCGATTACACCTTCGCGGTTCTTCTTTTTCTGTTCAAGTGTAATACTGCTGATTATGAGATCGCCATATCCGACATTGCTTAGTTCGATAGTGGTATCTTCAGATACATAGGTCTCACCTGCTATTACGGAGCCCATATCCCAGGGTTCCAGCAACGTGCTGACAACGTTAAGCCCCAGTTCCGGCGCTATCATTGTTCCACTGGCTACTACCGTCAGCGTACCTGATGATGCATTGGAGTAAATGTAAAACGAAGTGTTTTCATCTCCAGCGAATTCATCCGGTGTGAAGGTTATGTCTATATCCTGATGCCCCTGATGAACAATAGTAAATGGCCCCTGTGGATCGACGCTGATGTAAGAGTTCTCTCCTGATGGAAATTCGAAGGTTTCAACTTCAAGCGGCAGAAAACCGCTGTTAGACAATCGCAACACTTTATGCGACACAGTTCCCGAAACAACCTGACCGAAATTGACACTTCCGGTAAACGGAACACCGTCAAGAGTCGCAACGATGTTGGCGGTAGCACCAGTACCACTGACTTCAAGCGTTGGGTCATCAGAGAGCTCATCCACTTCAAAAGTGAAAGTCTGATCATAACTGTTTTGCTGAGTGGGTCTGAACGAGACTGTAAAGGTGCGGCTGTCTCCAGCATTGAGTGTGAAAGGCGCTGTCAGACCGACAATTCCGAAAATGGAGGTCGGATTTTCAGTTGATATTGAGTTGATGGTTACAGGGCTCAGTCCGTCGTTTCTGATCTCTATATCCTCGGACTGCACGGTGAAACCCGGAGACTGATAGGCAAAATCGTAAACAGATGGATCGATAATCAGGTCGCTCAAGGTGCCGCTTCCGGCAAGTTGAATTCTCAGTTCGATTTCCTCTGCATCTGAAGAATTAATGACGATTTCACCACTGTCGTCCTCAATATCTTCTGGCTCGTAACGCAACTGAATAAGAACCTGTGAATTAACAGCCAGCACTGTTCCTTCAGCGGGAGCAGAATAAATTGTAAACTCTGTCGAGCTTTCCCCGCTCAACTCGACTGAATCAATCGTCAGTGGCGCAGTACCGATATTGGTAAGCAAAACACTTTGCGCACCTTCGTTACCGACTTTGACAGTGCCGAAATCGACCATGTCTTTATCTGAAGTAAGCTCACCAATACCGACAGTGGCTGTGACGATAATTTTAAGCGGACTTACAGTATTGCGGGCGTTGTGGTCAATCCAGATTTCAGCTTCGTAGACTCCCGGGCCAGTCGGGGTAAAATTGACCGGCACAGTCAGTTCGGAGAAGACAGCTACAGTATCGTCTTCTCCGTCCCAATCAACTGCAAAGGCTCCCTCGGCTGGATTTACGGTTATATCGTTGATTACCAGCGATGCCGTAGTGTTTTCATCCTGCGGCTGGTTGGCGATAATCAGATCAAGAGTACGCGGCAATCCATCCGAAACAACTCCGAACTCCAGAGGATTCGGTGAAACAACAATAAAAGGAGTACCTTCTTCGAGAGCGTCAACCGTAATGCGCACCAGCGGTTGATCGGGATCGCTGGAACGAATGGATACTACTGCGTTTTCCGAACCCATTACTGAATCTTCATATGTAATCAGAAATTGCATACTGGAGGCCGGGCCTATTTCGGCTACGAACTCCGGCAGCGACGCCAAGGCAAAACCGCTTCCGCTCTGACTGACCGAAATTTCGCTGATCTCAAGCTTTCCTATACCGATATTCTGAATTGTAACCGGCCATTCATAGATTGAGCCCAGAACCGTACCTTCAGAGATTTCAAGCGGAGTGACAAAAATATCAGGAACAAGTCCCGTTTCGTCTGTTTCCGAGACTTCAGTATCACCCAGTTCGGTAGATTCAGAATCAACATTATCATTATCTATATCGCCATCGCCGCCAGACTGCGAAGCATCTTTGCATACGCCCAGATCTGTATCGCAATAGTAATCAGGGCCGAGATCAGTACAGTCAGCATCACTGCTGCAATCGACTGTCTCTCCGCTACCCAGATTGCTGCTTTCGCAGGAAGCGATCAGAAGAGCCAGACAGAAAAGGACACAAATACCCAAGACAGCGGTAAGTCTGTTCATTATTGACCTTCCCTTGTTTGTCAACCAGCCATATTATCCGGTGTCCGCTAGCCGGATTAAGATACTTCGGCTGGATTATCGGCTTACGGGTAAGGTGTACTCCAACCTTCGGAACCCTTGGTTATAGCCCACTCTTCAAAGTCACCTATACCATCAAGAGTAGTCTGACGTGTATAGGTTGGAGTCACATCTTCGCCAATATAGATCCTGATTGTCACATCGGATGTCTGTGGGTTAAGGCACCAGCCGCTGATTTCCAGTCCGCCACAATCTTCCAGGAAGGTCACCTTGATCTTGTAGGTGCCATCCGGTGCGGAGTTGTGCATAATGGTTTCATGGTTGCCGTCATACTGGAAGCTTAAGGTGCTCTTGGTAACAACCGGCCGGCCATAATCGCCAAGATTGCAGACATGCATAGGACTCATAGTGGCATCCGAACAGATGAATGTATTTGGCGCTATCCATTCAAGCTGAACGCTCATGTCATCCTGACCGGAGAATTCCATATCGACTATGATGCGATCAGCATCAACACCGCCGCCGACATTGATGGTAATCTGCTTGGGTTCGCTGACTGCGTCTACACTGTCCCACACAGTAAGACTCAGAAGATAAGTGCCTGCCACATCAGGTCTGATACTGACATCCGCCATATCATCGTCTGGCTCAACATCTGTAAGCGATGAAGTTTCGGGAGCTATCAGTTCCCACTTATAACGGGAAACGCCGCCGTCCTCCTCATCGGAGGAGAAGCGACCATACAGGTACAGGCGCTGATCAATTGCCACATCTTCAATGGGCATATCCACCGATTCCAGAGTTAAAGCCGAGCGGGAAACATTAGCTACCGGTTTCTGGTTGGGAACACGTCCGTACCCGCTTATATCGGTAGTAACTCTATCTTCGGGGCATTCTTCACCGGGAGCACACTGGCGTTGTGCCATAAGTACGAAATCACACTTCTCATCCAGACCTTCGTAATCGGGTGTGTAGGTAACACCGACATTTTCGATTATTTCATCTGCGGTTAACTGCATCGGCAATTCAACACCTTCGGGCATGACGATTCCGAACTCGATGCAGTCCATGCCGTCTATGCTCATTTCGGTTATCTCAATCGAACCGCCGGTCTGATTCTGAATTGTCAGGGGGATTAAATCGGTAGTATTAATATCCACTTCGCCGAAATCGATTTTTTTAGGCGAGACATAAATGGTATTGGGGTCTGAACTGCCAACCAGAGGAATACTGACCGAATCGCCTTCGGTAGTGTCGGCGTCGTTGTACAGATCCAGTGAACCCTCATGCAGATTGGGGTAGTTGGTCATTTCATCCGGATCATAACTGACATAAAATTTCTGGCAGTTATCCGGTGTGGATTCTTCTTCTCCGGTCGGTTCATCACCTGGCGGAACGAAAAGCGGATTGTTGTAGCTGGGCTCTGTTCCCTGGAAGCTATAATCGAACTGGTCTGCATCACTGCCGGTGATTCTGGCGCCGCTGAAGGTTATTACCTTATTGCCGGTACCGATATTGCAGAACAGTACAGGCAGTTCCATGGCGGGATCGTCCATACCGACATTTCCGAATGTAAGATTTTCCGGATAAACCACCAGGCTGGAATCGCCACCGTACTCGGAAGTGACATTGACTTTGCCCTGACAGAGATCCTCATCTTCAGTGTAAGCATTGCTGGCTATGGTTATGGAGGCTCTCTCGTCCCCGGGCGCAACCGGATGATAGGTGACGCTGAAAGTCATGCTGGTTCCGGAACGCAAAGTATAGGGGAAACTGGGCAGGTCAACCATCTCAAGGTTATCTTCCTCGTCCGAAGCGAAGCGGATGGTGTTGATTACGATATCTTCACTGCCGATGTTTTCCAGGCTGACCGGTAGAGTTTCGCTGTCGCCGATGGTAACCATGCCAAATTCCAGAGTCGACGGACAGGTCATCTTGCGCTCTTCAGGAATACCCATATCGACTTCAACATCTATTTCCTCTTCCCAGTCGCCATCAACAAACCCATCTCCATCGCTCATGTCGATGCAGAAGCCGACTACGCTGCACATCATTCCGTAATCTACGCAGTCGTCGTCGTTGTCGCAGGGAATGCGTACCACATCACTATCTCCATCTGTGGTGTCGGTACTACCTTCACTGCTGCATCCTGCCGCCAGAACAGTCAGGGCCAGTACTACTAAAAGGCTGCAAAGTAATTGCCTGTTGAGCGACACATCTACCTCCTTCTGCTCCTGGAGAGCCTCCGCATTAGTCGTCTTTCTGTAAGCGTAGCACAGAAGACGGAAGAATTCTACCTTATAAGAACAAGGTTGAATTGTTGTATCATTATCAACGGATAATTTCAAGAACAACAGGATCCATTTCGACTGTTTCCCCCATCAGATCTCTGACTTCCGGAAAAAACAGTATTATCCTGTCGTTATGTTCGCTGTCCACTTCAAAAATCAGAATGCCGCCAGCTTTATTACCAGGCTTTATTTCGCGGGCTCCAAGCAGTTTGCCGCGCAAGGGTCCAGCCACTTCCGTCCCGGGTTTAAGATCGGCTGTTAATACCTGCGTAGCACGGTTGATGCCATAGGCTTTATAGCTTGGTTTGACAATTTTTTCGGCTGAATCCTGCGCCATAAATTTTGCGGCGTCGAAAACGACTCCGTAACCGGCGTTGTTAATAAATTCCAGCTTTACCCAAATAGTCGAATTGGTGGCTTCGCGCACATCAATTACTCTTACAAAAGCCGAATCGTATGGCTCCTCCACCGAGCGGATAAGGTAATCCGGTGAAGGATTATGCAGAGAAGCACAGGACAAGACAGAGATAATCAGCAGAATCACCCCCGCAAGATGTCCAGGCAGCATCTTCATTTCTCAGGATTGTCCGTGCATCCAGTTGGGGCTTATAATGGGAATTCTGAAATAAAAGCGGGCACCTTTGCCAAGTTTACTTTCAACCCATACTTTCCCGCCGTGCAGCGACACGAATTTTTTAACTATTGCCAGTCCCAGACCGGCGCCATCGAATTTACGTGTGGTCGAGGAATCGACCTGATGGAACTCTTCGAAGATTTTCTTCTGATCTTCAATGGAAATACCGATGCCTGTATCCCAGACACAGAATTGTGCGTGCTCTCCAATTTTGTCCACTCTGATGCCAACTGCTCCGCCATCCGGAGTGAACTTCATGGAGTTGGACAGCAGGTTAAACATTATCTGTTTGATCTTGCGCTGATCCGCCACCATGCTGCCAATATTTTCATCTATTTCAACCGAGATATTGATGGCATGCTTGGCGGCTTTTTCTTTGATCATGTTAAGCGAGGTGTTTACGATATCGTGAACCTCAAATTCGCTCAAATCCAGTTCCAGCTTTCCAGCTTCTATTTTTGACAGATCCAGTATGTCGTGAATAAGAGACAGCAGGTGCGTACCGGATTCAAGAATATCGTGAACATACTCACGCTGTTTTTCATTCAATCCGCCAAAAGGCTCATCGAGCAAAACTTCCGAAAAACCGATTATGGCATTCAGCGGCGTGCGCAACTCGTGACTCATGTTGGCCAGAAAGTCGGATTTGTGGCGATTGGCTTCCAACGCGCGACGAGTCTGGTACTCCAGCTTCTCCTGTGTATCAGTCAGGTTGCGATTGGCCAGCGACATTTCATGAGCCAGCTTTTTCAGCTCGGTAATATCCTGCAGAAAGATGGTCGCCTCTGAAGCCCCCAGATAGGAACTGACTGAGCCCAGCAGTATGTTTTCTCCAATGCGGAATTCGCGATTGCGCAGAGCCACGTCTTCGCCGACCGAGCGGCAGATAAGTGTTGAAGACTTTCCGCTGTCGTCAAATAAATGAGACACGTTAGCGGCATGAGCCAGATTATTCACTTCGAGAAACTCTGTAGCGGCAGAGTTGCGATAAGTCAGATCGCCCTTGCGATTGCACACTAGAATAGGGTTGGGATTCTCCTTGGGAAATTTTGAAAGCCTGACAATTTCAGCTTCGTTCCGATATGCGGCTTCCAGCAGCTTGACGCGCTCGAAACCCATCCCGATCATGGAACCAAGATCCATCAGAAAGTCTTCAGACAGAGCCATTCCAACTTTTTCGCGGCTCGCAAGCATGATTACACCGCACATATCGAGAGAACCGGACAGCGGGAAGAAAATCTGATGATACTGCTTTACCCCTTCAGAGCCTTGAATTGAATATACACCTGACAGCAGACGTTTCTCTTCAATGCAACGTGAGTAGAAAGAACCAGGGGATGCCAGATCGCTGGATGTCGGCAGTATTTCTTTAGTCGGACCGATATGAGCCAGAAGATCGAATTCCGCATTCTGCCTTTTAAAGTAGTGACAGGAACCGGATAAATAAGGGAGAGAGTTGCAGAGTGTTTCTAATATACCGCGAGCCGAATCTGCCAGGTCCCGTGAGACAAGCAGTTTCTTCCACAGCAGCTCTTTAAGCCGGAGCTGTCCGAGTTCTTGGGAAACATCTATTCTCATCCGGGAAACCTACTTCTTCGACTGCTCCAGATAAATTTCGACTTCAGGCACAAATTTACGAGTATCAACAGGTTTTGCGATGTAACCGTCAAAACCCAGATCCAGAAATCTTTCTCGGTCGCCTTTCATGGCGAATCCGGTAAAGGCAATAACGGGGATGCGTTTTGTTTCGGGTTTGTGTTGCAGAATATTCAGGGCGTCCTCGCCGCTGATCTTCGGCAGATTCACATCCATAAGGATAAGGTTCGGCTTGTGGATTCTGGCCAGACCAACACCTTCAATCCCATCAATTGCTTCAAGCACATTAAAGCCGCGCAATTCCAGAAGATCCCTACACAGTCGGAGGTCTCTCTGATTGCTCTCGATAACCAGTATGGTTTTCTCGAAATTCTCAAGCATTACCCGCTCCCGTCATCCTTCCCGCCATGGATGCCATCATTATAGTCTTTTTTCGGCGATATCAAAAATACATTCAGACAAATGTACAACCTGCCGGGTTTCGTCATTATAGCGACTTTGACAGGAAAATTCTATATCGATTGTTTAAAAAAATCAGTCGCAGAGGTCTTCTGACAGTTCAGCGCTGCAGTCGCCGCAATTAAGGGTAAGTGTCGCTGTTTCATTGTCGTAAGCGACACCGCAGTCGCCGCCATCCAGATTCAGTTCCAGTTCACCGGGAATCGGACATGAATTGAAGGTCCCGGAAGACAGGCTTTCGTCACCGGCATCGGAAATGTCCAGAGTAAAAGCACACTCGTCGGCATCCCGCGTCAGTGATGCGCCAGCAACACCCGCGCATGTCGCCTCGGGATCTGCGCACCAGCTACCCAGCCAGGCGCAACGACATTCAGCTTCTTCTTCGGACAGGCGGTAAAGCGCAGCGATACTGAAGTGTTCAATTTCAAATACGAAAGTATGAGTAGCCGTCTCAGCGGTACCGGCCAGTTCCTGCCAGTCGGGCATGAAACGCGGCGAAGTGAAAGCGGCAACCTGCAGAAGCTGCGCTTCTTCAGTCATCTGACTGGCGCGGTAGGACATCTCGACCGTAACCGGCCTGTTGAAAGTCAGACCCTCCGGGCGCATCCACAATACGCTTGAAATGCGCTCCATATCGCCGTTCTGCGGAACTTCATCCTCCGGCACTTCGCTTAATATGATAGGAACTTCATAGGTCAGGGCATCGGGAGGAAAAACCAATTTGGAGCCCTTGGGGCCCAGCACTTCACCGCCATATGGTCCGATAATCATTCTGATTTCGTCGGCTGTTACCTTGTCACCGGTGCAGGAAGAAAGAATCAGCCCACCTGTAAGCATAAAGAAGCAGAATAGTCTGAAAGATAATTTGTGCATGTTCACTCGCTTCATTTGACCAGCCGTTTTATTTTCCAGACGCTCAGCATGGCTTCGATGAAGATGCCGGTAGACATTTTGGAGGTGCCCTTCTGCCTGTCCGGGAACATGATGGGAACCTCGAAGGCTTTAAAGCCCTTTTTGAGCGATCTATATTTCATTTCGATTTGAAAACCGAAGCCGATATTGACGATATTGTCCAGCCCTACCTCTTCAAGCAACCTGCGGCTGTACATGTTAAAACCGCCAGTCAGGTCTTTTATGCCCACGCCCAGAATACCGCGAGCGTACAGGCTGCCGCCCCATGAAATCAGACGGCGATGCGGGCCCCAGTTGTCGGTTCCGCCGCCGGAAACACGCCGCGAACCTATGACCAGATCATATTCGCCGGCTTTTTTCAGCATTTCAGGCAGATAAATCGGATTATGTGAAAAATCAGCGTCGCATGTCACAACGCGCGCGTAGCCGTTTGCCATAGCCCATTTGAAAGCCTGAATATAAGCCTGACCCACACCCTGTTTGGACTGGCGGTGCATCACTTTAATGCGGCTGTCGGCTGCCGCCATACGGTCGGCGATTTCACCGGTGCCGTCGGGTGAATTGTCATCAACGATTATGACGTTGGCCTCGGGAACCGCTTCCAGGATGGCGTGACTGATGGCTTCGATGTTTTCTTTTTCATCATAAGTAGGAATGCAGACCAGGAGGCCCGCACCGGAAAGCGAAACATCATTTTTATTAACGGCCATTATTTCTGCCTCCAGGTCCAGTGGAAATTCATAAGGAAGTTCCAGAACGTAGCGACGCCGATACCGATAAGCTGCGAAGCGTATTTAAAACCGCCGACATCCGGCGGTTCCGTAACTGGCTTCAGCAGCCAGGAAGAAGCCCCGTCGAAATAGGCTTCGAACTGGGCGTGACCGGATAATACCAGAAACCACATGGTATTGAAAAACACAAATACCGTCCATTGAATCAGACCGCCGCCTAAAGAAACCAGATTGAATTTAACCAGCCTTAAAAACAGGTTTCTGGCCGCGTTCTGACGCTTATCGCTGAAAGTCCAGAGCTCGTTGACGGTAAAGTTCGAAAGAGTAGCCACAAAAATCGCCAGAGCAGAGGACACATTGGTGTGAATGTTAAGCAGGTCGGCGAATAAAAAGAGAAAAACCAGATTCACAACCACGCCGGAACTGCCTACGGTGCAGAACTTGATGAAGCGCAGCGTGAATATCGGCGCGAAAAGCCCGCTTTTCATTTTTTCCACTATACCCAAAAACTTACCTCCAGCCTGAATAAGGTCAATAAGATACTGTCTGGGCTGGCGTATTGTCAAACTTTAGGAGGAGATTTAAGTTCTGCCTCTGGGTCACTTCAATTCATCTGCTTTGCCAGTTGTTTCTGGTAGTCAATATAGCGGCCTATGCCGGAGGCGATGGAATCGGCCAGTTTTTTCTGGTAGGCGGGATTTTTCAGACGCGCTTCTTCGCGCGGGTTTGATATGAAGGACGTTTCCACCAGAATAGAAGGCATGCGCGTGTTGAGCAGCACATAAAACACGGCCCGGCCTACGCCGCGGTCGGCGATAAGGTTGTAGTG
>Ga0172375_10001667_pt1 | contig 35470 bp, 55 predicted proteins | sample LakKiv1m_FD_114537 | JGI IMG/M metagenome (GOLD analysis project Ga0172375, IMG submission 114537) | Freshwater microbial communities from Kabuno Bay, South-Kivu, Congo - kab_092012_11.1m | ecosystem: Environmental > Aquatic > Freshwater > Lake | place: Democratic Republic of the Congo... | reverse complement strand
TCTTTATCACATGCTCTTTACGATGGAACCAAATAACGCAAGAGGAATTGACGATATTGCAGTAAAATTACGCATCGAAGCACTTCGCAATTTCAAGCGTTGGATTACTCACGATGTTCTGCCGTCTATTCGCAAGCACGGCATGTACGCAAAGGATGAACTACTCGACAACCCCGATCTGCTGATTGAGGTTGCAACCAAGCTGAAGCAGGAACGCGACGCAAGACTTGCCCTCGAAGCCAAGAACGCCGCGATGCTTCCAAAGGCAGATTTTTATGACGCTGTGATCGAAAGTTCCGACACCATCGAAATGGCAACGGTTGCGAAAATTCTGAATGTCGGCATCGGTCGCAATAGACTGTTTGAAATTCTGCGCGAACAGAAAGTCTTGCGCGACGATAACACTCCGATGCAACACTACGTAGACCTAAAGTGGTTCAAGTGCGTCGAGAGCAAATATACTAAGCCTGACGGTGGTGTATTTGTAAACGTCAAGACCGTTGTCTACCAGAAAGGTATCGACGGAATTTTGAAGTTGCTCAAAGAAAAGTATGGGTTGAAGCCTGTTCGTTAAGCGGGATAGTGTATATTTTCGCTTGACAAGTTGTTTCGCATAATGTATTATAGTGTTAGGTGGTGTATAAAGTGAACATGAAAGAAGCCGCTCAAAAGCTCGGTAAGCATCATAATACCGTTCAAAGATGGATCAAGAACGGTCAGATCAACTGCGTTAAGATCGGGCGAGATTGGGAGATTTCGCAGGAAGAAATCGATAGGATTAAACGAGAAGGATTGAAGCTTAAAAAGGAGTAGATATGGTTAAAAGTAACACCCGCCCCGTCCGCAATAGTGAAGAATTGTTTACAGAGGCATTCCGAATACTTAGTGGTCATTATGATCAAGACTGTTCAATGGATGAATTGTGCGACGAAATCAAAAGGCGCAACCCAAACATATGCGATAGAGCATTACACTTAATAAAAAACGCGCAGTTGCTACTGAATCCATCCGCGCTTATTGATTTTTTTGATGTTCTATACAACGGATTTGACGGAGAAATGTTAGATCGAATCAAATCACCAATAGAACAGATATTTTTCATTGCGATTTTATCCATCGTCCATGAGAAATATTTATATCACACTCTCGGAATATCAATCGAAGTAATCAACCAGCAAGATATTTCTGTAAGCGGATACAATTATATCCCAGATTTTTCTTTCAGAATTTATTTATCTGAAATAGACGAGAAACTAAACTTCTATTCCGATGATGATAGTTTTATTTCAAGCGTCTTTGTCGAATGTGACGGAAAAGATTTTCATCAGAAAACGAATGTGCAAATATCAAACGGAAACAGAAAAAGCAATAACATGCAAGTGAGCGGACGCACCATATTAAAGTTCAGCGGAAGTGATATTTTTAACTACCCTTACGAATGTGCCGAAGCTTCTTATTGCGCTATTATTAAAAACCTAAAAAACGATCTATTGATTTGGTCGAGAACTGCCGAGATTATAAGGGAGGATTAATATGGCTACATGTAGAAACGTTTATTTATCATTCTGGACGGACACAAAGGTATGCGATCAGTTTTCGCCGGAAGATAAGTATTTTATGCTATACCTTTTAACAAACAAATATACCAACTTATGCGGGTGCTTCAAGATCAGCATAGGTCAAATTGCATCTGATCTTGGATACAGCAAGGATTCGGTAGAGCGCATATTAGAGCGGTTTGACAAGGAGTACGATATTGCTCGTTTCGACAATTCTACGAGTGAATTATTTGTCAGAAATTGGCATAAGTACAACTGGACTTCTTCTCCGAAGTTGGATTCCGCGCTTTTTGAAGAGATTGAATCGGTAAAAAATGACGAATTTCACGATTGCTTAGTTGATGTTTTCAACGACAGAGAGACGGCAAAAATCAAAATAGCATACCGTATCCATACCGTATCCATACCGTATCCATATGGTATACATACCGTATACGAAGCCGAAAACGCTAGCTCCTTACCGGATGATTATATATATAACGCATCTAGCGAAGAGAACGTAACTAACGTATCTACTCCAACTAACTCTTTAGACGTTACTACTCAAGAAAATAATAACGGTAAATATATAAATAATCAAAAAGGTACTGATATAGAAAAAATACAAAAAAAGAAAACCGCATCGCAATCTGATGCAGACTTGAAAGACGAATCGACCATCAGTGACACGATTATTTACCTCAACGTGAAGATTAACGGCAGATACGTAGCAAGCGCAGAATCTAACAGGAAGTTCATTCGCGCTAGACTTAACGACGGATATACGTTCGACGATTTCAAGCGTGTTATCGACAATCAGTGGTTGAAGTGGAAAGACACCGATATGGTTGAGTACATGCGTCCTGAAACCCTATTCAACGCCACGAAGTTCCAAAGCTACATCAACGCGCCGGATTACTCTAAACAAGCCGTTCCCAAATTCCAAAACAAGGCAGGACGCTTTGAACAAATAGACTTTGAAAAGATTGAGGTATAGCATGGACGTTTCGGGTTTCTACAACATGGATTGCATGGACGCTATGCGGGAGTTAGAAGATAACTGCATTGATTTGACGGTAACTTCTCCACCCTATGACGGATTGCGAGATTATAAGGGGTTTTTATTCGACGCTGAAACCGTTATTGAACAGCTCTACCGAATCACAAAGCATGGCGGCGTTGTTGTGTGGATTGTGAACGACCAGATGATAAATGGATCCGAAAGCGGAACATCGTTCAGGCAAGCATTAAAATTCATTGAATATGGGTTTTGCTTACACGATACTATGATATGGCAGAAAATAAGTCCTTTTCAACATAGTAACAGATACATACAGCAGTTTGAATATATGTTCATATTTAGCAAGGGAAAGCCGAAAACTGCGAATTTGATTTGTGACAGGAGAAATATTTATCGCGGTACAAGCATTCACGGAACAGAGCGTCAAGTAAACGGAAGCACAAAAGCACTATCAACCGTTCAAAAAAGCAAAGAAGTAAAAGATTTTGGAGCGAGATATAACATCTGGGATATTGCGCCAGAAAAGAACAATAAAACAGGACATCCTGCTGTATTTCCAGAAAAACTAGCAAGTGACCACATAAGAACATGGAGTGAATACGGGGATACTGTGTTTGATCCGTTTGCTGGTAGCGGGACAACGCTTGTTGCGGCAAAAAAACTCGGAAGAAACTATATCGGGTTTGAAATTTCAGAGGACTACTACAAAGCGGCAAGCGAACGCCTAGAGCGCGAGAAAGCGATGCAACCGCTATTCGCGCCAGAGGAAATCTATAAACCACAACAGCAAGGATTGAACTTTGAAGATTAAGGAGCAATGCAATGGACACCAAAGAAACACGGACATTCTTCTCGCAGATGCAAGCATCTTTTCCTGCTGATCTGTTTTTTGAAAAGCTGAAAGGACGAGAAGCGGCAACCATCGAAATGTGGAGCAAGGGGTTGGCTGACGTTCCGCTTGAATGCGCCGAAAGATTCATGGTCGATTGGTTCAGAAATAATACTCGTGTTCCTGCGGCGGCTGACGTTTACAAATTCTGGAAGCAAGAGCTAATCGACCAACGTCTGCGGATCGAATCAGTGCAAGAAAGCTACGTCAACGACGGAACTAACGTGTTACTTGAAACCGCTCGGAAGATGTACGAAAATGGAAGAATAACAAATCCGTTCAAGAAAAAGGTGGAGGAAAAGAAAGTGGAGGAAGAAAAATGACCACCGAACAACTCGGAATCATCTGCATCAGCGCGATAGGTCTTGCGGCGGTAATAGGACTCTTTGTGGCTTGGATTGCGATTATTAAAGCGATTGTGAGGATTGGAGGAAGAAATGCGAGAAAAGCTAATCATTAACAACGATTCGGACTTGAGCATGGCGGAGATTCTAGTTCTCGCGCAAGGCGTTGTTTCGGATGGTCGGGTTTCTGGTGACGGAAAATCGTATTGTTATATTACAAGTTTCGTAAAGGGAAAATTCAGAGGGATAACGTGTTGTGCGCAAAGGAACAAAAATTCTGACACGCTGACATTTTGGAGAGAAACACAAGCGGAGGTATAAATGCCATACGATGACTTTGAAGCCATGCTCTACAGCGAAGAACCTGTAAAACCAGTACCGACACGACCGCAGGAGAAGCCCGTAGAGCGATTTAATTCCAAGAGCGAACAAACTGACGCGCAAGACGAAATTCCGATTCCAGACGAGCCTATAGCGGTCAGACGGTACGAACCGATGCAGTTGGAAACTCCAAGACGCATTGAACCAGAAGAAATACTGACGTTGCCCCATAGCGGAGACGCTGAACGTTCAGTGGTTGGCTCTATGCTGATTGACGCGGATGCTTGTGAATTGGCTTGCGTTCTGCTGTCAGAAGAAGATTTCTACGTTCCCGCAAACGCGAAAGTATTTAAGTCGATTAAAGATCTCATATCGAAAAACAAAGCGGTTGATCTTGTCACGGTAACAGAGGTTCTGGAACATCGCGGAGAAATTGAATTAGTCGGCGGAATACTCTATCTGACCGATCTTGTTACGTTTGTACCAACGGCGGCGAATGTCAAGTACTACATCGACATTGTAAAGGGTCACAGTAACCGACGAAGCGCAATAAAGGCAAGCAACGAAGTCATCCGCGATGCAATGGGTGGCGGAACGGATTACGTTAAGATCGCGCAAGCGTCCGTTGAGGAAATCGAATCGAGCCGAATCAACGAAGTCGAGCGAGTCGGAATGAGAGCAATGCAAGCCGCAATCGAAATGGGTGACGCAAAAGCTGCTGACTTCTCAACTGGATTTCCAGAGATTGACAAGCTGCTAAAGGGCGGATTTAGGCGCGGAGAAGTGGTTGTAGTCGGGGCAAGACCATCACAGGGCAAGAGTAGTTTCGCAATGAACGTCACGGACAACTTTCTCGAAAAAGATCGCGTCGTTTACATTCAAACAATGGACGATAGCGAAGTTGCGTTTCTGCAAAGACTTGAAACCAGAATGTCATTGGTCAGCGGGTCAGAGATTGAACGGTTCAGACAAAGCACAATGGGTCAATCTTTTTGTCTGGCGTTCATGGACGCGGCAGAGAAGTTGCAGAACAAGCCACTCTACATTGACGATTCACCGTCCGTTACGGCAGAGTACATCAGGGCGAAATGCAAGGCGATTAAGCGGATTGAAAAGACTCTGGACTTGGTGGTCATTGATTACATCGGACAGATCGACACTAGCAGTACGCAATCGGGAAAACGCAGAGCAGGATCAAGAGCGGAAGAAGTCGCGCAAGTCAGTAGCAAGCTAAAGATTCTCGCGAAAGAACTTGATTGCGTGGTAATGGTCGTCGTGCAGTTCAATCGGTCAATCGATAGTAGACAAGACAAGCGACCGAATATGTCTGATCTCAAAGAGTCGGGTGGAATCGAAGCGGACGCAAACATTATCATTTGCCCGAGTTTACCGTACAAAGATGATCCGAGCCGCGATCCATCGGAAACCGTATTTTACATCCTGAAATCAAAGGGCAGTCAAACAGGAACAATCGAAACAATCAGGTGGGATGGTGAACATTATCTGTTTTACGAGGGCGAGCATCCGAGAAACGCAAGGTTCAGAAAAGACAGGGGCGGCGAGAAGAAAGAGTTTACAGAAGTGCCGCAAGAGGAAATACCGGAAGAATTTACGGAGGGAGAATGAAAAGATACCGCTCATACTTCGTCTACTCACTTGTAATCGTTGCTCTGTGTGAAATGGCATACCTGCTTGGAATGAACGCATACACTTTAGCCGCAGAACCAGAGCCAAGCGCAACGCCGACTGCAACGCCAGAACCAGTAACTCTTGAATTGGAATCGGAAGAGCCGCTCACAACACCAAAGCCAGAACTCACGCCACGCGAACGACCAAGTACGCCAGAACCGACCAAAACGCCAGAGTGGGCTGATGCATGCGAATACGACGATGGTGAGTTTAGATGCCTCGCAAGATTCAGACGGTCATGCGTGTCGGATAAGGCAACATGGATAACGCAGATAGTTGCTTGTGAAGTGGTACAGAACAGAACAACGCAGGACGGATTTTCAGACAGCATCAGATATGTGCTCCTAGAGCCAAACGAGTTTGCGGGGTACAATCCGAAAGCGAGTGTCAGAGCGTGCGATGCTTTAGCGGCAGAGTTTGCAATGAGGTCGTTCGTTGAAGCACAGAGCGGAGACTTCACGCACAGATATACGCCGCTGACAGGAATCTACTTGCGATTTTCGGACGATGTGAAATACTGTAAAGTTTACGACAAGAACTGGAAAATACTATGCGACACGAGTCAGTTTGACTAAGAAAGGGTGATTTTTATGCGAGAGATTTTATTCAGGGGGTTTTTTGAAAATCCTAAATTAAATGAAGCGGTTATCGTGAACGGACGAAAGCTTTGGGGATGTTGGGTTCATGGCTACTTTGTTGGAGGCGATAGTAAATCTTACGATTGGATTCAGCCGCCCATTGTCATCGAAAACGGAATGAAGCATACGTTTCCATTATGTGAGGTTATCCCAGAAACTATCGGCCAATTCACTGGACTGCTTGACAAGAACGGAAAGCAGATTTTCGAGGGGGATATTGTCGAGTGCTGCTCGTGGAATGAATTCTTCTCCAAGGACGGAAATCCAATGAAAGCGTTCAAGAGGAAATTTGTAGTGGAGCATCACAACGGATGCATGCGTTTGCGCGAAGATTACGATGCGCAGATTGAATCAAATTGGTTTGACGTTATATTTAACGGAGATTGCATCGTCATCGGAACAATCTTCGACGTGAAGGAGGAAAAAGAATGAAGAAACTGATCGGTAAAATCTGCAAGTATTTTGCGAAGGTTCTGGACGAAGTTCATCAATTCGATGAATGTCTTAACGCAATGCGAGAATCGCGCGGCGAGGACGAAGATACCGTCGAGTGCATCAATTTCACGAAGCCAAACGAGAAGTCGCACCTGACCGTTGGGTCTGGAACGATGTTAGACGGAAGTGCGTTTATTTCGGTCAACTATATTCCGGACGGCATAGAAGAACAGGTTGGAACACAACGCGAGATACGCGACGAGCTAGAGGAGCCGATTACCGCGTTCAGGTTCTACCAAGTGGGAAGCATTGACTCTTTTATTGAACAGTTGAATTGGGCGAAAGAGCGTCTGGCGTACCAAGAGGAGGAATCGAAATGACCAACCTAGAATCCATGCTAGAAGAAATAGCAAACACGCGAATCAAGTCTGCATTCTACAAGTACTCTAAACGAATGGTTTTCATCGGAGACTTTGCGGGAGAAGCAGAAACGAGAAAAGAAGCAATCGAAAAAGAAATCGAATGGTTGAAGGAGGAAAAGAAGAATGATTAAACAAAAAGCGCCGAGGGATATGACGGCAGTTGAATTTGTAGCACATTTGGAGATTATCGCAAACAGAGAAATGTTGGCTAAAAATCTCGAAGGATGGGCGATTTCGTTACAAGGACTACGCAAAGAATTGTCCGAACCCGCGCCGAACCCGTTCACGCCAGATCAGTTGGCGTGGATGCGAGAGGAACAAAGAAACGGATATAACTATGCCGCTAAGGATTTGGATGGAAATTGCTATCTGTTCACGCATGAACCAATAAAAGAAGATTATTGCTGGAAGATTGAATATCAAGATCATCATTACAGCGATAGGCGTGACGGATTTCTTGAAAAGATTCTATCTTTTTACGATTCCGAACCCCTCTTACTTTCCGACTACGCACCGTTGGAGGAAAGGGAATAATGGAACAATTTTCAGACAACGCAATCACGATAACTATCACGCCATACCGTGAGTTTGTTCTGTCAACCCCCGACCAACTAGCCGAAAAACTGCTCAAAGCGTCCTGCTGTTATTGCGTTTATGGCAAAGGACGGGAGATGGGATGCAAGAACATGTCTGGCGCGGACTGTAAAGCGGGAATCTTGGCATATTTGACAGGAAAACCCTTGACTAACAACAACTAGCATGATATAATATGCACATAACAAATTCAGCGGGACAAAACAAAGCAATAATTCCCGCACACAAGGAGGTTCGCGTATGCTGAAAGAGGAACTGCTGTCTTATATTGACCGATTTTCGGCGTATCTCGCGGAGGTTGAGGGAAAACCGAATACGACCATAACGGCGTACGCTGGTGACGTTCGTCAAATGGCTGTGATCTTTTCTGGCATTCCAGAGATCGCAGACAAACGAATTGCAGACCTCCGAAAGCCGGACGCAAACGCATACGCGAAAACTTTAGCAGACAACGGAATGAAAGCATCCACTCGCGCAAGGAAAATCAAGGCGGTTCGGTGCTTCTTCCGTTGGCTCTGCGAAGATGCAGAAGCCGCTCCTGATTCTGTTAATAAGGCGTTTCACATGCTGAAAGCACCAAAGATTCCGCAAGTCGAACCGTCGATTATCAATCATTCAGAGCGCGACGATCTCCTGTCCGTAGTGAGAACCGGAGTATCAGTGAACGAGACTGCTCATATGCGCGACATTGCGATCATGTATCTGTTTCTTGGTTCAGGAGTTCGGCGCGACGAGCTGTGCAATGTTGAGCTGACTGACGTTGATCTTTCTGAACGAGTTGTGCTTATCCACGGAAAGGGAAACAAAGAACGGTACTGCTACTTTTCAGAGGGTGTTGCGGGAATCCTGTCCGAGTATATTGGTCATCACAGGAAATCGCTCAAATACCACGCAGGAAGCCCCATGCTGTTCTTATCGCAACAGTCAACAAGGATCAGTCTTAGAGCGATTAATAATATCGTGGACAAGTACCTTGAAGCATCGAATCTAAAAGAACGCGGAAGATCGGCTCACGGACTAAGAAAGTCATTTGCAACTACGCTTTACGAGAACACGCGGGACATTTATGTTGTAGCCGCACAGCTTGGTCATAGTGGTCTTGGACAGATCAAGAGATACGTAGGCGTAGGAAATGATGTAAGGCAAGCCGCCTGTGCGACGGTAGAATTGTGAGGAAGAAAGATTATGACTTATGCGGAAGCGATCAAAGAAATTGAGGACGCTCTGCTTTACAACGGAGTACAGAATCCGGTGACCGATAGGGCGATAGAAAAGATAAGGGAACTGATCGAAGGAGCAAGCGAATGACGAACTACGAGCGGATTCAGATTGACAAGGCGTTTTGCGCGTCGGCGATTTCGAGCGCGTTGCACAGCGGAGAATACGGGGAAGACGACTTCGATCCTGCTGTGATGGAGTTTCTAGACAAGGAGCAAGTGGAGGTAACCCATGACTAGGGAAGACCACGAGGAGCTGAAAAGGCTGCGGGATGATGGATGTGAGTTCGTTATTGCATTTAGCGGGTTTCCGATGCCATACGGTATTACGGAAACAAAGGACTTGATTATCGCAAAACGAAAACTCGGATGGATTCCGTCTGGCTATAGGGAACACATCCAGACTGCCATCGCCGCCTACGAGCGCGAACACAAGGAGGATGCATGAACGAAATCGAACGGGCAGAAATCGAACGGGCGATTGAGATTGTCGAGGACAGCGTTAATTACATGAAAACACATTACGGAAAGCGTGTCACAATTGATGCATACGAACTTGCGTTGAAACTTCTCCGCGCCGAGCAAACCCGACATGAGAACGCGCCGCTGACGTGGAACGAGCGCATCAACAAGATGACGGTCGAGGAGAAGGTTGAATGGTTGAACTGCACTGAATTCTGTCGCGTTACGGATATTCCGATTGAAGAATGCAGCTCATACAAGGACTGCAAGGAGTGCATAAGAGCGTTCCTCAACAGCCCGTACACGGAAGGAGAGAAAACATGAAAACCGCACTTAAATGGTATCTGATCGTCGGCGGGGCCATCCTATTCACGCTGATTCTCGTAAGCTCTGTGACCCCTGCGATCAGCAACGCGGCGTTAGTGCTCAATGTTGTTATTGGATGGTTCGGGAAGCTATACAGTGCCGAGAGCGTGATCCTTGCATGCGGGTTTATCGCGGTGCTGGAACGGAGCGAAAAATGAAGCGTTCAAACCGAAAAGATCACGTTGCCATTGCTCGTAACGACTGGATGCCGTTCTGGTGGGGGAACAAGTTCATTAAGCGGCTGACGGCAAAACGAGAGAGAACCCGAAGGAAGATCGAAGGAGGATCGAACCAATGAGCGAACAGAAAGAGTACATCGAGCGCGGCGAAGCGACAAAAACATTCAGAGAAATGACCAAAGCCGCAAAAACTGTCGATATGTTTGTATTCTTGGACGTGATTGCGCCAGAGGTTATCGAAGCCATTCCCGCCGCCGACGTTGAGCCTGTCGTGCGGGGAGGGTGGGTAAAGTACAAATATGAATCGGGCAGAGAAGCAAAGTTTTATATGTGTTCTGTTTGCGAAATGGGAAACCCACTAGATGGGGAAAGAAACGAATGGTTTCCTAATTTTTGCCCGCATTGCGGGGCGCACATGCTGGAAAGGATCGGTGAACGGTGAGTTATATGTCAATGTTTGAAGAACCTACGCAAGAGAGCCTTGACGCAATTCAGCAGGAAGCATTAGAGCGGTACGAACTTGATTGCAAGCGACTTGAAATAATGCAGGATATCCCACTAGACCGCCTCCGCGAACTCGCATCAGCAGAGCGCGAGGGGAGATTGGTGGTGGTGCCGTGCAGGATCGGAGATCGAATATATCTTCCGAGAGGGAGAATTAGAACCGACCAGAGCGGTGTTGAGTGGGAAAGTTGCTCACTAAAGGCGGATGGGTTGACGTAAGAAAGTTCTCGCTGGTTATGCTTGACTATCAAACGGGCGTGTTAAAGCCTATCTATTACCTAGCCGAAGCAGAAGTTGCCGCCGCACTCGCACAGGAGCCGAAAGGAGAAGCTACAACATGACGGATGTTTTTGAAATTCTAGACAAGATGCAGTTCTTTGAAGGGCAACGCGCCGGACGAGAACTTTGGTTGTTTGGGCTTGCGATCGGAAGAATGCCGCACAAGACGAAAGATGGTGAAAGAGATGGAAAATGAAAAAAAGACCGTAATCACCGAGTGCCCGTTTATGTGGATTGCCGATGCTATATTTCAATCAAAAACGCAATCTGGTTCTTTCGCGAGCAACGGATATGGTTTTTGCATCGAAGAAAGATGCGCGATATGGAACAAGGAATCAAACGGTTGCGGATTGATTGCGAGGCAGGAGAATTGAGTGGAATGAAGCGACGGGATATTACACTGGGCGAGATGCAGGGGGAGTGCTTGCGTCAAAAAGGATATTGCGATTTTTGCGATGTTAAATTGGTTTGCGCCACGCATTTACACCGTGCTCCGGATCAAATTGACTTATCTGATCCCCCGCGATTCACCGAGGCGCAGATGGCGTTCTTTAAGTGGTGGAGCGAGCGCGGAGCGGTTAAAGCCGTTGCGATGAATAACTTTGAATACGGCTCGGTTGTCGTATTTGAGGATGCGAACGGCAGACAGCTCGGAAACGTTCAAGAAACATCGATACTTGCGGAAGTTAAGGAAAATGGGAACGCGCTCGACCTCGCGGAGCTGATTGGAAAGGACGCAACATGAAACGCAACAAACCATACGTAGTCGCACTCGGAATCTGTAAAAACGAAGAAAAGAATCTGGCGCGTTGGCACGAAAACGTCAGCAAGATCGCGGACGAAGTTTACCTGCTTGATACTGGATCGACAGATGAAACGAAGTTCCTAGCGCAAGGATTTTGCATCAACACGTTTTCATATGTCACGAAAACCGGAAACGAACCGTTCTCATTTGCACGGGCGCGAAACCAAGCATTGAAGCTCGTACCAGAGAGCGCCGATTGGGTCATCTTCACCGACATTGACGAAGTGTTCACGGAAGAAAGCATTCCGATTATTCAAGCCATCACGCGCAATCCGAAAGTGATTGAGGAACGACCTGAATGCGACGGTGTGATGTGTGAGATTCGGACGATCGACGATAGCGGAAACGTCATCATGCAGTCTCGAAACGGAAATCCTCGCATTCTTCGTTGGCGCGGCGTGAACACGCTTCATTTTGAAGGTGACTTGCACGAACAGATCATAATCGCAGGAAAAGACAAGCAGAACCTCATGCTGACGAATCCTGTTATCGCGCTGAACCATTACGGGTACTCTGAATCTGCGCTGTCTGACGGATCAAAGGGCAAGAGGAACGCAGAGATTGCAAAACGACTTCTTGATGCGAATCCGACCGACTTGCGAATTGCAGAGCATTATGCCGAAGCACTGTATATGTCGGGCGATTTGGATGCGGCAACAGAAGTCAGAGAGACACGCATTAACGAAATCCTTGCAAGCACAGATAAGGAACTCGTAGTGCGCATGCTTCGATCTTTGATTCAGGCACAGCAAGTAGACGGAGAGAACAACGATAAGTATTTCGGCTACTATCTTCTGGCAAAAGCAAAATATCCAGAAGTGCCGGATTGGGATTATCTGCTCGGTCTTTGGGCGAACAATCACGGGTTTTATGTCACGGCGCAAGTGGCTATGCAATCAGCGTTAAGTCTGCTGCCGAGTTACGAACATGCAGACGGTTACGTAGGCGAAACAATGGTTGTCAGAGCAAAAGCGGAAGAAGTGCTTAATTATTGGACGGAGTATGCGGTAAAAATCAAGGAGGGAATCATTGAACAAGAATCTTAACATCGTCGCGCTTGCGATCTGCAAGAATGAGGAATCGACGCTTCCGAGATGGATTGAGAATGTGCGTAAGATTGCCAACAAGATCATCGTTCTCGACACTGGAAGCGACGATAAGAGCGTAGCAGTTGCGGCGGCACTCGGAGCAGAAGTCTTTGAGTCGGATATGCCATCGGATAGTTTCTCGTTTGCAGAAGCTAGGAACCTTGTGCTGAACCTGATTCCGCTTGATACAGATTGGCTGATTTTCACGGACGTTGACGAGATTATTGCAGAGGAATCGATTGATGGTTTGCTTTACAAAATGGACTATTTCAAGCGAAGCATAAATCTTCGGGACGTTGACGCTCTTGCCGTGACAATCCGAAACAGGAACGACGATGGCTCGATCAAGACCGTAGCGAAAAACGTCAATCCGCGCATCATCCGAGTCGAAGAAGATCGAAAATATTTCTTCACGGGAGATTTGCACGAACAGCTTTGGAACGATACGCTTGACGGAGCAATTCCACTTAGAGTATTAACCACAGACGAACCGATCTACATCGACCATTACGGATACACAAAAGAAGCGCTGGAACGCACGGGAAAGTCCAAGATGCGCGTCACGCTTGCAGAGAGAGCCGTAGAGCAACATCCAGAGTCGCTTCGGTGCATTGAGCAGTACGCATGCGCGTTATCCCTAGACGGTCAATTTGAAGCCGCAGATCGGGTCAGAACGGATGCGAAACGAAAACTGCTGAACGAGATTGATAACGACCGCGAGCTTTCAGCGCAGATGCTTCGGAATTTGATGGTTGGTCGGTTCATCGGGAAAGAGGACTACAACGAGTTCATTGCTCTGTACGTCATGGCGATCAATCTGTTGCCCGAATATCCTGACTTCGATTATCTGTACGGTTGTCTGTGCGATCAGGATGAAATGGGTTCTGCGGCTCATGCTTTGTTGGTTGCGGCAGATCAGAAATTCAACAAGCTAGGCAACATCATCGGAGAAACCGCATACAATCCCGAAAACGCAATGCGGATTATTAAGAAGTGGAGCGAGAAGAAGAATGAATAAGCCGTGTACGACATGCAAGACGGTTGATCCAATTTACTGCGACAAGTGCGAAAAGATCGTGAAATATCACACTTATCTTCGGAGCAAGCAAAAGTATAGGCGTAGCGATATTCTAATCGTTTCGGCAGAACAGCTTGCAAAAGAGAAGTGGATTTGGTTCGGGTACAAGCCTTATCACATCGGCTTTATTATCTCCATGCCATTCAGAACAGTAATGCGATTGATAGAAAATAAAAGCCTTTGGGTCGCAGAGCTAAAGCAAAAACCAGTTGACCAACAACAGTAAACGTGATATAATAAGCACATAGATTTGGAGGTAAGCGATGCCAAGTGAGTTTGATATAAACAAGAGAGCAAAAGAGAAATATTGTCCGTTTCAGCAGTTTCCTATCAACGAAAGATGTAGGGGGACGCTTTGCGGTATTTTCGTGCTCGGAGAAAACGACGGTCATTGTGCGTTTCAGATTTTGCCGCAGTTGGTTACGGAGTTGCGCGAGATCAATAATCGACCGATTCCGTTTAGCGAAGAACCTGCGTTGGAAGTCGCGATGCCATGCGATATAGATGGAACATATTAACAAGGAGGAAAACCATTGAAGCAATTCGTCATCAAGTCCGCCAAGATCGACAACTTCAAGTGCTTTAACGGAGAGAAGGAAATCGATTTTAGCGAGAAAGCAACCTATGTCAGCGGTGATAACGAAACTGGAAAGAGCAGTCTGGCAGATGCACTTGCGTATTGTCTGACTGGAAAAACAAGCGAGGGAGAATCGACATTCACAATCGTTCCTATCGGAATGGAAAAAGATGGAATCTCGCCATCTGTCGCGCTTGAATGCCTGATTCGAGAAGAAGGAAAGCCCGATAAGCCCGTGACTTTGAGCCGTGTCTACAAAGCCGCCTATAACCGTGAGCGCGTGTTTACTGGCGAATATGCCACCGAATGCGCAATTAACGGAACGCCTTGCACGGTAAAAGCGTTCGACCAGTGGGTTGAAACGAATATCTGCAAGCAGGACGTTTACAAACTCCTTTCGTTGGTTCGGTATTTCACGGAGGGCATTCAGAGCAAAGCGGGTAAATCAGATTGGCAACAGCGTCGAGAACTTCTGCTGGGGCTGATTGACGAAAAAGCATTGCCGAGTGATCTTGCGCTTACAATGGAACGAGTTGAACAGTTCAAAGACCTAGCAGAGCAGTTGCCGCGTTACGAAACAGCGTCGGCGTATCTGGATTTCTTGAAGCGCAAGGAAGCGGAACTGGTCAAGCGCATTGCTGATTTCCCTGTCAAAGTGAACCAACAGCAGTCAAACATGCGCAATCTGACTGAAACCGTCACGCCGGAATTTGTTGAAAAGAAGATCGCTGAATGCACGGATGCTATCAAAGCACTCGAAGAAGAAAACAAGGCGTTCAAGCAGAAGAACAAAGAATCAGTGGCAGCGCAGAAGTTGCAGAAATTGCAAGAACTGAACGAGAAGAAGGCGGCAGTTGTTCGGGATTTCCAGACAAGTGAATCTGCTTGGCAAGCAAAGGTGCGCGAACTTGACGGTAAGATTCTGGAATCGAAACGAATCGTTGAGAACCTAGAGCGAACGATTCAACTCAAAACCAACGACGCGCTGATTTCGTATCAGACGGAAGTCAAAGATACTTGTGCCGCTTGCTCGCAGAAGCTACCCGCCGAATCCGTGGAGCGTGTTAAAGCGAAGAAGAAAGAGAACTACGAAGCGGCGCTGGAGTCTGTCAAGGCGTTGGAAAACGATCTTGCGAAAGAGAAGGAGCGTCTTAATGAACTGACAAAACAGATTGATCTTCTGCCCGAAAAGCCAACGCCGGACAAGGACAGGACGGACGCAATCGATTCCGCAATCTTCACGCTCCAACAGGAAATCGCAGGATTCAACGTCAACGCGGATATGCCAGACTTCCTTGAACGAGCGCAAGCCATCGAGATTGAGCGCGACAAGTATGCAGACATTCGCACGATCATCAAACTCAACGACGAATGCGAAGCGAAGATTGTGGAGCTAGAACAGCAGAACGCACTTGACGCACAAGCAAAATCAGAACTGCAACAGAAGATCGACAACGTTGGCGAGTTCATCAAGCTAAAGTGCGAAATCGCGCAAGGTGCTGTACAGATTCATTTTGCAGGAACAGGGTTGACATTTGACCTTTTCAAGTTCGTCAAGAGCACGGGCGAGGTCAAAGAGTGTTGCAACATCCTGCTCAACGGAACGCCGTACAACGATCTTTCATACAGCACAAAGTATATTGCATCGCTGTATATCGTTGAAGCATTCCAGAGAGCATACGGTGTGTCGTTGCCGATTATTTCGGACAACACAGAGAGCATCGATTACGAAGGGTACGCCAAGAGCGCAAGCGCTGATTCGCAGACAATCTTGCTGTTCCGCATTGAAGAAAACTGTCCGAAGTGCGGAAATCACGCAGGACGCAGATCGCTTGACGGAAAGTGGACTTGCCAGAATTGCGGAAATGTTTGGACGAAAACGATGGTCGTGAGGGCTGATGCTTGAAGTAAAGCTGGACGAGATTGACCGTGCAATCGTTCAAGAAGAACTACGAATACAGGATATTAAGCGAGAAGAAAAAATGCTGACTGATATGCGATACTTGCCATACGGAATGATTTTGCAGATCAGAGAGAACCATCATCGGCTGATTCGTGATAGCGAGTCAGCGATAAAAGACCTACACAAACTGAAAAGAGAACAAAAGAAAGCAGAGGGAAATAAGAATGTATAATGCGAACAAATTGGACGTTTACCAGAAAACCGCGAACCTTCTGAATGCGGCGAGTAGCTATCGAGAAGTCCTGCTTCCTGTTTCCGAAGTAGCACAGCAGTTTTCGGAATTGCTGAACGAAGTCAAGAAGAACGAGAAGAATCCGTGGAAAGCTGACGAAAACGGATTTGAAGCACCCGTTGAGAAGAAAGCAAGCAAGGGCGGGAAGAAGCCGAAGGAGTAACCAAATGAACAACGGACGCAGTTACGAGGATTCAGACTACGTTTCCACATCTATAGCGGCGCAGATGCTTGGATTCCATCGGAATACGATTGTTCAGAGGATTAAGAGCGGAAAGATTAGGGCGCATAGGGCGGGAAAGGAATACCGAATAGCGAAGTCCGAAATTCAACGAATCCGAGAGGGAAGGATTACGGACTAGGTGGAGGGAAAATGATAAGCGAGAAAGACAAGCAAAGCGTTGGTCTGATAAGAGGGATGATTGAAGGTATGCGCGAACAGGTATCGCAAACAGAGAACCTGATTAAAGGAGCAGAGCGACTCATAGTGGTTTTAGAAACGGATAACAGCGAGAAATATATCACACCAAGCGAAGCGGCATCGGAACTAGGATTAGTTAAGAACACCGTGATTGCGCAAATCAAAAAAGGAAACATCAAGGCGCACCGAGTGGACAGGGAATATCGCATAGCGAAGTCTGAAATACAGAGAATCAAGGAAGGACGGATCACAGACTAATGGAACAAGAACGCAAGTTTAATTCTATCGGAGAGGCTTACGAAACCGGATATGCAGACGGCGCGAGGGATTCCGCCAAGTGGATTCCGTGTTCGGAGCGTATGCCGGATGATATGCGAAAGCCATACGATGTTACAATAAAATCGATCTGGTTCGGAGAAATGGTCATTGGAACAGAAGTTTGCACATATCGAGAAGATGGCATGTGGGACGATATGGAAGGTGTCACGATAGACGGAGACGATCACAGGGTCGTTGCTTGGAAAGAAAGACCAGAACCGTGGGAGGAAAATAAATAATGGAACAGAAACCAACAGGGGAAATCGCAGTCATCAAAGACGCGGCAGATTCCGCATTCAACGCAATCACGGAGTACGTCGAGCATAAATCGCTGACGCTTCCGCAAAACTATTCTGCGGCAAACGCAATCCGAACCGCTCAACTGCTTATGCAGGACAACGCAGACATTATGAATTGTACCAAAGCGTCGATCTATAAGAGTCTGCTCGAAATGTCAATCGCAGGTCTTTCGCCGTCAGCGGACAAAGCACAGTGCTATTTTATCGCTTATGGTAAAAAATGCACCATGCAACCGTCGTACTACGGATACGAGGCTATCGCAATGCGAATCGATCCGACAATCAAGGAGATCATCGCGCATCCAGTCAAAGAGGGAGAGGACTTCGACTTCGAGATTCAGCCGGACGGATACTACAAAATCATCAAACACAAGCCGACGTTGGCAACAATGGCAAAACGTGAGTGTATCGGCGCATACGCGACCATCAACTACAACGATGGCAAGCCGCCGAGAAGTCTTGTCGTGTCTTGGGAAGAAATCGAACAGGCGTGGAGACAGTCAAAGATGCAACCGTTCGGTGAGGACGGCAAGCTGAAAAAGACCGCAACGCACTACAAGTTCTTCAACGACATGGTGAAGAAAACAATCGCGGCAAAGATCACGAAGCCGATCATTCGGACTGCCGACGATAGCAATCTGTTCGGTCAGACAATTAAGGCGATTGAACTGGAAAGCGAAACGGCGAAAGCTGATGCAGATCAGGATGCGGCAGTCGCGTCAGAACCGAACGGCGAGATCATCGACACGGAATACGAAATCGCGGAAGAATAAGGAGAGAAGAAATAATGGGAAATATCATCGGAGTTGACCTTAAACTTGACGAGAAGTATATCGAATCAGCGGTTCAGGACGTTGTGCGTGCTGGAATCGTAAGCGCGTTGGGCGATCCGGCAAAGCTGGTAAAGGCGGCATTGGATCAGACAATCAATCAAAAGGTTGACTCGGAGGGTCGGGTAACGACGAGCAGTTATAGCGGAACGCCGTATCTCGAATACCTTGCGAGGCAGACGATTACGTCGGTTGTGAGAGAAATGGTTCTTGACCATATCAACGAAAACAAGGCGGTGCTTAAGGAACAAATGCTTGCAATGTTTGATGCAAAAAAGTTCAACGAATTATCGGCGGAAGCGTTTATCCAGACGATGTTGAAGAACGTTGAAGGCTCTTCGTATTGGAAGATGCCAGTCACGATCAATTTCGAGAAGCCGAAGGATAACTAACAGCCGGAGAGCGCGTGAGAGGTGGTATGCGTGTGCGAGTAGTTTTTAGCAAGACTGGTAGCGACGGAAACTGTACGGCGATAGAATCCGATAGCGGAGAGATTCTAATTGTTGATTGCGGTATCGCATTGAAGCAAGTGAATCGCCACATCGGTTATCGAGCGTTATCTGCGACAGCGGTACTCTCCACGCATAGCCACCAAGACCATACAGCCGCTCACAAAGAGTTTTCAGCCGCATCGGTCACTTTATACGCACCGGACACAAAGCCGCTCACGGGAGATTCTACGGCGTTTCAGATGAGGTACTACAAAACGGTCGAGCACGGTAAGACAATAGCCATCAAGGGCAGGAAAAGCGGCAAGGTTGAGTTTCTAGCGGTTCCGTTCCGATTGGTTCACTGTAATGCGCAAGACGGTAGCGATTGTCCGTGCGTCGGGTATCTGATTTCAGAACCGCGCAAAGGCGGGGATAAGATTCTGATTGCGACTGACACGGCGTATATCGGGATGGAAGTTCAGGGCGTAGAAGGAACAACCGTTCAGGGTCACAGGTTTCCGCCGTGCTCGATCTACATGCTTGAAAGCAACTACGTTCGGATTGACGATGCAACGGAAACGCTCAAAGGAATGCAACTTGAAGTCGAGAAGCGCAGAGTTTCATCGCATATGTCGGCACAAACGTCGAGCGCGTTTATCGGAAGACAGGATTTATCCCAGTGCCGAGAAGTTTATCTGATTCACATATCGCACTCTGCGACGGAATCTGATATAATGGAAATGGTACAGATGTTCAGAAGCGAGATAGCCGACAATCCTACAGCAAAAGAAACCAAGAAGGGGATTAAGATTTATGCAGAAGGAAAAGTTTACGAAGCCCAGTGAAAGCGGGATGCAAGACGGCGATCAGCCGCGCATGGAATCTATTCAGGATGTTTTGAGCCGCGCCAATCGTCAGCAACGCAGAGAGTACGAACGCAAGACAAAGAATCTCACGCCGGAGCAGAAAGCGGAACTGGATCGCAAGATCATCGATGGCAATGTTTCGGGTGGTGTTACTAAGGCGTGGAACAAGGCGATTGCAAGCGCGACCATCGTAGGGATTGACTTCTTCACGGAAAAGGTCTACACGGATTACATATCGAAGATTGATGAAAGCGGAATTAGCAAGCACGAGCGTGACAAGCGAATCGAGAAGTTCCTGTCAGACATGCGTCTTGGGTACGCGAATCTTCTGGCACGGAGAGAAAAGCAGAAGCAAGCGGAGGGACAAGAAAATGTGCAATAAGCACATATTTCGAATCGCGCTAATAATCATTCCGTATACGATATTGTCGTTTTGCGCTACGACGCTATTGAAATTCTGCGAGTGGTCTGGTGGTGTGGCGGAGTCGATCTGTGATTGGGCGTGGGACTATCAATTCGTGGAGGACGATTAATGGGCGTAAATAGAACGATCTACGACGGATTTCTGGCGCGTGACCCCGTGATGTTCGACATGAAAAGCGGCAAACAGGGTTGCGTGTTCAGTTGCATTTGGTCGAAGCAGTTTGGGAGCATCCACGAACTTTGCGATCTTCCAGTAGTGTGCTATCAGGAAGCAAGAGCAAAAGCAATCGCGCAATACTGCAAGAAGGGTTCTCGCGTTCAGATTGACGGTCACTTGGTTTCGATGGCTAAAAAGACAAAGAGCGGCGAGGATTACAAGGAAGTCCAGCTAAAGGTTGACGAGATTTTCTTCATTTCAAGCAAAGAAGATAATTCCGGAAAGTCAGAAAAGAAGGTCGCAGAGAAGAAAGCCGCGCAAGCGAAGCCGAAAGCGCAGAAAAAGAAAATGCCGCAAGAATCGGAATCTGACGAAGTGCGGTACTTTGATGCCGAAACAGGCGAGATAATGGAGGGGTAAAAGTGAAGTACGGAGAGTTTCCTAGTAGGATGGTTCTATCGAAGCTGTCAAGCCATGTGTTTGTCAGGGATGGCGTAGACAAGTCGATATTCGATTTCATCGAACAGACGAAGCCGATATACGAATATGTCGAGGCGCAACTAAGAAAGTTTTCAGACATTTGCTGTTTTCCGCACGAAGATGATCCGCAGAAGTTCGACTACAAGAGCGATGCGGATAAAGAGCACTTTATAGAATCTGTTAGAAAGTTAATGGATTCAAGCGTAGATCAAGATATCCCGTGCTTAAAACTGGAAAGAGAAGACTTATCGTCTGGTGCATATTTCAGAGCGAGTGATCCGAGAACTTGGCTAGGAGCGTCAGATATGTCGCTGATATTCAAATACATAGATTCGCAAGAAAAAGAAGGCTGTGAGTAAAATCACAGCTTCTTTTGACGTTACTTTCTCGTTACAAAAGTTTTGCTCGCGGTAGTCCTTGATACGCTTTGAACTTCCGAAACTTGCGTCCTTCCAAGTGTGCTAGTCTGATTAAGTATCCCCGTTGGGAAACGAACGAAGCTCGTTGAAATAGACGCGGCATTCAACCTGTCTACCGAAATGCCAGTAACAACGCTTACACCCGAAACAACCTGCTTTGTCAACGTGATGCTTGATATAGGGTTAACCGTTGACCAGTTTGTTATGATATAACCGCTCCTTGCGTTTGTTCCGCTCGAAGCTGAGTATTCGAGCGAAGATGACCGGACTACGTCAACAGAAGATGATCCGCTAGGAAGGGTAGCTACCCAAGTACCAACCGTATTGACGCTTACGCTCTCAAGCACGTCCATAGAGTGAAATTCTACTTCGCTTCCCCACATTTTAATAACAGAACCAATGCTTCCAACCGCAACCGTATCTCCGTCGAGATCGACGTAACTACCGCTTAGATAGATTGCGCCGAGTCCTACGCCAACGAACTGACCCCCCGAACTCATTGTAATGGCTCCGCCAGATACAGTCAGATAGCTTCTAGTGCTATTCACCCACGCTTCGATTTCGGTCTTGGCGTAGGTTGCGTCTGCGAACTGCTTTATTGAAGTATAGTTTCCCATGCCAGAAACGAGGTTATTGTATCTGGTCGTTAGTTCCGCGCTTGCAAATGAATCTTCTGCCCACAAACGAAGCGTAGCGTCGGTTTGCGTTATTTCTCCGCTTAATGTCTCATAGGTTTGCCGAACAGATGCTTGTAACGCGCTAGAAGTTTCATCAACCTTGATGTCAAGTGCCGCGATACCGCTTCTGGAGTATTCATCCGTCTGCGTAGCGAATTGTGCAACAGCGCCTATAACGGCGGATTGTTGGTCGAATTTCTGATAGAAGTACGCATTACTTTGAATCTGTTTTTCAAGTTCATCAGCAAGCGTTCCACCGCCACCTCCGCTGCCACCACCGCCACGACGCGAGGAACTAGACGAAGAAGAACCAACGGAAATATCGTCCGCGCTGATTCTGCCTTTTGCATCGAACGCGGGCATTTCCTCGGTCTTTTTGTAGATCAGCTTGAAGATATCGCGGACGTTCGCCTTGATATCGCCTACTTCAATAGTCGTATTCGTCAGCGGATTCCAAACGTTATATTCCCAATTTACGATACGGAGCAGTTCGCTCGTTTCTTCTCCGCTCTCAGAATCGATATAATATGCCTTAACGATTGAGTTGAGATCGAACACATCAAACTCATATCCGCCAATCTGTCTGCGATCAACAACCTTGTTTTCGTACTTAACGGTCATACGCGGCTTACAGACTTTGGCAACTTCTCTCTGCGCCCAATAGAGAAGCTGTAGCATTCCTCCATCATCAAGAGTGTCGTAGATGTTCGGTTGCTCGACATATCCCTCTAGGACTTCATCTGTGAACGAGAAGTCATCAACATAACGCTTGCCATCATTGACTAGAGCGATATTCAGCTTATCAGAACCAAGCGGATAAAGCCGAGTGATAATATCGGCATTCCAAGAAACGCTAGGAGAAGCAGTTAGATTCTTCCCGCGCTTAATCGTATAGCCGTTCCAAGTGTTGAAATCCGTTCCTTCTTTTTCTTCATCACGATAGTGGATAACTTTGTGGAAACTGTCGAAAACAAGAACACCGCCCCAAAGTTCTTGAACAAGTTTAATATTCTCGAAAATATCTTTTGCATCAGTCTCGCAGTTGAACACGCCAACTTCGCTTCCGCTGATAAAGCGAACAGTCGCACCAGCAGAGATCAGTCCGCCAAGATTCAGGATAGTGATTTCGAGATCACCTGCTTCATTCGTGATAACGGAAAGAATACGAGCGGAAACAGGCGCGTCAGCCCAGCCAACCGCGTCGTAAACAGATAGGCTATAGCCATCTTCCCAAGTGTTTGCAAGAGAAAATCCTGCATCGCTAGACGGAACTACGAACTTCGCTTCAAGAGCCGCACCAGCATTACTGAACGCAACAACGCAATCATTCACTATCGTTCCGGAACCATCAGTCTTAATCGTGATCCTGCTATCCGTTGCACTGAAATACGTGATATGCACAGAATCGGGAGCGTCAGTCCATTCGGGAACGTCATCAACATCGGAAATATCGGCAATATATAGAGTATCGCCAACCTTCCAATTAAGAGCGCGTCTGAATGCCGAATCAGTGCTTTGAGCAACGTCGAACACCCAAGACTTGCTAGAATCCTTATACGTGCCGTAAATTCCAGTGAAGTCGCGAACTTCTGATTGAGCAACAGCATCAACCTGCGTCGTATTAAACTGGTCGTGAATAATATCGCACGTACCGAGTTGCCAACCAGTGTGCCGAATCATAGCCCACAGCGCATACCCGCCAGAACCACGAGGCATCAGAATACCACGTTCGTCCAGAACAACCGAATCTTCATACTGAACGCCGTCGATTGTCAACTTATATTTCTTATTCGCTTTCGGAAGAATCGTAACCGTGTGGTCATCGATAGATTCAATTCCGGCACCGAACAGAGCCGTTGCGCCAAGTGGAATAGCACCACCAAGATTATAGAACGTGATCGTAATCGATTCTTCCGTCTTGGTGATTGAAACGGGGTTGATATAGGTCGGCGGCTCTTCCCACGTGTCAGACGGTTCGAGAATATAGATTGTGTCCGTAATATCCCACAGCAATGCTTTCTGGAAATTAGCATCAGCAGACGAAATAACGAACGTAGCAATCTCTGCAACCTTTTCTGTTCTGTCATAAGCTACGCAAGCCACGCCAGCGGTCGCCAGAGCCTTGCTGTACGGCATTACGTTATACGCTTGGACAAACTTCTTCTGTAGCGTGTATTGTTCCTCTACGAGCGTTACAGTGGCTACGCGAGAATCTTCACCTTCATATCCATAAACGATAGCATCGTCGGTCAGCGCAGTATAAACGCGACCGTTTACGTGAAAGCGATTACCTATCGTTTTAATCAGGTGAAATTTCTCCGCAGAAACGAGCATCTTGAAGGTAAACGAGCTTTCCCCATTCTGCACGAGCTTAACAGTAGGGTCAATCATAACCTCTCTGCGTTCATCGCTGGTCAACGCGGCAGAAGGATTATCCGGCGTTGCAATCGGGTTGCTAAAAGAGGCGATCAAATCGCCCGCTTTAGAGTAAACTTCAATTTGTGTCCTGCTCGGATTAGACATTTACTTTACCTCGCTAAAGTGCTAAAGCGTTTACCAAAGGAACTTATCGTACCAAGTTGTTGACAAGTGCGCTTCTGTGCAATCATTCGCCGTGATAATAATCGTACCGCCAACAGGAATCTTGACGAACTCGCCGTTCAAATACTGACGCGCATTGGTCTTGTTCCCGAACGAGTCTTGCAGATAGCAGACTTCTTTGCCGTGGTCGATAAATAGATAGCTTCCTGCCGGAATAGTACCAGTCCAAGAGATATCAACATCGCCCATCGCGAAGGACGGATTGATGCACTCACCTTCGATTCTATTGATAACACCAACGCGAGCGATTCCTGAGTTTTGAACTAAGCCGCTACCGTCAACTTGCTTCTCGAATCGGTTATAGCCATAAGCAGAAGCGTTGAGCGGAATAGTCGCACGAATAAAGCTAGGTGCTTCTTCGATATTAAGCTCGCCATCATACTTAACGTCAAACGAAACGCCTGTTCTGGCAAACGTGAGCGTCTTGGTCTGGTTCTTAGTCGCGTCAAGAATTTCGGTAATCTGACGAATCAGCGCGTCCTTCTCGGCTTGAGACAGATCATCTTCTGACCACGCGACCACGTTGAACTGACGATTGCGATAACGCGTATGCTCTAACGTTTCTCCGTCAAGTCCCGCAATCTGAATCTCGTCGGACTCTGCTTCGGGTGCTCTTGGGAACACAGAGTTCTTCCAGTCAACCATAAGACCGAAAGGAAGAATCCAGTCGAACGCCGCGTCAAGATCGTCACCTTCTCCGACTTGCGTAGGATCACCGATAATAAAGTCAGCAATCGCGGTTTTAGGGTCAGTATCGGAAGCGAACGCCGTATCTCGAATCGAAATAATAGACCGAATAAATTCAGCAAGATCAGACATTCCGAAAGAATCGATTGTGCGGATAAGTGCGCGAACGGAAGAAATATCCCTGAATGCGGCGGTTTCCGTCTTAGCGATAAGCGTAGCAAGCCGAGAAACGCTATCGAGCATCTTGAATCTGTCCGTAACAAGCAACGATGCAATCATAGCAGAAACAGCATCAGTGATGCGAAGCGATTCCGTCAGTCTGAACATTGCACGAGCAGTAGCGGTTGCGTCAGAAGCTTCAACTTCGTCCGTCAAGAGATACCTAGTTGTAAGCAGTCGTGCGTCGGTGGCTCTAGCGGATTCGTACACAACGGAAATGCAAGAAAGACGCGTCACTGCGTCGCTCGACCAGAACTCGTCCGATATGCGGAAAGTAACGACGTAAACGCCGCCGTTATAAATGAATCCGCCATCGCTCGGAAGTTTGTTGTATACGAACCCGCTATTGTAGTTAGCCACAATTATTCTCCGTCTTTGTACTTTTTGGCAATAAACGCTTCGCCCGCGCTCTTAATCAATGCGGGGATATCGATGCTTGCACTCGCGAGAAGTTTAAGAGTGGAAGCTGACAGTTTCTTAATCGTCATAGTGAGCAGCTTCACACTCAAGTCTGCGATTTCCTCTTTTGTAAGCTTGTTGTCCTCAGCCGCCGCTTTAAGATCGTCAACGACGGTTTGCTTGAGTTCGAGAACTGTTTCCTGCGCGGCTGTCGTAACTTCTTTCTGCGCCGCCGCAATATTGGACAACTCCATCTTCTTCGCGAGAACCTTCGCAAGCCATGCTCCGACTACGCCGATAAGAGCAACGACGATAGCTACGAGAATATCCACTCCATATTGGATCAAAACATCTTTCATATCAATCACTCCTTCCTCATTGTTCGTGTATATTATATATCATTTTGAGCAAGCGGTCAATTAGCCTTTTGCATCAGAGTCATCGGTGGTCGTAGTCGAGTTGCCTGTCACGGTTTTTATAATCGTTGACACTGTTTCCGCCGCCTTCTGGATCACTCCGTCTTTTCCCTTTACGAGTCCATTTTTGTTGAGACTGTCTTTCTCTTTCGCCGCAGAGGAGCAATACACGAAATATGCCCCGCTTAAAAATCCCATAGCCGCAATCGGTATCGTCGGGGATACAGTAGGGGTTACTTTCAGTGTATACAGTACCATGCACCAGATAATCGTTCCTGCAAAAATCGGGAAAAGCGCAATAATGACGATCTTCTTGAACTCGTCAACCATGCGAGAACGAAATGCCGAACGCTTTTCACGTCTAGCAACCTTCCGTTCTTCCTTCTGCTCATCCGTAAGTTCTGTTTTAGGCTTGCACATACTCTACTCCTTGACGAGCTTAGCGTAACGCGGAATTGCGTTCGACACAAATCCTGCACCAGCGGGAGACATAACTCCGTACCATCCAGTGTCATCATCAAATTCTTCAAACGGAAGCCGTTCATTCTGCGCTCTGTAGATTCTTGGATAGAACATTTCTTTGCCAGTTGCTTCGTCTGTGTAAGTTCCCGCTTGACTTCTAACGTTGACTTTTCCGACAATCTGAACATACGGTGGTTCGATTTCATCTGCTTCGCCAGAACCGTCCGTTTCATCAACAACGGAAGTATCGGATTCGTCATACGCACCAGACTTTTTGCCATCAGAAACGACGATTGCCGTATGCTTTCCAGAGGTCAGATAAATGCTACCGATGCTTGCGTAGTCACCGCTTGACAGATATTGTGGTTCACGGTGCGCAACGAATAATCCAGTATTGAGAAATCTCGATTCAAGATTGCCAGTGTAGCCAACTCCGATTTCAAGACCAGCAAGGATATAAGCGGAGAATACAAGCGCAGAGCAGTCCATTTCAGAATCAACAGCATCGCCTATACTTCCAGCCGCAATAATTGCTTTTAAACCAGTGGTTCTTTGATCTTGGTCATATCCGAACGAATCGTCATTGGCTATCTGAATCGCAAATTCTGCCGCTCTTTTAGCAAGTGCTCTATCCGTGCATTCGAGCATCACATCCCAACCGCCAGTACGTTTGTACCAGTTGGTGACTAGGATTTCTTTTCCAGTTTGATCTCCTGCTTTTCCGCCCCTTGCTTTGCCGTTTTCATCACCAACGGCATGCACTATCTTGACAGCCATTCAAACCACTCCTTTAACGCAATGAATCCTCCGATAGGTTTCTCAACGTTTAGATACCGAATCGGCATATTCCAGAGTTCACAATACTCAATCTCCATGCCAACACCTTTGCTGACCTTCGATGCTACGACCATGCTCATGCACTCAGACAATAAATCCATGCACAGTTGCATTTCGCGTTCATATCCAAGTTCTCCATACTTCAAGTGGGAGAATGCAAGCAAGGGACAGATGTACGTATTTTCTTGGTCAGCGAGTTGAAGCGCACGAGTGATCTTCGCCGCTTTACGGATGTTTGATTTCTTGCCGCCGAAGCAATGCGCCGTATAAATTAGCAAATCTAATTCCTCCTCTTCGTCGGTGATTTCGACCTATCGATGGGCGCGAACAGTCGTTCTCCAGTCAATCCGTGTTTTATGCGCATCTGAAACGTGCTGTAGGGTATGCCCATCTCATTCGACCACTGCTTCATCGTTTTCAACACGCCGTTGTGCTCGATCAATCTGAAGCTTTTCGTAGGCGCGTCGGAAAGAACGCCTTTTTGCGTCGTCCACCTGTAATCGCCGCAGTAGTAATGCTCTCCTCTGCAAACCGAGGCTATTGCGTTTCCGTGCATACCGCACAGCCTAGCCGCCTCACGCATCGATTTGTATTCGGCAACAAATATACCGTCTAGCGTGTATTGGTAAACGCGCTTCGACCTAGGGTTTCCATGAATCGCTTGCCTCGCCTTGTGCGTTTCACTTGACTTCCTTTTGGACTCATCGCTCGTAAACCTGTTAAATCCTCCGGAAGAAATGTTATAGCCGTTCGGGCTGGTGCTGCGCAAAAACGCTATCCAGAATATTTCCTTTTCGTTTAGCTCGTCGATTGAGTTACCATAATCAATCGTTTGAACTGAAAAGTTTTCGCGACCGTATTTTTTTATGGCAGAATCTATGGCGGAAAGCTTATCCTTGCTCGAATGCAGATGACCCAGCCACCGCATCTTTGTTGACTGTATCGTTTGACCTATGTAGATTTTTCCGTTTATATCGTTGGTTATTTTATATATCTCCATATTCATTCTCCCAAGTCAATCACCTCGCGGAAAAGTTCTTGTAGTCATCTTTGATAGCCTTGTAGTACGGAATAAGCTCCTGCTTGACGCTTCTTATACTTCCGTCCCCGTCAACGTCAACCTCGACAATCCAACCGCCCATCATTGCCGCTATACCCTTGCCCCGCATCCACGGAGTCTGCGCCTGAAACGTTCCTGTCTGAAATGCATGTACGTTTCTGTAAGAAAGATACTCGATCTTGTGATAGTGTCCGACGGCAAGGATATTCGGTTTATCGCCGCCTTGCATAGCCTCAATCATCTTTTGCATCTTGTAGGAGATTGCGTATGCTGTTCCGTCCCACGGATGCCTTAGTTCTAGCGAACAGTTTGGCGTAAGTTGAATAACGGAGCAGTCTCGTCCTAGATATGTCATGTCACTACGCTTCTCGGTGATTGCCCTTCCAATATCAAACCCACAATGCTTTATCATCGATGCATCGTGATTTCCGGTGATAAATAGCGTCTTGATTCCCGTGCGCTTCGGGTATACTCGGATTATTTCATCAACGTGGTCATCTGCGCCCTGTGTATAACACTCATATTGGTGTCCGGTTCGCATCTGTTCGCCCTCGTCAATGTCACCCGTGTGATAGACCGTATCTATTCCGTAACGAGAGCAAACATCGTAGAAGTCGTGCAGGTGCGTCAACTGTGTGTACTTGCTATTGATCTGTGTATCTCCCATCAACGCAAAGCGAATCGTCCTGCGACCGCCCCATTTTGCGGGGATAATATCTGGTTCGAGATTTTGAAACACGGTCTCTTTCTTTGGTTTTGGCTCTACTGTTGGACGGACAACAGAAACCGACTTCATCTGTTTTCCACGTTCCGACCGTCTTACAGCATCTCGTATGCACCTGTTTATCGTGGATTCGTGCATTTCTGCGGGGAAGTGTTGCCGAAACCGTTTCACAATCTCTGAATATTGCATTCCATCGTCATAGTGCATTTTAATTGCTTCATCGAGCCAAACGGTTTTATCCATTATTCCTCCAAGTTACTCTGACTTTTTCATTAACGCGCAAGCAAAGAATCCGGCAAGTGCCGAAGTCATAGCGATAGGAATAATCCACCATGCGCTAATCATTTGTTTTTACCCGCATTCTTGGCGTGTTTGTCCAACAGGTCTTTTGCCTCTTTCGGAAGTTTGTCGCGCACTTCTTCCAGTTCTGCAACCAGCGCGTCAGAATCAGCCGCTTTGATTTTCAGCGCGTCAAATTCAGCCCGTCTTTCTTTTGCCATCTCTCTGATATCTTTCATTTCATTCACCCAACAGAATGTTCACCGCTTCGAGCAGTTCACCATATGACGGTGTGCCATTAACAAGTTCTTCGACCTGTGCGAGCCGTTCTTCAACCGTCGGCACCGGAACGACAACAGGCTTGTCCGCATCCAATTCTTCCTGCGTCCGCTCGATGACTTGATCGCCATCAAACTTGTAAAGCGGCACACCTAGCTCATCCGTCATCGGCGGGTTGATAACGCCGTTCAACTCAAAGTGCCGCCCGCCATCTTCGGTGATGCAGATTGCACTTTCGGTCGGTTGCTCAAAATCGTCCGAAAAACCGCGTAAAACGCGCCCTAATTCGTCGGTAATAATATAATGTTTTGCCATATTCCCTCCTTAAAGTTCCGCATCTGCCGTCCAATGACCATAGGCCTCTCCGGCCGTTGGAGTGACAGTTCCCCCAGTGTTATTTGAGATCGTAAACCCAGTTGTAGATATAAGCGTTGCGATAGAAGCTCTTGGAGTTGCGGAAACGTTTATTTGATTGGCAGTTCCAGTAACAATATACAGAGCAACAGTCGGAGCAACCCTTTTTGGCACCAAGAATTTAGGATGATGACCCAAAAGCCAACGTGATCCATTTGTAACTCCCGTTGATAATACAGTGGTCATAAAAAGCCCATCCGTAGTATCTGTGCCGGGAGCAACGTTGACACTATATGTTTTTTCATAGTATCTCTGACACAACATTAACTCGTCCGCGAAAATCATAGGCACAAACGGGAGCGCGACGGAGCCGTAGTTAAGTTGGACTTTTGACAGCGTTCCTGTGTTGAACTCAATATTGAGATTCGTCCCGCCCGTTGCGGTTCCAGTCACGCCAGACGCAGAATAACTTCCATCTCCGACCTTTCCTTGCGCGGTGCCTGTCCAAGAAAGACAAACCATTCCGGATTGCAGATTGAGACCTTCAACAACTTGAATCAACGAACCCGCCGAGATCGTAAGTGTCGTGACATTTTCTGACGTTGCAAACGTGTATGTGCAACCGCTCGCGCCCGCTTTCCAGCGGTCGTGACCGTATGCGCCAGCAGAAAGCGTTACCGTGTTGGATACGACGCGCTGATTGACTGAAAAATTCCCATTGATGATCAGATTTGACGAAACCGCGTCGTAGGGAAGTGCGCCAATGTCAGCCGGAAGCAACTCGTCGTCTTCACCTGTTGCGTGTGTGCTCGCATGGTCGGGGACACCGCCGCCGATGACGGTTGAAAGCTGATCTTGAATTTCTTCGATCAAATCCTCTAAATACTCGCGCTGATCGGTGATGTACCCGCAGTAAGTCGCGTTCCCGCGCACGTCCGTTATCATCGCGCTTGTGATCGTGACCGCGCTTGCAGGAATCACGACGATTGCGAAGCAGATATCCGTGTCGCCGTCAAAGGTCGTGTACGCGTCAACTTGACCGCCCGTAAACTCTCCGCTTGCCGTATCTAATCTCGCGGAAATATAAAGCGTCTGTTCGCTCTCGCTTGATGTGCACGTGATCGTTGTGTCGGTCGTTTCCCATGCGAGATAGCCGTTCTTGAAAGCGAATCCCGCGCCCACACCGAGAATCATTCCCGTGGTCGCGCTTATTAACAGGTTGCTTGACGGAAGGTAAGGAACGCCATCCGGAACCATGACGGAAACGATCTTCGCGAAAAAGTCCGATCCCTCCGCTTTGTTCCCAATCGCAAACCCGTCACCGTTGATCGTCCAACTGTCGGACGTGAAAAATCCTGATCTAAACAAGGCGTTTGATCTCCTTTAACATGAATTTCTTTAGCGTCAAATAGTTCTCGCCAAACTTTGGAATAATGATACCGTTGTTCTTATCATCGTATATCGTCTGCGCTTCTGCGAGAATTTCAGATGCCAGTATTCCGCGCGACGGATCGGCAATGTCCACGAGATCGCCCACAAAACAGTCAATGCCGATTTGCGGATGTGCTGTTGGTAGAATCTCGCCGTCGATCAATTCAACGGGCTTGTACTTTTGCAAGGCGTTGTAGCCGATTGAATACAGCGAGTACTGACGTTGTGGTGCGCCGTAAATAACAGCGTCGATTCCAGTTGCGGACGTTGTGAATGTCGTTTTCGTCCATGTTTTTCCGTCTGCGGAATACGCATGATGTTTCGTTGAATAACTATAAGCGTGGAACAATGTTCCGTCGAATGTTACGGTAATCCAATCCGCTGATGTTCCAGATGGTGTAACTTCTGTCCACGCCACGCCGTCACTTGACCACGCTATGATATCAGCTTGTCCAACCGCAACGAATACACCAAGTCCAGCCGCCATGTCAAGGAAGCGATGACCAGAAAGCGATTCGATAATATTTACGCTTTCGGTTGCGCCATAATCCGTGGATGTAATTGTAAGCGGTTTGTATGTCGTTCCGTTATACCATAGTCCCGCACCGCAAACAATACCACGATCATAGCAAGTGCGTAAAATTGCAGATTGCGTTGGAGAACCGCTTATTGCTATCGGAGTTACCGTCCAAGACGCTCCGTCGAACGATGTACATTTGTTTAGAGAAGTCGTGCCTTGCGAATATGTTACAAACTTATTTATAACATATGCCGCATTAACCATCTTTCCGTGCCCAGTTGTCAACCCAGTATTCCAACTATCTGTATCGTATCCGTATCCAATACCACCAAGTGACGAAAATATAATATACATTCCGTCAGAATAAGTTAAACCCTCTATGGAAGAAACAGCTCCGGTTTCTTTTTTTGTCCAGTTTATACCGTCCGTTGAAACGGCGATATCTCCGGTATCCCCTCCCGCTATAAACTTTCCGTTTTCATATGAGATTGACCATAACGGTGCAATTCCCGTTATCATTCTATTTGTCCATGTTTGCCCGTCCGTAGAAGATGCGATATATCCAACGCCAGTAGAATACGTTCCAACCATGACATACAGCGCGTCGTTTTCGGTATCGTCGTAGGCATTTGAACCTTTAATGTAAATCGTTCGTTTCGGTTCACCGTTCGACAAGTCAACGATTGCGGTTTGTGGCGCGGTTTCGTCCTCATCGCAAACGACCGCACAATTATAGTATTCGCTCTCATTCCTTTCGTATTCCATGTTTTCCACGTTACCCAAAGACGCGGAGAACGTAGCGTATGCATTCGCGGTCTGGTCTTGCGTCCTGTCGGTTCCATGCAGGATAGCGAACACTATCTGATCGTTCGAGATATTGTACGTCAGAGAATACGAGAATCCGCGCTTATTTAATTCCGTGTATAGGAACTCACCAAGCGACCCCCTGGGCGCGTTCGCGTCGATTGCGCGAGCGTATCCGTTCACGGTTTCAAATGCGAACTTGTCAATCTCCTGCCAGCCAGTCGCGCAATATGAATTAACCAACGCCCTTATTTCAGTTTCAAGATTCCCCTGCAAGCGTTCTGGTGTTTCGATCACAACGCGGTCAAGCAGGACATTCAAGTTATGTCCTGCAAGCGAAAGTTCACCATTCGCGCTCAGGTCTTTGGTCTTGATCGTTGAGATTTCAAACGTGCGCCCGTTGACATAGACATACGCTGCGTCTTTTACATCGTTGTACTTTTCGACGGGCAGAACGAGTTTAAAATCCCCGTCCTCGCTCCACTTGTCGGTATACGAAAGAGAGGAAAACGTATCAATCGGTTTTCCGTAGATTTCAAAATCTGAGTCTAGCAGATAAATATCCACCTTATCCCCTGTACCTTTCCCGCCAAGCGAGGGACTTGACGAGATTGTCAACGCCAGAATCAGCGGAAATAGTAATAGTATTGCTACCAACCGCCAGCCCAAAGAAGTCCGATAACCTGTCATACTTACAAACCACTCCATTCAATTCCGTGTACTTGTCGCCCTCAACAGTGGATACGACAACTACATCTTGATCTGCGAGCGTTTCCAGAACGCGGACATAGTCCCCGTCTGCGTTCGCAATTTTCGGATTGATTGTAGCACCTGACGCGGTTAATGTCAAGACGAAGCCGCACGGATCATGACCGCCGACAGTGAACGTGATCGTATTACCGGATACCGCAACGCCAGCGGTCAAGCCAACGTCAGCGATAAAGGACAGCGGAAACGAGATCAATCCGGTTTCGGCTTTAAACGTGTCCGTGTTTTCGTCGCCAAACAGCCACGGATTCGGCAGGATAATCGTTACCGTCAGATACGGTACGCTATTCCATTTCAGGTTTCGCGGCTTTTCAACTTTCGCGATATAACCAAACCCAACCCGCGTTACGCCGTTTTTGTAAATCGTCAGTTCTGTTGACAGTTTGCTGTCAAGATACGATTTTAACAGCAGTTCGGTTGCATCGATCTGCGCTCCCGTTGAAAGAGCAGAGCGTAGAATCAAATCGATGTAGCGCGGTTGGTAGCGTATGCTTTTCAGATACGCACCGTCCCGCGCCCCCAAGTTTTCCACGGACACGTCAACGTCCATGTACTCGTCGCCTTGAATGGAGATCAAATCCCAATCGTACGCGGTTCCGGTCTGGATAATGTTCGTGCCGATTTGCAGTTTAATTTCTTTTCTATCAGGCATACAGCACCCCCGCAAGTTCACGATTGATTCTGTTTACGGTCTGAATCGGAGAAGTTACGGGCTGATTAAAGTTGATCGCGCCGACCGTTACGCTCTTCCCGAAAACCGTTCTCTCCGCGCTCGTCGCAAGCGTTCCGACGCTGGAAAGGTTCGCGCTGATGTTCGGAGATATTGTTGCACCGTTCAAGCCGGACAAGAGCATGTCAGGATTGATTCCCGCTACCGTTGCACGAAATGCGCGGATGAACCCGTTGCCCGCACCGTTTCCCATATCTTCGCCGACTTCGCTTTCCATAACAGTTGACGGAGATTTAATCCCAAGTATCTTTTTGAAAAAACCGACAACACTCCCAACCCATTCAGTAATTTTGTTTTTAATCCACTGAAACGAATTGCTTATGCCTTGCCAGATTCCCGTGACTATATTCTTACCGATATCGAGCATCTGCTTGCCAAACGTTCCAAACGCCTTGAATAGTCCCGCCATCATCTTCGGAACCGCCGCGACTAATTGCGGGATTGCTTGAATTAAACCCTTGACAAGCGCAATCACGATCTGGATCGCCGCTTGAATCAGTAACGGCAAATTCGTCAGAATCGCGCTAACAAGCGCGGTTATCATTGTCGGGATTTTCTGTACCAGAATCGGGAGCGCGGATATCAACCCCTGAGCGATACCCATTGTAAGCTGAATCGCCGCGTCAACCAGTAAGTCAATGTTATTGATAAGCGTATCAACCATTGTTAATATTGCTTCAACGATAGCCGGAATAAGAACAGGTGCTTGCTCCGCCAGTCCTAGCGCGAGCGTGGTCAATATCGAAAGCGCGGTTTCTAACAGCATCGGTATGTTCTGCAAAACAAACATGCCAAATTGAGTTATCAAATCAAATGCCGCCGTTACCAGTAGCGGCATGTTTTGCATAATCGACGTTGCCAACACTTGCAGAATCGAGCCGCCAACCTTGATTATTTGCGGGATTGCTTGCGCTATTTTATCAACAAACCCACCAATA
>Ga0172375_10001666_pt1 | contig 35471 bp, 28 predicted proteins | sample LakKiv1m_FD_114537 | JGI IMG/M metagenome (GOLD analysis project Ga0172375, IMG submission 114537) | Freshwater microbial communities from Kabuno Bay, South-Kivu, Congo - kab_092012_11.1m | ecosystem: Environmental > Aquatic > Freshwater > Lake | place: Democratic Republic of the Congo... | reverse complement strand
CCGGTTTGTCCATCAAGTTCTGCATTAAAAGCAGATTTTAAAACGCGAATAGCCATTGGACTGTGCTGTAAAATTTCTTGTGCCCACTTAACACCTTCATCTTCAAGTTTATCAACAGGAACAACTTTATTTACTAAACCCATTTGCAATGCTTCTTGAGCATTGTACTGTCTGCACAGATACCAGATTTCGCGGGCTTTCTTTTGTCCAACCATTCTTGCAAGATAACTTGAGCCAAATCCGCCATCAAAACTTCCAACCTTTGGTCCAGTCTGCCCGAAAATTGCATTATCAGATGCGATAGTTAAATCACAAATTACATGAAGAACATGACCACCGCCAATTGCATATCCGGCAACAAGTGCGATAACAACTTTTGGAATGCTGCGAATTAATTTTTGCAGATCCAGAACATTTAATCTCGGCACTCCATCTTTTCCAACATAACCCATATCGCCGCGAATACTTTGATCGCCGCCAGAGCAGAAAGCATACTTACCATCTTTTGCCGGGCCATAACCAGTGAATAAAATTACTCCGATTGTTTGATCTTCTCTTGCATCAGAAAATGCATCATACATTTCAAAAACTGTTTCAGGACGGAATGCATTTCGTTTTTCCGGTCGATTGATTGTAATCTTTGCAATACCATCCATCTTTTCATAGATGATATCTTTATAGTGTTTAGCTTTTAACCATTTCGATTTCATAAATATTCCGAATTAAATAATACTCTACTTATAGCTTGTTTCCACGACCTTTAGGTTGCGGATGGTTTTAAATTAAATTAAGACTTTAGCCAAAAGAATTTTTATTTGGGCTGAAGCCCAGCTAGTTGTGCAATATTGTAACCATGACTTAAAAGTCGTGGCAATAAATTACATTTCCTATAAACAAACTAAAACTGTCCTAAATAATTCAAGACGATTTCTATAAAACGTTTTGGATCTTCAAGATGAGTATTATGCCCTGAGTTACGAACAATTTTATGTTTTGCCTTAAAAAATCTTTTAGCAAGTCTTGCATTTATTCCGGTAAACTTAGTATCAAGGTCGCCCGTTATTAATAAAACTTTTAAAGGAATCTTTCTCAATTTGTCATGAACGGGAGGCATAATGCCTGTACTAAATCCTCTTAAAGAATTTGCATACCCAATTTTGCTTCCGGAAGCCTTTTTCTTCTTAATCTTTTTCAACTTGTCATTTGAAAATCTTCTTTGCGTATTAAAAAGTTCCTGATCATTCCACATTTCTATAAATTCATCCAATGTGTGAGTCTCAATAAACTCAGCAAGTTTTAAATCTTCTTCATATCTTTTTTGCCGTTCTTCGTCATTTTTAATTCCAGCAGAAGCACTTTCCAGAATTAGTCCTTTTAAATCATCAGGGTAAGCAGATGCATAACTAAGTGCAATTCTACCACCCATTGAATAACCTAAAAGAAAAATTTTATTTGGAGTAAGGTGATCTTTAACAAATTTAATTTGATTAACAATAGCTTCAACATTGTATTTGGATGGGTCACTCGGGACATCACTTTTTCCGTGACCAACTATATCCATTGCAATGTAATTATATTTAACAGGCATTTGTTCAAAAACAGGAAACCAATCTTCTGCACAACCGGTAAATCCATGTAAGAATAAAACATAGTCTTTGGACTTATCAATTTCCTTTGAATGTTCTAGATTTATTTTTACGCCATTAGCATCAAGCTTCATAGTTCCTCAAAAAGTTTTCTACAATCTTATTGGATTTCTTCCAATATTTTTTTCTCAACGATAAAGAATAATCTGCATTAGTTTTTACTTCAAACACAGCAGGTTTTCTTCTTACTGATGATACTTTTATATGGCTAAATATATCTGATTGTGTTTTTAATTCCTTATAGTCTATTTCAAATGCATCGCAAAGTTTCTTGAAAGATAGATTTGTTGGAGTTAAAAAATATTTATCAAATACATTTTTGTATTCCGCAATCGGCAGAAATCTAAAAATAGCTCCACCATTATTATTTATTAAAATCGTAATCAGCGGAAAACTGTATTGCTTTGCAATCAACAAACTGTTTATATCATAATAAAAAGATAAATCGCCTATTACAAGATAAGTTGGATTTTTTGACTGGGCACAAATACCAAGTGCTGTTGATGTAATTCCGTCTATTCCGCTTGCGCCTCTGTTTTGAAAGACGTTTATATTTTTATTAACTGCTGATGAAAAAAAATCGAGATCACGTATAGAAATGCTATTGCCAATCATTAAATTAGAATTTGGCGGAATGGAATCAATAACATTTAATAAAACTCCGGTTTCATTAATATTTTTTGCAATTGAAAATATTTCAGGTTTGATCTTATCAATTTCCGAATTTAAAAATTTTAGATTTTTTAATAAAGGTGAAAAATTAATTTGACTAGCATTAACTGCCTTGATAAGATTTTCTAAAAATAATTCCTCACTCGTTTTTATTACTTTAAATTTACGGGAAGTATTATGAGAATCCCCAAACTTATTAATTGTAAATCGTTCCGGATTAACAGCAGAAAAATAATCTTCTAATTTCGGGGATGTTAAAGCTCTTCCAAAATGTAAAACAAATTTTGGAGCAAATACTTTTGGAAATACATTGGATCTAATCAGAGAATCGTAATTTGTGTTTAGGTTGGATAAGGGTAATGATTTGAATCTTAATCCGCTTGAAGCATCAGCAAAAATTGGAAGTAAAAATTTTATCGAGAAATTTTCAAGACTGGAATAAAAAGAATCACTAAAATTACCTGGCCCAATTGTAATTAATCCTGTTTTGTTTTTTCGAAGAAGATCTCCAATTATTTTAATATCCTTGTGTTCAACAGATTTTGATTGTTTTTTATGATTTGTGTTTAATTCATCTGGTAATGATTCCAGTAAAATCTTTTCTTCAATTTCATCAGTAAAAGAGTTTGGTTCAAGTGGCTTTTCAAAAGGAATATTGATATGAACAGGACCAACGTTTTTGTTAGCGCAAATATCAAAAGCATTTTTGGCTGCTGCTTTAAGTTGTTTGATTTTCTTAAGATTGATTTGTGGTAAACGTGTATCATAAAAAAATCTTGCGTGGTTATTATATAGATGATCCTGATTGATTGTTTGATTAGCTCCTGAATTACGCAAGTAAGCTGGTCTATCCGCTGTGCAAATAATTAAGGGGACTCTGTTTTGATATGCTTCGATTATTGCAGGATATAATTCGGCTGCTGCTGTTCCTGAAGTTGTTACTACGACAACCGGTGTGTTAGTCTGCTTCGCAATTCCTAACGCAAAAAATCCGGAAGTTCTTTCATCGATGATAACATAAGATTTTATTTTTTTATTTTGTGATAACGCATAGGTAAGCGGAGTGCTTCTTGAGCCAGGCGATATACAAGCATATTTAACACCACATTCAGCAAGCTGATCTAAAAAAATGTTTGCCCAAAAATAGTTGCGATTAGTTCTTATCAACATTATTAAATAAGGATAGAATTGGTTTTAATTTTAGTTGAGCTTCCTCGAACTCTTCTTTTGGATCAGAGCCTTCAACAATTCCGCAGCCAGCATAAGCATAAAGTTTATTGTCTTTTACTAATGCAGAACGAATAGTTACAAAAAATTCACCATAATTATCTGCATTAAACCATCCAATCACTCCTGAAAATAATCCTCGATCAAAATCTTCAGTCTTCTCAATCATTTTTAACGATTGCTCTTTTGGAATTCCGCAAACTGCGGGAGTGGGGAATAGCGAAGAAATAATTTTAAATATCAGATCTTTTGACTTCAGTTTGCCAGTAACTGACGTTTGCAGGTGCTGGATGTTTGGAAGTTTTTTAACAACAGGGCTTTTAACGATTTCGACTTGATCAACAAAATTAAAAACCGATTTTTTTATATAATCAATTACAGCTTCGTGCTCCATATTGTTCTTATCACTTTTAAGAAGTTCTTCTTCTAATAGTTTGTCCTGATCTGGATTTACACCACGCATAATTGAACCAGCTAAAGCCTCTGTAAAAAAAGTATCCCCCGAATATTTTATTAGTATTTCGGGAGTCGATCCAAAGAAAATTGATTTACCAGATTTGTAAAGAAAATTTGTACAAGTCGGATATTTTATATTTAGGTCACCCAGGGTTTTCTGCCAATTTATTGGTGAGGAAATTTCATTTTCAACTCTTCGTGCAATTACAACTTTATCAATCTTCTCGTGCTTTATCTCATCAACAACTGAATTGATTTTATTTTTCCAATTCGTAAAGTCATCGTGGCGGCTGATTTCAATAAGACTAGAGCGATCGCTTGAAGTTTCTTGCAAACGGTTGTCCAGATTATAAATCAATTCTGTTTCGCGTTCCAGGAATTCATTAAAATTTTCATGATGAGAAAAACTTTCCGAGAAAAAATTTGCTATGATAAAACAAGATCCCGAGTGTTGAAATAAAATTATTTTTGGAACTATAAAATCTATATCATTAAAATCAGACCATTCTTCAGAATTTTTTTTGATAGGAAATTTTACGGATGTTAAAAAGATTGGAAGGTTAAACTTTTCAAAATCGCTGTGATTAGAAACGAGTTTGTGTTTTAATATGGATATTTCTTCTGCAAGTGATTCATAATTATCAAAAGTGAATGATTGCTTGTTCAATATTTCAAAAGATAAAAATGAAATATTACTTTCCGGTTCGGAATAATAAAAAACATCTTTTGCAATATTAACAAAATGTTCAAGCAGCAGCGTAAACTTTAACTGACTGATTTTTGCAGCATAACTAAAAAATACTTTTTTAGGATTGCTAAGATTCTCAGAAAAATCATCTGAAGTATTTGCTGATATTTGTGCGGTGTTACTCATAAATCTCTATTGTTTACTAAAGTAAAATTAAGTGATTAGGTTAAAAGTTCATAAGATGAAAACTAAAAATTCATATCTTTTTCTACAGTATCCAGAATTCTTAAATAACTATCATATCTTTCTGCCGAAATATTGTCATTTTCAACCGCATTTATTACTGCGCAGCCAGGTTCGTGATGATGAGTACACGTGTTGAAACGGCAATCGCCTATTAAGTTTTCAAATTCTTTAAAGTAATGTCCTAAATCTTCTTTTCTAATTCCAAAAGGATCAATCTCCCGAACGCCAGGAGTATCAATGATATATGTTTCATTACCGAGATATATCATAACACTTGTTGATGTAGTATGAGTTCCTTTTGATGTGTAATTGCTTATCTCACCAACTTTAAGATTTAACTCTGGATACAAGATATTTAGTAAAGATGATTTACCAACACCGGATTGTCCCCAAAAAAGATTTTTCTTTCCTTTAAGATATTTAGCAAGATCGGAAAACCCTGAAGAGTCAATTGTTGATGTAAGAAAAACTCTATATCCAATTTTTTTGTAAAGATCAGCCCAGGCTTTAATAGATGATTCTTCAGCAAGGTCAGTTTTGTTAATAATAATATTTGTTTTGATGCGTGCACTCTCGCAGGCTACTAAAAATCTATCTAAAGTTTTGTTATTGAAATCAGGTTCTAAAGTGCTGGTGACAATAAAAATATTATCAATGTTTGAAGCAATTATCTGCTCAAGTCTTTCTCCGCGGAAACTTGCACCGCGTGTTTTTATTGCTTTGCGTGAAAGATAATTTCTACGAGGAAGTATTTCATAAATAACACCGGTTCCATCTTCATTTAAATCATAACGTACATAATCGCCAACAGCGGCAAAATCTCTGTTAAAAAGTTTATCCTTTTTAAGATTAAAATCCTTTTTAAATTTTCCTTTAAGCGAGCATCTTATAACTGTGTGATCTTTTTCTGAAAAGATATAAATATCTTTACTTTCTGATCTTGAAATGATTCCTTGAATTATCTTCTCCTTTTAAAAATAAAAAAGCACCATATAGAAAAATATGGTGCTCAAATCCTTTAAGCAATAAACAATGTGTCTAAAAACGGAATGTTGTTGTAAGCATTACAGTTTGTTGTTTAATATCTTGATATGTTCTTGATACTTCAGCATCATAGTTATCTCCAATATCTTTCCACCAGCCGTATGCGTATGCTAAATCAATTCCAAAAACACCTTCAAAATTAAATCCAATACCGGCAGTTAAATATTTCCTATCAAATTCAGGGTCATCGGCTTCAAATGGAGATTGTTGATAAATTGCGCCAGCTCTAAATTTTATTGGAAGAAGTGGCAAAGTTAATTCGGCTCCAATATTGCCGTTATATGCAACACGCATTGATTGCTTTATCAGATTGTTCTGGTCAGAGAAAAAAGTTTGATCAATTCCTTCTGGATTTTTAAACTCCATTTGAGTGTAATCAATTATACTTGCTTGTCCGGTAATAATCAGATATACAAGATTAAAAGCTACTCCACCAGTAAATTCGTAAGGAGTTTGAATATCATATTTTACTTGGTCACTGTATTTATAAGTATCTAAAAAATATTTCTGCCCTGTTCCAAATTCACTTGATCCATTTACATCAAAATTTTCCTCAACAGTATAAATTTTAGGAAATTGAATAGTTAAACCTAATCTCATAAAAGATTCCCACTGGTACATCATTCCTAATTTTCCGCTCCAGCCGCCAATATCCCATCGTAATAAATTTTTAAAATTAAAAGTTCTAAAATCCGTGGTTTGAGGTTCACCAACAGCAGTTACATCCTCATAAATATTTTGAGTGTCATCCTCAAAATAATCATTGTTCGATTCAAAACTTCCCGTATGAATTGTAAAATTGCCGCCAATAAAAGTATTCTTAGCAACTTCAATCGCACCGGAGAAATTCCAATCATTTATCGCCCCTGTATTCAGAATGGTTCCGCTCTGGTTAAGATTTCCATTTATTGGAGTATTATTTAATTCATCGGTTAGATAAAGATCAAAGGGAACGTCAGTATCTAACAAACTTTGAATTTTTGAGGTAGGTCCGGAATTGAATCCATTAAATTCAACAATGCCGGATAAATCTTTACTTTGATTATATCCAATACCAACAACCATAGAGCCTCTTTTTGTAGGAAAGGGAAGCACGATACTTGCCTGATTAAATTTAGTACCATTAGTTTTAGAACTGGATTCATTCCCTAAAAAACTAACATCGTTATTAAAATTTGCGAAATTAAATCCTGCTGCAAGCATAGAATTTTTAATAAGTGCCAATCCCGCAGGATTAAAATAAGTAGCGGAGGCATTATCACTAATTGCAACAAAGGTATTTCCCATTCCTAAAGCACGTGCATCCGGTCCTAAACCCGGGAAACCTACCCTTATAGCATCATTATAATTTTGAGCTAAAGTAAATACACCTAAAGAATTTGCAATTAAAAATATCTGCACAAGAGTTTTACTGAACATTTTATTTATCTCCTGCCGTTTCCTGAATTTCGTGTATCAGAAGAACCTCGAGTATTATTGTTACTATTGGATGAAGAATTATTATTTGAACTTGAATATGATTCAGTTCGAGTTACTGTATTATTTGTAAAATCAGTATTTCTTCCAGTATTACCTCTGCCATTTCCATCATTTCTTATACTGCCATTTCCGCTGCCATTTGTTCTTTCCTTTGTTTGTGCTGTATTGATATCAGGTTGATAAGTTTCATAAGTTGGTGGATAATATGTTGGCGGCGGGGGTACCGGCACAGGTTCAATAACTATAGGCTGTATATATTCAACATAAGTAACATATCCTGTGGAATCACTTTCAGGTATATCAAGAACAGTGTAGCACCCTTGCAAAATTGTTATTACAGAAAATAAAGTTGTTAATAATATTATCTTTTTCATTTTATTTACCTTCTTCCTGAATTATTACTTCCGCTATTTCTTGGAGGATTTGAATTTGTATTTCCTCTTGGTGGAGAAGATGTATTATTTCTAGGAGGACTGTAACTCCTTGGTGTATTATTACTTTTGGGTGGAGTATAATTCCTGTTAGGTGATTTATTCGTATTAGTGTTAGAATTTCTGTTTACGTTTGGGGTTTTCCTATCCGTATTAGTTTTTTTAGGATCAGTAATTCTTGTGGTATTTGTTTTCGTTCGTGTATCACGACCCACTTCTTTAGTTTTATTTGTCCTGGTTTCATTTCTTTTTAGTACATCATTCATTCTGGAGTTTTTAGTGACTTTAGTATTACGTAATGTCTCATTTGTTCTTTCGTTTACTCTGTCTAATGATTTTGTAATGTCATTGCGATTAAGATCTCTGCCTTGTTCTTTCAATCCAGTGCGACTTATTGTAATGTCATCACGACCCGAAACTAATTGTCTCTCTCTTGTTTTTAGTTGATCTCTTAATGCTGTATTACCATCTCTGGAAGTTGTTAAATTTACATCTCTTCCATTGCCACTGTTTCGGCCACCGGAATTATTCCTGATTTTATAACCGTCATTTGTACGATATTTATAATTGTCTGAATAGTAATCATCATTCCAGTAGGGATAATTATCATAATATCCATAACCATAATTTGGATACCAATAACTTGGATAGTAGCAATATGGAGTTGGGTAATACCAATAACTTGGATACCATGAATACCAGTACCAAGGATCATAATACCAACTGGCTCCTATACTAATTGATACGGCTGGATAATAATCCCAGAAATATTTTCTGTAAGATGGATAACCGTAGAAATAATAATTTGTAATATTACCTTCACTATCAACATATGACTCTTCATATTCTGATGCATACTCATCAATTGCCATAGAGTCCATCTCTGTGATGGCTGCTTCATTGTCACTATTATTATCTTCTGCTCGACTCCAATTTCCATAATCAGAATCGGTGGCAAGTTGACTATAGCATCCCGTCATCAATGTTAGTGTTACGAATGATAAAAAAATTATTAAATATGTTTTCATTTTATACCTCTTGATTTCAATTATTGCAAAAATCGCAAATATCGAGCCTAAAAAAAGGGATAAATAATTAACGGATTAAGGAAAAATCTTATTGATGAAATGAGAAGTGTATAGTTGAGTAAACTAATTTGTACTAAAAAAAACACACAGACAAATAATGCTATTTATATTTTCTGAATAAACTCTATAACCATTCCTCTATCAGCAGCATTTGTATCAAATGAACTATTCCCAAGTAAATCTCTCAGATCGAATCCAAAAGTTACTCCATCCGAGATTGACCAGCGAACTCCCATGTTTAAATAACCTTTCCCCTCGCCAAATTCATTTGTTGAATTATCATTAAATGCAAAATTATATTCGGCAATTACGGAAAAAGAACTTCCCAAGGTTTTTTCAGCTCCAACCATTAGGTTTATAAAGTTATCTCCATCGTTATCCTCAAGAATTGAATAGTTTATTTCCCCATGTAAGCTTAAGTATCCAAGGACACTAAAATTCTTACAAACTGCGGCAAAAAATCCGGGAGCTTTTATCTCGTACCTTTTTGCTTCATCAAAATATTCACCCTTTCCCTGGGTATCAAATCCAAGAGTAAGGGCAGGTATTACCAACGATTCATCAAATAAACGAAAACGCAAGTTTACACCTGGAGGGAATTTGTACCAACTAATATCTCCTGATCCAATTATATTTGAACCTCCATATGAAATTCCTATACTTAAATTTTCTATAATACCTGCTTCAAGTTTTACGATAAGTGTTCCATAAGGTAATAACTCAGTGCTTAATCCATAAGAACCTTTTTGAATAACGCCTGCTGTGGGCATATCGATTAGTTGCCTGTACTCATACTTAGCGCTTTCACCGGCAGTACCCTGAGCGTAAGTAGTTTGAAATGCAAGTATTGATATAATAAATAGTATTATAAACTTTTTCATTTTTCCTCGTATGGAATAAAAACTTGACTGCAAAATAGAAATAATTTTTCTTTGTTTAATTATCTGTGTCCTATAGTTATTTTGGCCTTAGCTGACTCAAGGCCGGTTATAGCAACTAAATTTTCTTTGATATCAAGTGAGCCATAACTGCCATTGAAGGTACCAAGTTCTGGTAAAAAACTTTTCCAGCTAAAACCATTGTAATGTAATATCTCTCCGAATGCACCAACGACAAAAACATCATTTAATGCAGAACCTCTGATCCTTGAAGTGCCGTAATGGGTTATATCAAGTGGCTCATTTTTCCAATTACTTCCAGCAAGATTAATCTTTTCATAGATACCGCTACCTACCACGTAGTAATGTCTGTTTGGAATGAACCAGCAACTAAACAATTCCCACTGAATAGGTGTTGAAGAAATTTGAGTTGCAGTATTTCCATCAATTTTAAAAATAGCTTTATCCAATGGTAGGTTTTGTGTACTTACAGCAATTATTTCTTGTTTCCCGGTTTTAGAATTATTTGCACCATATATATCCATAAATTCTAATGTCGTTCCACTTTCTATTCGCTGCCAGTTAGTGCCGTTGTAATGAGCTATTTGTCCGTTATACCCAACAGCATAGATATTATTATTATCGGTACCCCATAATTTGTTTACGTAAACAGGAGAACTATGTCTATTTGTTTGCCTAATACCATTCCATTTTGTTATTTGTGAGCCGGAAGTAATCCAAATATTATTTTCATCAAAAGCTAAAATTGATTTTGCTTCATAAACTCCTGTATCTGGTTGACCTGGAATAGTATAAAAATATAGTTTATGGAGAGTCCACTCACTTCCATCCCAATGCACGGCATTATAAGTTGTATAACCATTCTGGCTTGTATCAGCAATCAATATCTCACCAACTGCCCAGATATCATTTCCATTTATTATTGCAACATCATAAAGTGTACTGCTACCTATAGTACCAAACGTCCAACTCTGGAAAGTGAAGTTGTGGCTTGTCGTATCCATTGTTGTAACTTGTTGTTTGATACTGGATACTTGTTGCTGGTTACCGGATGCCGGATTCCAGATACAGGATAACTGGAAATTGTATGTTTGGTTGGGAAGCAGTGAATCGATGTAGAGTAGAGAGTCTTGAGTATTGAGTAAAAAACTTTGAGAGAGAGAATCACCAGTTGGGTTATATTGTTTTAATGTTAGTTCTGCTGGCAATACTAAATCTTTTGTTGTTAATTGCAGCCAAGCTTCAGTACAAGTTACGTCATCAAGCTCAAGTGATAAAGCTGGTATTTTTTCAATAGGTGGAATTGGCGGTTCGGCTGTGTTGCAAGAGGTTAAGTTCAAGCACAAGTTAAAGTTCAAGAATAAGAAAAGAGCTAATAAAATATTTTTGTTCATTGATCAGCCTTAAAATCTACACAGTTAAAGTTAGGATTTCGATTTCAATATACTCAGACAATAAAGAGTGCTCAGATTTTATTTTAATTCCTACTAATCCTGCTTCTCCTTTAGATCTGATCTTTATAAATCCAGTTTCTTCATTACGCTCAATGATTTCTATCAGTTCTAAGCCTTCAACAATCTCAAAAGTTGCAGATGATTTTCTAAACCAGGCTTTTTTTCCCAAGGCATTAACTGGAATAACTTCAATTGTAATTTCAGAAGAAATATCTGCATATAAATTTTGAGCCGATCGTATTACTTCACTTCCGTAAATATTATACAGAAAAAAATATCCGCCAAGAAGTAAAACAAAAATAGATATGGATAAATAAATTAGTATAATTTTTTTCCTCATCGGTTTGTGCGTTTTTCTTTTGCAACAAATAATCTTAGGCTATTTATTATTTCTAAAACAACCTCATCAGGCACTCCATCCGTATGCAACGATTTAAATCTCATATCGCATTGATCATTTACATAATCAATTACAACAAATCTATTCTTAACTGTTAATGCAATTTCTGTTGAGAAAAAATCAAGCTGCGTTAAACGCTGAATTGTTTTAGTAATTAAAAAAAGTTTTCTCAATCCAAACTCTTCTATTTCAGTTTCCATCAACTGATTATAAATATGAGTTTCATCATCCCACCAAACGCAAACTGCTTTACCGAAAGACCAATAACATCTGAACCACGCTCTTTTGCCATCAAGCATTTTGGGGTAAACTTTTTCCTGTATCAAATATTTATCATTGATGTGCATCTGTCTTTCTTGTAAAACTTCCTTTAAAGATTCTGCACCTTTAACCACACCAATTCCACCGCCTGTTATATTACAAGGTTTTATTATGAAAGGTCTGCCAAGTAATTCAAGGTCATCGATTGAGATGAAAATTTCTTTTGCCTGGCTGTGGGGTGGAATTATTATTGAGTACGGAACATTAAGTCCCGAAGTAATAAACTCAAGATGCATATTTGCTTTATCGATGGCATGTTCAACAAGCTTGTGTGGATTAAAAACATAAGCACGTCTTTTAGTAAGTACTCTGTTAAGCTCGATAAAATTATCATCTACATCTGAAGCTCTGTCTAATAAACATCTGAAACTTAAACGACGTGTCTTAACATTTTCGGTAACTTCAGAAATATTCTTATATGTGATAACGTAAGTTGAAATTCCGAATTGATGCATCATTTTTTCGATAGCAGAAACAAATTCCACATCAAATTCCCAATCGTATGCTATTGCTAAATCGTATGATTCCATTAAAAATCTTTTTATGCAAAGTTACAACATAGATGCTTAAGTTTTCAAATTATCGCACGGGAAGCAGATTCAAATAGCCTTGTTATTACAATACTGCAATAATATATTCACGGACGTGAAAAGAAATATTCTCTACATATTTATCCCCATAATATTATTATCATTTTTTTTGATTAATTGTTCAGGTTCAGCCTCAATTACAGAAGGAAAAACTGATAGTGAAAAACCGACATTGACTCTCGATCAGCAGAAGAAAAAAGCACTTGAGTTTTTTATTAATGGCGGCGTTTTTGAATCCCAGGGTAATTATGAATCTGCTGTTGGACAATATGAAAAAGCACTTTTTTATGATTCATCAGCCGGACTTTATTATACGCTTGCCAAAAATTATGTTTATTTGAATAAATTAGTACCTGCACTAAACTATTCTCAAAAAGCTTTAGAGCTTGATTCAACGAAAATCGAGTACTATGATCTTCTTGCAGATATTTATAATTATGGTAATAAAACTGAATCAGCAATTGCCACTCTTGAAAAAGCAATCGAACTTGATTCAATAAATATTGAACTAAATTATAAACTCGCTCGTTTGTATGAAGCTGATAAACCATTAAAAGCAGTAAAATTATATAATAGAATTTTGTATCAAGTTGGTCCTGATTGGTCAGTGCTTACACGAATAGCCGAGCTGCAGGAAAGATTAGGCAATAATGAGGAAGCAATTAAAGCAATAGAAAAATTACTTGCAATTGATCCAGCTAATGTACCTCTTAAGAAAATGCTGATCGAATTTAATCTTAAAGCAAAAAGATATGATGAAGGAATTTTGCTTGCGGATGAAATTTTAGAATTGATGCCGGACGATCTTGAAACAAGAGAAGCTAAAGCAAAGTTATTGTTAGGAAAAAATGATTGGGATGGTGCTTCTAAAGAATTTGATTATTTATTGGATCAACCGGATATTATTCTTGATGCAAAGATAAATATTGGCGCAAATTATTTTAATAAAGCCATAACTGATTCCACATTGCTGCCAATTGCAAAATCCTTTTTTACTAAACTTGATGAAGACACCACAAACTGGCAGATTAAAATGTACCTTGGTGCTATTGCACTAAGTGAGGGTGATGATTCTGTTGCTATTGAGAATTTTCAGTACGTTACAAAAAATGCAAACTGGAATGTTGCCGCTTGGGTAAGACTTGGCGGTTTGTATTTTGATAATCGGAAATATGATGAAGCTGAAGTAGTAATGAATGAAGCTGTGCTTTCGTTCCCGGAAGATTTTTATGTTAATCTAATTTTAGGTTTGTCATTAGCTCAGCAATCAAAACATCAAGAAGCCGAAAAGTATTTAAAGAAATCTACAATTCTTAATCCAACAGATATCACTGCTCTTTCAGCATATGGTTTCACTCTTAATCAACTTAAAGAAAATGATAAAGCTATTTTCTACCTTAAGCAAGCTTTAGAAATTCAACCGGACGATGTTCAGTTGATTGGAACATTGGCTATGATTTACAACGGAATGCAATCATTCGAATTAAGTGACAGCCTCTACGAGCTTGCACTTGAATTAAAACCTGATGATCCATTAATTAATAATAATTACTCTTATGCGTTTGCAACCCGTAAAATTCAACTTGATCGTGCATTAAAAATGGTACAGATTTCTATCGCTGCAGATTCTTTAAACTCATCATACCTGGATACAATTGGATGGGTACACTTTATGCTTGGCAATTATAAAGAAGCAAAATTATATTTAGAAAAAGCTATTGAAGTTGGCGGAGAAAGCGCAGTCATGTTAGACCATCTTGCGGATGTGGAATCGAAACTTGGGAACAAAGAAAAAGCAATTGAGCTTTGGAAAAATGCGCTGGAGCTTGATCCAACAAAAAATGAAATAAAAAATAAAATTGATAAAGGTGCGATTTGAGAAAATTTAGTCTGATAGTTCTGTTGTTAACCAACTTCATTCTTATATTAACAGGATGTGTACCTTCGCAGCCAACCGAAGAATTTGAACTTCTTCCATCAGAAAGATTGACAAATAAACTTGAAGCAAACCGAAGAAAAATAAAATCTTTTGAAGGAACCGGAACAATCTTTGTTAACACACCTTCTATGGATAACAGTGCAACCTTCAGAATAATATTACAAAAACCTGATTCAATTTACTTAACAATTATGGGCCCATTTGGAATTGAGCTTGCGCAAGCATTGGTTACAAAAGAAAAGTTTACATTTTATGATGCACTTAAAAATACAGCATATGTTGGATCAGTAAACTCAAATGCACTGCAAAGTATTTTCCGTATCAATTTATCTTTTGAAGATTTGCTTGATGCATTTGTTGGTTCGGTTAATCTCACAAGTAATCTTTACAGACCACCGGATGACTATTTTGTTGAGGATGACAGATACGTGCTAACTTATCTTGATTCCGCTAGAACAAACAAGACTATCTACAGAGTTGATGTCAGACAATTAGGAATAACTAATTATCAGCTTTATGGATTTGATGAAACTCTTATGCTGGAAGGAAATTATTCCGATTTCGAACTGCTGGAAAATGTAGCTGTGCCGTATAAAATTGCAATCAATAATATAACAGATGATCAGAAAATCAGTATCGATTACAAAAAAATTAATGTTAATAAAAAAAATATCTTTATAGATTTTAAACTCCCAGACGATGCCACAATCATAAAATGGTAAAAATTGTTTTTTACATTTTTCTCTTTTTGTCGATATCTTCTAGTGCAGATTCTTACGCTCAAACCACTCAAATAGATTCACAAAAGGAGGAACTAATAAAATTAAAAGATGAGATTTCCCGCCTTGAAAATGAACTTGCCCAGAAAAATAAGAAAGAGAAAAAAACTTTAGAAGATCTTGATAATATCAGTAAACAAAATTTTCTTGTTAATAAATTATTAATAAATCTTCGCGGAGAAGAAGCGAAAAAAGAAAATGAGATAAAAGAAAGTGTATCCAACATTTCATCAATTGAAAAGGAAATTGATCTTCTCCAAAAAAATTATGCTAAATATGTAGCTGCAACTTATAAAAACGGGACACATACTGAATGGGAAACAGTTCTTGATGCAAACACCTTCCAGCAGGCAGTTGTAAGACTGGAATATCTAAAAAGATTTTCGATCAGCCGTGAAAAAGATCTTAAGAAACTTGAAACTAATAAAAAAGATCTGCTAATTGCTAAAGCCAAACTTGAAGCTGAAAAAAAAGAGAAAGAAATTCTGACCCAGCAAAAAGAAATTGAAGAAAAATCGCTTTCAAAAAAATTAAAATCTCAAAAATCCATTCTAGCGGAAATTAAAAAGGATAAAAAAAAGATATCAAAAAGTGTTAACGATAAAAGAAAATCTGAACAGAAAATAAGAGATCTGATTGTTAAAATGGTGGAAGATGCTGAAGCAAACAGAAAAAGGGAAGAGGAATTAAAATTAAAAAAACCTGAAACTGTAATTGCTACAACGACTGAAACAAAAACTAAAAAAGAAGTTGAGAGCAGTGAGTATAATTTTGATCTATCGACCAGCAGCTTTACTAATTTTTCTGAACTTAAAGGAAAACTTAACTGGCCTATTTCTAAAGGTAAGGTTGTTAGAAAATTTGGTGAATCATTAAATCCAAAACTTAAAACACTAACAGTTAATTATGGTATAGACATTAGAGCCGGTGGTGATATGAGCGTTAAGTGCGTTGCGGAAGGCGTAGTCTCGGCAGTTGAATGGCTGCCTGGTTACGGCACTGTATTGATAATCAGTCATAAAGGAAATTATCGTACAGTTTACGGTCATCTTTCAGAAGTTTTTGTTAAAGAAGGTGATAAAATTAAAACAGGCGGAGTAGTTGCGACAGTTGGCGAAAGTCTTGAAGGAAAAATTTTGCATTTTGAAGTTTGGAGTGGACGTCAGAATGTAAATCCTGAGATATGGTTGAGAAAATAATTTAGCAAATGGTTTGAAACGCATATTTCAAATAATTAATTCCAACAAAGTTTTATTTAAGAACTTCACATCTCTTTCTGTTTTACAAATTGCAAATTATATTTTCCCACTGATTACACTTCCATATTTAGTTAGAGTTTTGGGACCGGAAAAATATGGCTTGGTAAACTTTGCAGCAGCATTTGCAGCATACTTTACGATTATAACAGATTATGGTTTTAATCTTTCTGCTACTCAGGAAATTTCTGTAAGCAGAAATGATAAAAAACGTGTCGCAGAAATATTCTCATCTGTAATTACTTTAAAAATGATGTTCTTTATTCTCTCCTCAGTTATTTTTTTCTTAGCTGTGTTGGTTATCCCGCAATTTCAGGAATATCAACTTTTATTTATTGTAACATTTATCAGTGTATTTGGTACTGCTCTATTCCCGCTATGGTTTTATCAGGGAATTGAAAGAATGAATTACATTTTGGTAATAACAGTTTCTGTCCGATTGATTATTATTGTTTTGATCTTTGTGATCATTAAAGCTGAAAATGATTTTATAAAGTTGGCTGCACTGAATACAATAGCACAGTTTGTAATTGGTTTTGCAGGCTTAATGATTGTGTTAAACAAGTTTCATATCAAGTATATCTTTCCCAAAATATCATTGCTAAAATTACAAATCAAAAATGGCTGGAATCTATTTCTATCAACTGTTTGGATAAATCTTTATACAACTTCAAATGTTTTTATACTTGGACTGTTTGCTCCGGCTAATGTAGTTGGATATTTTGCCGCCGCTGATAAAATTAGAATGGCATTTCAGGGAATACTTTCTCCCATGTCACAAAGTGTTTTCCCTTATGTGAACAATTTATTAAGTGAATCTTATGAGAGATTCATTAGTTTTAATAAAAAATTATTTAAGATTGCATTATTAGTCGGAACAGTAATTTCTATTGCATTATTCTTATTTGCCGAACCATTAGTAAATATTGTATTGGGAAAAGATTATGAGTCTTCCATATTAGTTTTAAAAATAATTGCCTGGCTGCCGTTAATAATATTTTTAAGTAATATTTTAGGAATACAAACTATGCTTCCAATGAATAAACATAAAAGTTTTGCAATTATTTTATTCTTTGCTGCAATGATAAATCTGATATTATCATTTATTCTTGTGCCAACATATTTTGAGATAGGAACTTCAATTTCTGTTCTTGTTACAGAGATATTTGTAACGATGTCATTTTTTGTTTTCATTAAGAAAAATAAAATTTTGGTTGTATGAAATATGATTATTTGATAGTTGGTGCCGGATTCGCGGGATCAGTTATGGCAGAAAGATTGGCTTCGCAGCTTAACAAAAAAGTTTTGGTTGTTGAAAAGCGTAATCACATTGCCGGAAATGCATATGATGAATATGATGAACACGGTATTCTTGTGCATCGATATGGCCCGCATATTTTTCATACAAACAGTAAAGAAGTTTTCGAATATTTATCTTTGTTCACCGAATGGATTCCATACGAGCATAAAGTTTTGGCTAAGATTGGAAAAGAACTATATCCAATCCCAATTAACAGAATGACAATAAATAAACTTTATAACTTAAATCTTAAAACAGAAGAAGAAGTAAAACACTATTTTGAAAATGTAAGAGAGAAAAGATTTCCAATACTTAATTCTGAAGATATTATTGTTGACCAGGTAGGAAAAGATTTATTTGAAAAGTTTTTTAAACATTACACTAAAAAACAATGGGATCTTGAACCGAAAGAACTTTCACCAAGTGTATGCGGTAGAATACCGATTCGCACAAACGATGATTGCAGATATTTTACAGATAAATACCAGTTTATGCCCAAAGACGGCTATACAAAAATGTTCCAAAAGATATTGAATCATAAAAACATTGAAGTAATTTTAGATACAGATTATAAAAGAATTTTAGATTCAGTAAAGTTTGATAAAATGATTTACACTGGACCAATAGACTACTTCTTTGATTACAAGTTTGGAAAACTACCTTACAGATCTATAAGATTTGAGTTTAAAAACATAAATCAAGAACAATATCAGGAAACAGCGCAAGTTAATTATGTAGATAATTTGGTTGAATACACAAGGGTTATTGAACACAAATTATTAAATCAACAAAACTCTGGGACAACAACAATCTCATTTGAATATTCTCACCAAAATGGTGAACCATTTTATCCAATTCCAACGGAGGAGAATAAAAGACAATCTCTTCTTTATCGAGATGAATCTGAAAAACTTACAAATGTAATTTTCTGCGGAAGATTGGCTGAGTACCAATACTATAATATGGATCAGATAGTGGCTAATACATTAAAAATATTTGAGAATGAAGTGAGATGACTGATTACCCCTTAGTAACAGTTAATATTCTTTCATTCAATCGCAGAGATGAATTGCGAAACACTTTAACTAAAGTATATGAACAGGACTATAAAAACATTGAAGTAATAGTTGTAGATAATGCTTCAAGCGATGGAAGTTCTGAAATGGTTAAAAAAGAATTTCCGGAAGTTCAATTAATACAACTTACAAAAAATATTGGAATTGAAGGATGGAATGAAGGTTTTAAAGTTGCAAAAGGGGAGTACGTTTTGGTTTTGGATGATGATAGTTATCCATTATCAACATCGATCTTTAATGGAATAAAAAAATTTAATTCTTCTTTTAATCTTGGAATTGTTGCCTATAGAGTGTATGATAAAAATATGAGTGAAACCGATTCAATTTATCTCCAAGAGAATAGGTTACTTTACTTTGTAGGTTGCGCCGCTCTTATTAAAAAAACAATTTTTCAGGATATTGGATATTTCGATGAAGTATTATTCATTTATGAACATGAAATTGATTTTACAATTAGATTAATTAATTCTGGTTATTTAATTTCTTTAAATAATGAAGGCGGAATAATCCATACACGAAACACAATGCACAGAAAATTTCGAAATAATTTTGATGAAAGAAGAATTTATTATACAACAAGGAATACTTTAATAATCCTTACAAAATATTTTACTTTCAAGATAGTTGGCTTGAGAATAATTAGAGTTATAATTGGTAAGCTTTATTATGGGTTTAAAAACAATTGCTTTTTAATAATGAGTAAAGCCATTCTCGATTATTTACTACTGCTTCCAAGAATAATCAGTGAAAAAACTAATTTAACAGAACAAGCCATTATGTATTACGACAGTGGAAAATTCGCTGGGGGATTCTTTTTTACGGATGATTTTGGAGGTAATCAGAGACCCAAATGGCTCATTCATTAAAAAATAAAAAAATAATAATTATAGAGCCAAAGGCTCATTTAGCAGGACATTATTCGCTCGAGCTCAAAAATTATTGTGAATTTTTATCCAACTATGTTGAAGGAATTTTACTTCTAACACCTTTTGGATTTAAAGAAGAAATTGAACTACCAAATAATTGTCTGGTAACAAATCTTTTAAATCCCATTAAGAATAAATTAAATGTAAAATCAGAACTGGATTTTAGTTATCAATGGAATTTTTATTTTGAAGTTAAAAATTATTTGAAATCAAATAAGGTTGACATCATTCATATATGGGATATCATATCGACACTACCAATATTTATTAATCTATATTTTTTTAGAAAAAAAATAGTTCTGACATTAAAAGCTGTAGAAAGAAGCAGAAGCGGATATTTTATAAAGAAAAAATTGCAGCGTTTTTTTTCAAATTTAATTTTAAGAAGCATTAGTTCTAAAATTATTTTACACACTAAAACTTTATATAACGAGGCAATAAATATTGGTATAAAAGAGGATAAAATTCATTTAATCGGTCTTGGTATAACCAACGAACCAAGTTTAAAACGGAAGAAAGAAATTCGAAATATCTTAAATGTTCCAGAATCCAAAATAATTTTATTATTCTTTGGTGTGATGAGAGAGGAAAAAGGATTTCAAAGTTTGATCAAAATTGCAAAGTATTTAGACCAAGATACTCAAATATTGATAGCAGGAGAAAATTGGTTGCAGATAAATATAAATAAAGCATTATCAGAAAATTTTTTAGAGGAAAAATTTATTGTTCACGAGTATTATATACCTGAGGCGCAAGTTAATTTATATTATCTCGCTAGTGATTATGTATTAATTTTGCACGAAGATAGTTTTAAGGGATTATCTGGAGTCTTATTACAATCAATCCAATATGAAATCCCCGTAATCGCTTTAGGTCCGTCTGAAACAAGTCATTTTATCATTTCAAACTCAATTGGATCTGAAATCCATCTTAATAATTTGAGTGAAATACAAAATATTATAAAGAATTTAAGTGATGATTCTAAAAAAATGATGCAAAATATTAAGGTTGCCAAACAAAAATATAATTGGGAAAAAGTAATTGTTGACTATTTAAAACTTTACGTTGAAATAAATTAAATTTTAGAGGTTTAATGGTTACCGTTTTAATGACGACTTATAATTGTGGAGAATATATTTCACAGGCAATAAAAAGTGTTTTAAATCAGACTTATAAAAATTTTGAACTTTTGATTATCGATGATGGCTCTACAGATAAAACTCAGGAGATTGTTAAAGGATTTAAGGATGATAGGATTAGGTATATTAACAGAGATCACTACGGTAGATCAGCCTCATTAAATTTTGGTCTTAAAAATGCATCCAATGATGTTATAGCATTAATGGACGCAGATGATATATCAGATATCGAACGACTTGAAAAACAATTAAAAAGTTACTCAAATGGACAAAATGAAATAATTTTTACTGCTGCTGCATATTTTAAAAATAGCAAAATACTTTTCACTGGCGATATTAATACCACAGAACAAGAATTTTATTATAATTTAGCCCTTCACGGACCATATAATAATTCAACTTCAATTTTTAATAGAAATCATATACTATATTATGGTGGTTACAATGAAAAACTGACCCAGAGCGAAGATCATGATTTATGGTTGAGATTGAAAGATAAAAGTATTTATAAACAGTTATGTGAAATTCTCTATTTTATCCGTCTTAGAGATTCGTCTTTGAGCCATCATCATTTTTTAAATACAAAGAATATCACTTATAAAATTTTGGAAGATTACTATTTCAATATTTTTAACTCATTCAAATTAAAATCAAAGGATGATGAATTTAGACTAAGAGGCTGGCGGGAATATTTTTATGGTTCTCGAAATTTAATGCATCGTGAATGGGGGCTATTGAATTTAAGATCATGGGATTATCGAATGGTGATAGCTTACTTGATTTCTTTTTTACCGGAGAAAATTGTTAATAAAATTAAAATGAATAGATTTCGCTTCAGAATTCATTATTTGATTACAAGATTATTCAATGCTAATGAAGTTCAAATGCGATTTGATAGAAATGTAAAGTCACTACAAGATAAGTTAAGAGTAGGATAATGGGAAAAAAAACGTGCACATCATTCCTAATTATATCAATAAATGCCATCGGTGATTCATACCTTTCTTTATCGGCGATAAATATAATTAAAAAGTCATTTCCCAACTCAAAAATTTATTTATTATTGAACAGTGAAGCCAGTTTACTTCTTCCTTTTATTTCGGTAGAAAAGGTTTTTATCCTTAAATCGAAAGCTATTTTTTCTATATTCAAAATGATAATAGAAATAAGAAAAATTCATTTTGATTATTCATTAACATTTTTTCCTGGTCGAATTAATTCAGTTTTTCTTTCCGTTAGTGGGTCAAAAATAAAAGCAGGTTTCCGCAATTTTAAGAAGATTGAAAATTGGCATATAAAAGTTCATAAAGTTTATACGAATATTGTCGCAGATAAAACAGAAGAATGGACTCCTGAACTAAATTTCCTTGATCGAATAAAATGTGTATTAAAAACAGTCGGTATAAATTGTAAAGAAATCAGTAAGCAGGACATTATAGATTTTCAAAAAGAAAAGAAAAAGAATGAATCAATCTTAATTCATCCTATTTCAATGATTAGTAATAAATCTATGTCTAGTATTCAGTTATTGAGTCTGATAGATTTTTTAGTGAGTCATTTTAGTGTTGAAATAATAATAATTGGTGGGAATGAATTAATTCCTTCAACTGAGTTATTTTATAATCTCTCTCAGAAAAAAATAAATATTAAGTTTAATGAATCCATACGTAATATTGTCCAGCTTATCGATAGCTCAAAACTTTTTATTGCTGTTGATTCATTCCCAATTCATATTGCCGACTCCTTAAATGCTGATTTTGTCGGGCTTTTTGGTCCAACAAATCCGCGCTCTGTGTTAGTCAATTTTCAAAAATCTATCTTTTTCCAAGTAGAAGATTTAAAGGAAGTTAATGTGGAAAAATTTATTAAAGATATAGATCAATATTTAAAAAATTCTAACTATTTATGACTCAAACCGAAAAGATCAAATTAACTATTAATTCTCTTTTAATTTCTGAAAATGAAGTATTAAATATCTTTGAGAATTCGATTGATTGCAATAATGGCAGATTAATAACTTATTTTAATCAAAATTCCTTTAATGAATATTATTCAAATAAAGAATTCAGAGAAGTTCTTCAATCCAAGTTTGAAATTTTCTGTGACGGCAAGGGAATGGCATTTGCTCTCAAATTTTTATTTGCTAAGAAAGTAGATAAATTTAATGCCACAGATTTATATATGAAGATGTTTGATAGACTTTTTAATGAAAAAATACCTGTTTATATCATAGGAGGTAATTTTGATGAAAAAGACATAATCGCTAGAACTAAGAACAAAGTGATTTTGGCTGGTTATACCAATGGTTATTTAGGTATTAGAAATGTCGATTCAGTAATTACAAATATTAAAAATTCAGATGCAAGAATTATCGGTATCGGAATGGGAACCCCATTACAAGAGATTTTTGCTTCAAATATTTCATTAGAATTAAATAATTGCATTATTTTGTGTTGTGGAAATTTTTTTAATTTCCATTTTGGGTTCAGTAAACGCGCACCGAAATATTTAATAAATTCAGGATTTGAATGGATGCATAGATTAATTTTAGAACCAAGAAAACTTTGGAAAAGATATATTATTGGAATTCCTAAATTTGTTTTTAGGGTATTAATAATTAAATTTTCTTAGAATATTATGATAAAATTTTGTCCCATACTTTTGCTTATAAGTATACTTTTTACGATAAATATTTTTGCCCAAATATCTGATTCGGTTAAGGTTAATGGATCTTCTTATAATATTCAGATAGCTGATGAAATACAGAATTTTACAGAAGAAATAGCAACGGGGATAACAATCCGGGATTATTCTGAGTTTACAGATCCGTCAAAACCTGGTGCACCTAAATTACCATTTAAAAATATTTTTCTTGCCATACCACCTAATTCAAGTATTGAAATTAGCAATTTAAAATTTAATTCTACGACAAAAGAGAAAGTTATTCCAACCTTAAACCCAACCACTTCGTTTAAGGATTCAGCTATTATTTATGTTGAAAAAAATTATAAGGATATTAAATTAGATCAGTATAAAGAATCAATTGTGAAAGTTGAAAGATATTTTTGGTTTAGAGAGTTTTATATTGCCGAAATTATAATAATCGATTATAGATTTCAATCTGAAAATTCTAGTATAAAAGTTTTCTCAGATATCAATTTTAATGTTGATCTTCTGCCTAAGATAAATATTTTAAATGATTCACCGTTGCAAATTCGAAATGGTTTTGATAAAGCTTTACAAAATCTTATATGTAATGCTGCATCGGCTGAACAGTTTAGAAATAAAAATACAATTTCTCTTTTAGATACAACTGGAAATTGGATTGATTATGGGGCAGATTATCTTAAAATGGGAGTTGCTGAAGATTTAATTTGTAGAGTTACAAAATCGGATCTAAATGTTCTTGGGATAAATACTAGTGCAATTGATCCTAGAACTTTTAAGATAATTGAATCTGGAAAGGAAATAAATATATGTGTAACCGGAGAGAATGACGGCGTTTTTGATGAAAATGATTTTATAGAATTCTGGGGCCATAAAAATTATCCCTCCATCTCATATCATATAATAAATGGTGATGATGAAGAATACAATGAGTATTTAAATAGATATACTGATACTACATATTACTTCTTAACATGGAATGGAAATTTTGGTAAGAGAGCAGACACTGTAAATGTTAATCCAGTAGGAATTGATGATTCATTATTTTATTACTCCAAATTACTTCACTTTGAGATAAATCCATTTTTTGATTTTAATAATTATGATAACATTGCGAATCAGACCCCAGATTGGAAAAAAAACAAAACGTGGTATAGACAGACTCTTATAACTTCCAGAACATATAATATTACATTAGATGAAATATATCCGAACAAAAGTGCAAACATATCTGCTAAAGCAGTAAGCTGGGCCTCAAATATTCCCACTAATTCTCATCAGGTCAGACTTCTATTTAACAACGTTTTAATTGATTCTAATTCTATTGATAGGTTTAAACAATTATTACTCACAGGAGAACATAATTCAATCAGCCTTATCAATGGAACCAATCAATTAAAGCTAGAAAATTTGGCTAACGGAAGTAATCCTAATGGATTGTTGGTTGATTGGTTTGAAATTGATTACCCAAGAAATTTAAAACTTTTAGACGACTCCCTGTATTTTAAAATCCCAAATGATGTTAGTTCAGGTCTAATAATATTAAGTATAAATAATGCAAATAGTTCTAATTTTAGAATTTATAAAGTAAAGCCTACGTTTCAAGTTATAAGTAATTACTCTGTTTCATCTTCATATTTATTTTTTGCGGATACTGTATCACCGGGCGATGAGTATTTTGTGATAAGCAATGAAAGAAGTGCATCTCCAAAATATTATTACACTAAGAATTTTCTAAATCTCAGAGGTATAACCCAACAAACTGATTACATTTCTATTACCCATCCAAAATTTCTGAATGGTGTCCAAAATTATATTCAGACAATTTCGAGTTTATTTAACTTAGCTACCTCAGTTTTTAATGTTAATGATATTTATGATGAGTTTTCTTATGGATATCCTTATCCAGAAGCCATAAGATTATTCTCAAATATTTTGTATACAAATGCACAGGATCCTAAGCCACAGTATCTAACATTAATTGGTGATGCAAGTTATGATTATAAATACTTTTTAGGTGTTACAGGCGGCAAAAACTATATCCCGTCATATGGTAATCCTGTTAGTGATAATTGGTATGCTGTTTGGGATTTGAATGCTCCGCCTATCCCACAGCTAAAAGTTGGAAGAATTCCTATAAATGAATCTTATGAACTTGATTATTATCTTGCCAAAATTGAAAATAATGAATCAAAAGCATTTGATGAATGGAATAAAAAATATTTACTTTTTTCAGGTGGAATCGATCCCGGCGAGTACACTATCCTTAAATCCGCCAATGATTCAATCGTTAATAAATTCATAGCACCCAAACCTGTTGCAGGTAATTTCAAGCATTTTTATAAGACAATTTCTCCTCCTAGTGATTTTGGCCCATATTCTCCAGAAGAAATTCAGAGTGCAATAACTTCTGGCGGATTGTTCATTTCATATATCGGCCATAGTGGCACCGCCACTTGGGATAATAGCATAAATTCTACCAATCAGCTTCATAATTCTGTGGATAGGAACCCTTTAATAACCGATTTTGGATGTTCAACAAATAAGTATGCTGAGCCAAATATTATTTGTTTCGGTGAAAGATTTCTTTTCAATTCAACAGGACAGGCCCTTGGGTATGTGGGCAATTCATCTTTGGGATTTCAGTCCACAGCAATTACAGCCCCTAACTATTTTTATGGAGAAATTTTTAATGATAGTTTATCGGAGGTGGGTAATGCACATCTTCTCTCAAAAGTTGAACTTTTTAATAGAAATGGGAATTCATCTGTTAATCGAATTTATGCTTTAACCAATATAATCCTAGGCGATCCTGTTGTAAGATTAAAAATACCTAAACTTCCAAATTTTAAGATAACCTCAGCAGATATTAAACCAACAATACAGCAAATCAATGAGGATCTTGATTCTGTTGAATTTAAAATTTCAATAAAAAATTTAGGGCTTGCAAATACAGGTTCACTGGAGATTAATTTTGTGCAGCAGTTTGAGTCGGATATCATAAAGAATGAAAACATTTTAATTCCTATCCCTAATTATTCTGATACTATCAGCATCTGGTTGAATGTTAATGATAAATCAGGTCTTCATAAATTAATAATAAATTTGGATCCAAATAACCAGATTCAGGAAATTTATGAATATGATAACATTACTGAATTCGACTTTAATGTTTATTCATCTTCATTGAGGGATTTATTGGTGTCTATTAATAATAATTCTTCATTGCAATCTCTAAGACTTCTAAATCCTGCAAATTATACTAGCAATGTTTTCCCAATCGAATTACAAATTTCTGATGAAAATTCTTTCTTAAATAGTAATTCAATTTTTGTTGATGCGGATACTTTTTTTACAGACGTTAATTTGGGTTTGATAAATGAATCCAAGAGATATTTTATTCGTTACAAAATAAATTCTACTGGAAGTACATTTTCAGGAACAAAATCATTTTTTAACCAGGATTCTTCAAAATATCTCTCTATCGATTCCGTATCTTTTAGTGATCAAAATTTGACTAGCGTTAGATGGGAGAATGATTCTTTAAGAATTGTACCTGATACAACTTCAATATCAGTGTTATCTGCGGGATTTAATGCTGGAGCTACCTGCGTGATATCAAAAAATGGAATTAATTTATTATCCAACACATTTTTCGCGGGAATGGGGATTGTAGTTTTTGATAATATTACTCTTGCAGTGGACACTTCGACCTGGTTCCAACTTTTTAATCAACCTGCAAATGTTGAAGCTTTAGCAACTTTGATTGATTCCATTCCAGCTGGAAAAATTGTTGCGATGGGTGTTGCGGATGATGCTAGAAATAATTTATCTACACACTTAAAAAATTCAATAAAATCTTTGGGCAGTAATTTAATAGATTCTTTACAGTTTCGAGGCTCTTGGGCATTAATTGGTTGGAAGGGAGCTCCTTCGGGATCCGTTCAAGAAATGGTTAAACCTCCTTTACCGCCGGAAAGTGTGTTTATTGATTCAAATTTTGTAAGATTATCCGATTCTGGGTCATTTAAAACAAATCCAATTGGTTTGGCAGGCAGTTGGAAAGTTATTAATGTTGAAGAAAATATTCCTAGTGATGCTTCGACTTCGTATAAAATTTTAGGAATCAGAGAAACTGGTGAAGAGGATACTATTCGAACTTTATTGCTCACAAATGGAACTGCAGATTTAAGTGACATTGATGCAAATGTCTATCCACAAATAATAATTGTCGGCGACTTAAATTCTTCGTCTGATAAACAATCACCCACAATAAAAAAAGTGGCTGTTGATTTCGATGGAGTTCCTGAATTAGGATTAAATTATCAGGTTGTTAAAACATCAACTGATTCAGTTTACCAGGGAGACAGTATTTCATTAGATTTTTCTGTTTACAATGTTGGAGAATCAGATGCAGATTCTTTTAGAGTCCAGGTCGATCTAATTAGGCCTAACAATACAAGCCGAAGTTTAATAGATAGTACATTATATAGAATCAACAGCAATGATCACAAAAATTTTTCATTAAATTACAGTTCAAATATTAATGATGGGGATGGAGACTTTAAGTTTAAAATAATCATTGATCCCACATCGAATATATTAGAGAGGTATCGTGATAATAATACTTTTGAAAAATCTTTCTTTGTGATTGAAGATACAACAATTACATCGATTAATGAGTTAAGTACAACTATTCTAGCTGATGGGATTGAAATAATAAATGGTGATTATATATCCTCTAAGGCTGAATTAACTATTAATGTTAAATACCCAATTTGGTTTCCTGTCAGCGATACTTCAAGTGTTAGTTTATTTATAGATAACATTGAAATACCTGTTTCAAATACTCAGATTAGTTTCGATACTGTTAATCGAATAATAAGTTATAAACTCATTCCAGATTTTGATGATGGAGACCATTCTATTATGGTTATTGGGAAAGATAAATATGGGAATTTGGATTATAGTTCCGCAGTAGAAAGATATTTTACCACAACAAATGAACTAAAATTACTTGATGTTTATAATTACCCTAATCCTTTTTCGAATACTACAAATATTGTTTTTAATCTTACTCAAATTCCAGATGAATTAAAAATTAAGATTTATTCAATCGCAGGACGCTTGATAAGAGAGATAAAATTAATTTCAAATGAGCTCAATACAGGATTCAATAATATTTATTTTGTTGCGAAAGACGAAGATGGGGATTTATTAGCGAATGGAGTTTACATTTATAAAGTGATAACTAAGAAAGCAGATGAAACTGTCACCGCTACCAATAAAATGGCGATTATTAAATGATATGAAAATATCCAGCTTAGTTTATTTTTTATTATTCATTTCTATAATACAACCATTCGCCCAGATTAAAGAAAATAAAACTTCTAATTCATATTTAAGACATATTGGTTCGAATCACAAACCATTCCAAACATTGCCTGTCGAGTTAATTTATTTTTATGGATTAATTGAATCAAATGGCGTATTGTTGAAATGGGGAACGGCAACCGAGGTTAATAATTTTGGCTTTGAAATTGAAAGAGCCAATAGTTCAATGGCAACTTGGGAGACAATTGATTTTGTTTTGGGAAATGGGACAAGCAATGTCCCTATTGACTATGAATATTTAGACTCTACGGTGACTAGGTCTGGAATTGTTTTTTACAGATTAAAGCAGGTTGATATTATCGGGTCGTTTGAATACTCTGACACAGTTGAAGTAAATTTTGCATCATCAATAACATTAGAAAGTTCTAATGTCCCCTCCCAATTTAATGTCTCCGATAATTATCCTAATCCGTTTAATCCTGCGACTAAAATAAATTTCGAATTGCCTTTTTTGCAGATTCTTAAAATTGATTTGTTCGATATACGTGGAAAATTAGTAAAAGAAATAGCAGCTCAGGAATTTTTACCGGGAATATATCAATTAACTCTTGATTTTAGCGCTTATTCCTCAGGTATATATTTTGTTAGATTTGAAGCAAAAAAAAATATTATTACTAAAAAAATTACTTTTGTGAAATAGTATTAATACAAAATTCAATTTAATCGAGGTAAAAATGAAATTCATATTGCTAACTATTCTTGTTGTCTTTTTAACATCTCAATCATTTACGCAATGGGATAAATATCCACGACCTGATGAAGGTGTAATGACAGGGGGAATGGGTATTAACTGGATTGACGGTCAACCTTATTATCGCATAAGTTTTAGACCCGAAGTTTCTTTTTCCAATGTTGGAATAGGTTTGGATTTGAATCTTGATTTTGATTCTCAAGGTAATCTTAGAACAGAAAACTTTAACGAGACTTCAGATTATTTAAGTATAATCAGATATGTTAGGTACGGCGTAAAAAATGATCCTGTATTTATAAAAGTAGGTGCATTGGATTACTACACTCTTGGTCACGGAAGTATAATGCAGCATTACAATAATAGTCCCACATATGACAACAGAAGAATTGGGTTAGTGTTTGATCTTGATCTTGGGAAATTTGGTATCGAGTCAATTTATAGTTCGTTTTCTCCTCAAGGTGTCTTCGCAATTCGTGGTTATGTGCGTCCGCTTCAACTAACATCTGCAACCGATCTGCCAATTATTAGTAATCTTGAGGTAGGAGCTTCATTTGCATCTGATATGAATAAAGATGCTGGAATTATAAATGGAAATTATGATCCTGTAAATCAAGAATTTAATGTAATGGAGGATTTAGGATCATTAAGTATTTATGGATTTGATTTAGGATTACCATTATTAAACTCAAGCGTTACCGATATTACTTTTTATGTAGATTATGCAAAGATAGTTGATTTTGGCAGCGGTATTGCGACAGGAGCTAAATTCGATTTTGATATGAGTTCCTTACTGACTATTTCCGCAAAACTTGAAAGAAGATTCAATCAGGGTAAATACGTTCCCGCTTATTTTAATACTCTTCATGAAATTAATAGATTTCAAGTTGATTCCTCAACCGGAACATTTACTAGCAAAGCCAAACTGCTATCAGAGTTTAATGAAGATACTAAAGGCTGGTATGGTGATCTTTTAATTAGAGTTCTAAACTTGTTTGATATTTATGGCAGCTATCAAAGATTAGATAAATATCCTAAAAGCGGCGAACTTAATCTAAGAGCTGCATTTGAACCTGAAGGTGCTCCGATAGTTCTGCGTGCAGGTTATGATAAAATTAACATCCAGGATGAAAAGGATGCTTTTTCACTCGATGACAGGTCCTATTTATTTGCTGAAGCAGGTTACAAACCAGTTGAGTATATTTTAGTTTCATTACTCTATAGCTGGACATATACTCCAATTCGTGGTATTGATGATAGGATAATTTCGTTTGAACCGCAGAAACGAATTGAACCAAGAGTTTCTTTTATTTATCCGTTTAAATTTTAAATTGATTTAGATTTGTTAGAAAATAATTTTGTCATTCCTGCGCAAGCAGGAATCTATAAATGAAGATATAAAATAGATTCCCACTTTCGTGGGAATGACAATTCTGTAAACTTTACTTTTGAGACTGCTTTCTACATTTTAAAAATAAAATTTCTTAACTCATCAACAGAATGAAAAATTGTTTTGCTGTTTAGTTTTCTAACCTCTTCCTCTGCATAACTATCCCAAACAACTGAAGCAATAGCAACTCCACAGTCTCTTGCCGCAATTATATCAGAAGGCGCATCTCCAATCATAAGAACTTCTGCTGGATTAAAATTATGTTTATTTAGAAACATTAATATTCCTTCCGGAGATGGCTTATGATTTTCAACATCATCACCGCTAACAATCATATCAAAATAATCAGTTAATCCAAGTTCATTCAAAGTTATTAAAGCCGATGTTCTTCCTTTTCCTGTAAAGATTGAAAGCAGTATTCCGGAATTATTTATATCAATTATAAGTTCTTTGATCCCATCATATAATCTTGCGATATCATGATTGTTTTTATAGTAAGCATAATAATCTTTGCGAGCATTTTCATATTCATCTTTGCACATTTCTTTAAGTATCACATCTTCAGTCGGACCGAAAAGTGCAATTATCTCATCATCAGAATAACTTTTTCCTAAATATTTTTGCGTGATATGATTGAATGAATCAAAAATAAGTTGATTTGTAAATGTTAACGTACCATCAACATCGAATATAATGCCTTTGAATCTTGATTTCATTTTTCCTTAGTTGATTTTATAAAATGTAATCTTTCCATTTATGTCTTTGACGGTAAATTCATCTTCACTAATTACATTAATTGAGGTAATAGGAATTTGATTTGCTGATACTAATTCTTTACTGAATAATTCTGAATCAAATGTATATAATGAACCGTCTGAAAATCCAACCAGAGTATTTTCTTGATTTTCTGCAATATGAAAAGAGGATAGTCCTGATTTTTTAAAGTCAATTTTGCCAATCGCTTTGCCATTTTTAGTTGAAAAAATTGTCATTAATCCATTCTCATCAAAAAGAAATAATTTTTGATTATCTGAACTGATATAAAATTGATTCAACACACCTTTTGTATTTAATGACCAGATTTTTTTACCGAGCAGCAGATCAATCGCAAAAAATTTACCATCTGATGAAAGTGAAAAAACATTTTTCCCATCACTTACAGGAAAATCTTTTGCTGAAAAATTTTGCTTATCAGAAGATTCATACTTCCAAATCAATGAACCTGATTTTGAGTTGATGCAGTAAAGAGAAGAGTTTGAACTTAGAAAAATTACTTTGTCTTTTACGACTAAAGGCGTTGATAGGATTGGATTTTTGCAAATACTTTTTTCCCACAGCAGCTCAAACGTAAAAGCATCATAACAAAAAATATTACCATCAGAAGTACCCAAAACTACTCCTATAGTTTTAGAAACAGCAGCTGAAATCTCAATAATTCCAAGATCAGAAGTTATATCTTCACCAATACCAACAACCTGAAGAACTTCTCCGTTATTGGAGTTTATTGAATATAGATCACCCTGAACAGTAGAGGTTAATAATAAATCTTTATAAAGAACTGAATTGTTAGATGTTACTCCTAAAACTTCTGTTGTCCATTTTTCTTTACCAGAAAAATCATAACAATTGATAAGTCCGCTATCCGAAATTAAATAGAACCAGCTTGTCGATGTTAAAATATTTGTAGTGCTTATGGTATTATTTTCTATTTCCCAAATTTTTTGAAGTGAAGAATCCTGCAATTGGAAAATTGAATCAAGTTTGGTGGAGTTAGTAATTGGTTTATACGCCATTATAGTAATATAAAATTGTAATACTAATCCAATTAAGATATTTACATACACTTTGGTTTTCATTTATATCTATCCACTGAAAATGTTACAATCAACTAAAAAAATATTTGATCTCAACGAAATTTAATAAAATTAAGGTAATGAATTTTATAACTATAGTTATTTTGGATTATTGTCGTTGATTCACTTAATTAATCAAAACAATTATCCTTGCATTAAAAATGCAACATTTATATGTTTGGCGGCGTCTAATCAAAATTAAATTCAAGAATTTTAGTATTTAATAAATAGTGAGGTTTCGCCTTGGATATTGTTGCATTAAATGAAAAAATCAAAAACGAAAGTGCCTTTGTAGATTTACTGATAAGTGAAATCGGTAAAGTAATCGTGGGGCAAAAAGTAATGGTTGAAAGATTGATAATTGGTTTGCTGGGCAACGGACACATTTTACTTGAAGGTGTTCCGGGACTTGCAAAAACTCTTGCAATCAAAACTTTGGCTCAATCAATGAAAGCAAAGTTTCAAAGAATTCAGTTTACACCGGATCTTCTTCCCGCGGATTTAATCGGTACACAAATTTATAATCAAAAAGATGGAAATTTTCTTATTCGTAGAGGTCCGATCTTTTCTAACTTTATCCTTGCTGATGAAATAAACCGTGCACCTGCAAAGGTACAAAGTGCTTTGCTGGAAGCTATGCAGGAAAGACAGGTTACAATTGGCGAATCTACCTTTAAACTTGAGGAACCATTTTTAGTTCTTGCGACTCAAAATCCAATTGAGCAGGAAGGTACTTATCCGCTTCCCGAAGCACAGGTTGATAGGTTTATGCTGAAGATTGTGATTACGTATCCTGAAAGAGCAGAAGAACTTGCAATTATGAGACAAAACATGAGTTTGATTGAAACCAAAATCAATCCTGTTATCTCGCCGGAAGAAATTTTGAGAGCAAGACATCTGCTTAATGAAGTTTATATCGACGAAAAAATCGAGAAGTATATTCTTGACATTGTTTTCGCTACACGTAATCCCAAACAATTTGGATTAACTAAGATTGCTGATCTTATAAGTTATGGTGCTTCGCCAAGAGCAACAATTAATCTAGCCATCGGTGCAAAAGCAATGGCATTTATTAAGCGAAGAGGATACGTAATTCCTGAAGACGTTAGAGCAATTTGCTTGGATGTCTTACGTCATCGTGTTGCGGTTACTTATGAGGCAGAAGCTGAAGATATAACAAGTGAAAATATTATTCAGGAAATTTTGAATAAAGTTGTTGTTCCATAAAGAGCCTAACCTCTAACCTCTACCCTAAGGGAAGTGGATTTAAGATTAGATTGCGAATTATTGGAAAAAATATTTAAAAGTATTAATGCTTACAAAAGAATTATTAAAACAAGTAAGACAAATTGAGATACGTACTAAAGGACTTGTAAACCAGGTCTTTTCGGGTGAATATCATTCAGTGTTCAAAGGACGCGGTATGGAGTTCTCTGAAGTGCGTGAATACCAATTTGGTGATGACATCAGAAACATTGATTGGAATGTAACAGCAAGATTAGGACATCCATATATAAAAGTGTTTGATGAAGAACGTGAACTAACTGTCATGCTTTTAGTTGATCTTAGCGGCTCGCTTATGTTCGGTTCTGTTTCAAAAACTAAACAAAGAATTGCTGCTGAGTTAACTGCCATCCTTGCCTTTTCTGCATTAAAGAATAACGATAAAGTTGGATTGATTTTATTTACAGACAAGATTGAAAAATTTGTTCCACCCAGAAAAGGGAAGAAGCATGTATTAAGAATTATTCGTGATGTTCTTTCCTTTGAACCGGAAGGTAAAGCTACAAACCTTAAGGGTGCATTGGAATACATGAATAATACAATCAAGAAAAAATCAATTGCATTTTTACTTTCTGATTTTATGGATGAAGGCTATGAAAAGATCCTAAGAATTGTAGGAAGAAAACATGATTTAATTGGAATTGTACTTGATGATAGACGTGAAAAAGAGATCCCTAATATTGGTTTGGTAAAACTTGCAGATGCTGAAACAGGTGCTGAAAGATGGATTGATACTGGCAGTAAGCGAGTTCGCGCTCAAATGATTTCTGATCGAAAACAACGGGAAAAAACTCGCAACTCTATATTTGTTAAGAGCAATTTGGATAGAATAGAAGTTACCACCGGCTCAAATTATATTCAGCCATTGGTTCAGTTTTTTAGAAGACGTGAGAAGAGATGGTAAATAATATCTTCATCATTCTGGTTCTTACATTCTCAATTAATCTCTTTGCACAAGAGATAAGTGTGACCGCTTCTACTGATACAACAGATTATATGATTGGGGATCAGATCCAATATTCCCTTTTCATAAAGATGAACAAAGATGTTTACATCATAAATCCATTTTTCCGCGACTCACTAAAAAATATAGATGTATTAGAAATTTCTGATCCTGTAGCGGAAGAAAATGAGGATGG
>Ga0172375_10001664_pt1 | contig 35476 bp, 56 predicted proteins | sample LakKiv1m_FD_114537 | JGI IMG/M metagenome (GOLD analysis project Ga0172375, IMG submission 114537) | Freshwater microbial communities from Kabuno Bay, South-Kivu, Congo - kab_092012_11.1m | ecosystem: Environmental > Aquatic > Freshwater > Lake | place: Democratic Republic of the Congo... | reverse complement strand
GGCATGGGTGAACTGTACCTAGATATAATCGTCGATCGGTTACGTCGCGAATTTGGCGTAGGTGTTAAGACCGGCGCACCTCAAGTGGCATACCGCGAGACAATTTCTGAAAACGCCGATGGTGAGGGTAAATACATTCATCAGTCCGGAGGTCATGGTCAATATGGTCATTGTAAAATCCATGTTGAGGTCAAGGCTCGGGGTGAGGGTATCGAATTTGTCAATGGTATTAAAGGTGGAGTTATTCCTGCCAACTTTGTCCCAGCTATCGAAAAAGGTGTCAAAGAGACTTTACAAAAAGGTATCGTTGCCGGATATCCATGCACTGATATCAAGATAACCGTTTACGATGGTTCCTACCACGATGTTGACTCATCTGAAGCAGCTTTCAAATTAGCCGGAAATTACGCTATCAAAGATGCCTTTATGAAGGCTCGACCGCTCATTCTCGAACCCATCATGAAGTTCGAGGTAGCTACACCTTCCGAGTTTTTAGGCTCAGTTATTGGTGATTTGTCTTCCCGTCGCGGTCAAATCAACGGTACTACGGACTCTATGGGATTTTCTACAATTACCGCTTTTATTCCGCTTGAAGCCGTTCGTGGCTACGCCACTGTCATCCGTTCTCTGACTCAAGGTCGTGGCAGTTTTTATATGGAACCTTCCCACTACGATCCGGTTCCTCGTGAAATCCAAGAAAAACTAACCATCAAACCAGGCAAAGAATAATATTTATTAAAATCTCCCAGCAATGGGGGATTTTTGTTTGTTTTACAAATCTATATCATGTCAATTATTCATAATATTCTCATTCTTGCAAAGCTACATATCTGCTGTTACAATGTTAAAGCTTTTTCGTTATAATTTATTTGTTAATAATTCCCCGACATTTCAGTCGGAATAAACAAATTTTAAAAAAAATATGGCAGACACATATAAAAGAACTAAACCTCATGTTAACGTTGGTACTATTGGACATGTCGATCATGGTAAAACTACTTTAACCGCCGCTATTTCTAAAGTTCAAGGTAGCTCAAAATCTTACGCTGATATTGCCAAAGGTGGTACCGTTCGTGATGCCAACAAAATTGTTACTATTGCTATTTCCCACATTGAATATGAGACCGATGCTCGTCATTATGCTCATATCGACTGTCCCGGACATGCTGATTATGTCAAAAACATGATTACCGGTGCTGCTCAAATGGACGGTGCAATTCTCGTCGTTTCAGCTCCAGATGGTCCAATGCCACAAACTCGTGAGCACGTTCTACTTGCCAAACAAGTCAACGTTCCTTCTTTGGTTGTTTTCTTAAACAAAGTCGATTTAGTCACCGATCCAGAATTCCTCGACCTCGTCGAAATGGAAATCCGTGATCTTTTGACCAAATACGGTTATCCGGGTGACACTACCCCCATCGTTCGTGGATCTGCTCTTAAAGCTCTCAATGGTGAAGCCGATGGTGTCGAATCTATCAAGAAATTGATGGAAGCCCTTGATACCTTCATTCCCGAACCAAAACGAGAACTTGATCAGCCTTTCCTCATGCCGATTGAGGATGTCTTCTCTATCAAAGGTCGTGGTACAGTTGCTACCGGCCGTATCGAGCGCGGTATCGTCAAAGTCAACGAAGAAATTGAAATCGTTGGTCTTCGTCCTACCAAAAAAGCCGTTGTTACCGGAGTTGAAATGTTCCACAAAACTCTTGACCAAGGTCAAGCTGGCGACAATGTCGGAATTCTCTTAAGAGGTGTCGAAAAAGATGATATTGAACGTGGACAAGTATTAGCCAAAGGTGGTTCAATTACTCCTCATACTGAATTCAAAGCTGAAGTCCTTTTACTCAAAAAAGAAGAAGGTGGTCGACATTCTCCAATCTTCTCCGGCTATCGTCCACAGGTTTTCATCAGAACTACTGATGTTACCGGCGATATCACCCTCGCTGAAGGTATGGAAATGGTCATGCCAGGTGACAATGCTACCGTTACCATCAAACTGATCAAACCAGTTGCCATGGAAAAAGGTATGCGTTTCGCTATTCGTGAAGGTGGATTAACTGTTGGTGCAGGAGCCATCACCGAAATCATCAAATAATATTTTATGTAAGGGCCGACCGGTGTGTCGGCCCTTCTAATAAGAAATTATTATTAAAAAATAAAAAATAATGGCCAAAGGTAATCGAATTAGAATTAGACTAAAGTCGTTTGATCATCGGATCATCGATCAAGCCGCCAACAAAATTGTTGATGCTGCCGTTACTGCCGGAGCTACTGTTCAAGGTCCTATTCCACTTCCCACCGATCATAAACTTATTACCATTTTAACTAGTCCTCATACCGACAAAAACGCTCGTGATCATTATCAAATCTTGACTCACAAACGATTAATCGATATTTACAACACTAGTCTTCGTATCATCGACAGTCTCCAACACTTGGATCTACCTTCAGGCGTCGAAATCGAAATAAAAATGTAATCACTATGATAACCGGATTTATAGCCAAAAAAGGCCCAATGACTAATGTTTATACTGCCGATGGTAAACGTATCGCCGTCACTACCTGTATTGTCAAACCCTTAACTGTTACTCAGCTCAAAAATGTTGAAAAAGATGGTTACACTGCAGTTCAAGTTGCTTATGGCACTCGCAAACGATTGGATCAGGCTACCAGCAAAAAAATTAGCAAACTAAAGTTAGACATTTCCCCAGCCAGATTCCAAGAATTTTCTTTAGCTACCGAAACACTTCCGGAAGTCGGTTCTACCATTGCCGTTGATACAGTTTTTGCAGTCGGTGATACCGTCAAGGTTTTAGGTGTTAGCAAAGGCCATGGTTTTGCTGGTGTTATCAAGCGCTATGGTTTTCGACGTCAGCCAGTCTCCGGTGGTCAGTCAGATCGTGTCCGTGCTCCCGGTGCTATAGGTGCTCAGACTCCAGGCAAAGTTATTAAAGGTAAAAAAATGCCAGGTCATTATGGTAACGTCAACAAATTAGTTTCCAATCTAAAAATTGTTTCTATAAATACAGACAAAAATGAATTATACGTTAGTGGCTCATTCCCGGGCAGTATTAATTCATGGGTTACTATCTACAAAAACTAACACCTATGGCCAAAATTATTGAAAAAAAAACAGTCAAGAAAGTGAAGGCAGTAAAACCTGTTTCTGGCTCAAATGCGCCACTTTACAATCTAAAAGCCGAACAAATTGGTGATGTTGCCCTACCAAAATCAATCTTTGATGTCAAAATCAGCAATGACTTGATTGCCAAAAGTGTCAAAGCTTATTTGTCCAATCGTCGTAGTGCCACTGCCTCAGTCAAAGAGCGTGGTGATGTGGCTGGTACCACCAAAAAAATGTATGCCCAAAAGGGGACAGGTCGAGCTCGCCATAGTACCGCGAAGGCAGGTATTTTCGTCGGCGGAGGTAGTGTTCATGGCCCTCAAGGCAACCAAAACTATACACTCAAAATCAATCAAACTGCCAAAAGACAGGCATTATATTCAATATTTACAAAATTTGCCAAAGAAAACAAAATTTTGGTCATTGATGATTTCTCTAGCTTACCGACCAAAACCAAAGCCGCTTGGAATTTTATGGAGTCTCTAGAAAAAGTCTCCCAAACTCTGGCAATTTCCAAAAAAATTGGTATTATAACCGAAGCAGGAAATCAGAATGTTGTTTTAGCCTTTCGCAATATTCCCGGAATTACTTCATTATCATCTGGCTCTCTTAATGTTCTTGATTTATCCAAGCAAAATATATTGATATTTAGTCAAAAGGCCCTTGAGGCTCTCAAATAAAATGCACACTATCAACCCCGAACAAATTATTTTAGGACCAGTCATCACCGAGAAATCCATCGCCGCTCAATCACATGGCATTTATTCTTTCTGGGTTACTGTTTTTGCCACCAAACATCAGATCGAAACAGCCATTCAGGCAGTTTTCAATCTTAATCCATTAACTATCAAAACCTCGATTCTTAAAGGTAAATTAAAAAGCGATCCCCGCAAAAGAATGCCAATTCAGAAACCTACCCGCAAAAAAGCCGTCGTCACTTTTGCAAAAGATACCAAAATTGAACTATTAAGTTTAAACACCAAATGAAATCATTATTTAAAATAAAAAAGAAAACTTCTGGTCGTGATTCACAAGGTCACATTTCCATTCGTCATCGCGGTGGAGAAGAAAAAAGATTTCTAAGAGAAATCGATTGGAAAAGAGCCAAGAAAGATATCAAGGCTCGTGTCTCGACTATTGAATACGATCCCAATCGTACCGCTTTAATTGCTCTGGTTGTTTACGAAGACGGTGCCAAAGCTTATATCTTGGCTACCACTGCTCTTTCTGTTGGTGATACCATAATTAGTTCAACTACAGCTCCCATCAAAGATGGCAACCAATTACCTCTCAAAGATATTCCTGTTGGTGTTCCTATTCACGGTCTAGAATTTCAAGTTGGCCATGGTGCTCAGATAGTCAAAAGTGCCGGTTCTGCGGCCTATATTCAAAGCATTGATGGCCACAAAGTGACTGTCAAATTGCCTTCAGGCGAACTACGAATTTTCGAAGGCAATACTTGGGCTACTATCGGCCAAGTCAGCAATGCCGATCACAGCAATCAAAAATTAGTTAAAGCCGGCGATTCTCGTCACCGAGGTATCCGTCCCACCGTTCGCGGTGTGGCTCAAAATCCTCATTCACATCCCCACGGAGGTGGAGAAGGTCGATCGTCTATTGGTATGAATCCCAAGACACCTTGGGGTAAACCAGCTATGGGCAAACGTACCCGTAAGCTAAAAAACAAATCCAACAAGTTAATCGTTCAACGGAGAAAAAAATAAATTACCAATTTTTTTATTCGTAATTCGTAATTTTTAATTAATAATATGTCACGCTCATCAAAAAAAGGTCCATATATCGATGCTAATTTAGCTAAGAAAATTCAAAAGGTTCCTGCATCTACCGCAATCGTGACATATGCTCGCAAAAGTCAAATCGCTCCAGAATTTGTTGGTCACAATTTTTCAGTTCACAACGGCAAAAAATTTGTCAATGTCTTTGTCACTGAAGATATGGTCGGTCATTATCTCGGTGAATTTTCACCCACCCGCACCTTCAAAGGTCATGGACGTGTTGTTAAGCGTGTTATTGAGAAAACTTAAAAAATATGGCTACCACTACCAAAAAAACTACTCCAGCTAAAAAAACTACTGCTCCCAAAACAGTAGTTACCAAAACAATAACTTTAGATAAACAGGTTGAACCCGCCGTGGCGGGTGAAACCCGGCTTGGCCGGGCCAGATTTATTAACAAAAATCTAAAAGTTTCGCCTCGTAAACTAAGGCTTTTGGTCAATGGCATCAAAAAGTTTGATCCTTTAACTGCCATAGCCAAACTAAAGTTCACCAATACTAACGCCGCTCGTTTACTTTTAAAGTGCTTAGAAGATGCTGTCGCTTCCGCCAAACATAATTACAATTTGGTTCCCGAAACACTTAAGTACACCGATTTTCGAGTCGACGAGGGCATGAAGATCAAGCGTATGGACAAGTCTCACGGTTCTCGTTTTGCCAGAGGTATTATCCAAAAAAGACATAGTCGATTAACCATTATTCTATCTGGTACAATACAAGGTTAAATTAAATCTATGGGAAACAAAATTAATCCAATTATTTTTAGACTCGAGACAGTCAAAGACAGTCCTGAATGGTTGTCTTCTTGGTATGCCGGTAAGAAAAAATATTCCGGTCTTTTACTTGAAGACAAAAAAATTCGTGATTTTATACAAAAAAAGCTATATTCTGCCGGTATCGTTTTAACTCGAATTGAGCGTTCAGTTAAGAAAATAAAAATAATCTTGGTTGTTTCTCGTCCAGGTCTGGTTATCGGTCGTGGTGGAAAAGAATTAGAGATGCTCAAAAAAGATATACAGAAAATTATTAGTAAAGAATCGGGCAAACAAAATATCGACATTCAGGTGGAAGAATTTAAATTAGCCGATTTATCAGCCAAATTGATTGCCGAAAAAATCGCTTTTCAATTAACCAAACGTATGCCTTATCGTCGCGTTGTGCTTTCCTCAATGGAAAAGACTATGGCTGCCGGTGCCAAAGGTATCAAAATCGTTTTAGGCGGTCGTATTAATGGCGCCGAAATTAGTCGTCGGGAAAAGTTTTCGCAAGGAAAAGTTCCTCTTTCTACCATCAAATCCAAGATAGATTATGCCGAATGTCCTTCGTTGACTCGATCGGGTTATATCGGAGTTAAAGTTTATTTGTGTCTTAACTAATTATGTTACAACCATCCCGCACCAAATACCGAAAACAGTTTAGAGGTCGTATGCGTGGTTTATCGCAAGGGCATTTAGTTGAATTTGGCGATTTTGGTCTCAAAGCTATGGAATGTAGTTGGATTTCTGCCAATCAAATCGAAGCCGCCCGCAAAGCCATTGCTCATTCCACCAAACGAAATGGTCGTATGTGGGTTCGTGTTTTTCCTGACAAACCATTTACCGAGAAAGGTGCTGGTGCGCCCTTAGGTGCCGGCAAAGGCGATGTCAAAGGTTATGTTTGTGTAGTTCGTCCTGGTCGAGTCATGTTTGAGATTGCCGGAGTTACCGAAGCTGAAGCCAAAATTGCCTTAAACTTAGCTTCCGCCAAATTACCTGTTATTACTAAGTTCATTAAACGAGTATAATTTATATCTGGCTATTATGAAAAAAACTGATAAAATCTCCTACAAACAAAAATCAAGTCAAGAGCTTACTGCCCTTTTATCTGATTTAAAAAAGAAGTTAGTTGAAACCAGGTCCAAGCACCTGACAGGCAACCAAAAAGATACTTCTGTTTTTGGCAAAATTAAATATGAGATTGCCCTCATCAACACAATTCTTACAGAAAATGGAAAATAAAATAGGAAAAACATTTACAGGTGTAGTCGTTTCTGACAAAATGACCAACACGATTGTCGTTGAACTAAGTTATACATCACGTCATCCACTTTACAAAAAGATAGTCAAAAAAAGTAAAAAAATCTATTCTGAGAACAATTTAAAGGCAGTCTCCGGCAACACCGTTCTCGTCCGCGAAACTCGTCCTCTTAGCAAGCTCAAAAGATTTACTACTGTCAAAATAATTAACAAAAACTAACTATGTTACAACTACGATCCATTATAAAACCAGCAGACAATTGCGGTGCCAAGTCGGTCATGATCATGCACATCTATAAAGGTAGTGTTCACAAGTCCGCCGGTGTTGGTGACATAGTTCTGGCAGTTGTCAAAGATGCCATACCAACAGGCATGGTCAAAAAGAAAGAAAAACTCAAAATGGTTATCGTCCGCACCCGCAAGGAATTGCGCCGTGCCGACGGTTCATACATTCGTTTTTCCGACAATGCTGCCGTCGCCATCGATGCCCAAAACAATCCTCGCGGAACCCGTATTTTTGGGCCGATTGCTCGTGAAATCAAAGACTTAGGTTTTAACAAAATTGCTTCTATGGCCAAGGAGGTCTACTAATATGAAAATTCAAAAAGGTGATACCGTCAAAATTCTCTTAGGTAAAGACAAAGGTCGAACTGGTGAAGTCACTCGTTCTATTCCCAAATCATCGAAGGTAATTGTCAAAGGATTAAATCTCTACAAAAAAAACGTTAAACCTAGTCAGGGTAGCAAAGGTGGCATTATCGAAAAAGAAAGAGCCTTAGTTGTTTCCAAGGTTACTTTAATTTGTCCCACCTGCAAAAAAACAGCTCGTGTTTCTTATCAGATCGACAAAGCCGGAAGCAAATATCGTATATGCAACAAATGTAAATCAATTTTACCCAACAAGTTCAGCAAATAATATGATTGATACAAAAACCGCACTCCAAAAATTATTACCCAAGAGAAATATCTCCTCTTTGCCCCAACTCAAAAAAGTTGTCATCAATTATCGGGTCACCGATGGTCGCGATAGCCAAGAAGCTATGAATGCCGCTGAGACTGAAATAATTGCCATCACTGGTCAAAAACCAAAGCTATGCAAATCAAAGAAATCAATTGCTACCTTTAAGCTAAGAGAAGGTGAGCCCTTGGCTTTTAAAGTCACTTTACGAGGTCAGAGAATGTTCGACTTTACCGAAAAATTATTTAATATAGTTCTTCCTCGACTTCGCGATTTCAAAGGACTTCCGGTTACCGCATTTGATTCAGAAGGCAATTACAACTTAACTTTACGTGATCAGACCTATTTTCCTGAAATAAATTTAGACAAAGTCGCCAAAATTAGAAGTGTTCAAGTAACTTTATGTATATCTGCCTCTTCAAAAGATGAAGCTAAAATGTTATTATCAGCCCTAGGTTTTCCTTTTGTTAAATAAATATGGCCACTACCGCAAAAATAGTTCGCGAATCAAAAAAACTAAAATACAGTGTTAGGCATCACAATCGATGTCAATTGTGTGGTCGTCCTCATGCTTTTATTCGTTTATTTGGTATTTGCCGACTTTGTTTTCGCAAGTTAGCTAATACTGGAGTTCTTCCTGGAGTCAAAAAAGCCAGCTAATCACCTTATGATACCTTCACTTTCTACAGATTTCTTAATCCGCGTCAAAAATGGTTCTAGATCTGGTCGCAAAACTATTACGGCTACTGGATCAAAATTTTGTGTCGCTATCGCTGCTTTAATGAAAAAATATGGTTATATCGATGATTACACTATTGCCGATGATGTCAAAAAAGAAATTACCCTAAAATTAGCCTACAACAACGGCGAACCTCGCATTTACGATATCAAACTTTTTACCCGACCTGGTCGCCGAATTTATGAAAAGTCATTTTCCTTACCCTGGGGGCAATCACCTAACTCATTAATTATTATTTCTACATCAGCCGGTGTTATTTCCCAAAAAGAAGCCAAAAAGAAAGGTCTTGGCGGAGAAATTATTGCTGAAATATATTAAACTATGTCTAGGATCGGCAATCAAACTATCACTCTTCCCACCGGCGTCACTTTGACTCAAGACAATCGGGTTTTGACGGTCGTCGGTCCCAAAGGTTCACTTACTCTTACCGTTCCTTTTAAAATAAAAGTTGAGGTCAACGACAATATTGTTACTGTTAGTCGTCTCTCTGAAGATAAGAAAGTCAAAGCTAATCACGGCACTACCCGAGCTCATATTCAAAACATGGTTACCGGTGTTACTGTCGGTTGGACAAAAGAACTCGAAATTCGAGGTACAGGTTACAAATTTGTTGGTGGTGGTGACAAATTAACCGTAAGTGCTGGCTATATCAATCCAGTAGTCGTGACTCCTCAAGAAGGTGTTACTTTTAAAGTCAGCGATGATACTACCAAATTAACTGTCTCCGGTATCAACAAAGTTTTTGTTGGTCAGACCGCTAGTAACATTCGTAAAATCCGCACCCCGGAACCTTACAAAGGCAAAGGCATACGATATCTCGATGAATTTATTAAGCTAAAAGCCGGCAAAACTGCCAAAACATAAAGCATATGATAGTTAAAGATAGATCTCAAAAAAGACAAAATCGAGTCCGAGCCAAATTAGCCAAAAACATTGGAATTCCTCGCTTGTCGATTTTTAGAAGCAATCGTCACATTTGGGTCCAAATAATTGACGACAAACACGGCAAAACATTGGTCTCTACCTCCAGCAAGATTATTAAGGCTGTTGGCAACAGTATCAAGACAGCAGTTATTGTTGGTGAAGACATTGCTACTAAAGCACTCAAAAAAAATATTATCAAAATCCGTTTTGACCGCGGACTTTACAAATATCATGGTCGAGTCAAAGCTCTTGCCGATGCCGCCAGAGCCAAAGGACTAAAATTTTAACTTATGGCAGACAGAGATTATCGCAATCAAAGAATGGAGCAAGCTCCTCAAGAATTTTCCGACAAAGTTGTCGAAATTAAAAGAGTTAGCAAAAAAACCAAAGGGGGCAATCAGATCTCCTTTACCGCCTTAGTCGTCTCCGGCGACAAAAAATCCCGAGTTGGAGTTGGTCACGCCCGCGCCAAAAGTGTGGCTGATGCCATTCAAAAAGCAATTCAAAAAGCTCGAAAGACTATGATGACAATCAATATTGTCAATGGCACGATTCCGAGTTCACTCAAATTAAAATTCAAAGGGGCTGTCGTTTTAATGCGTCCGGGTAAAGAAGGAAGTGGTTTGATTGCTGGCGGTCCGGTTCGATCAGTCGTCGAATTGGCCGGAATTAAGGATATTGTTAGCAAAATTATCGGTTCCAAAACCAAATCAATTAACGTTTGGGCTACAGTCAAAGCATTAACATTCTTCAAAAAATAATATGGAAACTCTCGCCACACTCTCTAAAACAACACAAAAACAACAAAAACGCGTTGGACGTGGATATGGTTCTGGTGTCGGTGGGCACACTACCGGTCGTGGTCAAAAAGGTGACAAAGTTCGAGGTAAGACCAAGATCACTTTTGACGGTACCAAGATTAAAAAAGGTTGGATTAAGCGGACTCCATTCCTCCGCGGTAAACACCGTGTCTTAGCCAAAGAAATTTTGTACACCTTTAATTTAAACTATATTTCCAAAAACTTCAAAGTCGACGAGACTGTCGATTTTAAAAGTCTCTCCAAAAAGACTGGTGTTTTTGACAAATTACTCGAAAATAAATGTAAAATTCTGGGCTACGGTACCATTGATAAAGCTGTCAATTTTAAAGGCTTATTATTCTCCAAAAACGCCAAAGAACTTATTATCGCAGCTGGTGGTAAGATAGATTAATGAACCAGATTCTCAAATCTCTCTCGCTTTATTTTGAAGGTCTAAAAACTCCCTTACTTCGGCAAAAAATAGGTATTACCATTGGTCTTTTGATTTTTTTTCGATTTATCGCCCATATTCCTGTACCCGGCGTCAACCTTGGATTACTTCGTAGTTTTTTTGCTCAGAATCAATTATTGTCCTTGCTGGATATTTTTTCCGGTGGAACTTTAGCTAATTTTTCTATCGTGGCTTTAGGACTCAATCCCTATATTAATGCTTCAGTTATGATGCAGCTTTTAACTTTAGTCAGTCCTCAGCTAGAAGCTTTGAGTAAAGAAGGGGAGTACGGACGGGCCAAAATAAATCAATATACCCGTATCGCTACCATCCCTTTGGCCATTGTTCAATCTTTAGGTATGTACGGCATTCTTCGTTCCCAAAACATCATTGGCAATCTAAATCCATTAACCTTAATTGCATTAGTCGCCAGCATGTTAGCCGGTACCATGATTATGATATTTTTGGGTCAGATGATCAATCAATTTGGAGTTGGTAATGGTATTTCGATGATAATTTTTGCCGGAATTGTTTCCCGATTGCCGGTAACTGCCATTCAGACTTTAAGTGTTTCAGATTTTAGTAATCCCCAAACTATGCTCAACTTGATAATATTTGCCGTCATGGCCGTAGCTATGATTTTGGCCATAGTTATGGTTGAAGAAGCCATTCTTCGCATTCCTATTCATTATGCCAAGCGTGGTCAGACTACTTATTTGCCGATAAAAGTTGACACCGCTGGAGTGATGCCAATCATTTTTGCTGTTTCCTTGGCCACGATTCCATCACTTATTGGCCAGTATTTAGGTAAATTAAGCAATCCGTTGATTGCCAATCCGGCTCTGGCTTTTGCTAAATTTTTTCAGCCTGGTAGCTATGTCTATATACTTTTCTATTTTGTGTTAGTTCTCGGTTTTACTTTCTTTTATACCAGCGTAGTATTCAAGCCCAAAGATATCGCCGAAGAACTACGCAAATCCGGTGGTTTTATCCCGGGTATTCGTCCGGGTATGTCTACTGAAAAACGCCTAAAATACCTTATAAATCGTGTTATTGTTATTGGAGCAGTATTTTTAGGTCTGATTGCCGTCTCTCCTTCATTGGTTGAGAAGATGACCGGTATTACTACTCTTACTATTGGTGGAACTTCTGTCCTAATCGTTGTTTCCGTCGTCATCGAATTGACCCGCAAGATCGAAAACGTCGTCCAAACATATAATTACGATAAATTAACTTACTAATGCCTCTAAACCTTTTCATAACAGGTCCTTCTGGCTGTGGTAAATCAACCCAAGCCAAACTAATTGCCGAAAAATATCGTCTGACTCATATTTCCATGGGCCAACTACTTCGAGATGAAATTTCCAAAAACTCCGGTTTTGGCATGGAGGCCAAAAAGTATGTTGACGAAGGTCAACTTTGTCCCGATGATTTAATTTTTGACATATTAATTTCCCACTTAAAAACTATAGAGTACAAAAATTTTATTGTCGACGGCTTTCCTCGAGTTTTAAATCAAGGTCGGATAATTGAGTTTTATTTACGCAAAAATAACATGCCAATATCCGGAGTAATCCACTTAAGTGTCACCTTTGAAGAAATTGCCACCCGTCGTGCCAAAGCCGGGGACACCTTTCAGGACAAATCTCGGTCAGACAATACCCCACAAGATATTGCCAACCGTCAAAAATTTTACGACGACAATATTGATTCGATTCGTGATTATTTTACCCGCAAGAGCGAATTTATCGACGTCGACGGCAATCGCCCGATCGAGCCCATCTTCGCCGATATTGTTAAAGCTATTGATAAATTAAATGGTTAAATTTACTCAAGAAATTAAATTTTTAATTGAAAATACTGTTCTGGCCTTTTCCACCAGTTCTCTTACCGGTGCACCAAATAACATTGCCATTGCTTATGTCAAAGTTGTTTCCGATAATCAGATATTAATTTCTGACAATTATTTTAACAAAACTAGAGTTAATCTAAGCCAAAACAATCAAGTGGCGATAGCTCTTTGGAATAAAGAAAATAGCCCGGATGGTGCTGGCTTCCAACTCAAAGGCACGGCCGATGTGTTAACTACCGGTAAATACAAAGAGTTGGTTGATTCGTTTGATTTCAATCAGGGTCAGGCTCACAAAGCTGCTATACTAGTTACCATTACTGAAATTTGGGATTTAGCTGACCCTAAGTTAATTTGTAAACAATAAAATATTATAAATTAAATTTAAATGAAAGAACCAACAGTCCGCGCTCTAGTTACTGAAGTCCTCCCCAATTCCCTTTTTCGGGCCCAACTCGAAAACGGTAAGGAGATAATTTGCCATTTAGCCGGCAAATTACGCATGAATCATATTCGTTGCATGGCCGGAGACAATGTCTCTGTCGTCTTGTCCCCCGAAGGAGAAAAAGGTAGAATCGTCTATCGTGGTTAATCAAATTTGGTCTTTGATATTGTGCTTTAATTAGGTTACAATATCCAAGTCTCAAAAACCTCTTTTATTTATGAAAGTTAAATCTAGTATTAAACGTCGTTGCAAAAACTGTAAGGTAGTTATTCGCAGAGGTATTCGACGTATTATTTGTTCCACTAAGAAACATACCCAAAAACAGGGCTAAACTATGAGAATCAATGGTGTAGAAATTCCCGATAACGAGAGAGCCGAAGTCGGTTTGACTCGTTTTTTTGGTATAGGACCTTTTACCGTCAAGGCTTTAGCCAAAAAAGCCAATATTAAGCTCGACACTCGAATTAAAGATTTGAGCCGCGACGATGTCAGCAATTTGATGAAAGCTCTCGAAGAATTCAAAGTTGAGGGCGATTTAAAACGTGATATTCGCGAAAATATCGATCGTTTAAAAGCCATCAAATGTTATCGTGGCATTCGACATATCGTTTCTTTACCTGTTCGTGGTCAACGTACCAAGAGTAACGCTCGCACCCGCAAAGGTAAGAAAAAGACAGTCGGTTCACTTACCAAGGAAGCCTGGGCAAAAATGGAAACTCAACAAAAAGCCGCTTCAATTGCAACCAATAAATAAAATATATGGCAGACACAACCAAAACCACTCCCAAACCAACTGCTTCTGTCTCCGCCAAAAGCGGATCCGCCTCTGGCGGAAAGAAAAAAGTCTACAAAAATATTGCCGAAGGCCGACTATATGTCAAATCTTCGTTTAACAACACCATCGTCACTATTACTGATCAAAAAGGCAATTCTCTAGCTTGGTCAAGTAGTGGTCACTGTGGATTTAAAGGAGCCAGAAAATCTACTCCTTATGCCGCTACAACTGCTATTGAGCGCACCCTTGAAGAAGCCAAAAAGTATGGCATCAAGAAATTAGAAGTTTATTTAAACGGTCCGGGTGTCGGTCGAGACGCTACGCTTCGATTTCTCCGCAGCAAACGAGATTTTGATGTTGAAGCAGTTTCCGACGTTACTCCTATTGCTCACAATGGACCACGTCCTCCCAAAGCTCGTAGAGCCTAATATAATATGTCAAGAATTACCCTAGATTCCAAATGTAGATTATGTCGATCAGCCGGTACCAAGCTTTTTCTCAAAGGTGCCCGCTGTTTATCTTCCAAGTGTCCCATTGAGAAAAAAGGCGCAGTTCCTCCCGGAATGCATGGTATCAAAAGAGTCAAAAAACCCACTGATTACGGTATTCAGCTTCGTGCCAAACAAAAAGCCAAACGTATTTTTGGTATTCAAGAAACTCAATTCAAAAACTATTATCTCAAAGCCAAAACTCTTAAAGGTTTAGTGGGTGATGTCTTAATGAATTTAATTCAAAAAAGACTCGATAATGTTATTTATGAAGCTGGTCTATCTTTGTCTCGTTCACACGCCAAACAGATAATTTCTCATGGTCATGTTTTAGTTAATGATAAAGTCATGAACATTTCTTCATATAGTGTCAAGCCAAAAGATGTTATCTCTCTTGACAAAGATATTATTTCAAAACATGGTGATGATATGCGTTTAGCTGATAAAGATTTCAAGGCTGCTTCCTGGCTTGAACTCAACAAAACAAAACACTCAGTTTCTATATTGACCGATCCTACCAAGGAGAACGTCAGTCAAGAAATTGATGTCAATTTAATCATTGAATATTATTCTAGATAAAAAAGGAGCCATTATGGTAGATACCAGCAAATTTCATATCAAAACAATCAAGGCCGACAAAACCTACGGCAAATTTGAATTATCTCCACTGATTGGTGGATTTGGCCACACTATTGGCAATTGTCTTCGTCGTATTTTATTGATTACTATTCCTGGTGCCGCTATTACTAGTATCAAAATCGATGGGGCTAATCATTTATTTACTACTCTTCCCGGTGTTAAAGAAGATTTAGTTGATATTTCATTAAATCTCAAAAAAGTAAAATTTGCCTATCACAAAGACGAGCCGATTACTCTTGAATTAATCAAGAAAGGTGTCGGAGTTGTCACTGCCAAAGATATTATTGACAACGATCTTTGTAAAGTAGCCAATCCCGATCAGATAATTGCCACCATTACTGATGCAAAGACTACACTTCGAATTGAATTAACTGTCGAAAGGGGGACTGGATATACTTTAGCCAAAGAACAAAAATCAGATGTTGTTGGTCAAATAATTTTAGATGCCTCTTTTACTCCAGTTATTCGTTCCAATTATCAAGTTGAACCCGCTCGTTTAGGCAAGAAAAGCAATTATGACAAATTAACTATGGAGATCTGGACCGATGGTTCGATAGATCCTCTGTCTTCTCTCAAAATGGCTGCCAAGGACATGATCAACACGCTTTCCCAAATTGTTGATCCCAAAGAGTTTGATGAAGAAGTAATTACCATTGCCTCCAATCCCAGTGCTTCAGGTCTGGATATTTCTATAGAAGAGATTGAATTACCTCTTCGAGTTACCAATGCACTCAAAAAATCTGGCTATTCCACTATCGATCATTTGATTCGTGCCGGTCGCGGCGATGTTAGTAAAGCCAAAAATGTCGGTGAAAAATCATTAAAAATTATTGATGCTTGGCTCAAAGAGAAAAACTTCTCCTGGAAATAAACTATGAACCATCGTAAATTTGGCATAAAATTAGGCAGAAATAGAAGAGAGCGCGAGGCTTTGTTCAAGTCTCTAGTTAGATCTCTTTTTATTTACGGCGCCATTGAGACTACCTCAGCCAAAGCCCATTCGATTATTTCCATAGTCGAAAAATTGGCCAATCATATTATCACCAAAGATATCATTATCGCTCAACGTGAATTGTCTACTTATATACAGGACAAATTAGTCGTTAGTCAGGTTTACAAATCATTCAAAGAAGTGTTTGATGGTCAGACTAGTAACTTTACCAAAATGTTTAAAGTTAAGATTCGACAAGGTGACGATGCTCTGATAGTTAAGCTTGCTTTTGTCAAACCCTACAAGATGGTTGAAAAAGTAAAAACTGAAGTAGTTAAAGAAAAAAAGGTTGCTAGCGTCAAGAAAGTCGTTACCAAAAAAAAAGTAATTAAAAAATAATATGAAAGCCAAAACTACCGTCACCAAAGGCAATTCTTTTGAACGCTCCTGGCATTTAGTTGATCTATCTGATCAAACTTTAGGTCGTGTTTGTGTCAAGCTAGCCAATCTTTTAATGGGCAAAAACAAAGTCGATTATTCTCCCAATCGCGATGCCGGCGATTATGTCGTCGCTATCAATGCCAAATTAATCCATGTTACAGGCAACAAATTAAAAGACAAAATCTATTATCACCACACCGGTTATGCTGGAAATCTAAAAGAATTGTCTTTAGCTCAACTAATGGCCAAAGATCCACGGCAGGTAATCTATCACGGAGTTATGGGCATGCTTCCCAAGAACAAACTTCGTGACCGACGTATGACCCGTTTAAAAATATTTGTTGACAAAAACCATTCTTACAATGACAAAATTAAATAACAAAACCACTTATACCTACGCTGTCGGCCGACGCAAATCTTGTGTCGCTACCGTCAAATTATTTGCCGGCAAATCCGACAATATGGTCAATGGCATGGTTTTTGACAAATATTTCCCCGGTGAACATGGAGCCATTACTCTTTTAAAGCCATTTATCGTAACTGATACTAAAGGAAAATTTTATTATGTTGCCAAAATCATTGGTGGCGGAAAGATCGGTCAATTAGATGCCTTAGTTTTGGCTATTTCCCGAGCTCTCAAAAAGCTTGACGAGGCCACCTACAAACCTTTACTTCGCAACGCCGGTTTACTTACTGTTGATTCAAGAGTCCGCGAACGTCGTATGGTCGGTACTGGTGGTAAAGCTCGTCGCCAAAAGCAATCACCCAAGCGTTAAAATTTATTTTATTATGCCATTAGATCAAGATAAATTAGCTCATGTTATTCATTCTGCAAGCCTAAAAAAGATTGATGTTGAAGTTACTTCCGCCACCACCGGATTGTCTCCACGTTATGCAACTCAGTTGCTTCAAGCTCTTAATATCGATGGTAAAGCCATAAAAGGTATTAAGTCAGAGTTGAATTGCAATCGCGAAACCGCCGCTAGAACTATTTTTGCCAGATTAACCAAATAAGGTTTTGTGTTAATCTCTAGTATGAATTTTTTACAAGCGATTATTCTCTCACTTGTTCAAGGTATTTCCGAGTTTCTGCCGATATCTAGTAAAGGACATTTAAATTTAGCTCAACATCTGCTTGGACTTCAATCTTCCTTAACTTTTGATATATTCCTAAATACAGCAACGTTATTATCAGTTATATTTTTTTTTAGGAAACAAATTCCCTATTTTATAAAAAATCTCAAATATATTATTGTCGGCACGCTCCCCGCTATATTTTTTGGATTTATTCTCAAACAACGTCTTGAAGGTATTTTTGAGAATCCCGATATATTACCCTATTTTTTTCTAGTTACTGCAGTTATGTTATTTTCTACCAAATATCTAAAACTAAATGATCAGAAATTAACATACAAAAAAGCCTTAATTATCGGTATAATTCAATCTTTTGCTCTTTTCCCTGGTATTTCTCGTTCCGGATCGACCATATTTGCTGGTTTATTAGTTGGCTTGAGCGCCTCTTCTGCCTTTAACTTTTCCTTCGCTCTTTTTATCCCCGCCTCGTTAGGTGCTTTGGTATTAGATATCAAGGATTTGTCCGGGGCAAACTATTTTAGTCCCGTTTATCTTTTTTCTTTCGTTCTGACCGCTGTGGTTGGCTATTTTGCCCTATCCTATCTCAAAAAGGTTTTGGTTAGTCACAAGTTTTGGTTTTTTGGCGTTTATATAACAATTTTAGCAATCGCCTGTTTTATCGTGAATTCTATCTAACGCCATTTGTCGTAAACTGTCTTCAGCTTCAACGATTATTTTCCTTCTCTTTTTTGCTTTTTCCTTGATATTTTCCTTAACGATTAGATATATATGGTTGTTTTCTATTTTATAATCAATATCCATGGGCTCAATTATACCTTATTTAACATCTAAATAAAGATGAATATTTGATGTGTATTTGATATAATTACCAACTATGTTTAAGCAAATTAAAATAGGTTCAAAATCACCCAAAGTTGTCAATGCTATTATAGAAATTCCCGTCAATACCGGCAATAAATATGAGTACGACGAAGAGCTCGATCTGATTAAATTGGATAGAGTACTTCACTCTCCAATGCATTATCCGGTAGATTATGGATTCATCGCTGAGACCAGAAGTTCCGATGGAGACCACCTTGACGTTTTAGTTATGACCAATTCGCCCGTATTTGTTGGCTGTTTATTAGAAGTCAGACCGATTGGTGCTCTCATTATGTCCGATGAAAACGGCGATGATGAGAAAATCCTCGCTGTGCCTTCTCGTCATCCCTATTATCATCATATCCACAAGCTTTCCGATGTCTCGCCTCACTTTTTGGATGAAATCATCCACTTTTTTAAAGAATACAAAACTCTCGAGAAAAAAGCTCAACATATCAAAATCAAAGGTTGGATCGGCCGTATAGCTACCTACAAGTTAATCAAAGAGTCTTACAAAGTCTTTCAAGCAGAGCAAAATCTCCTCAAATCAATTTGATTTTATAAATTGTCGGCGTCATACCGACATTTAGTTCTTTCCGATTATTTTCATTGATCGTCTTCATCACTATCTCCGACATTGATTTCAATCTTATAACCTTTGCCAATTAGTGTATTACGCGTAATTCTGACCGGTCCTTTGCGGTTCGTCCCTACATGCTAGTTACAAATACTTTCTATTCGAAGGCGAACAGACTCCTAAATTATCCTAGTATCTTTTGGGCCATTTCATGGGCATCATTTCGAATATCATCGTCAAAGTCCTCAGGTCTCATGATTGATGTTGCTGTATTCAAGGCCTTTACAGTATTTTTCGGATTCAAATTGTCGCTGTTAAGTCTTCCATAAAAGGCATTTGAAAAATCCCTAATTAGTTGACACATCTCATCTGGAGTTTTCCCAAATTCGCTTGACCTTGCAGCCAAATCCAGAAAAGCTGTCTCTAACTGCTCCGCACTTGAAACTATCCCCTCGACTTTATCTGCACCGCAAACTTCGGTGGCTCTTTGTAAATGTTTATCTCTTTGCTCGGCTTTGGCTTTTTGCCAATCAAAATCGCTATCTTGAGATTGTGGTACTGGATTATCTATTGTTGTCATATTTAATTTTTTTCTAAATATTTAATTTTCAACTTAATATTATCACGACATCTGGCGACTTGTAGAGGATGGGGTTCAATTTCGATCACTCAAATATCAAATCAATTTTGTCGGGTTTATCCGACGTAGCGAAGCGAAGTCGGGAATACTGGATTCGAACCAGCAACCTCACGCACCCCATGCGTGCGCGCTAGCCAATTGCGCCAATCCCCGGGTTGTAGAGACTATTATATTATTTTTATACTATATATACCAGCTTTTACCTAAACTTAAGAACATTCGTCTTTTCTTCGGTTTTGATACCTTGACGCCATTAGCTCTGACTGATATTACTTATAGAGTCAATATTTTATATAAATTTATCCGATAATGAAAAAAATAAAAGCCGATAAAAAGTCCACTGTCAAAAGTTCCGCCAACATTCAGGACAAAAAATTTGAAGCTGTTCGTTTAGCCATGGAACAAATTACCAAGTCTTATGGTGAGGGTTCCATTATGAAAATGGGCGATAAACAAGCCGATATGAAAGTTGATTTTATTCCTACAGGTTGTTTACCTCTTGATATCGCCTTAGGTATCGGCGGTATTCCTCGTGGACGGATCACCGAGATATATGGACCCGAAGCATCAGGTAAGACTACAATTTGTTTGCACTTAATTAAAGAAGCTCAACGTCTTGGCGGTACTGCTGCCTTTATTGATGCCGAACATGCCCTTGATCCAGAGCGCGCCCGAAAAATTGGAGTAGACCTCGACAATCTCTTAATTTCTCAGCCGGACAATGGTGAACAAGCCCTCGAAATAGTGGACACATTAGTTCGTTCGAATGCTGTTGACGTGATTGTCGTTGATTCGGTTGCGGCTTTAGTTCCTCGTGCCGAGATCGAAGGTGAAATGGGCGATTCGATGATGGGCGTCCAAGCTCGACTTATGTCCCAAGCCCTTCGCAAGTTGACAGGTGCTATTTCTAAATCAAAATGCATCGTTGTTTTTACCAATCAAATGCGCCAAAAGATTGGCGTTATGTTTGGCAACCCAGAGACGACTACTGGTGGTCTAGCTCTCAAATTTTATTCTTCAATTAGAATTGATGTTCGCAAAATCGCCAATATCAAAACTCCTTCAGGTGAATCAATTGGTTCCCAGCATCGCGCTCGGATAGTCAAGAATAAAGTTGCTCCACCATTCAAAGAAGCCGAGTTTGACATGATGAATACTGAAGGCATTTCAGTTATGGGTAGTTTGGTTGATTTGGCTGTCACTCATGGCCTAATTACAAAATCCGGTGCTTTTTTTAAAGTCGATGGCCAAAATATTCAGGGTCGCGAAGGTACCAAAAATTATTTGAAAGAAAATCCAAAAGTTGCTACAGAAATTACTGCCAAAATATGGGAGATAATTAACAATCCTTTGACCAAAAATGCAGATAGTGGCGATAAATCCGAGTCGGCGGAGTAGCCAGGTCTGGCTAAAATTTGACGATCAAAGTTTTATTCCACTTCGGGTCGATGACATTGTTATCTTAAAAATCAAAAAATTAATTGATTTAAGCGATGACCAATATCAAAATATATTAAGCCATTCTGTTAGATTTCTTTTGTTAGAATATTGTCTTCGTCAAATTGCCAGTTCTCCCAAAGTAGAGTCTATATTGCGTCGAAAATTACGTATATATAATCAGAAGATAATCAAAAAATATAACTATCCTTCAGATACAATAATCACAGAACTAGAGAAAGTCATTAATAAAATAAATGAGCTCAATCTATTAGATGAACAAAAATACGTTGATTATGTTGTTCGCAAGTATCCCAAAAAATCTGTTTCGGAAATAAACTATCTTTTAAATAGTTTTGGAGTTAGTCAAAAAATAAATGTTTCAAGCGATACAGAGATAACTAAAATAAAAGAGATTATTACCAAAAAGTATAAATCAGTCGATTTGGCGGATTATAATACCAAAAACAAAATAATTAGTAGTTTATATCGTAAAGGTTTTGCCTTAGAATTCATAAAAACTGCAATTGACGAATATCAAAAAGTCGGGTAGAATATAGGGCTTACTCATAAATAATATTATAAATTTTTGTTTTTATTAAATTGATCACCAAATGCAATTATTCATATCTGCCAAGTTCTTCTGATTCAAGGGGATAGTTTTTAAACCGATCAATAATATAAAAGCAAGGGAGGTTCTATGTTTAATTCGTTTTTGTCCAAGTTTAAGGGTATTTTTTCGGCTACATCAGTAAATGCACCAGCGCCGGCTGTCGAAGATAGCGACAACAATCGGGTAGTATTTTCACCAAAAAAGACACCGAAAAAAGCTACTGCTCCGGCGGTAATTCAAAACATTATTCCCAACCCCCAGACAGACATTGCTCTTCAAAACGCCAAACGTCTCGAAACTGAAGCCAAAGCCAAGGAAGCCGAGTTATTTACTCGACTAAAATCTCTTGACGAAAAAGAGCAATATTTACTTCAAAAAGAGAAAGCTGTTGATAGCAAAAGTGTTGAAATCAAGACGAAGACAGATCAGTTAGATGAGTTATACCGCAAGCAACTAGAAAAGTTAGAAAATATTTCTGGCTTAGATGTTGCCAAAGCCAAACAGTTAATTATTAGTAGTACCGAGAAAAAGATGGCAGATTGGTTAGCCAAGAAAATCGAAGAAACCAAAAGTGAACTACACCAACGCGAAGAAGAGCTTGCCAAGGAGATTTTAACAGAAGCTATTCAGCACGGTATTACTGATGTTGTCGCTGAATATACCGTCTCCACCATTTCTTTGCCGGACGAAAAAATTAAAGGTAAAATCATCGGTCGCGAGGGTCGAAACATCCGAGCTTTCGAGAAAGCTACCGGAGTCGAACTAGAATTGGATGAGACCAATGACATTCGTATTTCCAGCTTTGATTCGACTCGTCGGGAAATTGCCAGATTATCTCTTGAAAAATTAATTCGTGATGGTCGTATTCAGCCAGTCAAAATTGAGCAAGTTGTCGCCCAGACAAAAATGGAAATGGACAAGATTCTGCTCAACGAAGGCAAGCGAATTTGCCAAGAAGTCGGCGTATTCAGTCTACCCGTAGAATTAATAAAAGTTATTGGCAAATACAAATTTAGATTCTCCTACGGTCAAAACCTTGCCAAGCACACTGTTGAAGCCACCAAAATTGCTGTCAATATTGCCCAAGAACTTCGAGCCGACGTCAACACAGTTCGACTCGGTACTTTGATGCATGACATCGGTAAAGTAATCACCGATCAAGAGGGGACACACATCGATTTAGGGGTCGATTTATTGCGACAATATAAGATGCCTGAAGCTGTAATTGCCGCCGTCGCTGAACATCATGAAGAGAAAGCTTTTTCTTCAATAGAATCAGCCATTGTTTACGTCGGCGATGCCGCATCAGGTGCTCGTCCCGGCGCTCGTTATGAAGTTCATGAAGAATATTTAAAGCGGATGAAAAACATCGAAGAAGCTGCTCGTGGCTTTCCTGGAGTTCTTTCTGTCGCCGCCTACCAGGCCGGTCGGGAAGTTATGGTGATAGTCGAACCATCACAAGTTTCCGACAATGACGCCACAGTCTTATCGCAAAATATTGCCGATAAACTCGAGGAAGAAGCCAAATGGGCTGGTCAGATAAAAGTTACAGTTATCAGAGAAACCCGCACAAGTTCGGTCATTGTTGGTAGTAAAATCAATAAAAATGCGGTTAAAACAGAGGCATAATGCTTGCAATTTGCCGATAATTGGCTAGAATGATAATTGAATTATAAATTAAGAAAATAATGACCAAAAAAGATCTAATCGAAGTCGTGTCCAACAAAGCCAAGCTTTCCAAAAAAGCCGCCAAGGTTGCTGTTGAGACATTTTTAAATGAAATTATGAAAGCTCTCGGTAGTGGAGAAGTTGTAAAATTGTCCGGTTTTGGAACTTTCAAAACCAAAATGTTCAAAGCCAAAACTATCAAAGCTATTGGTAGCAAAGAAAGCAAGAAAATCGTTGCCCGCCGAATGCCTCGTTACATTCCCGGAACCAAGATCAAGAAAATGGTGAAGTAAACTCGCAGAGTTTACGGAATCCCGATCGAGTTTACGAGCATCGGGGTCAAATACATTTTGTTTTTTAAACTCCCCCGCATCGGCGGGGGAGTTTTTGTTTGCTAAACTATTATATGTCCATTGTCTCAGTCAATAATTTATCTCGTTCTTTTCAAGTCTTCGACAAAAAGCCTGGTTTGTTTGCTTCAATCAAATCAATTTATAATCGTCCCGAGCGGACTGTTCATGCTGTCGAAGATATCAGTTTTGAAATTAACAAAGGTGAACTAGTCGGTTTCATAGGGCCAAACGGCGCCGGCAAAACAACTACTCTAAAATGCCTGTCTGGTCTTTTATACCCTTCTTCAGGCGATATCAACATATTAGGGTTCAAGCCATCAGATAGAAAGTACAATTATCTTCGCCAAATAGGTTTTGTCATGGGTCAGAAAAATCAACTCTGGTGGGACATCCCTCCCCAGGAAACATTTTTATTAAATAAAGAAATTTATGACATTGCCGACAATGACTACCAAAAACGACTTGACTTTTTTATTGAAACTCTGGATATAAAAAATGTAATTTCAGTTCAGACCAAAAAACTTTCTCTCGGTCAGCGGATGAAATGCGAATTTGTCGCGGCTCTTTTACACAATCCTAAAGTTTTATTTTTAGATGAGCCGACTATCGGTCTTGATGTTGTCGCCTCACAGAAAATTCGTCAATTTATCAAAAAGATAAATCAAGAATACAAAACCACTATTATCCTCACTAGTCACAACATGAACGATGTTGAAGAATTGTGTCATCGAGTTATTTTAATTGACCGAGGTCAAATAAAGTTTGATGGTCAACTGTCAGAACTAACTTCCAAATATACCGAGCTTAAAATTCTTCGCTTTACTTTTGAGACCAAAGTCCCCAAATCTACTATCAGTAAGTTTGGTGAAATTGTTGATGGTAACTTGCTTGCCTATACCATCAAAGTTACTAAAGATAAATATCTTGGTGTTGCCAGCGAAATTCTCTCATCTTTTCCTGTCACTGATTTAAATATTGAAGATACTCCGATTGAAGATGTCATTCGCCAAATATATACGGATCGCTAAAAACACTTTGCAAGAGTATTTTGTTTATCGTGTTAATTTCTTTTTTTGGCGCCTTCAGGTGTTTATTTTTTTTGTGATGTTCTTTAGTCTTTGGTCAGCCATTTCTACCGGCAAATCGAATTTAGGTGTTTATACTATCCCTCAAATATATAGCTATTTTGTCATTGGTTATATTATAAAAGCTTTGATTTTTACTACCCGCACTCAAGATATAGGCAGTGATATTCAAAACGGTAGCATCTCCACCTTATTTATCAAACCCATTAGTACCCTAAAATACTATTTCGCTCGGGACATAATTGATAAGCTGTTCAATACTTTTTTTATGTTTTTTGAATTTATATTGATACTATTCTTATTTAAACCTAGCTTTTCATTTCCAACCCGAGAAAACTTTATCTACTTTTTGTTATTTCTAATATTATCTATTATTACGTTCTTTTTTTATAGCTTAGTAATTTCTTTTATTGCTTTTTGGTCAGATGACGCTTGGTCGTCTCGTTTTTTATTTGGAGTTGTCTTTGTGACAATTTTTTCCGGCCAATATATTCCATTAGACTTTTTACCAACAACTGTAGCTCAGATTCTTGACTATACTCCCTTTCCCTATATGTTTTATTACCCATTAAAAATTTGGTTAGGTCAGGTACCTAGTAATATTATTTATGGCAAATTATTTATCGGCGTTCTTATTTGTCTTTTCTTATATTTCTTGTCTCAGCTAATGTGGTTAAAAGGCAAGCAAAAATATCAAAGCTATGGCAATTAAAACATTTTTCAAAGTCTGGGTCATTATGGCCAAAAATAATTTGCAAAGTAGACTTCTGACACCAACTTCTTCTATGTTGTTTATTCTCGGTAAACTTTTTAATTATGTTTTTTCAGTTTTAATTATCTTTTCCATTTTCAATCAGGTCACCAATATTAAAGATTACACCATGTCACAGGCAGTTATAATTACACTAGTTTTTAGTCTAATTGATTCGATTACCCAATTTTTATTCCGAGCTTTATACCAGTTTCGTCCCATTTTATTAAAAGGGGATTTTGACTTAGATTTACTCAAACCACTACCCTCATACTTTCGTCCGATTTTTTCTGCTCCGGACTTTCTTGATGTCCCGATGATTATTTTACAAATCATCGCCCTGGTTTTCTTTTTATTAAAATATTCTTTAATCCCCAATTTTTCTAACTTGATGATGTTTATGATGATTATGGCCAATGGCCTTGTTTTGGCTTTTTCTCTTCATTTGATTATTGCCGCTTTTTCGATATTAACTACTGAGATTGATAGTTTAGTGATGATATATCGGTCACTCGGGCGTGCCGCAGTCGTCCCGACTGACATATACAATAATTTTTTCAAAATTGTTCTGAGCTATGTTGTCCCGATTACGGTTATCTTCACTCTCCCGGCAAAAGCACTATTAGCCATTTTGACAATTTCTGGAATATTTTATTCCTTTGTTTTTACTTTTTTCTTTTTGTTTGTTTCCTTATGGTTTTGGTCGTTTTCCCTTCGTCGATATACCAGTGCCAGTAGCTAATTTACCACCTTTACATTGTTTGCATGTATGTATAAAATATACATTCAGTTTAATTTCCATTATGCCTTACAAAGAACCAATTACTGCGAATTTGGATGTCGGAACCATCCACCAGCAGCAAGTAGATGATGTGCTTAGAAAGCACGGTTTTGCTATGGAAAAAAAAATACCAAGCGAAACTGCCCCTTTACCAATAGCTCGATCTCAAAAAACACAAATAAATCTACTTCTTGCTACAATATTGAATGTCCAAACTTAGTATCGGTATTGTTGGCTTACCCAATGTCGGCAAGTCAACCCTATTTAACGCTCTGCTAGGCAAAAAAGTCGCTGACGCTTCTAATTATCCATTTTGCACTATCGACCCAAACGTTGGTGTGGTTGAGGTCCCCGATGAAAAGTTACCTGTTTTAGCCGAGATTGTCAAAACATCCAAAATTGTCCCAGCTATTGTCGAATTTGTTGATATTGCTGGTCTTGTCAAAGGTGCCAGTACTGGTGAGGGTCTTGGCAATAAATTTCTCACCAATATTCGTGATTGTGATGCAATTATGCATGTCGTACGCAATTTTTCCGATCCTAACATTATCAAAGAAGGAAGTGTCGATCCTCAGGGAGATTTTGAAGTTATATGTGCTGAGTTAATTATCAAAGATCTTGAATCAATCGACAAATATCTCACAACTTACAAAAACAATCCCAAAGAGAACAAGACCAAAAAATATGATTTCGCCGTCAAGTTAAAAGCCGAGATAGAAAAAGGTATTCTCGCCATAAATATAGACTTAAATGACGATGAAAAACTTTTAGCCAAAGAGTTTTTTCTACTCACTTTTAAACCCTATTTTATTGTTGCCAATGTTGATGAAGATACCTATAAAAACATTGACAACTATCAAACTACACTTGAAAATGTTATTCCTGTCTGTGCCAAAATTGAATTTGAACTTTCAGAATTACCCGAGGCCGAACGGTCAGAATATTTATTTGATTTAGGTGTCAAAGAATCGGGCTTACAGCGTGTCATTCAAAAAGCCTATGAAATTTTAGGACTTCAGTCGTATTACACTGCCGGTGTCAAAGAAGTTCGGGCTTGGACCATTCGTCAAGGAGATACCGCCCCCCAAGCCGCCGGCGTCATTCACACTGATTTTGAGAGGGGATTTATTATGGCCGAAATAGTCTCTTATACAGACTTTGTCGACAATAATGGTATTGAAGGCGCCAAAGCCAAAGGGCTTTTGCGACACGAAGGCAAAGAATACGTAATGCACCCCGACGACGTTGTTGAGTTTAGATTTAATGTTTAGTGGTATATAATACGTTTATGCCGGTATTTATTAGCAAAGACAGAGTAGACAATATTCCCACCAAGAGGATGCCACCACCAATTCGACGTGAGGCCTGTCTCACAAGTTCTTTCAAAGCGGTTATTTACACTCCTGAACATGGGTTCATTAAAGTTACTGATGCGATTTGCACTAGGCATAAATGTCAACTGCCAAGTTGTCGTTTAGCCGAAGTTGTGGCTGTTTAATGAACCATAAATTACTTATAATTTCCGGACCTACCGCCACTGGCAAGACCATCCTAGCCATAAGATTAGCCAAAAAGTATAATGGAGAAATAATCTCCGCCGATTCTCGACAAATATATAAAGGCATGGATATTGGTACCGGCAAAGACCACCCTCACGACGTAAAAATTCATTTAGTCGATATTATCAAACCTTCTCAAAGCTTTTCCTCTGCCGAATTTCGTCAGTTAGCCCTAAACAAAATTATCAAAATTCAATCTAAAAACAAACTACCAATAATCGTCGGTGGTACAGGTCACTACATAGATGCTTTAATAAATCCGAAAACAACATTCTCCATAAAACCAAACAACTTTTTGCGATACTTTTTAAATAAATTTCCAATTTTCTTACTTCAAAAAATATATTTTGTTTTAGATAAAAATAGTTATCAAAAATTAAATAATTCAGATGTCCACAATCCTCACCGACTGATTAGAAAAATTGAAATTAAATTATGTAATAATTCACGGATTACGGATTACGGATTACGGATTACGGATTATTTACACTTATCATTAACCGCTCCCAACAAATATATCTTCGACAATATTGACCGTCGCATCCAAAGTCGCCTCGATATGGGGCTATTGCTAGAAATAAAAAATTTATTAAAAACTTATAAATGGTCCGATCCCGGTCTCAATTGCCTAGCTTATAAAGATTTTAAAAACTACTTCGAAAACAAATTATCTCTCGAAAAATCAATTGAATTATGGCGTTTTGCTGAGCATTCATACGCCAGACGTCAAAAAACTTGGTTCAAAAAAATATCACCTATTCATTTTATCGATATTTCTGTTGCCTCCTACTCAAAAAAAGTCACCGCCAAAATCAATCAATGGTACAATAAATTATGAAACCACAAAGAGTCGAAATATCCTACAAAACAATTGTTTTCACAGTTTTATTTTTATTAGGTTTATTTGTTCTTTGGTCAATTCGAGATATTTTAATATTGTTATTTATTTGTTTTGTCTCCATGGAGGCACTCAATCCTACTGTTACTAAGCTTGAAAAATACAAGATTCCCCGGCCGGCGGCAATAATTTTAATATATGTCATAGTAATTGCTGTTTTTGTCGTCACTATTGCCGGAATTGTCCCTATTTTAATTGATCAGACCAGTGAACTAATTCGAGTATTGCCCTCAGCTATTCAGAATGTAAATTTATACGGCCTAACTGCCATTGATTTATCTTCTCAATTAAAAATTCTTGAATCTATCCCGGCCCAAGTTACCAGTTTAGTGATATCGACTGTTTCCAATTTGTTTTCCGGCTTTGTCGTTTTAGTTATCACTTTTTATCTCTTACTCGAAAGGCAATATCTTGACAAACATAGTCGCCGTATCTCCAGCGATACCAAGACTCACACCTTGATTGCTGAAACTTTGACTCGCTTGGAGAAACGACTTGGTAACTGGGTAAATGGTGAATTAATCCTTATGACTGTTATTGGACTAATGGCTTACCTTGGCTATTTGATTCTTGGCTTACCCTACGCAGTTCCGTTGGCGATTATGGCCGGTATGTTAGAAATAGTTCCCAATATCGGTCCAATCATTACTACTGTTTTGGCGGCTGCTGTCGGATTGACAGTATCACCCTTAACCGCTTTATTCACAGTTCTTTGGGGTATTGTTATTCATCAATCGGAAAACAATTTTATTACTCCCAAGATTATGAAAGAAACAGTCGGTATCAATCCCATTATTACGATTTTGACCATTGCTACCGGTGCTAAATTAGCCGGAATCGGTGGCGCCTTGTTGGCTGTACCTATATATTTAACTATTGAAACAATCCTAACAGTTCTTTGGAGTCACAAAAAATAACTTCCAAGAAATTGTTAAGCCGGATTCTGTTTATGGGCCATCAATCTATTCTCTCTACCTGAGACTCTCGAAAACTAGATGTTAACGTCTCAACTTGAGATTTCCACCAGAAGGATGCTCGTTTCACTGCGGCTCGCCGTAGCTTCTTGCGAAGGCAGCTAGCTTGCTCGTCTCTGTATCATTGCCCTTAGGTCACCCCAAGGCTTACCTGTTAAGCTTCTGTGTTTTCTGTGGTCCGGACTTTCCTCCCCGCAACGGCGGGGTAGACCCTTCAATTTCTTGGAAGTTAGTCTATTTTATCAAAAACCCCCCCGAAAAGTTCGGGGGGGTTTTAATTAAGATAATCTAGGAAGCACTATTGCAATAAAGCTGCATCAGCGGCGGACAATATTTTGAACATATTTGTTCCGGTTTCAGGATCAACAGCTTTAGCTGCCGGTCGACCATTTTTTAACATGACTTTAGTCACTTTAGATACGTCGATATCGACGGATTTACGTGACTTTACTGAGTAAAATTTTATAACTGGCATTAACATTCACCTCCTTAAATAAATAATATTTAACGATTAGTTTGGATAAAATAGATAACTACTATAGCGGCGACCGACAAGACACTTAGTCCTAAACTCTTAAGTAAATCCATTTTTATAAAATTATTTTGATTCATTTGGCTTCAAAGCCAGTATAGCACATTCACTTTTGTTACAATAAGTAAAATGAATTTTATCTTTTACTTTATTATATTTATAAACATAGTTTGGCTCGGCTATCTGACATATATTGTCTACAAAAAAATATTAATAAATTCCAACAAAATCCCTAAGGTTGGCGGATTACCCAGATCATCAAAGATATATTTAACGAGGTTCAATCCTTTCGATGATCTTGGCGGCGATCAAAGTTTTATTTTGTGTCTGTTGGATAATACAAATTCGGGTGTTATTATTACTTCATTGCATACTCGTGAGACAACCCGTGTTTATGCCAAAGCTATAAAAAACGGTGTTAGTGACAACTTGGCTCTTTCCAAAGAAGAGACCAAGGCTCTCATTAAAACTATTAATAATTAATTTTTAAGATGAAGTCAAAAGCTCTACTTATCAGTACTTATATCGGACTCTTTTTTGTAGTTACTGGCATATCATATTTATTATTTGGTAAAATTCTACCTGTCTCAAAACCTACCACTTCATCTACTGATACCACTTCCAATATTTCAAAATCTCCGGTTAAACCAGGTATTATTTCTTTCTCTGGTCCCAAAACTGAAATTTGTCCTATCAATGGTGAATTATTTACCAAAGATGAGCAAAAGATTTGGTCTACTCGTCGGCCGATGATGGTTATGATCGAAAATCACCAAGATTCTCGTCCACAATCTGGATTGCAAAATGCCGATATTGTTTACGAAGCAGTGGCAGAAGGCGGTATCACCCGCTTTATGGGAGTTTATTATTGTAACGTTATCAAGGGAGCTGCCAACAAATATGATGTTGGTCCCGTACGTTCAGCTCGGACATATTTTCTCGACATTGCCTCTGAGTACGCTGATTATCCGCTTTATGCTCATGTCGGCGGTGCTAATTGTAGTGCTCCACTCGATCCTGTTACCGGTCGTCAAGCCGGACCATGTACTACTAGTAGAAAAGCCCAAGCCATAGAGCAAATCAGTGATTATGGCTGGAATAACAAAGGCACTTGGGGAGATTTAAGTCAGTTTTCGTTATCTTACAAAGCATGTCGTCGCGAACCCGAGCGAGCCGGTGATGTTCGCGCCACCGAACACACTATGTATTGTTCAACTACCGAAATGTGGAATGTTGCCGCATCTCGCGGACTTACCAATTTAACCGAAGTAAAAAATATCAGCTGGGACAAAAATTATCGTTCCTGGACATTCAAACAAAAGGACGTTCCTTCTTCAACCGCCACCGCCACCAAAATATTTTTTGATTTCTGGGCAGGCTACCAAGATTATTCAGTAACTTGGAATTATGACAAAGTTGCTAATCGATATTTACGCACCAATGGGGGCAAGGCCCAAATAGATTTTAATACTCAAGAAACTCTTTCTGCAAAAAATATAATCGTTCAATTTGTCAAAGAGTCACGTTCCATCGATGTTCACCTCCACAATTTATATGACATGGTAGGTACCGGTAAAGGTATCCTTTTCCAGAATGGAATCAAAGAAGACATTACTTGGTCTAAAGTCAATCGATTGTCTCGGACTATTTTTAAAGATAGCAAAGGGGTTGAGATTAACCTCATTCCAGGTATGGTTTGGGTAGAGATTTTACCAATTGGAAATCAAGTAAATTATGAAGGTCAGTCATAGTTTCAAGCGCCTGTTAACCTCCAAGACTAGGCTCAAACTAATCAATATTTTTTTTTACTCACCGCAAACAATTTTTTATGTTCGTGAGCTAGTCAGATTAACCGGTGAAGAAATTAATTCGGTCAGACGCGAGCTTGAAAATTTAGAAATTGCCTCAATATTGTCCAAAGAAATCAGGGGTAATCGACTTTATTATTGGGCCAACCCTTCGCATTATTTGTTTTACGATTTAATGGTTTTGGCCAATAAACATATTGGCTTAGGTGCCAAAATTCAAGAAAATCACCTAAAACTAGGCAAATTAAAGGGATTATTTTATTCTCAGGATTTTCTCCATCACATTGCCGAAAACCATGGCAATATAGATATGATTATTGTTGGTGAGGTCTCTCTCAAAAAAACCGAGGACTTTGTCAAATCCGAAGAACAAACTCTCGGTCGAGAAATTAACTATATGGTAATGGACAAAGAAGAACTACATTTACGACTTAGCAAACGCGACCCGATAATGGTAGACTTCTTTCTAAAATACCCCTCACTTATTATAGGTAATCCAAAAGATATTTTAAAATAATGCCCAATTTACGAAAAGTTATCAAAACCGGTAACAGTTTAGCTATCACTATTCCCAGTCGGACAATATCTGATTTTAGTCTAAAAGAAGGGGATTTAGCCACAGTAATTGTCAACAAAACTAAAACTTCAATTACCTATTTATTTACTGGACATCCTCGTCAATTATCACTAATTCACCGCTCAAAATGAACCCTGTCAATCAAAAAACATTAAATATCTTTTGGACCATAATTGGTCTTAGTTTCATTTGTTTAATCATAAATTTACCACCCAAATTTACTGTTTTTGGCAAAACATTTTATCGACCTGATTTTTCTATAAACTTTGGCAATTATAGTTTCAAAAAAGATTTAAATTTAAAATACGGACTTGATTTGGCTGGCGGCGCCTCATTAATTTATGACATAAATACTACTACTACCTCAAAAGAAAATATTTCATCCGCACTTGAATCTCTCAAGAACAACATTGAACGTCGTGTCAATTTATTTGGCATTAGTGAAGCCAATGTTAAACTGACTTCACAAAGTGGCCAAAATAGATTAACGGTCGAACTACCTGGAGTTGAAGATGTTAACCAAGCTATAAAACTTATTGGTCGAACGGCTCAAATTAGTTTCAAAGGTGAAAACACCAAAGTTACCGAAGCCACCTCCTCAGCTTCGTTTGCCGAAGCGTTTCCTACCGATACTGGTATCAACGGTTCTCATTTAGTTAAATCAACTGTTCAGATTAACCCCAATAATTCCGAACCGGAAGTCGGACTGGAATTCAATCCCGAAGGTGCCAAATTATTTGAAAAAGCTACCAAAGAATATCTCAACAAACGAATTGCCATATTTCTTGACGATGTGCCCATCACTTATCCGACTGTTCAATCAGTTATTTCGGATGGTAAGGCAGTTATTAATGGTAAGTTTGATATCAAAACTGCCAAAGAATTATCGGCTCAGCTCAATGCTGGTGCCTTACCTCTGTCAATCAATTTGATTTCTCAGACCACCATTGGTGCTACACTTGGCAAAAACTCAATCGACAAGGGTGTATTTGCAGGTTTAGTGGGCTTAGTTTTGGTTTTTACATTTATGATCGGAAACTATGGCTATTTAGGTCTGGTTGCCAATATAAGCCTGATTATCTATGGCCTAATTACTCTAACTTTATATCGTTTAATTCCGATTACATTGACTTTTCCAGGGATAGTTGGATTTATCTTATCGGTCGGTATGGCAGTTGATAGTAACATCTTAATTTTCGAACGAATGCGCGAAGAGATTAGAGCCGGCAAACCTTGGAACGTAGCTATGGAGCTGGGTTTTGGTCGAGCCTGGGATTCGATTAAGGATGCCAACACTTGTACCATTATTACCGGACTTATTCTTTTTAATCCTTTTAATTGGAACTTTTTAAATACTTCAGGCATGGTCAGAGGATTTGCTGTTACTCTTATCGTAGGAATATTCATTAGTATTTTTACCGGTGTTTATGTTACCCGTAATTTATTAAGAGTTTTAGCCAAAAAAAATATTCAAAAATAATATGTTAAATATCATGAAATTCCGCCCTCTTTTCCTGTTTGTTTCTTGTTTCTTGTTTCTTGTTTCTTTGTACTCTATTTTCAAATGGGGATTCAAATACAGCATTGATTTCGCCGGCGGTACTATTTGGCAGTTGCAGTTTTCTCAAGATATCAAAGAAACAAATTTAAATAAAATTTTTGCCGACAACAAAATAGAAATAAATAGTTTAAGCATTAATGGCAAAATCGCCGACGTCAAACTCAAACTAATCACCCAAGACGAAAAATTAAAGTACGAATCAGAAATCAAAAAAGTTGATCCCGACGTCAAAGAATTACGTTTTGAAACTGTTGGGCCAATTCTTGGCAAAGAACTAATCCAGAAAACTATTATTGCGATTATTCTTTCTTCTTTGTCTTTGTTAATTTTTATTGGCACCAAGTTCAAAGATTTTTCTTTTGGTGCTTCTGCTGTCTTGGCAATGTTTCACGATGCTTTTATTTTAGTCGGCGCCTTCTCGCTTTTGGGTCATTTTTTTGGCGCCGAATTAGATGCACTGTTTGTTACCGCACTTTTGACGACATTATCAGCTTCCGTTCATGACACAGTTGTCACTTTCGACAGAATTCGAGAATTAAAACGCAAAAATTTTCGTCTCGAGTGGGTCGATCTTGCCAACCAAGCAGTATCAGAAGTCATTGTACGTTCGATAAACAATTCTATGACCATTATCTTCATGTTGTTGTCTCTCGTTGTTTTAGGTGGTCTTACGACTCGTTGGTTTGCTATGGCTCTCCTAATCGGAGTCGTCTGTGGCACTTATTCTTCTACTGCCGTTGCTATTCCCTTAGTTCTTTTTTGGAAAAAACTAAAATTACAAAAATAATTTTATCTTATCCAACAGAATTTCTCTGACATTAAGGCTTGGGTCTTCCTCAACTTCAGCAAAAATAGCTTCCAGTACTTCACCCACTTTCCGACTCGGTTTTATTTTTAATATTTCCATTACATCGATTCCGTTAATTTTCAAATCTTTAATCGAAAATGGTTGTTTTTGGACTTCGACAACCCTGTTTTTAAATAATTCCCAACGCCACGAGGTTTCTTTTGAACCACTTCCAACTCGGTCAGCCCGTCGCAGGGCAATCATGTCGTCCAAATATTCCGGCGTCACATTTCTGATAAATCGGCGTACGGCTTTGTCAGTCTGTGTGTCTTCAACTGTAAACATATGCCAACGAACAAGTCGAAACAACTTATCAAGATCAACGTTTGATAGTTTGAATCTTTTGCCGATCTTGACCGCTGTTCTTGAGCCAACTACATCATGAGCATAAAAGGTTCGGTTTTCTCCCTCACCTTTGACCACGAGAGGTTTGCCAACATCGTGTAAAAGCGATGCCAGTCTAGTCACTGGGTTTTGACTTTGG
>Ga0172375_10001661_pt1 | contig 35499 bp, 34 predicted proteins | sample LakKiv1m_FD_114537 | JGI IMG/M metagenome (GOLD analysis project Ga0172375, IMG submission 114537) | Freshwater microbial communities from Kabuno Bay, South-Kivu, Congo - kab_092012_11.1m | ecosystem: Environmental > Aquatic > Freshwater > Lake | place: Democratic Republic of the Congo... | reverse complement strand
GACCTTGAAGGCAGACCGGTTTATGTTTGGACAGATGATCACATTAAAGGTCACTTCCTCACCTGTTATCTCGCTTTAGTGTTATATCGTCTTCTTCAGAAGAAACTGGACAAAGCTTATCCGATTCATCAGTTGAAAGAGGCTCTCAACAGCGCGAAAGCAGTTCATCTAGATAGCGGTGTTTATCTAATTCCGGACCCAGTTCCACTCTTTAATATATTGTCAGAACGGTATCAAGTAAAACTCAATTATAAACGAATGAAACTCGAATATCTGCGCTCCCAAATCAATCTTATCAAGAAATCATTTTAGTACAACAAAAGAAAAATCGACAGAATCGCTAACCATAGCCCTTCTGTCGATTTTTATCTTTTCAAACTGCAAAAGTCGGGTTATATCACTTAATGATAATAAATTCAAAGGGTTTTTCCTGATAATTGAACCGCTTTTCCTCAATCGGGAAATATCGCGCGAACACAGTTGCCTGACTACTACAAATCCTGCAAAAGGGAAACAAGGTAACTGACGGCCAAGGTGATCATGAAGACGATCAGGTAGTCGGTCGCCGGATTGACGAATCGCCAGCGGTCATGGTAGAAGATCAGGTTGGGAAAAACTTCATACAACAGCTTGACAAATTGATTCGCCCCAAAAGTCATAGACGAACTGTATAGTTCCATAACCCAAAGAGCGACAAGGGGCAAAATCAAGGTGAAATCATGTTTGAACACCAGCATGAGAAATGATTGGAAAAGGGCGAAACATAGCGATTGAATACCGATGAGACCAAATAGATGCAAATTGTCCAAGACATCTATTTCATAGGGAGTAAGCAGTTTTCCGATCAGCACAAAACAGATGAAAAGGTAGGCGACAAACATAAAAATCACGGCCGTTAAAGCCGTAACTTTGGCAATGAAGCAGGCGCCTTTGTCACCTGGTTTCTCAATCAGGTACGAGTCGAAAATCCGGGATTTTTGGGAGCATGCCTGACTGGATAACATGATGGAAAGGAGCACGCTGACGAATTTGACGATCTCTAGCGAGTTCGCAAGATATTCGGCGTAATATCCGACCCGGTCCAGATCGAGCTCTGCCCGTCCGAGATAGCAGTTGCTGTTGTATAGCATCGCCAGGGTGAGGCTCGCCATGAAGATAAAAAGGAAGGCCCCCATCTTCTTGCTGACAAGGAAGGACAGTTCGAGTTCAAGCAGGGCCATCGGTCACGATCCTGCCTTTCTCGATCCGATAGATCCTCGCCTTGCGTTCGCGGAACAGATCGGGATAATGGGTGGAAACGATGATCAGCGTCGATTTGCATAGTTGCCTGATCAAGGAGACGAATGTCTTCCTCGCTTCCAGGTCGAGCGCCGCGAGCGGTTCGTCAAGTAACAGGATTCCCGGCTTGTGGATGATCGACTGGAGAAGATTGATTTTCTGTTTCATGCCATTCGACAGCTTGCCGATCGGCCAGGCGGACATGCCATCCAGCCCGAACAGCTTCAGCTTTTCCTCTACCGCCTTGCGAAGCTCGGCTTGCGGATGTTTTTTCACTCTTCCGATCGAGATCAAAAAGTCGGTGACATTCATGAAGGAAGGCATCACATACTGTTCGGGTGCATATCCGATCCTGGTCCGTTCGCGATCGATTTTCCCCTGGTATCTCACCAGTCCCATGATGCACTTCAGAAGCGTCGTTTTTCCGGACCCGTTGGCACCGACAAGCAGATTCAACTGACCGCACTCGAATCTTGTCGTCACGTTTCTGATCCCCTTGTCACGGGAATAGAGTTTGCTGACGTTTTCAATACTGATATAGATATCGGCAGATTTCATCGTCCATGTCTCCGACAAGAGGTTGATGCTGATAGAAAACAAAATCATCGATGATGAATTCATAACCCTGGTCAAAGTATTCGTAGTCGATGACGATATAGAACCGTTTGATAGTCGCATCGATGCCTTCTGGATAGCCAAACGGGACAAACAGATATTTTGCTCCGCCTACCATCAATTCCGAATCCGAAGGCATGGCGTCCGAATATGGGTCGAAACCGGGAACGAGCGTTTCCAAATCGCTGTCGAAGGACGGCGCTGCATCGAGAATGGTGGCAGAGCCCAGTTTGATTGCTACAGCCTCGATCCCGCAATCGATCCGGTCGATTTCGATCTCACCCAAAGTGAAACAGTCCATGCCGATCACGATCCCGGCAACATAGTCCCTGCCTTCCGTGTCGCCCATGACGGCATATAGCCGGTTGAAGTCGAAATGGAGCGGCGAGGTCACGTCGGAGAAGAGGAGGGTGAGATTTCCGAGTTCGAGGTCGAAACTGGCCCCATTCCTGTATTCAAGCACCAAGGCGGCATCGGCGAAAACGACTTCGCTTCCCGGAATCCTCACCTCTTGGAAGTTGATGGTAAGTCTGATCGGGAAAAAGGTTTCCGTCCGATACCTTACTGGTTCCATATCGATGGAGATGCCTGCTACTTCCACAGCCATCTCTGATGAATTTCCTTTGAGCGAGGAACCGACAATGTTAGTTTGATCCGTGATGAATGTGTCGGAATCGGAAATGTAGAAACCAAGATCCAGGGAATCCTCATCTGCGTCGATCAGGCGCGATTGGGTTTCCCTCACCGACAGGATCGTTACGGATTTGGAGGTGTTTCCGGTAATCAGGAACATGGCGGCGAAAAGAAGCATGTACGCGCCAAAGGCAATCAAAAACCAGCGTTTCATCAGATCTTGTCCTTGATGATTTCGTAATATTCCGTGGTGACCGAAAAGGTTTCCCAACCGCCTTTTTTGGTCTCAATCCAGAAAAAGTAGGCCTTGGCGACCCCGTTCGACACTTCTCCCTGTCCCCTGGTCACGATCGTGACATAGGTCTTGGGGTCGACAATGATGATGAAATCGTATTTTTCCGCGCTTGATGCGGTCTGGGTATAGGCCACCGATGCCTTGATGTTCGCATCCAGCGACCCTTTGAACTTCTTGACGTCCCCCTTGATGTTGCATGAAATCGATCCCGAGGCGCTGATCTGGTATTTGGTCTCCGACTTGGTCTCCAAAGAGATCTCATGCTTGATCGTCGAATAGCCGTTGTTATAGATTTTCAGTTTTGTCTCCGAAACGAATTCCACCGGCTCGTTCTTGTTGGCGACGGCGATCACCCAACCGGCGAACGGACGTTTTCCGATCTCGGAATAGTAATCTTGATATTCCGCATCCGTGAAATCCTTCAATAGCTTCGCCTCATCGTCGTCAAAGACGATTTCCTGGTAGTTTAGGTATTCTTCCGCTATCACTCCCTTGATGCCTGAAAGCATCGCAAAGACAAATAGCATTCCAAACAATCCGATTTTCTTCATAAAAAAACCTCCCTTGACGTACAAATCTTACGCCGGGGGAGGGGAAAATTCTTTTTCCTTGTCAGAACTGGTGTTCCTCGAAATAGGCAGTCGCATCCGCATAACCGAGCTCATAGGTCTTGATGGCTCTTTCGGCGTCGAAATTCAGGATCCCTCCGAGCGAGTGCCGATGCTTGATCTCGTGGAAGGTGACACCGGGATATTTGTCCTTGTCGACATAGTTGATGCGATGCAGATGCAAGACGATGATCTTATAACAGCCGGATTCGACCAGCGGTTTCACCGGAACGTTGTCGAAAAGCCCGCCATCATAGTACTTGTGGTCATTGATTTTGATTCCTGGAAAAACGATCGGAATCGAACAGGAAGCGAGGATGATCTTGTTGAAATCGTCGCTTTCAAGACCGGAGACGGGAATGTAAACCGATTTCTCGTCCTTGTGCACGAAGTGGGCGTAGGACGATTTGACCAATCCCAAAAAGCCGGTGTCGATCGGACCACCTTCGGATATGGTGATATAAACCTCATGCTTCTTCAATTCCTCGAAGTCGAGTTTTTCATCGAGCAGGAGCTTTAATTCCTTGATCGTGAAGAGGCCGTTGTCGATCAGTTCGAAGCGTTCCTTGATGAGACGTCGGAAAAAATGTTCCGTTGACTGAAGCATGCCTGGAGTTATGCTTTTCCAGATCTCAAAGGTTTCATCGATGCCCCTGGTCGCGACCATACAGGCGTTGACGGAACCGATCGAACTGCCGGAATAGGCGGTGGTCTGTTGGAAAATGCCCATTTCCTCCAAGGCTTTCAAGGCTCCTAGCTGATAGGCGCCCCTGGCGCCACCACCTGAAAAGCAGATACCGGTCTTGGACATTTCAATGCACCTCCGAACGGATTGTATCACCAAAGTAAACCTTGTCGATGGTACCGCCGCCAAGGCATGCCTCTCCCGAATAAAGCACGCATTCCTGCCCGGGAGTCACGGCTCTCGAGGCCGTGGAATAGTTGACTTCAAGCGTGTTTTCCTCGATCCAGCGGATCGTGACCGGGACATCCGGTTGCCGGTAGCGGAACTTGGCTGCGATCGTCAACGTACCCGAAAACTTGGTTGTCGGGATCCAGTTGACCCCGGTTACGATGCACCGGTTGGAGTAGAGCAAAGGATGGTCGAAACCCTGGACGACCACCAGTTCGTTCTTCTCCAGGTTCTTGCCCGCGACGAACCAAGGTTCGGAGCCGAACTCGTTCGAACCGCCGATCCCCAGGCCTTTGCGTTGCCCGATCGTATAGTTCATCAGGCCGTTATGTTCACCGATTCTCACGCCTGATTCGGTGATGATCGGACCGGGTTTGGCGGCGATATAATTGCCGAGGAATTGCGCAAAACGTCTTTCCCCGATGAAACAGATTCCGGTGGAATCCTTCTTCTTTGCTACTTTCAGATTGGCTTCTAAAGCGAGCTTCCGGACCTGGTCCTTGATGAGGGATCCAATCGGGAACATCGTCATGGCGAGCTGTTCCTGGTTGAGACGTGAAAGAAAATAGGTCTGATCCTTATTGCGATCTAGTCCTCTTAACAGCCTGAATTCGCCATTTTCCGCGACTCTGGCATAATGCCCCATGGCGATCTTGTCCGCGCTAAGGGTTTTCGCGACCTCAAGAAAGGCGGCGAACTTGATATATTTGTTGCAAAGGATATCGGGGTTTGGCGTCCTTCCCCTTTTCAACTCTTCCAGGAAGAAGGCGAAGACATCGTCCCAGTATTCCTTGACGAAGTCGTGTCTGTGGAGTTTGATGCCTAGCGCGTTTGCGACTTCCAGGGCATCCATGTAATCCTGTTCCTGGGGACAAATGTCCTCCTTGATGTCGGGATTGCCGAGAAAGTCATTGTTGATCGCCGAGTCCCAATTGCGCATGAACAGCGCTTCGACCTCATATCCCTGCCTGATCAATAGCAAAGCGGCAACGCTGGAATCGACGCCGCCGCTGAGTCCGACGATGACCTTCATGAAGCCTTGCTACCTGTCGACGTCGGAACTCATCCGGAAATCGGTTCTCGGTGACAGGGAGATATCGAGAATCTTCGGCGAATCCGGACTCGCCTGACGTTTGAATTGCTGGGAATAGAAGCGTTCGAAGAAATGGGCGACATACTGCTTGGCCGCTTCCGGTTCGATCTTGAAGGCCTTTACAAGCAGGAAGCGGATCCGGTCCTCATTGTCGCCACAGGCGAGGAAACGGTAGAGAATGAAGTCGTTGACATCGTATTTCCCGATGACGGTTTCGGTTACCTGTTCGCTCTTGAGTTCCGGGGAGATCGGAGTGTCGAGAATGTCAATCAGACAGCTTCTGATCTTCTTGTCGAACACCAATTCGGCATAGTTCTTGATCATGAATCTGACCACGGTTTTCGGAATGCCGGCATTGACATTGTACATGCTCATCTGGTCGCCGTTATACGTGGACCATCCGAGCGCGATCTCAGAGAGATCGCCGGTACCAAGCACGATACCGCCATATTTGTTGGCCATATCCATGAGCACCATCGTTCTTGCCCTTGCCTGGGCGTTCTCATACGTGACATCTTCGGTCACGCCGTCATGTCCGATCAGATGGAGATGGTCGGTTACATGATCCTTGAGGTCGATTTCCTGGATCGATACACCCAGTTCCTGCATCAGCGCCAAGGCATTGGCCTTGGTTCTTTTACTGGTCGCGAGTGCGGGCATCGTCACGGCGATGATGCCTTTCCGGTCTAGGTCCAAGGTGTCGAAGGCTTTGCAGGCGACGACAAGCGCCAAAGCCGAGTCAAGACCACCGGAGACACCGATAAGCACGGTTTTCAACTGCAGATGGTCGATGCGTTTGCATAGCGAATACTCCTGGATCGAGGCGATCTTGTGGAAGTCGGCAACAGCGTGGTTCTTGGGCACGAATGGCAATGTGTCGAGCGGTTTCGAGAATGTGAAATCATCGCTTTCCTCCAGGGAGACAGCGATGTTTTGGTATTGGTAGCGATACTTCAGGATCGAATCGCGGAACGACGAATTGTTTCTCCGGTCATGATGGATTCTCAGAACATCGAGGTCGGCATAAAGAATGACCGTTTCGAGCGAGAACTTCTCGGTCTCGGTGACGACATGGCCGTTGGCGGCCACGATGTTGTGTCCGGAGAAGACCATCTCGCTTGAAGATTCCGAAGCCCCGGCGGAACAATAGAGATAAATGCCACAGTTCTTGCGGGAATGCTCCTTGACCGCGCTTCTGCGGATCTCTTCCTTGCCCAGGGTTTCGTTCGAGGCGCTGATGTTGATGATCAGATTGGCGCCATTGACACTCATCAGATTTCCCGGGGTGATCGTCGCCCACATGTCCTCGCAGATCTCGACTCCGAAACGCACGTCACTGTAACTGAAGATCAGGTTGCCGAAGGGGACCTGCTGATCAAGGATGGTTACGGTTTTGATGTGGTCGATGACGTCGAAGCCGGATTTGAACCATCTTTTCTCATAATACTCCCTGGTGCTGGGAAGATAGAATTTCGGAATGCAGCCAAGGATGCGATCCTTCTGGATCACAAGCGCGGAATTCAAGACCATCTCCTCGATGATCAAAGGCAGGCCGCAGACGACGATCCCGGGGAATTTGTTCTCCTTGAGGAAGAGTCTCAGTGCCTTGTCCACATCATCAAAAAGCGCCTTGTGGAAGAAAAGGTCGTTACAGGTGTAGCCGGAAATGCCGAGCTCGGGGAATACGGCGAGGGCACTCGGATTGTTATTTAGTGCCTTGAGCATTTCCCGGACGTTGAATTCCGGATTCCCGACTTCAAGTTTCGGTGAAATCAGACTTACTTTGACAAATCCGTTCTTGATCATGGTTCAGCCTCGGTATAGTTGATGCGTGTTGATATAGGAAAAGACTTCTTTTGTCAGCAGCAATTCGTCGAAGGTTTCGCGGAACCGCGTCGAAGACATGGCATAATCGAAATGGGGAAGGATGATGAACTGTTTGCTGAATTCGGACAGGAAGGGGTCGTTTCCGATCAGACCGCCGATATCCGACTGGTTGCGGTTGATGACGATGAACTTGAATTCGGCGACGAGACTCCTGGCATTGATCCATTTGTGGAGTTTAGTAAGGTTGTCCGCCCCGATCAGAAACGCCAGTTCTTCTTTCGGGTAGTGTTCCTGGATCCGGATCAGGCTTTGATAAGTTCCGAGATAATCGGTATCCTCAAGTTCCAGGGTCGACACCTCCACGTCCTCAAGGCCTTCGACCAGCAGTTTCAGCATCTGATACCGGTGCTGGTTGCTTGCGAGCGAGCGCTTGGTGTAGAGCGAGCTCACCGGCAGGAAGATGAACTTGCGGAACAGGACATGTTTCCTGACATGACGGTAGATCTCCAAATGGGCCCTTGTAGGCGGATTGAAAGCACCGCCGAAAATGACAATCACGATCGGATTTCCTCCCTCCGTGTTTCCAAACTAATTTTACCATATCTACGTCGATATGAAAAGCAAATATCGCTTTTGCCGATTGACTTCGTCAATTCCTTGCCTGGTACCGTGACAATCTTCAAATGATGATACTTACCCAATTTTATCCGCTATCGCTTGGACAAAGTCAAACTTCGCAATCAGGCCAATTCGTTCCCATAGTTCGGATCGGTTTCAGTCGTTATCGGACACAATAAGACGAAAAGGCCTTGTAAATAAAAAGGAAATCTTTTATAATATACTCACTACATATCGAACCGATAGGAGGAAAAAAACATGAAAAAAGTATATAATGTTCTTGGACAGTTATTTGGCTTTCTGACGATTTTGCTCTTTGCTTTCCTGTTTGCCAATACCGTTTTCAATTTCGGAATCGACAACACCATCATTGGCTATCTGGAAATGATCAAGACCTATGCAGTCTTCGTCGTCTGCGGCCTCGCCGGCCTCGAATTCGTCGCCGGAAAGAAACTGATCGCCTTTATCTACTTTATCATTCTGGCGCTTGTTGTCATCTTCAGCTTTTTCCCGGATGTGCGCGATCAGATCATCAATGTTGTGACTTCAGCCATCTAAAAGACAAAATGCAAGCTCTAGCTTGCATTTTTTTTATTCCTGAGTGAGCAGATATTCCACGTAGTCATGCTTTTCAGTGAAATACCATTCCGAATTGCGCAGGTCAAACACCTGGTTACCAAGATGGTTTTCACTTTGCAGGACGGCTTCGTAGAGGTCCTTGGCATTCTGGAAGGCTGCCGCAAACGCTGTGAATAGGAACAGGTCCTGATTGAACGTTTGCAGGTACTGAAGATACTGCTCACGGAACTCGGGAACTGCCAATACCTTGTCGACCAGGATCGCCTCGCCATCGGTAGTGGCGAACAGGGGAAAATAGACGCCATGATTTCCGGAAAGATCCTTGTGTTTGCCGAAACCGAGGACGTTGTCAAGGTCGAAAGGAATCATGACGGCCTGATGGTCGTAGACCTGGAAATAGAGATAGTAGTTGTTGGCGTTATAACGGTATTCATCGGTGTTCCCGATCAGGAAATCAATGGCCAGGAAACGGAGGAAACCGTCGATATCGACCAGGTCCGTCAACGTTTCCTTGGAAACCGTTTCGCCATTCAGGACCTCGATCAGGTCAACTAGCGGCGCGAAAATCTGTCTTGTGCCGTCAAGCGTATTGTTCTTGAGGGCGAAGGAATAGTGGCGATCAAGGGTATCGTCGTCGATTCCGATCGAATCCAGGTTGTCGAGTTCTAAAGTAGCGGGAATGTCGATATCCGTGGCTTTGTACAAATCGCCGTAATCGCCGATGATGTTGCCGTCGAAATGCTTCTTCAAAAATTCGTTGTCGATGGTTTCGATGATGGTATAAAGCCCGAACGGAACCACCAGGGATCCGATTTGGAAGTAGATCAGGCCATAGCTGGAGTTCGCGGTAACGACCCCAGCCTGATGGAAAAGGGAATAGGCATAATCCTCGGTGATCATCGCCTGGTCGTATTCGCTATCGAAGAGCTTCTGATATTCGAAATTGAGTTGGTCGACATTGAAGACTTCCCTGCCGTTCAGGATCTGGTAGGCGTTGGAGTTGTCCTCGTAGTCGAAAGTCGCATCGAACTGCAACTGGAAGGAAGTCTGATGATAGATCTTCCGGTCCAGATAGTCTGTCGTCATCGGCAGATTCCGGCTCGTGTTGCTCCGGGTCCGGAAGCCGACTTCATTGACGGTGAAATCGTTTCCCAGTCCGTCGCTGTAACGCAGGGAAACCTTGTGCATGGTGTTATCCTGGTAATCGCCGTATTGATCCATGTGTTCCTGCATCGAGTCCAACAATTCCTGGAATCCGGACTCGGTGAAGATCACGGTGATGGATTTGAAGTTGGCGTCGTTGAACAAGGCATCGTAATCGGCCTTCTGTTTCCGGTTCACCGTCAGGTAGCGGATTGATTCGGCGTAGTCCGATTGCCGTGATTTTTCATAGAAATAGATGCCGAAAACCGCTCCGAAAAGGAGCGACACGATCAAGAATCTTTTCCAGATCAAACCCATGTCAGATCACTCCGAGGGATTGAGATATTCCAGGGACTGGGTACGGACGAACTGAATCTTCTGGGAGAAATAATCGGAGACCTTCATATACCTGTCATCCATGGAAAACAGGTTGAGGCCCATATGGCCTTCGCTCTGGATCTCCGCCTCGTAAAGTCCCCGGGCGAGGACGAACAATTCCGTGTAGGTAGCGAGCGAGAAGATGCCCGTGTCCGGATCGGTGAATTCGAGCAGATAGTCAAGATATGTAGTCTGGTATTCGGGATACGTGAGCAAAGGGTAAGCAAGTTTCAGATTGGTATAGGAATAGATCATGCTTTGGGCAGGCGGATAGAACAAAACATCCAGATCGATTCCGTAGTCCCCATAGGGATTCCAGCCATAGCCCATGGACTGGTCCATGTCATAGGGTATGTAATACGCCTTGCCGGCGTTGATATACAGATAATAGTTGTTGGCATCGCTCCTGTAGTCGTCAGGACTGCCGATCAGAAAGCCGATCGCATAAGCCCGCAGAAGGGGATCCATGTCCACGATATCAGGCAGGGACTGGAAATATTCTTCGGTCGCTTCGATGTTCAGGGCATCGATGAATTCGACGAGCGAACTCACATCCGCGCCCTCCTTGTTGGTTTTCAGGGCATAACTGAGACGGTAACCGGCCTCATAGTCCGAAAGACCGATATTGCCATAATACGATCCGTGATTGAGCGTAGCGGGAGTTCCTTGCCAGAGACACTTGTACAGATCGCCGATCGAACCGTCGCCATTCGCTCCGAAATAACGCTTGACGAATTCGTCGTCGATCGGTTCCTGCAAGAGGTACAGGCCATAGGGGATGGTGTTGGTGCCGATCCGGAAATACACGATCGCCAGACTGGCGTTCGAAGAGATGATCCCGGATTGGCGGTAGAAATCGTAGGCGGCGAGTTCGGTGACCGCACCGTAGTCGTCTTCCTTGACATATTTGAAGTTAAGCTGTTCGAGTCCGAATAGCTCGCGGCTCTTCAGATCCTGGTAGCTGGTGGATCCGGCAGGATAGGAGAAGGTATCGTTGAACTCGAGTTGGAACGAGACCTGCTGGTAGCCGATGATGTCACCCTGATCGTCCTTGATGACCGGCAGCCGCCTCGAGAAGACGTTGCCCTTGGTCCGGAAGCCCACCTCGTAGGCGGTGAAACTGTTGCCATCGCCGTCTTCGTAATGGAGATCGACCTCCTGGATCGTATTGTCGCGATAGGAACCGTACATGTCGTGGTAGTTCTCCATGTCGTCGATCAGTTTCAGGAAGCTTTCCTCGGTGAAGGAGATCACGAACTTCTTGTAGACGGTATTGTCGAACAAGGTCTCATAGGGGGCGTCGCCACCGGGATTATCCGTAAAAAGGACTGTCGAAGTTTGGGAAGCACCGGTAAGGGTGGAATCCGTCTCCAGACAGCCATAAAGCGTGAACATGGTCAATGCCAGCAAGCTCGCGGCGATTGCCTTCTTGAGCATCTCAGGCACCATGTTTGCCCATGAACTCGGTGAAGGCCTGGGGGTAGGGCAGTTGGACTTCCACCATTTGTTCCTTGAGGGGATGCATGAAAGCGATCTTGTTGCAGTAAAGGAGCAGGCTTTTGACCTGATAGCGGTTCTTGTTGTAGATCTCGTCGCCGACGATCGGATAGTTGAAGAAGGAAAAATGGACGCGGATCTGATGGGTCCTTCCGGTTTCGGACAGGATCCTGACCAGTGAAAAATGGTCGAATTCCTTCTCGACGGCGTAGGTGGTACAGCATTCCTCACCCTTCTCGGAGACTTCGCGGATGACAGAGCCTTCGATCCGGGAAATGGGCAGATCGATGCAGAAGCGTTTGTTGTCGAGAATTCCGTCCAAGACGGCGTAGTATTCCTTGGTGATCTGATTTTCGGTCCGGTCGCTGAAAAGGAATTTCAGAAATCTGTTCTTGGCAACCAGCACCAGACCTGAAGTCTCCTTGTCAAGCCGATTGATGAAATGGATCTGCGAATGGATGCCGTTCTTGTCATAGTAATGATTGATGGCATTGGCAAGGGTTCCGCCCGGATGCGCTTTCGAGATCATGATCTGCATGTCTGCCGGTTTGTTCACGATCAGGAAATATTCGTCTTCATAGCGGATATCGAGCGGGATATCCTCCATCTTGACGGAATCGTCCAACTTTTCATCGGGAATGACGACCCGCAGGTATTCACCCTTTTTGATCGAATCTTCCTTGAGTTTCAATTCATTGTTGATGAATAACTGCAGTTTTCCCTTGACCACTTCGACAAGTTTCAAAGGCACGTTGTTTTCATAGAGAAAACGTTTGATGGTTTCAGGCTTTTTCGCACGGTAAATCAGATCCATATCAATCACATCCTCAATGAATAGTATAGCACAAAAAAAGATTAATCGCAAAATTAATCTTTTCTTTTGGGTATCTAAAACCTATTTCAGATTTTCCGGATTCAGCCCTTCTAGTTCCTTGATGACGAAACGGCCGTTTTTCCTGATCAGCACATCGTCAAAGTAGATCTCTCCGCCGCCGTATGCTTCGGTCTGGATCTGGACCAGATCCCAATGGATGGCCGAATCATTGCCGTTCGGAGCCTCTTCATAGCATCTACCCGGTGTGAAATGGATGCTACCGGCGATTTTTTCGTCGAAAAGGGTGTCGCCCATCGGCTGATGGATCAGAGGATTGACGCCGATCGCGAATTCTCCGACATATCTAGCGCCTTCGTCTGTATCGAAGATCTGGGTCAGCAGCGTCTCATCCTGATCGGAAGTCGCCTTGATGATCTTCCCGTCAGCGAATTCGAGCCTGACATTCGTGAATACCGAACCTCTTTGGGGAGAGGGGGCGTTATAGGTTATATAGCCGTTGACGGAATTTCTGACCGGAGCCGTGAAGATTTCCCCGTCGGGGATATTGTAGTTGCCGGCACAAGGTATCGCCGTCATGCCCTTGATGGAGAATGACAAGTCGGTATTCTTGGCGATGATTCTGACCTTGTCGGTCTTCTCCATCAGCTTTTTCAAAGGCTTGAAAGCCTCATCCATCAGCGAATAATCGACCGAAGCGACATCGATGATGAAATCGGAAAAGGCCTCATAGCTCATCTTGGCCTTGTGGGCGCCGCCCTCGGTGGGATAATTCAGCAACACCCATTTCTTTCCCAGCCGTTTGTTGGTCAAAGGATTCATCTTCTTGGCGACCCTGAGTTTGAGCTCCATGGGCACATCCGCCATCGTGTAGTCGGACTCGGTGGCCCGGATGCTCACGATACAGTCGATGTCGTCCAGTTTCTTGTCCAGCCAGCGGAAACTGCGGTCCAAAGCCTTGTCGGTGACGCTTAAGGCTATCTCCCGGTCAATTTCGGTATCGGCGAGTTCCACGATCGGGTTGCCCTTGTTCTCCCTGATCGCCTTGATCAGTTCGATAATCAGCGGTTTGGCTTTCACCGGAGCCATGATCAAAACGTTTTCGTCCGGTTTCATGTTGACCGAGTACTCGATCAGGGTGTGCGCCAGTTTGGCAAGTCTTGGGTCCTTCAACATATCATTTTTCTCCTATTTGCAGATATTGGTGGTATTTTTCATGGATCAGTTCCTGTCGGAAGGGATCCTTTCTGGCTTCGATTCTGTCTTTCAGATTCTGGAGTTCCGCCTCGATGATCCGGCAGATCTGATCCGAGTATTGCATCTGCTTCTGATGTTTCCGGTATTCGTTTCTGTCAAGCACGGTGTATGTGAAGTCAGGGAGAACCTTGATGTCCAGGTCGTAGTCGATGTATTTCATCGCTTCCTCGTCGTATAGGACCGGCGAACTGATATTGCAGTAAAAAGATGCCCCGTTAGGCTTGATGATGCCGATCACGTTGTACCAGTGGTTCTTGAAAAAGAAAGAGACCGACGGTTCTTTGGTAAACCAAAAACGGCCGTTGGCCTCGATGACTTTTGTGCGCCGGTTGGCTGCGACTATGAATTCATCCGTTTCTTCAAGGATAGTTACTTCTTCCCAGATTCGATGTAATGAGTGATCGTGCTTGAAGCTTTCAAGCTTGATCCTTGATCCGACTGCAAGTGACATAAGGGTATCATTCCTCGTCCGTTCTTGTTTTCATTATAGCAGAAAACCCACGGTAAAAGAAAGATATTTTTTCCATTTCGGAGAAAACGGTCCGGTTTCAGTCCTGTTCCAGCCAGTCGCTGCCCTTCATCGTTTCCGGTTCCTCACGGAAAAGGCCGGGATATCCCTGTTGTCTCAAAGCCTCATAAAGGACCGTACAGACGGTATTGGCGAGATTGAGGCTTCTGACCTTGTCCGTGATCGGCAACCGATAACAAGCCTCCAGATGCTCCCGGAGGATGGCTTTGGGAATACCGGTCGATTCCCGGCCGAAAATCATGTATATTTCCCGGTTCGGATCCGCCAGGTCGCACTGGTCGGGACTTTTCCGACCGTACCTGGTCAGGAAAACATGCTGGCCGGGATTATTCTTGACGAACTCGTCCCAGTTCCTGTAGATCAGATAATCGACATTCTCGATGTAGTTGACACCGCTTCTTTTGATGTTTTTGCCGTCGAGTTTGAAACCGAGCGGCTCGATCAGATGCAGCCTGGCACCGGTGGCGGCGCAGGTACGCATGATATTGCCCGTGTTTTGCGGTATTTCCGGACTGTAGAGAACGACATTGAGACTCAAGCGGCGTCATCTCCTTCATATTCTTCCAGGACGTGTCTGATCAGCATGGGATCGAATTTTTTGCTTCTTAACATCATGATCTCCTGCCGGTAGGGCGGATAGGAGCGGCCCTGATAGGTCGAGGATTTCACATAGGGTGTTTCGAGGATCTTCGGTATCCCGGCCAAAAGGGGGTGGCAGGCGATCTTGCATAGGGTATCGAAACCGATCGCGCCGAAACCGATGTTCTCGTGGCGGTCCTTGTGTGTGTTCCTGGGATTCTTGCTGTCGTTAAGATGGACGACTTTCAGTTTGTCCAACCCGAAACGCATGTCGATTTCTTTCAGCAGCTCATCAAACCCGGAATCAAGATTGGATCCGGAATCATGGCTGTGACAGGTGTCGAGACAAAGAGCGACCCGGGATTTGTCGTTGATCAGCTTGACAATGGATTCCAACTCGGCGAAGGAAGCACCGATCTCATTTCCTTTTCCAGCCATGTTTTCCAGGGCGATGGTCACTTTGGTTGCCTGCGTAGACTGCAGAATCCGGTTGAGTCCTTCGGAAACCAGTTCGATACCTGATTGAAGACCCCCTCCGAGATGGGATCCCGGATGCAGCACGAGTACCGGGCTTCCGAGATCGGAAGTCCTTTCGACTTCGGAGATCAGAAACGCGACGGCATGATCGCGCTTTTCCCGGTCGGGGTTGGCGAGATTGACGATATAGGGCGCATGGACGATCGTGTTTATCCTGTCGATATCGTTTTCCGCCATCAAACTCCAGGCAGCGGGTATTTTCATGGCGGCTGTGGGTTTGCGCAAGGTGTTCTGCGGCGCCCCGGTATAGACCATCAGGGCATTGGCGCCGTACTTCAAGGCTTCTTTCACACTTGAGAGATACTGATCTGCTCCGGAAAGCGATACATGAGAGCCGATCAACATCGTCACTTGTTCCTCGATTTCCGAAACAACTTCTTGTTCTGCTTGGCCACTTCCCGTTTGTATTTCGCCTTATATCCGGGCTTGACCTGCTTCGGCTTGCCGACCGACTTGATCGCAGTCGGTGCGTGGAGCGGCGTGAACAATCTCCGGCTATCCTGTTCTTTCCTGCGCCTGCCTTCCACAAGCTGACTGTCCTTGATTTCCTTGAACAGGCACTTGATCCCGAGGGCCTGGAGTTTCTCCAGATAAGAATTGTCGGCGAATTCGTAAAGCGACAAAGCCATCCCGTCACTGCCCATCCTGCCGGTCCTTCCGGTGCGGTGGACATAGAAGGTGAAGTCCTCGGGGAGCTCGTAGTTGATGATATGGCTGATGCCTTCGATGTCGATGCCCCGGCTGAGGATATCCGTCGCGACGACATACTGAAAATCGAGATTCTTGATCCTTTCAATCAGTTGTTTCCGTTTCCGGAAAGGCACATCTCCGGTAACCAGCGCGACATTCAGATCAAGATCGAGCATCTGCCGATAGACGGCTTCGGCGCTGGTCTTGGTGTTGCAAAAGACGATGGCGAGATAAGGGTTCAAAGCCTCCAATAGTTCCTGGAGTCGAAGTGACCGTTCCTGCTCCTTCGTCTTGATGAAATAGTGGCTGATCGACAGGTTGTGGTCGGCCAGAGTATCCACAAAGACATTTTCCGGGTTTTGCAGGTATCGGCGCAGAAACGGCTGGATTTGCTCCGGTATCGTGGCGGAAAAGACGAGCATCTGGACTTCTTTGGACAGCGTTGCGGCCACCATGTCGACATCGTTGAGGAAGCCTTCGTCCAAGGTCATGTCGGCTTCGTCGACGACAAAGATTCTGGCGGTGTGGCTTTTCAGCCGGTTTTCCTGTCGGATCAGATCCCTGAGTTTACCCGGAGTCCCGATGGCAATCTGCGGCTGCGAAGTCTCCAACCGGTTCAGTTCGGCCTGTTTGTTGGTGCCGCCGACATAGAGTCTCACATCGATGTCCTTATTGGCGGCGGAAACGATGAAGCGGGCGAAATTCAAAATCTGTTTGGCCAGTTCCCTGGTCGGAGCGCAGATCAACGCCTGCAAGGAATGATCGTTTTCGTAGAGCAGTTCGAATATCGGCAAAAGGTAGGCGTGTGTTTTTCCGGATCCGGTATTCGCTTCGACGATCAGGTCTTTGCCGGCAAGCACCAGGGGAATCACCTTTTGTTGGACTTCCGTCAATTCCTGAAAATCCATCTTGGCCAGCGCCATTTCCAGATAATCCTTTGAAAAACGCATGTTTTCGACCTTCTTTCTTTATCTATTGATGATTATATTATATAATATTTTGTGTCAAAGTAAAATGTTAAGGGTGATCAGTTTGAAAGTCATTCCCATTGTACCCAGAGGATTTTGTCATGGTGTCTACCGGGCGATCCGGATCGTCGAGGAGGTCGTCAAGGACACTTCCTATCCCCGACCCATCCATGTCCTCGGCATGATCGTGCACAACCGCCATGTCGTGGGCGATCTCGACAGTCTTGGTGTCGTGACCGTTGATGACCCGGCTTTGTCCCGTTTGGAACTATTGGACCGGATCGATTCGGGCACCGTCGTCATCACCGCCCATGGAGCCGCTTCCGAAGTGATCAGGAAAGCCAAAGCCAAGGGCCTGACGGTTGTCGATGCGACCTGCAGGGATGTCTACCGTTCGCACGATGCGATCAAAAGCCATCTCGAGCGCGGTTATCAGGTCATATTTGTCGGCAAGCGGAGTCATCCGGAAACCGAGGCCATAACCGCGATCGACAAGCGGATAAAACTTGTCGAATCCGTCGCCGATATTCCCTTGTTGCCCGCTTTCACCGAACCTGTTTTCGTCGCCAACCAAACGACCTTCTCGATCAACGATATCGAAGTGATCATCGCAAGGCTGCAGGAGCGTTATTCCCGGCTCGATGTCGAGGATGAGATCTGCAACGCGACCAGGGTCAGACAGGAGGCCGTGATCGCTCAGAACCAGGGGGCCGACCTCTGCTACATCGTCGGCGATCCTAGAAGCAACAACACGCAAAACCTGGTCCGGTTGTCGACCGAAGTGACCAAGACGAGGACGCTCTTGATCGAATCGGTTTCTGACATCGATATCCATGATCTCGTCGATGTGAAGACCGTTACCGTGTCGAGCGGCGCCTCGACTCCCAACCGGATCACAGCCGAAGTCGTCGCCTTCCTGAAAGCCTTCCCGAGCCCGACCGACAAAAAAACCGACTGAGCGCATTTTTCAGGAAAAAATGCTTTTCATTCTTGAAAAGATAGTATATAATATAAAAAGCAAATCATGTTCCGAGGTGATTAATATGGCAAACAACATACCGAAGCCTTCCGCTCCGGAAAAGGATATCAAGACCTTCAATCCGACCAAGAGCAAAGCGGGGAAGATCATCATTGTGATCCTGGCCATGGGAATGTTCTTGGCTACTGTCGTGGCGGCAATTGTCGGCATGATCCAAGTCCTCAAATAACTACGATATCAAAATCAAAGGGTTGTCAACTTACTGACAACCCTTTTAATTTTCCATCAACAGTTCCTTCGCGTTCGCGATGCTTGAGGAACTGGGTCTGTCGCCGGAAATCATCATCGCGATATCCATGACGCGACCTTCGAAATCCAGATAAGCGGCCTGGGCCGAGGTCCGTTTGTCCGTTTCGGTCTTGCTGATGCGAAGATGATGGTCTCCGGTAGCGACGACCTGGGGAATATGGGTGATCGAAAGCACCTGGCAGTTTTTCGAGATTTCCTTGATCTTTCTTGCCACCTGCTTCGCGATCTTCCCGCTGATTCCGGTGTCGATCTCGTCGAAGATCATCGTCGACAGGTGCCGGCTGCGGATGAAAATCGTCTTGAACGCCAGCATCACCCGGCTCATTTCCCCTCCGGAAGCGACTTTGGCCAATGGCTTCAATGGCTCACCGACATTGGTCGAGATCAGAAAATCGAGCTTGTCGATCCCATCTGGGGAAAACTTGTCGGCTTCGCTGATGTCCTTGGGGAGGGCCACAATGAATTCGATCTTGAACAAGGTGTTAGGTAGACTCAGATCGCTGAAGGTACCCATCAGTTCCTTCGTGACCTTCAGCGCGATTTCCTGCCTGATCTTGCTGAGATCCTTGGCGGCGGACGCAGTCTGGTCAAAAAGCGACCGGATCTGAGCTTCGCTTTTCTTGATTTCGGTTGGGAAATCCTCAGACATTGCGACCAGGCTCTGCAATTCAGTACGGTAGTTTCTCAGTTCGTCAATGTCCTTGTGATACTTTTCTGTCAGCTTTTGCAGGCTGTAGAGCTGTTCCTGGAGCATGTTCAGTCGCTCCGGGTCATAACTCAGTTCGTCAAGACGGAGGCTGGTGAGGGAAGCGATCTCTTTCAGTTCATAGTAATATTCCGCGGTTTTCTGATACAGATCCTTGTACTCTTCACCGTAGGTCTGCATCCGGTCGAATCCGGTCATGACCTCATGCAGGTTGTCGATCAGGTCCGCTTCCGTCATGATCGCCCTAATCCGGGCGAGTGTTTCATAGACCTTGTCGTAGTTTTCCAGTACGGAGATTTCGGATGTGAGGTTATTGAAGGTTTCCGGTTCGAGATCGAAGGTCAGAAGTTCATCCAACTGGAACCGATATAGATCCTGTAGCTTCGCGAACTGCATCTGACGTTCGTTGAGGGCTTTATGGCCTGCAAGCGCCCGTTTGAGCTTCAGGAGCGATTCATCATAGGCGCTTCTTGCCGAAGCGAGCAACGTGGAATTGAAACCGTCTAGCAGGGCAAGGTAGTTGTCGGGATTGATGAGGCTTTGGGTGTCGAACTGGGAATGGATATCCGCGAGTCTCGAGGTGATCGCCTTCAATTGGGAGAGGGTCACCGCCTGGTTGTTGACGCGGACGGTATTGCTTTTTTCTGAGGATATCGCTCTCGAGATCAGGATTTCGTCGTCGACAAGGTCGATTCCCTGGCGGATGATTTCCGTCCTGAGTTCCTCCCTGTCCACAACAAAAAGCCCGGAAACGCTGGCGTTTTGGGCTCCTGAACGGATCATCTCCTGATTGGCGCGCTCGCCGAACAGGAGGGCGATGGCGTCGATCAGGATGCTTTTGCCGGCTCCGGTCTCTCCGGTGAGGACCGTCAGGCCGGATTTGAATTCCAGATCGATATGATCGATGATGGCGAAATTGTCGATTTGCAGGCGTTTTAGCATGGGGCAATTCCTTTCCGGATCGGAAATCAGTATAGGTTTTTCAGATATTCCTTGATGGAATCGTTGTCGAGATGATACAGTTGGTAGATCTTGTCTATCGATCCCTGGCTGACGAAAGTGTCGGGGAGCCCCAGAATTTGGATCCTGGCTTGGGAGTCTTCCTGCTGCTGCTGCTGGATTTCCAGCAGCGAACTGCCCAGTCCGCCCACGACCGATACATCCTCCAAAACGACGATATGACGGTAGTCGCGGAGCAGTTCCCGGAACATTTCCATGTCGATCGGTTTGATGAACCTGGCATTTACAAGGGTTAGATTGAGCTTGTTATCAGCCAACATTTTTTCCATCCGTCTGACATTGTCCCCGTAGGTGACGATGGCGATCTCTTCTCCCTGGACGATTTTTGTCCAGGTCGGTGAGGTTATGAACATATTCTGGTGGAAGGTTTCCGGTTCGAAGGACAACTTGGCTTTGGAATAGCGGACCGCGATCGGATTTTCGGTCACCTTGAAGGCGTAATCAAGCAGTTTGAAGGCTTCTTCCGCGTCCATGGGTTGGACGATTTCGATATTGGGAATATGTCTCAGATAGGCGATGTCGTACAGACCCTGATGCGTCTCACCGTCGTCGCCGACGACTCCGGAACGGTCGATGCCGAAGACGACATGGAGTTTCTGCCTGGCGATGTCATGGGAAACCTGGTCGTAGGCCCGCTGCAGGAACGAGGAATAGATCGGTACGAAAACTTGTTTGGCGTTGATGGCGAGAGCCCCCGCCATGCAGACGGCGAAGGATTCGCAGATGCCGACGTCGATGATCTTCTCCGGAAAATCATCGGCGAAACGTCTCAATCCGGAACCGTTGATCATCGCCGGTATGATGATCCGGAAATCATCCTTGTCCTTGGCATAATCATAGATGTATTCGGATACAATATTACTCCAGGAGGCGATGGCTTTCTCCTTTTTCGCCTTGGGTAGACCGGTTTCGACATCGAAAGGCTCGACACCGTGCCAAAGCCCCAACAGATCGGTTTCGGCGGGGAGATAGCCCTTGCCCTTCTTGGTGACGACATGCAGCACGCAGGGCTTCCGGGAGTTCTTTACGATCGTCAGGTATTTTACAAGCGTCTTGAAATTATGTCCGTCGATCGGTCCGTAATATTCGAGCCCGAATTCGTCGAAGATGGTCATGTTCTTGGCGAAGCCCCTCAGCATTCTGCCGATCCGGATTTTCAAATCCCGGAAAAAACCGGGTATCCAGCGGATCCTCGTGGCTTTGAGATAGGTTTTGTTCGTCCGCATCGAGTTGAGCAGTTTGGCCAGGGTGCCAACGTTTTTCGAGATGCTCATCTCGTTGTCGTTCAGGATGATGATCGGGGCGAGGCCCGGTTTGTGGCCGATGAAATTCAGGGCCTCGAAGGAGAGACCGCTGTTCAGTGATCCGTCGCCGACGACAGCGACGACAGAATGTATTTCCTTGTTCATGACCTTGGCGAGTTCGAACCCGGCCATCGCGGCGATGGCCGTCGAGGAGTGTCCCGCTTCCCAGCAGTCATGGATGGATTCGTCGCGTTTCAGATAACCAGAGAGTCCTTCGAACTGACGCAGGGTATCGAAGTATTTCGCCCTGCCGGTCAGGATCTTGTGGGTGTAGGCCTGATGACCAACATCGAAGATGATCTTGTCCTGGGGCGAGGAAAACACCTTGTGGATGGCGATCGTCAGTTCGATGACGCCAAGGTTCGAAGATAGATGGCCGCCTGTATTGGCGACCTTTTCAATGATAAAAGCACGAATTTGCTTCGCGAGTTCTTCGAGTTCCTTTTCTTTGAGGCTTTTGAGAAATTCAGGGCCTTCGATCCGATATAGATCGATCATCTTGCATCACCAGAATCTATTCGTCAGTATTGGTGAAATCCTCGAGGGTGTCGCCTTTCATCATCTTGACGATCACGCTCTCGGCGTTCTTGATCTGTTCGTGGCATTGCTTGGCGAGTTCCATTCCTTCCTGGAATTTGGCCATGGCCTCCTCCAGGGGCAGGTCGCCGGCTTCCAGCGTCTTCACGATCGTTTCCAGCTTTTCCAGCGCGGCTTCAAAGGAGAGTTTGTTTTCCATCATGACACGTCCTTTCTGATTGCTTCGACCCTGCAGTCGAGGTTGCCATCCGTCAGGACCAGGTTTACGAGGTCGTCGGTTCTGACAGCGGAAATCGACTTGACAAGGACATTGTCTTTCTTGACGATGGCAAAACCTTTTCTCATGATCGCCAGCGGATTGACAAGCTCCAGTTTCTCGATCAGGGATACGGTCTTGTGCATTTTGATGTTGTATAGGGATCCGATCTGCATATCCAGGGTCCTGACCAGGCTCCGCAGTTGTTCCTCATGGGCCTTCAGGAGCTTGTCGGGCTTCTGTTGCTGGAGCCGGTCGTATGCCGAACTGAACCGCAGTTCATATGTTTCCAAAAGCCGCTTCGGCCTCTGGAAGATGGTCGCTTTTTCGAGTCTCGCCAAAGCGTCTTTCTTGTTGGCGAAGACCTTGTTCAGGGACAGGGACAGACGTTCCCTTGATTTTCGCAGATCCGCCAGGATCTCCTTTTGATCGGGACAGACGATCTCCGCCGCGCCTGAAGGCGTCGGCGCCCTTCTGTCGGCGACGAAGTCGGAGATTGTATAATCGGTTTCATGACCGACCGCCGAGACCACGGGTATCAAGGAATCATAGATCGCCCGGGCGACGATTTCCTCATTGAAGGCCCAGAGATCTTCGATCGAGCCGCCGCCACGACCGACAATCAACACTTCGGCCAGTTTGTCGCTGTTGGCCTTTTTGATCTGGTCGACGATCGCTTGCTTGGCATCTTCTCCTTGCACGAGGGTGGGATAGATGATGATGCCTGTCAAGGGATAACGACGGTTGATGATATGGATTATGTCCCTGATGGCGGCGCCGGTGGGCGAGGTCACGACCCCGATGGTTTTCGGGAACCTGGGTAGTGCTTGCTTATGTTCTTCAGCGAACAGGCCCTCGGAAGCCAACTTGGTTTTCAGCATCTCGAATGCCTGGTAGAGGTCGCCGATGCCTGCCTCGGACATCTTGGTGACATATACCTGGTAGGATCCGGTGACTTCATAGACCGAAACATAGCCTTCGACGATCACTTTCGAACCGTCTTTGGGCTGAAAGACGAGCTTTTGCTGATTTCCGGCGAACATCACCGCGGAAATCTGCGAGTTTTCATCCTTGAGCGTGAAATAGAGGTGCCCGCGGCTATGACGCTTGAAATTCGAGATTTCGGCCTTGAGAAGCACATTCTGGAGGTTGGCATCATGATCGAACTTGAATTTCAGGTAGCGGTTAAGCGCCGTGACGGTCAGGTATTGTCGTTCCATATCAGGATCCGCCCGGTCCGAACAGGCTGTTCTTGATGTTGTCAAGCAGCCGATTGTTGAATTTGGTTGCCAGATTGTCATCGAGATTCGAATATTTCTTCGTCATCTCGATCGCCTCGTTGATCGCGATCTCATAGGGCAGTTGTTTAAATTTCATCTCGTATACGGCATAGCGGATGATGGCTTTGTCGACATAATTCAAACGGTCGATCGTCCAGTTCTGCAGATTGTCACTGATGATCCGGTCGATTTCATCCACGTGCGCAAGAACGTCCTCAAGCAAGGACAATACGACCTGGTCGTAGTCCGACTTGTTGAAGGAGCCGCCCATGGTTTCGAGATATAAAAGTTTTATCACACTTTCCCGGATATCGGTTCGATTCATTTTTCTCTCCTGGAAGATTGCATCTCGACGTAGTTAATATTTTAGCACAATCTTTGGTAAAGATAAAGCGATATAAACGATGCCGGCTAGAAAAAACACGCCCGCAGGCGTATTCAATCAATCTCCGGCCTTGGCCCGTTGCAGAATATCGATCAGCAACTGGCTTCTGGCGCTGGATCCGTACTGGTACATTTCCCGAACCGTACCGGAGGGGTAGGGGTCGAAGGCATTGGCCAGACCGCCGAAATCGGTCTCGATCTGCTGGAAGATCTCATCGTAGATGCTCTGATAGGGCGGAGCATAGCCGATGAATTCGTAGTTTTGCAGGGCGTTGTCGGGCTCAAGCAGGAAGTTTATGAACTGGTGGGCGAGCTCGTAGTTTTCCGAGATGGTCGGAATGACGATCGAATCCAGCCAGACATTGGTGGTTTCGGGGGCATAGAAAGAGAAATTCACTTCGCGGCCTTCGTCGACGGCGATATAGTATTCGGAGAAGTAATCGCCCGAATACACAAGCGCCATGTCGACGGTTCCGTCGATGACCCTGGCTTTGAGGTTGTCTTCGCCCCAGGCATAGAAATGGGCGTCGGTCAGCAGGGTTTCGGCTTCGTCAAGTTCGGTGGTATCGACCGAGTTCACGTCGTAGCCAAGGGCCATCAGGGCTGCGCCGACGGCGTCACGGGGAGAATCCAGCATTCCGGTCTTGTAGGTGTCGCCGTGCTTGAACAGGGCGTCCCAGCCCTCGGTCTGAACCAAATCTTCGACTCCGGCGACATCGGTCCGATAAAGGATGCCGATCGTACCCCAGGCATAGGGAACGATGTAGTCGGATAAACCGCTGTTCGCGTATAAGTCGCCTAGAGTCGGGATCACATTCAGCGTCTCGAGGTTGGGGATGAGGTCGAAATCAACCGGTTGGATCAGCTCTTCCTGGATCAATTTGTCCACCATGTAATCAGACGGGAAAACCATGTCGTAGACAGCGTTTCCAGCCTGGAGCAGGGAGGCCATCTCCTCATTGGAACCGACTTCTTTATAGGAGACCCTGACGTTGTATTCCGATTCGAACTGATCGATCAGATCCTTATCCATGTAATCGCCCCAGTTAAGGACATAGAGTTTCCCCTTCTGGGTGCATCCGTAGGTTGTGGCCAGGACGAATAAGGCCAAAAACAAAAGCAAGATTTTTTTCATGTCGTTTTGAGTTTCCTTTCTTTTTTTAGATTGATGAAGAGAATGATTCCAATGGTGAAGATGAAGATGATCGCATTGTAGGCATAGGCGACAGGAGTGAGGGAATTCCTTCCCTGTCTCGCCAAGGCGGCGTAAAGCCAGGTCGAAACGTTCATATAGTCGTTGCCGGAGGTGAAATAGGTGATGATGAAGTCGTCGATACTCATCGTGAAGGCCATCAATGCTCCCGACAGGATTCCGGTGGAGATATTGGGAATGATGACCCGCCACATGCCGCCGAAACGGCTGCAGCCCAGATCCAGGGCGGCCTCATAGAGGTTCGGATCCAGACGCTTGAGCTTGGGGATGACATTCAAGACGACATAGGGAATCGAAAAGAAGATATGGGCGATAAGGACCGTCTGGAAGCCCAGGGTGAAGGACAGGAGCGAAAAGATGATCATCAGGGAGATACCGGTGACGATATCCGGATTGACGATCGGAATGTTGTTCATGATCATCATGCGGACACGCTGCTTCTTCTGCAGGGAATGGATCCCGATCGCGAACAGGGTGCCGAGGACGGTCGCGATCGCGGTCGACAGGACGGCGATCGAGATGGTGTTAACGATCGGCGTCTGCATGATATCGTCGACAAAGAGCGTCTTGTACCATTTTAGAGTGAAACCCTCCCAGGTATAACCCCGGTTCGAATCGTTGACTGAGAGGATCATGATCAGGATTATCGGTACGTAAAGGACGAGGAAGGTCATGAAGGTGAGCGCCATCCCGACGCCTTTGGCCAGCCGCAGTTTCCGTTTCCGTGTTTTCATATCAGGGTCTCCCCTTCCTTGTCGACACGGGTTATCATCACGAACGCCAGGATCGACACGGACATGATGAGCAGGGAAACGAGGCTGCCGACGTTGATGCTGGAGCCTCCGGAGCCCATCACCTCGCGCATGAACTTGCTCTCGATGATGTTGCCGATCAGATTGATACGGCCAAGACCGATCCGGGCCGGCAGGACGAAGGAGGTCATGGACGGCAGCATCGTCATGATGACGCCGGATACGACACCGCCCAGTGACAGCGGGAACACGACTTTCAGAAACACCATGAAGTCAGTGGCTCCGAGGTCCTTGGCGGCTTCGATCAGATTCCTGTCCATCTTTTCCAGCACCGAGAAGAGCGGAAAGATCATGAAGGGGAGATACATGCCCACCATGCCGACGACGACGGCGAGCCTGGTTCCCAGGATATCGAGATTGATTCCGAAGACATCGCCGAAGATCGTGCCGGGGGTGAAGATCTTCTCCCAGGCGAAGATCCTCAGGAGCATGTTCGCCCACAAGGGAACGATCAGCAGGGACAGGAAGATCTTCCTGGTCTTGTCACCTAGCGAAGACAGATAATAGGCGACCGGATAGCCGATCACGAAACAGATCACCGTCGTTTCGAGCGAGAGGGCCAACGAATTGGTGATCGCCGTGAGCACATAAGGTTGTGAGAAGATCTGGAAATTCCTGAGCGTCAGGCTGAAGGCGCCGAGATCATAGAGCGACAGGTCCGAGAAGGCGAGCAGGACCAGGAAGAGCGTCGGCAGCGCTATCAATAGGATCGTCCAGATCCAGTAGGGAACGGAGAAGACCCTTAACCTTTTCATGGTCTTTCCTTGTGCATGACATGGATGTTCTGGGGTTCGACCATCAGGCCAACCTTCGAACCGATATCACGGAACCTTGTCGTATGGATGGTATATTCCTCTCCACCGACAAGCACGTTGATTTCATAATGGACGCCCTTGAAGATCAGGGAATCGACGATGCCGGTGATTTTGGCTTTCGAAGGCGGTACGAAGTCGAAGTCCTCGGGACGGATGACCACGTCCACGGGTTCGTCTTGCTCAAACCCCTTGTCGATGCATTTGAACTCCTTGCCGAAGAACTCGACGAGATAGTCCTCTTTCATGATCCCGTCGAAGACGTTCGAATCGCCGATGAAATTGGCGACGAACTTCGATTTGGGCTCGTTGTAGATGTCTTCGGGAGTGCCGATCTGGAGGATCCTGCCCTCATTCATGATCACGATGGTGTCGGACATGGTCAGGGCTTCTTCCTGGTCGTGGGTGACATAGATGAAGGTGATGCCGAGTTTCATCTGCATCTCCTTCAACTCGTATTGCATCTCCTGCCTGAGTTTCAAATCCAGGGCTCCCAGAGGTTCGTCCAGCAGCAATACCTTGGGACGGTTGACAATCGCCCTGGCGATCGCCACACGTTGTTGCTGGCCGCCGGAGAGGGTCGAAATCGATCGGTTCTCGAAGCCGGATAGTTTCACGAGTTTGAGCGTGGCCAGGACCCGTTCCTCGATTTCCGCTTTCGGCAACTTCTTCAGCTTCAGTCCGAAGGCGATGTTGTCGAAAACGTTCAAATGCGGGAACAGGGCATATTTCTGAAAACAGGTGTTGATTTCCCTCTGATTCGGTTCGAGGTCATTGATGACCTTGCCATCGAAGACGATCTCGCCGGCATCCGGAGTTTCGAAACCGCCGATCAACCGAAGACAGGTGGTCTTGCCACAGCCGGATGGCCCGAGGAGCGTGATGAACTCGTTTTCGTTGATATAGAAGTTGAAATTGTCAAGCACTGTCAGGTCGCCGAAGCGCTTGGTGATGTTTCTCAGTTCGATTAGTTTCTTGGTCATCGTGGCCTGCCTTTCCGCGGACAATTCCGTATTTTTCGATTCAAAAAATAAAATAAATGCGTATCTTTGTTCTGGTTAAGCCAAAAGTTTAATTATACTAAACTTAATGTTCAACCAAAATAAACAAACGCATTTATATTATACATAATACGCCATAAATGTCAATAGAATTGAAACGAGAAAAAGAAAATATTTATTGGATTCATCTAGCGCCTTGAAGTTGCGGATCAGTGCTCCCGGCGATAGAGTAATCCGTGGTAGGGACCGAGACGGAAACGACTGGAGAATGCAGGCGTTTCGGCTGTGTTTTTCAGCACCAGTTCAAAGCCTTCCAAAAAGCATTCGGGAAGGTCGACAAAGGCTTCGTGATCGGTAAAATTGCAGAGGACGAGATGGTCCCTCGTGGCTCCGGAATTGATGTAGGCATAGGTTTCATCGGAGGCGATGTCGATGAACTCGATCGAGCCGTCGGCGATATTCGGATCTTCGACTCTCATTTTGAGCAGCGTTCGGTACAGGTTGAGGACGGAATCGGGATCGTCGTCCTGTTTGGCGACATTAATTATTGGGTAATTGGGATTTGTTTCAATCCACGGCTCATGTTTTGAGAAACCTCCGTTTGCCGAAGCGTCCCACTGCATCGGGGTGCGGGCGTTGTCCCGCGACCGGGCCTTGATGATAGCCAAAGCCTGTTTTTCGGTGAAGCCTTTGCAAAGCATGTTTCGATACTCGGTGAAGACCTCGACATCGCGGAAACACGAGATATCGTCATAGAGGACGTTGGTCATGCCGATTTCCTCGCCCTGGTAACAGATCGCGGTTCCGGGCATCAGATACAATGCCAGCGCCAGCATCTTCGCCGACAGGTCACGGTATACTTCCGAGTCGTTTCCATAATGGCTCACGACCCTGGGCTGATCATGATTGTGCCAGTAGATGATGTTCCAGCCCTTGCCCTCAAGCATCTCATACCATCTTTGGAAGCTTTCCTTGATGATGTGGACCTCGAGTTTCCCTTGTGCCCATTTACCCATCAACTTCGGGTTGTGATTGTCGATATCGGCCCAGCAATGGCCGAACTGGATCAACATGTTGAATTCGTTTGAACCGTAGCCACAATACATTAGCGCCTCTTTCTGCGAAGCGCCACCGGATTCGCCGATCGTCAGCACGTTTCTGGATACGAAGATTTCCCGGCCCAGTTCCTGCAGATACTGATGGTGTTTCGGCAGTGAGGAAAAATGCTGATAACCAGGAAAGTCATCGGGAAAATCCCAGTCCTTTTCCAGGTGGTTCGAAGCATCGACGCGAAAACCGTCGATTCCCAGGTCCAGCCACCAGTTGATCATTTGTTTGAGCTCGGCCCTCATTTCGGGGTTGCGCCAGTTAAGGTCCGGCATCTTCCGGGAAAAGATATGCAGGTAATATTCGTCGGTCAACGGATTGTATTCCCATACGGAACTGCCGAACCAGGAAAGCCACCTCGTCGGAGCCATCCGTTTTCCCGTGGCGTCATATCGAGGTTCATGCCAAATGTAGTAGTCATGGTATTTCGTATGCAGGGGATGGGTGGGATCCTTGGCGGCCAAAAACCAGGGATGTTCGTCCGAGGTGTGGTTCAAGACAAGATCGGTGATGATCTTGATCTTCCTCACATGCGCTTGCTGGATCAAATTCTGGAAATCGGACAGAGTTCCGTAATCGGAACTGATCCGATAGAAATCGCGGATGTCATAGCCATTGTCATCCATCGGCGAGTCATAATGGGGCGAGATCCAGATCGCGCCGACAGAAAGGCTCAATAGATAGTCAAGTTTGGCTGTGATCCCCAAGATGTCGCCGATGCCATCGGCGTTCGTATCGAAGAAACTGCGGATGTATACTTGATAGATGTTTGTCTTCTGCCACCATTCACGTGTCATTTTCCCGCCTCCGGTCCGGTTGCTTTGGGACCAGTCATTGTTTCAAGCATGGCTTCCAGCGAGGAGAAAGGCTTGAAGAATCCCCCCTTGACGAGTTGGATCGATTTTTCCGTGAGCAAGGACTTGTGCAGCGACGACTCGCCATGATCATATGCGAGTCCGGCGCTGAACCTTGAGGAAAGTGGTTTCAATAGCTCTCCGGGAACCTTCTCCAGGTCACATAACAGCCCGAATTCTGGTTTTCCTAACGCCGCCAATTCTGTCAAGGCGAGCTTGTCCGTGAAATTGGCCAAGGCGATCCTGAGGCCGGCCTCTTCAAGTTTTGCATATGCCTGGAGTCCGGTTTGCGAATCCATGGCGGAAAAATCCAGACAGATGACGATCTGTTTGGTTACGGTCCTGGCCTTCTGCATTTCTGAAACCAGGGCCTGGAAGGTTTTGTGGTTGATGATGTCCGCATTCTTCATCCTGTAGACGAACGGCGTCTTCTTCCCCGTCTTCTGGACGAAGGTCTTGATGTCCTTTATCAGGGAGCGCAGGAACAAGAGGGCATAATCATGATACAGATTGTGATATATAAGCGCTTCTTCCCGGTCGGGAAGAGTTCCGAAAAAAGCCTTTTCGCTGCAAGCGGCTTCCAGATAGGCGATCTCTTGTTTCTGCCAGGCACCGAGCGGATGGTAACTGAGCGGCAACGCTTTATCCGCTAAAGCCAAGTTCAGAGCCTCACGGAGCGAATTGGCCAATTCGCGACGAATCGTCTCCTGTCTGCCATAATAGAAAACCGGTTCGTCTGATTGATATTCGCGATGGGTAAGGCTTGCGATCCGCTCGGATATCAAGTCGGGATTAGATGGCCTCAGGCTGATGAAACATCCGATCCGGAACGACAGGTCAGGATGGACGAAAGACGACAAATCATAACCGGATATCTCTTTTCCGATCCGATCGATGACACGCTTGTCGGTGGTCTTAAGCGTCAGAACCATGAGCTGAGGTTCGAAGGCATAAAGCCCATGGTAGTGCTGACGGGCGGAGATCCTCGTCTTCTCGGCGACCCTCTCCATGGCCTTCTCCAGCTTTTCACGATCGGATTCACCTGCGATCCGGTCATAATTGCCGACATGGACCGTAAGGAACGACAGAGCGGTGTCCACCGTTTCCAGATCCGTCATCATTCTGTCCCTTCCCGGCAGGCCGTATAGGTTAAGGTCACGGGTTTTCTGCTTGAGCGTGGCTTCGGCCCTGATGGCATCCGTGATGTCGGTGACGATGGCGATGATCGTGAACTCATGATGCCAGGGCTTGAATCGGAGAATTCTCTCAAATCCGTCTTGAGCCATGTAGGTGGCTTCCAGGACATCTTTGTGCAAAAAATCGTCCAGAAAGATCTTGTTTCCGGATAAGCGCTTTTGGAGCAGATCGAAATTGACTAGATCCTTGCTTTCACCGAAGAGTTTTTTGACCATGTCGTCAAGCAGATGGACGATGCCGTTCTCGATCCGAATCAGACCGCAGCCAATCGTAGTCAGACTGTCCCGGTAATCGGCTTTGTCCTGGTTGGCCTTTGTCAGTTGGAGCAGGGTGATCAGTCGATCGGAAAGCAGGACACGGGCGAATCTGATCAGCTTGTTGGCGCGGTCGAAGCTCGAGATGTCCTTGACAAGAGCGACGATTGTGCCTTGGGGATAGATATCCTGGCTGACTTGTTCAACCAGGCAGAAAGAAATGTCCGCAAACGGACTTCTGTCGATATAGTCGGCGACAGACGAGAGCTCTTCCTTGCCGTAAAGCGACGTCTCGCCGGAATCGGTCATGATCCTGTCGATCAGGGTGCCTTTGATCTCGGGATAGGAATAGAGTTTCTCCAGCAGCAGGCCTTTGCTGAAGGTCTGGGTAACGAAACCGTCTGTAGCAACATGGATGAAAACTAGTCTTGCGAACGGGTACTGTTCGGCCAAACGCCGGAAGACGTCCAGGAGCACATCCCTGGGTTTGGCATGCAACACGATCGGACGCAGTTTCTGGACCAAGGACATCAAGTCCTGATAGCTGTCGACATTGATGTTCGTTTCCGCATACAGATTGGCAAGTTTTTCTTTGATCAGGGCGACTTCAAAGACGTTCCCCAGGTGGGAGAACAGCTGCAAAGAGGCCTCATAAAAAGTCTTTTTCGCGTGTTTGGAATACTGGTTCTCAAGCTTTGGCAGATAATCGTGATAGAAAGACAACGCCTCATCAAGATTGCCTAACTTAAGCGATATCAGTATGAACCGGTCCAGGTAGCGGAACCTGTTGGCTGTCCTCAGAAAATAATCCTGATAGGACTCCATCGCCTCCGGATAGTTTCCAATGTGATAATTCAAATCCGACAACACGAGGGAAAACATCGAGTTCTTCCGCTCGGGATCAAAGATCCTGGCGTGTTCATACATCGCCCTGGCTTCCTGATAATCGTTCTCGGCCAGAAATAGAAGCGCCAGTTTCAGATATTTGCTGACGAGATTGTTGTTGGAGATCGTGTCGTCGACTTCAAGCAGACATTCGATCGCCTTCCGGTTTTCCCGCAAGCCCTCGTAACAGACGGCTAGATAGAACTTCTGCATCAGTTGATATGATTTTTTGTGCTCCAGGAAACGCTCGCGGTAGCGGAGAACCTTCTCCAGTTCCGGATAGTCCTCAAGCTTCAGCAACAATCCGATCAACTGGTCGACCAACGGGACGATCAGGGTGTAGTCCTCGATCCTCTCGGTTTCGAGAGCCGCCCTGATGACGGCTATGGAACCGCTATAATCCTGGTTGGATTCATGATGTGAGGCGATCAGGGAGGTAGCGGAGGCGAAGATATCCATGTTTCCGTCGGAAAGCGCCTGTTGTTGGACAAAAATGGCTTTGTTGAGCCGTTCGTCACTGTCAGGTTCGTTTTTCAGTTCCTGGAACAAATCCTCGAGAGCCAAAGTCTTCACCCGCCTTAAAGATATTTGGTATAGGTTTCCTCAACGTTACCGGAATCGACATCGATGATGTCGATCTGGAACTGGTTCTTGAGGATGGATATCAGCCCGTAGGTCTTCTTGGCATGATATTTGGGATAGGTGAGGGAGCCCGGATTGAACAAGACGACGTCCCCCAGGTCATCGATCCGGTAGATATGCGTATGTCCGTAACAGACGAGCTGGCAGTCGTAGCTTCGGGCCTGATGATAAAGGTAAGAAATCCCGCTTTTGACATTGTAGGTATGGCCATGGGTGAATAGAATCTTCACTGAGAGGAACTCGAACGTGAGGTCGTTGGGAAATTTGGGTTCGAAGGGATAGTTGCCCCTGACACCGATTATGCCCAGATTGGAAAGCTCATGTTCGGGCATCTCCGAATCGCCCAGCGAGAAGATCCTGTCGATATCCTGGTGACGGGAAAGCATTTGTTCCACCACTTCCCGGTCGCGGTGATTGTCACTGAAAACCAGAATCCTAAACATCTTTTTCCAGATCCTCAAGCAGATTTCTCAGGGCCTTTCCCCGATGGCTGACCCGGTTTTTCTCCGCGATGGTGCAGCGAGACATGGGCTTGTCCAGTTCGGGGATGAAAAAGATCGGATCATATCCGAACCCTTCTCCCATGACCTCGGCGAAAAGGATCGTTCCTTCGAGCGAGCCCGCAAAATACTTGAATCCATGTCCTGGTTCGTAATAAACGATCTGACAGAAAAAACGGGCTCTGCGATCAGTAATGCCTTGCATCACCGACAACAACTTGGTGTTGTTGTCATGATCGGTTCCCGAATCCGAATACCGTTTGGAATAGACACCCGGCTGCATACCGAGGGCATATACTTCCAGACCCGAGTCGTCGGCTATCGTCGGCAAATCGAATCTGTCGGCGACGATTTTCGCCTTCTTCAACGCGTTTTCCCGGAACGTGGTTCCATTTTCATCGATGTCCCCGGACATCGGGAAGTCGTTCAAGGACAAAACCTGGAATCCTAGAGGTTCCAGAAGGTGGCGATATTCCTTTATCTTGCCCGGGTTATGCGACGCGATGATGATTTTCTTCATACTTTCACCAATAAAAAGTATATCACAGATTCGTATATTGATAGACTGAAAGCAGAAAAAAAGTTGGAAAGCCGGGCTTTCCAACCAAAGTTGTTGTTGGTTATTTTTTCAACCAAAGCGCAAACTTGGCGATATTGTCGTTATGTCCTACGAGCAGGATCTGGTCATTGGATTCGAATGGGGTGGTCGAGCTCGGAATCGTGATCTTCTCACTGCGGCGGATGGCAACGATATTGACACCGAAACGGGATCTGATTTCCAGCTCCAACAGATGTTTGCCGATGATCTTCTTGGTGGCTTGGAAAGTGACGAAGCTGTACTCCTTGTCCAGTTCCATGAACTCGAGGAAGTTACCTGAAACCAGGATCTTGGCCAATCTTTTGCCCATCGCCTGCTCCGGCCAGATGAGATGGTCTTCGCTGACACCGAGTTTTTCCACGACTTTGGCATGATATTCGCTTTGGACTTTGACATAGATGTCGCTGATTCCCAAATCCTTGAGGATCAGGGTGGTCAGAATCGAATTGTCGACGTTGACCCCGGTCGCAACGATGATCGTGTCATAGTTGGTGATGCCGATCTCCTTCAATGCGTCGATATCGGTAGAATCGAGACAGATGGCATTGGTGACTGTCTTGGCGACTTTCTCAATCTTTTCGTAGTTCTTGTCGATGACGAGGACATCGGCTTCGAGACTGACAAGTTCCTCTATCAGGGCGAGGCCGAATCTGCCGACACCAATCACGGCGAATGATTTCTTGTTCATCATACCGCTTCCTTTCCAAAAAACCATAGATATATTATACAATAAAACATGATATTGTCAATGAAACCAGTCCCTATTTTGCCCGAAGCCCGCCCTTTTTCGGTGATTGGGGAGAAAACTCTTCCTTAAAACCGGGCAATAAGATATAATATTGGCGTATGCGAGGTGAAATCATGAACGAATACGACGACCTGTTCAAGGACCGCAAGGAAGACGACATCTTCTACTCTAAACCAAGACCTGCCTACGATCCCAATCAGGACATCAATTACCTTAACAGTGAAAACCGGATCAACCGCATCATCCTGCTGGCGTATGTCGGGGCGATGCTCTTGGTTGGCATCCTGTCGATGTTCTATACCGGTCAAAAATATCCCGATCCCGATCTGATCAATCAATCCATCTATCTGGTCGAAGAACCCGTGGCCACCATTTCCGAAAGTACGAATCCGGACTACAAGTATCTGATCCAGATGAACGGCACTTTCCGAAACGACAACGATTTCAGCCTGCCCCGCATCTGGATCCAGTTCGATTTCCTCGATGCAAAGGGCAATACCTTGACTTCCCAGTATTACGACTCCGGCCGTGTCGATCACAATGGAACCTTCGCCTTCCAGGAATCATTTCTCACCAACGATGAAATCACGGATTACCAGTATCAGTACGGATTCGACGAAAGCGCGCTCTTCTATATTCTCATGAATGTCGCCCAGATCTCACTCGTCTTCTTCATCGCCATCTTTGTCGACAAGACCAACTTCCGGAAGGACTGGCATACGACCAAGGCCCATCCCGGCAGCTTCATCGGCCAGGTCGTGAGCGGGTTCGTCCTGGTCTATGTCGTCATGATCCTGTCCCAGTTGTTGCTGAGATATGTGTTCGGGGTCGGGACGACGTCGGATAACGAGATCATGATCTCCAGCATGTTCTCGGCGGATCCGCTGAGTCTCACACTGCTGTTTCTGTTGCTTTGCGTCTTCACGCCGGTCGTGGAGGAACTGGTCTACCGCAAAGTCATCTACAATTTCTTCGAACGCAAATTCGGTTATGTCGTCGCCATCATTTCCAGCGGTCTCATCTTCGGACTGATGCATGTCCTCAGTTACGGCGACTTCATCCAGGCGATTCCATATGTTTTGATGGGAGCCGTGTTCGGCTACGTCTACTATCATGCCCATAAGAACATCTACGTTACGATCGGCGTCCATTTCATCAACAACCTGATTTCCTATCTGTATTATTTCGCCCTCGTAATGGGAATATCACTATCATTCTGAGCATAAAACTAG
>Ga0172375_10001660_pt1 | contig 35509 bp, 25 predicted proteins | sample LakKiv1m_FD_114537 | JGI IMG/M metagenome (GOLD analysis project Ga0172375, IMG submission 114537) | Freshwater microbial communities from Kabuno Bay, South-Kivu, Congo - kab_092012_11.1m | ecosystem: Environmental > Aquatic > Freshwater > Lake | place: Democratic Republic of the Congo... | reverse complement strand
ATATAATCCAGGCGTTTCAGGCAGTAGGCGGTCTTGTAATATTCCAGGAAGTTGATAAGCTGGTACTTGTCTTCAATGGTTCCAAAACGATCGCTTTTATTTACGATATCGCCGATGGCATGATCGCCGATTGAAAATGAAACCGCATCAATTTCAGATTCAGCGTTAAAGGTAAACACCACCTGTTCGATGAATTCGTGCGTATTGTTCCGGTAAGAAAATTTCATGGGAACCGAGCGAACCATTACATTGCTGCCGATAGAAATAATTTTTAAAGTATCAGTAAACGGCAATACCTTTACATTTCCACTTCGGATAAGCGAATTGAACATACCCCATCCATCAGGAGTAAAAAAACCGGCAACTTCGTCATATTTCCCGTTCCGTACGGCTTCCACGACTTCCTGTGTGTTTTTACTGATATTCCGGTCCTTCTCAACTTTATTGATCTTTTCGAAACTGATTGGAGCTGCGATAGCCGAAACATTTAACTTTTCATGGGGTCGTTCGGCGGGCAGATTAACTTTAATCAGCGACCGGTCAAAACAAGGAAGTTTAATATTGTCGAAAACCTCATGCACCTCCAAATCGATACCGGTTTTGTTTTGATAGCCATACTCGATATATAATTTCAGGTTGTCTGGCTGATATTCCGGGTTACCGAAAAATTCAGCGATTCCTTTCCCATGGTTTCCACCGATCAGGCTTGATTTTGAATTTCCGGTCCAGAAAGTATAATCTAAGTTTTCTACCGGCCGGCCATTGTATTTTATGTCGAAATATATGGCTCCATATTTCTCGTCAGGATGGAAATCAATTCCTGAACAGGTAAATTCGATGTCCGTAAAGATTTTATTGATATGGTCGGGGAGTGCCGTCATCAGCAGTTGTTCGTCAGCATTTCCGTCGAAACTAAACGAAATTTTATCGTGGTCTTTATGGCTGTTGAGCAGCACAAGTGCCCAGTAATAATTTCGTAAGGCATCGCCGATACGAAGTTCATTTTCGGCATGAATGCCGGTTTTTACATATTCGATAATTTTCTGTTTGCGGCTTTCAAAAATGCTTTCAATATCCGTTTTGCTGATATAGCGAATTACTTTGCAGTAGTTCCTTCTATCTTCGATTTGAAAGCTTTTAGCTTCCTTCAGTGTCATGCTGGAATAGGTTTTGACTACTGATGTTGAGTAAGCGCCAACGTTGCCGTTGGTTTCGGTTACAAAGTCTTCAAAATAACTTTCCACCTGCACCGAAAGCTGGCTGATCAGGTGGTCGAGTGCATTTTTATCGGCTTCATCAAAATTACCGCCTTCTCCGATTCCGAAAATATAATTCCCGGAGTTTCGTATTTCATCCGGACTTACAGTCCTGTTTTGTGTGAAAGCCTGTAAAAACCATGTGATCAGGGTAAATAAGAGTAAAGATTTTTTCATTTTCAGAGGCAATTCGGTTTCGATGAAAGTTCGGTGCCAAATTTATGCATTTTACCACTTCCCAACAATTTCAAATTTTCTTTTCAAAATATTGCCATTTTCATCTGTCAGGCCAAGCAGATGTTTCCCAACAGGAGGCTGAAGGTCCATTTTATGCGGATTTGTGGTGACTCCCATTTAAGGTTCATCAACATACCAAAAGATGGTTTGGGCAGGATTGGCGTTTGCCGCTTCAAAATCCACTTGTCCCAGGCTTTCGTCCAGTTCATGCGGAACAACAATGCGTGTATCCTGGTCGGACTATATGAACTGCATGGGATTTTCCGCCTGTGGGTTGCAGCCCGGGAGCCCGGGTGATAAACTTTTGTAAAACGGATCTCTGGACTTTTAAAACCACTCCATAGCCGGCAAAATCAAAACCCTGAAAATCAGCCCGGAGCCAGTCAGTGGAAGCCTTTCGGTGCTCACCACACCAACGAAAGCCAATATCATCATCAACAACGAAAACAAGGGCAAAAGTCCAAAAATTATCAACGACCTGATCATTTGAAATTATGAGATCACACTTAAAAAAGAGGGTTGTACCATGGTGAAAACCACGGCAGAGATCAAGAAAACTAACAGACAATTCAAAACGAAAACCTGAAAAACTTCAGGGAGGTGGTTATCAGTAGCACTCCTTCCGGCACTCAACTGATGATCAACAAAAAGGACGAAGGCAGCACACCCAAACCGCTCACCCTGCCTTTCGGCGAAAACACGATCAGCCTCCAAAAAACCGGTTATCGAATCCTGGAACAGAAATTTACAATCACCGAACAGCTGCGCGATTATTCGTTTACGAAGCTCTTGGATGCAAAAGCCATTGCCAAAGCTGAATTTAAAAATTCAAAAAAAAGAAGATTTACTGGCTGGAACCACTGCCAGTGCCGGAGTTGGTTGCTATTTATATTATTCGGCAAACCAGCATTACAACAAAAACAAAACCACTACCACCGATGCCGACCACCTCCACAATAAAATTGTGATCCAAGATAAATTCTGGCCTGCAACATTTGTGGTTAACGGCCTTTGCGGAGTGATGACAATCCTCAATGCTTCAAAACAAAGCAAGGCAAGGAAAAAGATGGAGTTTTCGGCTTTACCGGTTGAAGGTTGGGGAATGGTGATGATGAAGTGGAAATTGTATTAGCAGCCCCATCCCTGACCCCTTTTCCGCCAGCGAACTGGTAGGTTTGTAACCAATAAGTTATATGGTAAAAAAATTTTGTGCGCTTTTTGAAGGTAACATACTTTGATTTGTATTAATTGTCGTCTTCTTCCTTTTCTTCCTGCTGTTTGATAATCTTGCCGGCTTCATCAACAGAAACTACCATTTCTGATTTGCCATTTTCTATCGCATATTCATAAACTTTACCTTCGGCTGTTTCTGAGATTTCCGATTCTTCAATCTTGTAGCCGGCAAACTCTTTTTCGAGACTGGCCTTCACTGCATCAGGAATTTCTTTTTTGGTGACCGCATATTCGGTTTCCATCCAGCTACCATTGTTGTTGAAATTTGCCGAGTATTTCCGGCCATCCATTTTAAATTCGGCTTCCCACTCATTCTCGTTTTCCTTGCCCCATTTCACTTTGGATGCTCCGGGAAATTTTTGTGAAAAGGCTGACTTAACATTCACCGGGACTTCTTTACCCGACTGGCTGCAGGCGTTCAGACTGAAAAAGGCAGCAATAGTAACTACTAAAAATAATTCTCTCATTTTTATAAGCTTTTAATGATTTATCCGGCAAAACTATAAACCGATTCTAAAGCAATTTTTAAGTTAACCCGATTTCCATTTTATCCGGTAACCGAGGTTCCATTCTATATAATCCGATACATGAAACTTATAATCTACTAGTGTTAACCCCGCAAAGAAGCGGTTTGTAAAATGGTATTTAAGTCCGATACGCTGATGAAAAACAGGTGACTGGTTTTCGATCTTTTTTCGGTAAACATAAAATGAGGGTTGTATGATGATCGACAATTTATTGATTATCAATTCGTAGGACGGGAAAACGCTTAACTGAAGTTTTTCACCTGCCGGGCCGGCAACCGCCTCAAGGTCATTATTTTCGATGGCAACCTGTGCGTTTAAGGAACTATTGTAGGCAAGGGCAAAACCGAAACCTACTTTTGATTTGTAGCTGATCTGCCGGTTAATCGCAGTGGTAAAGCCAATTACCGGGAAATATGCACCCTCATATTTTTCTTTAATATCAATATTTGCCGAATCGAAAACCATATTTTTCAAACCGCCAAAAATAGTGACCAGCCATTCGTTTTCATTTGCATATTCAGGGATGCTTTGCTTTATAAAAACGGGATCATCTGAGAAACTATATCGTAAACTTACCCTTGGCGCAATGGTATTGATGCCGAAATTGGGTTTTTTGAGTGCGCCATTCGAAAAATGAGTCAGACTGAACCCGGCATTACAATAAAATCTTTTTACAAGCTTAAAATCGAGGTTTAAGCCCGCATCAATCATAAAGGACTCTCCTGCTCCAATCGCCACGTTATATTGGTTATTAACAGGATCGAAGGATTTCCAGTTAAATGTGGCACCAAAACCAAGTTCATAGTTGAACGAAAACCTTTTGTGCCTTAAAAACGGAGCATTAAAAAAACCATACAAGGCTACTGGTGTTCCGATTTCCTTCGAATTGTAAAAACTTGCCGTATAAATTCCGATTCCCCAATAAGGGTATCTGTAAATTTGTTCCCAAAATTCGTTTCCTGTGGTTTGCTTTGAAAACTTTAACGAAAATGCCTGAAACATATCAATTGTGTCCGAAGCTGCATTTTGTCCTCTTAAAAACGGATTGGTGGCAAAAACATATCCGAACTGATACATGGCCTGTATTGAAAAATTTCTGTGAACCAAATTTTTACTCACATCAGCCGAATCAGCCCGGGCAAAGATAATCGATGGGGTCATGGCCATAAGAATAAATAATCCCGAAATCTTATTTCTCATTTTCACGAATCAGGTTTAAATCGTGAATGCTTTTTTTTAATGGATCACTGATCGTAATTTTCAAAAAGCCCGGCAGAACAATTAAAAGTAAGGGTAAAGCAATCAGTAATCCGCCAATTACAGCAATGGCAAGTGGCTGGTGCATTTGTGCCCCAGGGCCCAGGCCGATAGCCAAAGGCAAAAGTGCCACTATGGCTCCAAAGGCAGTCATTAGTTTAGGTCGTAATCTTGCCGAGACCGCATATACCAATGCATCCCTCAGAGATGATTTTTTTAGTTCGAACAGGAATTGCTGGATTGTAAAAATCGAATTTTCGCCGATGATCCCGATAATCATAATCAGGCCCGTATAACTTCCTACATTGAGTGGAGTATTTGTAAGAAAAAGTGCGGTAAAACTTCCCGAAATCCCCAGAATACTAATGACGAGAACGATCAGCGAAAGTTTTATGTTTCTGAACATGAATAAAACCACGGTAAAAACCAGTAAAGCTGCGGCCAATAGGATTTTTAACAACTCGGCAAATGATTTTTGTTGTTCGGCATACGATCCGCCATATACAATCTGATAAGAGGGGGGTAATTGTATGGTTTTTAATTTCTTGCGGATGTCTTTCATTACACTTCCTAAATCACGGTTGTTAAGCCTTGCAGTTACGGCCCCAATAGTCTGGAGATTTTCCCGCTCAATTTCAGAAACACCGCTTTGTATCGTGAAATCGGCAAAATAGCTTAGCGGAAAATAATCCCCTGCAGCAGTACATAATTTATTTTGTTTGAACTTTTCGACAGGGGTTTTGTTGTTTGCGGGGAAGATCATGCGTATATCGGTGAGTTGCTCTTTTTCCGGAATTGATCCCACAACAGTTCCACCAATATAAGTTTCGACCTGTGCCTGCAAATCGACAGGGCTTAATCCAAATTGTTTCAGTATATCTTCCTTTGGTAAAATTTTAAGCATTGGTCCTGCAACGACGATACCATCGAAAACATCGGCCGTTCCTATAATGGTGCTGATGCTGTCGGCAATTTGTCGTGACATTGCTTTGAGTTTTTCATGATCCGTTCCAAATATTTTTACTTCAACGGGCTGAACGCTGCTCATCAGGTCGCCAAGCATATCGGTGATTACCTGTCCAAAATCGACAATAAGAGCCGGAACCGAATGCTCAACTTTCGTCCGGATTTCATCCGAAACCTCCTCGGTAGTCATGCTGCGCTTTTTGTGAAGTTCGATAAGATAATCACCACGGCTGGGTTCGGTAATGAAAAAGCCCATCTGTGTTCCTGTACGTCGGGAATAGGTTTTTACCTCGGGAATAGTTTCGATAATTTTATCCACCTCATTTAGCATACGGTCGGTTTCTTCGAGTGAGGTGCCTGGCGGGCTATCGTAATCCAGCACAATGGAGCCTTCGTCCATTTCCGGTAGAAAACCCGTTTTCAAAGTTGGAATAATAAAAGCTGTGGCTACAATTGACAAGCCAATAAAAATAAAACTTAAATATGGCTTCCTTATGAAAAACTCAATCCATGCTCTTTTTTTCACATCGGTTATCCGGATTTTTTGAGATAATCCGCTGTCTTTCGAAAATAGCAGGTACAGGACGGGTAAGCCAAGCCAGGTAATAACAAACGACGATAGTAGTGTGATAATCATGGTTTGCGTAAGAATTTTAAAATATGCTCCCGCAACACCTGTCATTAATTGGAAAGGGATAAGAATGACAATGGTACTCAAAGATGAACTGACCATGGCGGGAAAAAGAAAATGAATGGCTTCGCCAACAAGTTCTCCGGGTTTTCGGCCGGGAAATTCTTCATGTGTCCGGTGGATCTGTTCGACAACGATGATGGCATCGTCGATAATCAAGCCGATAGCTGCGGCGATTGCACCAATGGTCATGATGTTAAAATCGAAACCAACAAAGCTGAGCACAATAAAAGTAAGCGCCAGTGTTAAAGGAATGGTGACCAAAATAACCGTGCTGGCTTTCAGTGAACGCAGAAATATCATGGTCGCGACCATGGCCAGCAATAAACCGATCCAAAGCACATCGATGATGCTTTTAATGCTTTGGCTCACAAACTCTGCCTGATTATAATAAGGTTTCAAAACGACACCTTTTGGCAGAATCCGGTTGAGTTCGTCCACATTTGCCGAAACCTGCCCGGCTACATCCAACAAATTGCTGTTTGGCTGTTTCAGGACAGCCACCAGTGGAATATCCATTCCATCGGCTTTGATTTTGATATATTCAGTTTTTTCGGAAATCTCAACACGGGCAATGTCCGAAACCCTGATCTGGCGCAAAGCATCATTAAAAACCACCAGATTCTCGAGCTGTTCTTTGTTTTTAACCGAAGCATCGGTAACAGTTAAGTAAAGCCGGTCATAATCGACAGTATAACCTGTCGATTTTATGAAATCGGTATGCTGTAGCGCATTTACAATGGTTTGCGTGCTTAGTTTAAGGTCGATCAGCATTTGCTGATCCAGCACAATGCGGTATTCTTTGCTCTTTCCACCAATCACATCAACAGATGAAACGCCGTCCACCCGTGAAAGATAGGGTTTTACAATATATTCGGCAATCATTTTTAGTTCAACCTGGCTTTTATCGTGCGACTGCACAGAATATCCCATCACCGGCAAAATCGAGGGATTCATTTTTTCGACAGTTATCTGCACATCAGGAGGCAGGTCGCTTTTTATTTGCGATATTTCCGATTCGATCTGTGTTTTATCCAGGTCAATATCAGAGTCCCAGTTCATATAAGCAGAGATTTCACAACTACCCATGCTTGTTGTGCTCCTGACTAATGTTAAATGTTCGGCTTGTTTGATGGCATTTTCGAGCGGTTTAGTAACGGTTACCATCATCTTATCTACTGGCTGAGAGCCATTTTCGGCAATGATTTTTATTTTGGGAAAGGTGATATTAGGAAATAGCGAAGTTTTCATGTTTTTGTACGAAAAAGCCCCGCCAACCAGGATCAGCAATAAAATTGCAGCTATCGGATTTTTGAACTTTACAAATAAATCTTTCATCACTGTTTAATTATTTTAACCAGGCTGGAATCCGGCAATCCGTAACCACCATCGCTGACTATTAAATCATTTCCGGCTAATCCGGAGGAAAAAATTTCTACAAGGCTATCGTTAACAAGGCCCGAAGTTACCGGAATTTCGACGGCCATGCTATCATGAACAATTTTCATGACCCAGAATTTTTGCTGCGTTTCATCTGTCAGTAGCGCTTGTTTGGGCAAAAGGAGTGTGGATTTATGTGTTGAAATGATGAAGCTAACAGTCAGATTCATTTTTTCGGGCAATTCAGTTTTTGAATTTAATTTTACCAAAACCTGCTGGGTTTGAGATAATTCATCGATGATGGGTATTGCCTGAAATACAGAGCCGTTTATTATCCGGTTATCCGGCAGAGAAATTTTGCAGGATTTCCCCACAGCAAATATTTGATGATATTGAAACGGGACATTTACCTGGATAAGCAGGTCGTTGTTATCGGCAATAGTACAAAGCAAGCTTCCTTCGGAAACAAAATTCCCTGCACCCAGGGTGATGGTTTCGTTGATAACGCCGCTAATTGGTGCCAAAACTTTAATGGTTCCATAATGCGATGGCAATGTATCATCGTTCGGTTTTGAGTTTTGAAGCGCATTACTTTCTTTGCTTTGAATCTCAAACAGAACATCGTTTTTTTGTATTTCATCGCCAAATTTGATATTCATTTTGGTAATATATCCCGAAATCGGTGAGATGATGGAATTCTTTTTGAGATAAACGGTTTTCCCGTTTAGGACGACATCCTCATCAATATTCCCCAAAACCAATGGCACAGTTTTTACCTGAATTTTTGGAAGTTGTATATCATCTGCTGGTTGTTGTGTGTTGTTTTTGCAGGAAAAAAAAATAAATAAGCCTGCCAGCAGAGTAATGATTTCCAGTTGGTTTTTCATATTCAAGAGTTTAATAATTCCAATAATTATAAGCGTTGATCAAAATTTGCTTTTCCATCCTGAGAGACAGATTTTCCTGCTTTTTCTGCGACAGGTCTTTTAAAAGGTATTTGAAATCCATTACAGAGATATCGGCCTGAGCTAATTCCAGACGGTACATTTCGATTAATGTGTCGTACTGTTTTAATTGCTCTTCGGTAGTGGCAATTCGCTGTGAAAGCGAGTTGATCTGGTTCAGTATGCTGCTTTTTTGAATTTCATTTTGTTTAAGCGTATTTTGTTTATCGAAATCGATTGTCTGTAAGTTAATTTTGGTTTTTTGGTTCTGGGTTTTTAGCTGGTTTCCGTCAAAAATGGTCCAGCTTAATGTTAAGCCTGTACCAAAGCCCAGCCTGTCGAAAGCAGGTTGATATACGGCATTTAAACCGGTATTTACAAACAGGCTGATTTGTGGCTTATACTTCAGGCTAAAAATGTCTTCTTCGGCTATAACATTCAGGCTATCCAGGTTGAAAGAAGTTAGAAATTTAGAATTGCTGTTTGGAGTACGGTCAAGCTGAAACTCACAATCAGCGATATCTAAAGCAGTTGTGTCGGCAATGCCGCATAGTAGTTTGAGGTTATCCGAATTGATCCGGTAGTTTGCCGAAAAAGTCTGATATTCGAGCAGATAATTTTGATATTCGATTTGTAAAAGCTTCAGATCACTTTGCTTATAAATTGCATTCTCGACTAATTTTTGAAGTATGGAAATTTCTTTTTCAAATTCCAGTAAAAGTTCCCGATCGATGTTTGCCTGTTTCCTGGCTAACAAAGTAAGTATAAACTGGTGCCTTACTGCATCTTCGATTTCATGGGCAGATAACACAATATTATTTTCGTCGATCTGCTGCGACAGATCTGTTTTTTTAAGATAAGAATTAAGTATTGGACCCGTAAAAAGCGGTTGTTTTGCCGACAACAAAGCCTGATACTGCCCCCCATCAGTTATGGCCTGATCATAACCGGAGTAGCTATTCCGGCCAGGCGAGGCCCACTCAAAACGGTTATTGTTATCATCGTGTGAAACAATAGGGGCAAACAATACACTTGCATCAAAGCTGATTTCGGGTTTTGTATAAATGTTTCTGATCTGCTCCATATCGAGCCGGACAAGCTTTATATGGTTTTTGTTTCTGTTGATGAACGGACTGTTTTCTTTGGCTCTTTCGATAAAGAACTGCAAGGTGTTTTGTTGCGCCTTCACAAAATTTCCTAAAATCAGTGAAATGAAAATTAAAATAAAAGTTCTCATATATATCGTGTTAAGACTTTCGGCTTAGTGTAAAACTATGAAATTCACCAAACGAATAGGAAATTACGATACCGTTTACACCGCAAATTTTCTTTACAATCGAAAGGCCTAATCCAAACGATTTGGAATTGCCTTTTACGAAACGATCAAAGATTTTATCGTCAGAAAAATTTACTGGCGGACCGGGATTGGATAAAACCAGCTTATCCAAAGAACTATCAAAGCGTATAAATCCGGAATCCAGATTATGGTTTATGGCATTGGAAAGCAGGTTGTTAATGATGACATCAGCCAGTTGGCTGTTTATTTTCAAATAAAAATCATTTTCAATATTCCATATTATTTCAATTTTTACCGATCTGATAAGTGGTTCAAAATCTTCAACCTTATTCCGGAATAGCTTGGTGAAATTTATCGTTTCGCCGGCCGGAAACTGGTTGTTCTCGATTTTGGTAATCAGGATCAGGTTTTCGTTAAGTCTCGACAGACGTTTAAGCGCGTTTATCGAAGAAACTATTTTTTTGAAAGTCACTTCCGGTAAATCCTGTTGAATGATTTCTTCAAGGTTGAGAAGGGCGATCGAAAGCGGAGTTTGTATTTCGTGAGAGGCGTTTTCGGAAAATTCCTTTAATGAGTCGTAATCCTGATTTAATTTTTTAGTAAGCCGGGTTACAACATCATTCAGGCGGTCGAATTCATGGATATTTGTGTTTTTTAATTGCAGACCAGCCCTGTTTTCAAAGGTAAAATTTTCGAGTTTTGATAAGTTGCTTTCAAAATCTGCCCAAATCGTCTGGTTCATTTTTTTTGTGATAAAACCAGAAAAGCCAAAAGTAAAAACCATCAAAACAAGCAATGGAATTGCAATGGCCATGATAAGATCCTCGCTTTCAACGTTAGCCTGGCGAATTTTTACAAGATAGTATTTAGTCCCAACGGAAATGACCTCCGAATATTCAGTATAGGATTCCTGTTCATTTTCACCTTCCTCTCTGATAAAAACCTCATTTAAAGCCGGATTCAGCTCACTTGTTTTCACGGTTTCAGTCACTTCGATCAGCGGGTAAAGCGAAGGAATTTTACCGGTTTCGGAAATTTGCTTTTTTATCAGAAATGCCTTTTCAAGTAAGGATTCTTTCGTCTGACCAAAAATCACAGTCTTCAAAATAAAATATCCGGCAAACGAAATCATCACGATAAGCAGCGACAACATTAAGAAATAATTCCTGTTGATTTTAGTCAGAAATTTCATCTTTCGGAAAATTTATAACCCATTCCGTATAGTGTATTAATGTAATCTGCCCCACCGGCATTTTTGATTTTTCGGCGGATATTGTTCAAATGTGTGTAAATGAAATCGAAGTTGTCGGCAAGTTCGATATTATCGTTCCACAGATGCTCAGCAATTGCCTCTTTGGTTAATACCCTGTTTTTGTTGATGATAAAATACAGCAATAAATCGTATTCCTTTTTGGTGAAAAAAATTTTGGTCTCATTTATTTTAACGGATTTGCTTTCGGTAAAAACGGATATTTCATTAAAGGTCACTACCTCGGTTCCCCCAAATTGACGCCGTCTCAGTATTGCCCTGATTCTTGAATTCAGCTCGGATAGCTGGAATGGTTTAGTCATGTAATCGTCGGCACCCAGATCAAGGCCACCGGTTTTATCGTCGAGTGAGTTTTTCGCTGAAATAATGATAACCCCCGCTTTTACATTGTACTTTCTGATTATCTTTAGAAGCTCAATACCATTGCCATCGGGTAAAGTAATATCTAAAAGAATGATATCATATTCAAAAATGGATACTTTTTCGTGAGCTTTGGTAAAAGTATCTGCGAGTTCACAGGTATAATTTTCCTTAATTAAATAATTGCTGATGGCAATCAGAAGTTCAATTTCATCTTCAACGATAAGAATTTTCATGCTGCAAAATAAGCAATTAACTCTAAAGGAAATCTAAAGAATTCAGAATTTTCAAAGAATTGAGAATGAATTTTTATTGCGTAGCCCGGTTCAGTATTTCCATTTCTGTGGAACTCATATCCAAATCCCTTACCGCTTTAAACGGGGTAGGACGCAATGTTGTAAAGTAAACAAGAAGCAAAGCGGCTGTAACGAGGAAAAAATAATGACCCAGGTACACATATGCCAGGATTGAGAAAAATATCGGAGCTTCCAGCAGTGCATACCTGATGATAAGCGCCGAACGATAGGCTGTCATTTTTTCGCTGAGATCAGTTTTTTCCTTCGCAAGCTTCAACATTTTATTGAACATCAGGCGGCTTGAAATGAACCCGCCGACAATGAGAACAGCAACAACATAAACAAAAACATTAAGCAGTTCAGCTCCAACCGGCCCAAGTTTCCCGCTGAATTGGAGAAAAAATGCGATGAGACCAAAGAAAACTTGTCCTGATAAAAGCCCAAGAAAGACAATGGAAAGGGCTTTGAAATAACCATGTAAAGGATTTTGTGTGCTGTTCATCTCTAAAATTTTTGTTGTACAAAGTAAAGGATGAAATCGTAACGCAAGAAAAAACCAGCAGATAATCTTAAAATTTCCCAACTGAACAAAAATGGTCTTTTGTAAAATTCAGTGGGTCCGCCCCCCTTTTTTAGCGAACCACAGTTTGGGGTTTCATTACTCTTAGGTTTTTGGAATAAAGTTGTGTTACCCGGCAACTTCGGTTTCGAAAGGAAAACCAATGACTTTGCCGATAACAGAGTAACCTGGCTGTATTACCGAAGACTGAATCGTAAATTCAAGGGGTTTGTTGGACATTTTTTAATGTCTTCTCCAATAAAGAGGTTACAACCATTTGCTATGATTTTCCTAAAATTGATATTCCTGCTGCTTTAAAATATGAGAGACATCAGGTTCGATTGGTCATTTTGCGGGAACGCATTTAAAATAAGTAATTATTCCAATTAAAAAATTACATTTCTTTCTTGTAAAGAATTGACTGGCAACAGAATTCGGGATGAAATCACACATTTCAGCAAATAAAAGTAATTTCTTTCAGATCAGCGATTGCAATTAAGATGTTTAGGGTTCCTAAAAATTGAATCCTCAGCAAAGAAGTGTTTCATTACAAAACGGAATTGTTTTTGTTATATAAACATTTTCCAATACTGAGACACCTGTCTGTAGGGTTATTAAGTACATTTACAGTGATTTGCAATTGATTTTCCGCTAAAAACTGCTACTACTAAAAAGAATTATCAACTAAAAATTTGGAATACGGTAAATTTTTGCGTTAACTTTGGGTGCTTTATTTGGGGGGTGTTGACAAATAATCATTAAATTTACACAACATGAAATTTTTTACGATGTTGTGAATTGTATGAAATGGGATAAATCTATATTGGTTCATTTTTTCTTATTCATTGGATTAGCTGGGATGGGACAGGTAGGTATCATGACTACTGACCCGGATCCTTCTAGTGCAGTAGATATTTCAGCGACCAATAAAGGATTGTTGGTGCCCCGGGTGATTTTAACTACCGATCTTACCGACCCCTCACCTGTTAATGAGCCCGCCGATGGCCTGTTGGTATTTAACGTTGGCCGTAATCAGACGCAGGGATTTTACTATTGGACGGGGGCGGCATGGGCGTTGATAAAGTCCCCGTCAGCGGATACTTTGATCGGGCCACAAACATCGACCGATAATGCTATTGTACGTTTCGATGGAAACAGCGGAAAACTTCTCCAGAATTCTGTGGTAATTCTTGATGACGACGGAAATATTTCCAATGTTAACCATCTCACCGCAAACCAAATTGCCATAACAACCAATCCGCTACAAAACCATGTTTTGGTTTCGGATAACACGGGTAATGCCTCCTGGCAGCAGGAAGCTAGTATTGCTGTCGAAAAAAATGACACCCTCGTGATGGCTAACATCAACAAGCTGAATTTTGAAGGCGGTATCAATGTTCAGAGTATTAGTCCGGATAAATCGACGGTAACCTTTTATAAGAATTCGGTTTCAAGAAATCTGATACATCTTTCGAGCCCCGATTCAATCAATTTGAATAATCTGTTAACTCCGGTGGCAATACCCTGGAACACCGAGGTGTATTTCGATCATGCCACATATATTCATTCAGCCACAGTAAATCCGGGCCGCGTCACTGTGAGAACAAAAGGCCTTTATGAAATTAATTTCAGGTTCAGCGCCATTAACAAAACCGTAACGCGAAAAACAGTGCGTGTCAGGGTTAGAAAAAACGGGAACTATTATTTCCCGAACATTGCCAGTTATGCCTTTTCTTATCAATCAGCTGATTTGCAGATATCGCACGTCAGCTCTTCATTCCTGATAGAACTCGAAAGTAATGACTATATCGAGTTGATGTCGAATGGACAAACCAATAACGGTAATCTTAATTTGATCCCCAACGAAAACATTTTTTATGTGCGTTTAATCAGATTGCTATGATATAAAACCAACAATGAATCATGATATTCAAAATGATAAATAATCGACCGGAAAAATTTTTTGATACCGGTATTACCATTAAATACCTGATTATTTTTGTGTTGTTATTTTTTCAAACTCAATTCATCGTTGCACAAATTGGTATTCAGACCGACGACCCCGATCCTTCATCGGTACTGGACATTGTTGCTCCTGATAAAGGTCTTCTGATCCCCAGGGTGATTCTGACAACCGACCTTAATGCACCTGCCCCGGTGACTAATCCCGCAACCGGTCTGTTGGTTTTCAATTCCGGCGTAAACCAGCCCGAAGGGTTTTATTTTTGGACAGGTTCGGCCTGGTTAATGCTTAAACCAAAGGAAGACAATGAGGTGTTGAGCTCAGGCTTATCAACCGACAATGCTGTGGCACGGTTTAATGGTGTAACTGGAAATATGATTCAAAATTCAACAGCAATTATCGATGATGCAGGCAATGTTACAGGAATAAATAACATCGTTACAGCGGGATTCACTATGCCAACCAATGCAGGTACCGACAAAGTTTTGATGAGCGATGCGGCCGGAAACGGAACCTGGGAGGATTATCTTTTACCTGATATCGAGGAAGATGATGTAATCATTTCTCCCGGTGTCAGTACGATCAATTTTCAGGGAGCAGTGGATGTAACTGCCGATGGCGGAAATAAGGCTACGGTTTCCATCACAGCCAGTATCAGCGAGGAACAGGTACTTCAGGTTGGATCGACCAGTAATAAGGATCTGAATAGTATATCGCCTGCTTTGCCTGTCAATATTCCATGGGATATCGAAATGTTTAAGGACGGGGCTACCTTTGTACATTCCAATACGATTAATTCCAACAGGATCGGTGTGCTTTACGGAGGTACATATGAAATCAACTATATGTTTAGTATCATAAACATCAACAATCAACGAAAAACCCTGCGGTCGAGAATTCGGAAAAATGGCACAACCTACATCGCAAGTAGTGCAGCCTATGCTTTTACATACAGTTCATCCGACGATAAGGCATCCCTGGTGAGCAGTTCATTTCTGATAGATCTCGAACCCAATGATTATATCGAAATTATGGTAAATGGCCAGACCAATGATGGCCCTGTACTCCTTATTCCCAATGAAAGTTTGCTTTACGTACGAATCTTACGGTCATGGTAAAATGAAGCAAGGTTTTTTGCAAATTATCCTCTTTCCGATGTGTTTATTAACGTTTATGCCGGTAATCATACGGGCGCAGTTATTCATCGAACCTGGTAGTTCTGTCACCATAAAAAATGGTACCAGCCTTTATGTTGGTACCGACTTGCAAATAAAATCCGACAATAGTAAATCAGGACATTTTGCTGATCAGACAAACAATGCTGGTGTTACCATAAGCGGGGATGCTTTTGTTGAAAGATATCTCTCCGCCAATGGATGGCACAATGTATCGTCGCCGGTAAGTAATGCCCGTAGTGATCTTTACACCGGCACCGACCTTGTTTTCTATTATGATGAGACTCTCATTTTAAACGACTGGAATTTTGGCTGGGTTTTTTATAACGGGCCTCTGTCGTCGATGAAGGGTTACGACCTGTTTTTACCTGATAGTCCTGTTACAGTAACCTATTCAGCCACGGGAGCCGAATCGCTCAACACGGGGCAGTATAGTATTACCGTGACGCTTACTGATGTGGCAAATGGTGAAGTAGAAAATCACAAAGGCTGGAACCTTGTTGGCAATCCATACCCCAGCCCGATCGACTGGCTTGAGGAAGCGGGTTGGGATAAATCAGCCATCAACGACGCAAAATATATCTGGAATCCGGCAGCAAACAACTACACCATTTTTCTGGGTGGGCCGGAGCCTATAGGAATAAACGGAGGCACACGGTACATTCCCTCCAACCAGGGTTTTTGGGTACAGGCAACACACAATGGTGTTCTTAAGGTTAATAACCGTTCACGGAAAGGAATCATGTCGGCTACACCGGATTTTTATAAAAATTCTGAGGCAAACAGCCCTGTTGTATGCTTTCAGGCAAATGGGAATGGTTATTCCGACCAAAGTATTATACGGTTTATTGAAGGTTCCGGTGCTGGCTTTGATCCGGGACTGGATGCTGTAAAATTTCCAGCTGGCGCCGAAGGCGTACCACAAATAAGTACCATTGCAGGTAAGAATGCTCTTGCCGTTAATTCATTACCCCAATTCAATGGCGAATTCAGGGTTCCGCTTAATTTTCGATGCGACACACCCGGGGTTTATTCCATTGGACTGGCTTACCTTACTTCATTCGACCCCAACGTTGAAATCTACCTTTACGACAAACGAACGCATACGATGGCCAACCTTAAAAACGATACGGTTTACATGTTTTCGCATGACACCGCTAATGATAAAGAAAGATTTTATGTCTATTTTAATCCATCAGAAGATATCAAAAATAATATTTCGGCCGAAAGATCATTTTCGGTTTATACTTACCACAACATCATTACGATAATCAAACTCACAGGTAAAGAAGTTTCCGGACGTTTTATTTTGTATGATTTATTGGGCCGATGCAGGTTTAGTCATTCTTTAACTAACGATAACAGGATTCAGTATCAGCTCGACCTACCAGCAGGGTATTACATCGCGCATATTGAATCGGATATGTTTAACTTAAATCAAAAGGTTCGAATTGCAAATTAGGCTTTTGCCTGTAAATTTATTGGTACAAAGGGAAGAGTAATGTTTATGGGGTACAAATTTTAGGCAGCCGAAAAAACCGCGTTTTATTGACATATTTCCCGATGATGTGAATTTGTAAAAAGTGAGTTTTTTTTTAAGAGTTCCTTTCACACTGAAAAATAGAATACTGAAAAAAATATTTTGAAATATTATTTTATCTTTGCAATAGTTGAAAACACTTAACATTTAAAGCTAATGAAAATTTCTACTCTTTATTTGATGCTTTTTTTAGTTATTTCACTGTCCTGCGAAATGCTGAAAGCACAGGAACTTGAAGTAACCCCAGGAAAAATGACCTTTGCAACAAATCCGGGGTCATCCCAAACACAGCAGGTTTATGTAAGAAATAAAGGAAATACTGAGCAATCCTTTATTTTCACCCTTGCCGACTGGCTCACCGATGATAAAGGCGAAGCAAAATACTTTAGTCCGGGTACTACAAGCCGATCCTGTGCCGACTGGATAACCGTATCACCTTCTCTTGTTACACTTCAACCCAACGAATCAGCACCTGTAAATGTTACCATGCTGGTTCCCAATGACAATTATTCTACCAAATGGGCGGTATTGTTTGTCGAATCGGCTGTCGAAAAAACCGGTGCCAAAGCCATCGATAAAAATGTTCAAATGGGGATTAATGTTGCTGTAAGAATTGCTGTGCCGATATTTCAATCTCCCGCCAGCAATACTTTGTACAAAGGTACAATTGAGAAAATTACCGAAACCATCCTTGATAACAATACCCGGAAATATGAATCGCAGGTGATAAACCTTGGCGATAAAATTTTGAACTGTAAAGTATATTTTACCATTGCAAGTGTAGCAACTGCCGAAGAAATAACATCGGACCCGATTGAGTTTTCGCTGCTCCCTGAATCGACCAAAAAAGTTGATTATGTTTTGGATAAACCGCTCGCAAAAGGACAGTACTCGGTAACAGCAATTCTGGATTACGGGTACAATGATAATTTGGAAGGCGTCCAGCTCGACATCGAAGTTAAGTAACCTAAAGATATGCTGAAAAGCACATTCCTGTCGCTGTTTTTATTATGTGGGATAAATAATCTTTCCGTTGCTCAAGTTTTTCGTTTTGTTGATACAAGCTATTTTTTTAACGACCACCAAAGGATTAAATCCATTATCAGTTTCGGGGTAAATGAGGGTGATGCATTGAGGGATGGCCCTGCCAGGTATTTCTATGTTACCGGAAAATTATGGCAAACCGGTATTCATAAAAATGATAAAATGGACAGCCTTTGGATGACCTATTATCCCAGTGGGGTGACTAAAAGGAAGACTTTTTATATCAATGGTCTGAAAACAGGTATCGTTGAAAACTATTATGAGAACGGAAAATTTAAAAATACCGGGAGTTATCTGAACGACTCCCTGGATGGTTCGATGATCCTATATTATCCGTCAGGAGAAGTCCAGGAAACCAGAGAATATAAACACAACAAACTTAATGGCATAACCACAGGCTTTAACCCGAATGGTAGCCTGAGTTATCGTTTTAACTATGCCGACAGCGTCCAGGATGGTCTGTATGAACGATATTATTTGTCCGGAATTTTAAAGGAAAAGGGTACGATCAAAGACCAAAAGTTTTATGGAAAGTACAATTCCTACTATGAAAACGGCCAGGTTGAGAAAGCATACGAATATAATAATTTCGACATCAACGGACCATACGTCGTGTATTTCGACAATGGGCAGGTAATGATGAAGGGGAATTATATCAGGGGAAGGATTCAGGGGCTCTGGCAACAGTTTTACGACACCGGAAATCTATATGAAAGCGGACAATATGTCGAAGGAAACCGTGAAGGTACCTGGAGGAGTTACTATCCTGACTCCTCGCTATACATGGAAGGCGGTTATTTTCATGGAGTTCCCGAAGGTTTATGGACAGTGTATTATCCCAATGGAATGAAAAAACAAACAGGCATGTTTAAAAACGGGGTGTCAGAAGGTGCGTGGCAATTCTTTTATGAAAATGGCCTGATCAGAGTTAAGGGATCTTATGCAAACAACAAAGAAAATGGCCATTGGGTTCAGTTTTATGAAAGCGGACAAGTCAGATTGGATCTGTATTACACCAATGGTCAGTTAAACGGCATACTAACAGCCTATGATGAACAGGGTGGCATTCTGGAACAGGCAGAATATCTCGAAAACAAACTTATCAGGACAATCAAATAACTGATGCACTTCGTTTGCCGGAGATATTAAATTAGGGAGGGGGAAATTTTAATGAAAAAATGCTTATTCATGTTTTTTTATCTGGTGATCCTGTTAAGCCATTTACATTCACAGGATATCCCACCACCAAATCCATCGCTGACAATAAATATTGTTTCAGGATATAGTGTGATGTTTTTGTTTGACAACCTGGATAAATTTAAAGACGGAATCATGAACGGCGGACAATCCACTTTTATAAGGGTGGGCTCAGTAACCGACTGGCAATTACAATTTAAGGCCGACCAAAGCATTTTTTATGGAGACAATGATCCCGGTAGCCAGATGGAACTGAATAATGTTGGACTAACTGTGATCTCCACAGGGACAAACCTGGACGACGGTTCCAATATTATTAACTATGCCAAGACGGTTCCAATAGCATTGGACGCCACCGATGTTACAATACTCACCAAAGGTACCCTTACCAATAAAGGATTTGGTGTTGCCAATGCCTTTACGTTAAATTGGGAAATGGGAACCAGGCGAGGCAACATGAATAACCAGAGTATGTTGGAACAATTGTTGAACCCCGACACATATTCGCTAAACATCGTGCTTACTTTGTCGGTTGTTCCGTAGTTTGCTTCACCCTTAACTTATAACCTAAGTCGCAACCAAAAGTTAAGTCGCCGGAAAAGTGTATCGTGATATGTTTTTCGGATGCGAATTCATGTCATAACAATTTATTGAGTGGGTTATTATGAAAAAAATATTGGTAGTTGATGACCAAGAAATAAACCTCAGGATGCTTGAAAGTGTACTCAATCTGTACATTCCCGACTTTAAGGTCCTGCTTGCCACTTCCGGCAGCGAAGCCATTGAGATGGCACGCAGTGAAATGCCCGATACCATTTTGCTCGATTACCTGATGCCTCAGATGAACGGTTTTGAAGTTTGTAAAGCCCTGAAAAATGACGAATTAACAAAACCAATTCCCATCCTGATGATTTCCGCCCTTGGTGATGATGCTAAAATCAGGACCGAAGGTCTTTATGCCGGCGCAGATGCTTTTATTTCAAAACCATTTGATGTTTATGAATTGTTGGCATTGGTTAATGTAATGCTCCGGATCAAAAATGCGGAAGACCTATTAAGGAAGCAAAATGATCAGTTAGAAGTCTTCATAAGAAAACAAACCAAGGATTACCAGGACAATGAAGAGCGGTTTTTGCAAATTTCAACCCATGCGTTGGAATTCTTCTGGGAGATTGATACCGATGGGAAATTTACCTACTTAAGCAAAGCCGCCGAAATAATATTGGGCTATCCGGTTAGTGAAATTATAGGCAATAAACGCTTTTTTGATTTTTCCTTACCCAAAATCAGAGGTTTTATCAGGAATGAATTTTCTGACATACTAACAACCCGGAATAAAATTAGTGGTGCCGAGTATTTGTTTCTGCACAGTAGTGGAAAAAAAATCTGGTTAACCATTAATGGTTTCCCCATTTATGATAAGGACAATTATTTTATTGGATTTCGCGGAGTTTGTAACGATAACACACGTCGCCGGCAGGCTGAGGAGGATCTCAAGGAAAGCCTCGAAGAAATCAGGGCATATCAGAAAAAACTTAAAAACCTGAATCTGGAGTTGACTTTAACCGAAGAAAAGGAGCGTAAACGCATAGCCGAATACATTCATGATGCCATCGGCCAAACACTCTCAATTACCTATCTGAAATTGTCCTCTGTGTTAAATGCAAACCTCCAGCCAGGGGTATATAAAGTTGTTAAGGAAGCGTCGGAAATGATTAACAGTGCGATATTGGAATCGAGATCCCTAACTTACGATCTCAGCCCACCGGTGTTGTATGAATTTGGGTTGATTCCGGCAATAAAATGGAAACTCGAACAGGTTAGCACCAAAATGGGGATCAAGACACAATTTAGCGGGGACCAGATTCTGCTGACCCTGGATTCAACGGTTAAAATAGTGGTTTACCGGATTATCTGTGAATTACTGGCCAATATTATAAAACACGCCGATGCCAGTTTAATAAAAATTGAAATTGAAAAAAATCCGGAGAATTATTGCATTTCGGTTATTGATAATGGTGTCGGATTCAAAGAGAATAATGTTTCAGGGCCAACCAACAAAAGGGGTTTTGGCCTGTTCAGCATTTACGAACGCCTCGAAGCGATAAAAGGGTCGTTAATTATCGAATCAGATAAACAGTGGGGAACAAGAGCAAATGTAATTTTACCTTTAAATGAACAGTAATATGCGAATAAAAATAATTGTTGCCGACGATCATCAATTATTCCGTGAAGGATTGGTGAATTTGTTATCCAATTCCGAAGAAATCGAGATTATTGCCAAAGCCGAAAATGGCAAAGACGCAATTGAAAAAGTGGCAAAACACCATCCTGATATGATCATTATGGATATTGGCATGCCTCTGATTAACGGCGTTGAAGCTACGCAGATATTACATAACCAATATCCCGACCTGAAAGTAATTGCGCTTTCAATGCATGCCGACAAAAATTATATTAAAGGTATGCTTGAAGCCGGTGCGCTGGGTTATCTGCTGAAAAACAGTACGTACGACCAACTCCTTGATGCAATCAGAACTGTTTATAGTGGTAAGAAATATCTTAGCGAGCAAATTACTGAAGTACTCATCGATAATTACCTGGGCAAAGATGAGGTTATCCCAACAAAAGTTCCTGATCTTACCGAAAGAGAGTTTGAAATCCTGAAACTATATGCTGAAGGTAAATCTGCGATGGAAATAGCCAAACAGCTGTTTGTCAGTACAAAAACCGTTGGCACACATAAACAAAATATTATGGAAAAATTAAATCTCAAGTCCACGGTTGATATGGTTAAATATGCGATCAAAAACGGCATTGTTACCCTTTAATAGCCGGAAAACATTAGACGTTTTCTCTTTTTTTTAATCACTCGTTATAGTATATAGCGTTTTTAAGCGTCTGTAAATTGATAAATGAAGGAACAGGACCTTCAATGTCAAACTGACCAAAATACTATTTGCCGCAATAAAACTTAATGAGGGTTCCTTTTTGTAAAATGGGATAAGTTTTTGTGAAGTTGTCTCTCATCTTTTCTGAACCTATAAATCAGGTTTCGACACCCCGTATTTGAGGGAATCGCCTATTGTGTAAGGCTATAAAATGGTAGTAATATTGTATTGTGGTTTTTTCAATTTGTTCTTTCATAAATTAATTCTAAAATTTACTTAAAAAATTGTGCTATGAAAACTTTTACTAAGATTTTGATTTTGATTTTTGGTTTACAATCTGTTAGCTTGTTTGCTCAAGACACTGAAACAGTTCTTTTTACAGCAGTCCTTCAATCGGTTCTCAACCTTAATGTAACCGGTGGTGCAACCCAGACTGCAACCTTTGATACCCCGGCCAAATATAACCTGGGTATTGATGCTGTGGGTACTACAACAGTTACTATGGAATCGACCAGTAACTGGAATCTGGCTATTAGTGCCCCTAACTTCACAGATGGTGCTGCTGCTATTATTCCCATTAACAATGTGGGTGTATGGTGTAATGCAACTGGTGCGCATACAATTGGTGGCGAGGTTTCCTGTTCGAATACGTCATTGGCAACCGCAATGGGTCTTACCATTGCATCGCAGGTGTTGATTGACAATTTGGGGGGAAATGGGGGAACCGCTGCGGATAATGCATTTACTTTAAACTGGACTATGGGAACGATGAACGGGACGATGAATCCATTAAGTATGTTCACTCAGCTGGCCAACGGTACCATCGCAAACATTGGAACTTTTACCACAACCGTCAGTTTAGTATTGACTGCAGAGTAATAAGTTTTCTAAGAACAATTGAAGAGGAATGCGGTGAACACTGTATTCCTTTTTTTTTGATCAAAGGTGAAAGGCAAACCTGTAAATTTTCAAAATCATTAACAAATAACAGATGTCTTTTAAATGACATCAGTATTTAGGAAGCCCGTTCTCATCTTTTCTGAACCAAAATTTCAGATTTCGACACCCTGCTTTTAGGTGCTTTACCTATTGTTTCATGGTTCGAAGAGGTATTAATATTGTACGGTAATTTATTCAAATTGTTCTGAAACATATGTCTATTCTAAAAAAACTAAATTAACTGTGTTATGAAAACTTTTACAAAAATTTTTATTTTGATGTTTGTCATGCAAGCGACAAACTTATTTGCACAAGACACTGAAGTAGTTAACTTTACAGCAGTCTTCGAATCGGTACTCAATCTCAATGTAACGGCCGGATCAGATCAGACAGCTACTTTCAATGCACCGGCACTCTATAACCTGGGTATTGATGCTGTGGGTTCTACAACTGTAACCATGGAATCGACCAGTAACTGGAATCTGGCAATCAGTGCTCCTGATTTCGTTGAAGGGGCATCTGCAGCCACTATACCTATTGATAACCTTGGTGTATGGTGCGAAGCTACCGGATTACATACTATTGGAACTGAGGTTAGCTGTGCAAACACTTCCCTGGCAACATCAATGGGAATAACAATTGCCCCTCAGGTACTGATAGATGCATCAGGTGAAAACGCTGGAACTGCTGACGATAATGCTTTTACTTTAAACTGGACTATGGGTACCATGCAAGGTTCAATGAATCCTATAAGCATATTCACCCAACTGGCCAACGGAACTATCGCAAATATTGGAACTTTTACAACAACAGTCAGCCTGACACTGACAGCACAATAACAAGTTTTCTAAGAACAATTGAACAGGGATACGGCATTCGCTGTATTCCTTTTTTTCGCACGAAAATTTGATTACATTTGTGAAAATGAAAATGCAGGCAAAAATATTCTTATTGGGTTGTTTTGCAATTTCCCTTTTTATTTCTTCAGCCGGAATTGCCCAGGAAAATATTATCGAAACTCAATTTCAAACCAGGCTTGAATCGGTTTTAATTTTAAATGTTGATCCTGAAATACGGATTGAGTTTGGTTTGGATGAAGTTAACGATAATCTTTATCAAATAACCAAAGCACCGGATGCAATTAACTTCAGTGTTGAATCAACCGAAAACTGGAACCTCTCGATAACGGCTTCGGACCCTTATTTCAGAGGTGTAAATGATCCAACTCAAAAAATACCGGTCAGTTTTCTCGGATTCTACATCGAAAGCATGGGTACAAACTGGGACAATGGTGTTTTTTCCAATATCAATAACCGGACAAAAGATACGATAATCTCTCTCTCTGATGAAAAAACCGTTGTACTTGCAAACGGAAGACGGAATAATATCGGTGGAACCGATAAAAATTCATTCATTTTGCGATGGAAATTCCTTACCGAAGACAACGAGTTGACCCTTAAGAAGTTTTCAAATCTCAACCTGAAAGACGACAATTTTATCGGAAGGTTTTACATAACATTATCCGAAAGTCATTCCAACGGATCATCGATTAATCTTCCAAATATTAAAGAAAACCCTACTCCTGAATCCATGGATCCGCTGGTCATTCAAGATATTGAAACTCCCGTTTCACCATGGAATTCCAGTTACAATAAGGAAGCCGAGGCTCCTGGAAATGCTCCCGTTGAGACTCCTGAGAAGACCCCGGAACAGGAACCCAAAAAAGAACCATTAAAAGAACCAATAAAAGGAAGTTAAAAAGGTTTTAGCAGCTTATTTTGGTGATGGGAGAATTACGAATTTTTTATAGGAATTGAGCTCCAACTTCCTTTAGGAGACAAATTTAAGGATGATCATAGAACGGTCGTTAATGTTTGCCTTCCTGAAATTCCCCGCCATTCTTTATTCTTTAATCGATTGGTTTGTAAAGATGTATCATTAAAAAACCTGCCATGATAATATGTCAGAAAAGGGTTTACCATCATGTAAAGTTCCGCAGTTTAAACCTTGCTGTTTTAAGTTCCCGATTGGTATTGAAGAAGAGAGAAAAAATATCTATTATTGTATTTAAATGCCTGATCATTTAATGAGTGGAATCAGTCAGGAAAATAATTTTTTTCGTAAATTCACTGCGGTGTTCAAAACCATAAAACTACCTTGGATATTCTCACGTATTGCATTGGTAATTTACCTCGGGCACAGCATGAATGCTTATTCCCAAATTCCCGCAGAAGCCGGGAATACATACCCGATATCATCTTCTTTTATTAAAGCTTCAATTCTTCAAAAAAGCGGTGATTTAAGTTTTAATGTAATCCGGATTTTCAATAACACCGACAGCGCCGTCAGGATCAAACCCATTCTTGTTCTACCCGATGAATGGGCGATGTTCAGCAAATCATTTGTCGATACGATCATTCCAGCCAGGGATAGTCTTTCCTTGTCGTTCAGTTTTCGTATTTCCGCGCGTGCCAATGCTGATAAGTGGCATAAAGTGAAATTTCAGGCCTTTTCGATGGATAATCAGTTATTGGATGAAAGTAGCTTTCGGGTGGACATCGAAGCATTTCACAAATGGGATGTAATCATTCCGCAAAAAAGAATATTTTTTTTCCCCAGGACCAAAAAGGCCGAATTCGAAATCGTCGTATTGAACAGGGGAAATACAACAGAGGTTATTACACTCGACATTCAGCCCGATAATAAATTAAGTCTTGACCCTTTAAGCAAGTCTGACTTTAATCCCGAAATTTTGCTCCGGCCGAACCAGGATACCACTTTAAAATTTAAAGTAAATTATATTTATGCCGAAAACCGGATTTTCGACATCAGTAAGGTGCAGATACACGCCAAAGCAAATAATGAAGAAATTTACAGGGCAATTTTAATCGAAAAGTATTCTGATACGTATTCTTCATTTAAAATCGACAAGGATTTACCTCATGAAACCGAATTAGGGATCAGGACATTTTCGCAGAACAAGGAAGTTTTACCCTATATAAAAGCACGTGGTGTTACCGAATTCAATAAGATAAGCAGTTTTAAATACAATTTTTCCTATTACGATCTTACCGAAACTGAGGATGTTATCGGTAACAGTTACTACCAGTTTTTGTATAATCAGAAATCACTGAACATTGGTATCGGTGCATTTAGTTCACTTCTGGGCCGTAATTTGTACAGCCGCAACAGCATTATGGCCTCTAATAAAATGAAACTTTCGGCCAGCAGTAGCATCGAGGGTTACACAAGTTTCTCCTATCTCACACCAAAATCGAGTGTTGCTTTGGCATACCGTTACGAAACTAAAGAAATTAATATGCAGATCTCTGCAGCCTATGATATTGATGACCAAAGAAAAACCAACACGGCTTCGTTCATTTATCAGTCCAGTAAAATTCCACTTTTTCCAGGTCATGTAATGAATGTTACTTACTATGGTTACCAGGAATATCATTATCTGAACAAACACTATACACAGACCGGACTTGCATGGGATTTTAATTATTATGGCCATATTGGCAAGAATATCGAACTGCAGGTAGGTCAAAACTACGGTTCGCCGGATATTCCCGGACCACAGATGGGGATACTCAATTATGTGATCAAGTCGAAATATTATTTTTCGGAAAAGAAGAACTACTTTTCTGCCAATTATGCCAATAATTCGCGCGACTATTACCAGGTTGGCCATGAAGGAAATAAGCTTCCGAATATTTTTTTAAAAGATCAGTACGTCAGCTTGTTGTTCCATACCGACATTAACCCAAATTACAGATGGTCGCTGGGACCAAGTGCTGAAATTTTTAATTCCTCCACACCTACTTCAACCGCCGGTGATTATGTGGGCTTTATTATCAGGAAATTTAGAATGGAGTACAATGCATACATTGGCCGGTACCTTTTGGTTAATTTGAAGACAGGCTACAGCAAACAGTTTAACAATAAGGCAATCCTGACCAATGATCAACTATACGATTTCCATGTTCAATCCGATTATAACCGGAATGGATATGGGCTCAGGCTGACATACGATTACGGTCCGATGGTAAATACTGGTCTTTATCAAAATGCCATTGATGCCAGCAGCAATGGATTCAATTTTTCGCCTTTTATGATCAAATCATATTGGAATGGCCGCATCAGCTTTACACTTTTTACAAATTACAACTATCGGTTCGACCTGAAATATGGCTCTCTCAATATTAATCCTAAAGTTGAAACCTATCTTTTCAGGGATTGGTACTTTGTTCTCGGGGGTACTTATAATCATACCAGCCAGGATTATGAGGGCCATCAGTTTAAGAGTTCGTTTTATTATCTTGAGTATGCCATTAAAAAAAGGTGGGGGAGTACCGGAAAAGCGAAATCGAGGAAAGAACTGGTGCGGCTGAAAATTCAGTTGTTCCAGGATGATAATGGCAACGGAGTAAGAGATCAGTTCGAAAAAGGCATTCCGTCAGTGAAAATAAGAATCGTCCTGACAAATACAGCCAAACAATCGTTGGCCGAAAAGCTCCCCGTCGAAATTACATTATTGTCCAATGAAACGGGTACTGTGTATTTCGACGATATACCAAAAGGGTTCTACGATATTTATATCACCCCGCTTGGCGATTTAAAGGAATATTTTTATATGGGGAAAGGAATCGAAATGGTAGAACTTACCAAAACAAAAACCTACATGATTCCATTTCAGAAAGCCAACAAAATTGTTGGGCGGGTAAAAGTAATCCGCCAAAAATTTATCAAAGAGGGAGAGGAGAATATTGATCTTGCGAATATAAAAATAACCGCTTACAATAATCAGGGGAGCAGTTATTCAACATTTACAAACAAAGAAGGTCAGTTTCTGATTTATGCCCCTGGTGGACTTACTTATTATCTCAGGATAGAAAATGTGTTTGGTAAAAATTTTAAGATCATTGCAAACGATATTCCCACAAATTTATCAGAATCGGTAAGTAATCCGATCATTTTTGAGGTTGTTGAGGCAAAAAGAGAAATCAAAATTAAAAAAGCAGAACCCAGCCCCGCAGATACTGCTGTGCGACAAGCCCAGAAATTTAAGGTTTTGGCAGGTGATGTTTATAACAGAACAGGTGAGTTAAATCCTGTCGATAAAAATGCTGCCCCCGATTTTAATATGTCTTCCAGTCCCATACAGGAGCACGAGATGATCCGGGGAATGTACTATGTGGTTATCGATCAGGTTAAAACCAAACAGGAAGCAGTGAAGTATTTGGGAATCGTTGAAGAACTTGGCATCAGGGCATATATCGGCTACGAAAAACCGGAAGGCAGTTTTTTTATATTTACAAATTACTATAGCTCAAAAGCTGAAGCCAAAAAGGAACTTTCCGGACTGAAGAAAGCCGAATTAAAATCAGCAACCGTTCTTCAATACCAACGGAAAAATACCGCAAACTAAACTGTGATATATTTGTCGTTACCATTTATTAAAAATGACCAACTTGCCAAAAAAATCTGTGTGAAGGATTAAATTCGTACCTTTGTTAAAAATCAAAACATTATGACAGAATTTAGGGAAAAATACATCAATCCTTTCACAGATTACGGTTTTAAAAGACTTTTTGGCGAAGAACCCAACAAAGACTTGTTGCTTGACTTCCTTAACGAACTACTAAAAAAGGAACAAGGCGAAATTACAGAACTTACTTATCTGAAAAATGAGAACCTCTCGACAACAGAGTTAAACCGGAAAGCTATTTTTGACCTATATTGCACAAACGAAAGGGGAGAGAAATTCATTGTAGAATTGCAGAAAACAAAACAAAAATTCTTCAAGGACAGGACTGTCTATTATTCGACTTTCCCAATCAGGGAACAAGCTGTAATTGGCAGTGAATGGAATTTTGAGCTTAAAAAAGTTTACACCATTGCAATCCTCGACTTTGTATTTGACCAAGACGAAAACCAGCCAGAAAAGTTGCGCTATGATGTAAAACTGACCGACATAGAAACAAAAAAAATATTCTATGACAAACTGACTTTCATATATTTGGAAATGCCCAAGTTCAACAAATCGGCTGACGAACTTGAAACAAAGTTTGACAAGTGGCTGTATGTATTGAAAAACCTCCATAAACTTGACCGAATCCCCGAAAAGTTCAAAGAAAATATCTTTTTAAAACTATTTGAAACAGCGGAAATAGCTAAATTCAACCAGCAGGAATACCAGGAATATGAAGACAGTTTAAAATATTACAGGGACATCAAAAACTCATTAGATACTGCAAAAGAAGAAGGAAAGATAGAAGGAAAGATAGAAGGAAAGATAGAAGTAGCAAAAAATTTACTTAGAAACAATGTATCTATTGATATAATTATAAGCTCAACTGGACTAACCAAAGAAGAAATAGAAAACCTGAAAGAGTAACAATTGGTAACACTTTGTAGCCGGCCATGTCGCAGTGAAACTACGGAGCAGAATTGAAAACTTAGTACAATCTGCGCCACAGGCGGCTACAAGTTGCCGCTATAATGCAGGATTTAAAGACGTTCGTCTTGACTGAATTAAAAACCAGTAATTTAAAACTCGACCATAATTCCAATTGTCGGCAAAACAGTTCCTGATGTTGTTGCAAGTCTTTTCAACTTGTAAAGTTGTTCATTCGGTGGCGCTGATGGATTGACAATGACAGGCAGTCCGGCAGCATCAAGTTCACGAACATAAATTGGCGCCGATTCGGCCTGGAAATTTAACAGGTTTTGAATATCCACATAAAGCATGAGTGACCATTTATCAAAGAAATACTGCTTATCAACCCGCATATCGAGCTGGTTAAAGCTGCTTAGCCGCAATGCATTAAACCGGTTGTAATCTAAATATGGCCCACCCTGCACATTCCAGGCTTCTACATACGACGATTTTCCAACATCATATGGTGTGTAAGGCTGTCCGCCGATAAACCGCCACTTCCCGCCAATATTCCAGTTTTTCTTCAGTTTCTTCAGAACTGTAAAATTCAGCAGGTGCTTATTATCCCAGGCTGAGGGGATGTAATCGCCATTTTTGTCCTGAAATTTACTTCGGACAAAGGTGTATGAAAGGATGACATTAAAGCCATGAAAATCCACATCCCGTGCATAGAGTTCAAAACCGTAAGCATGTCCTTTGTTTGTCGAAACCACCGCTTCATTTCCATAAACCCCAAAGTCGGCGCCTTTGCTGGCAATGCTCACCGAATCGACAACCGAAAAGGGATAATTGTGATAATCCTTGTAGAATCCTTCGAGGGATATTTTAGAATTATCGTCCGGCCTTAATTCTAAACCAGCCACGTAATGATCGACGCTGATGTAATCCAATCCGTTTTCATTATTTACAAAATTGCCGTTATTGTCGGTAAACCCAAGTGTGGTATAGGGAGGTCGCTGAAAATATTTACCAATATTGGCATTGAGAAACCATTTTTCGGTGAAGGCATAAGATGCCGAAAACCGGGGTGAAAACTGCCGGAACATGTTCGACATTGACGGAGAATAATCGTTGGCATCCATCCTGGCACCCAGCGAAAGGGTAAGACGATCGGTAAAAAAACCATGACTAAGCTGGCCAAAAGCACTCCAGCTCAAAATATCGAGCCTGGCTTTCCTGTTAAATGTTTGAATGTTGCCCGCAATAAACTGTTTCTGAAAAGTTTTATCCTCGAAATTCGAAAGTTGAAACCCTGCACCATAATTATAATTCCATCCGGCTCTGGTACCGGTAAACTCGTAACGCAATTTGTTTTCGGTTTCGGTTGAGTTATAATCAAGTATTTTCATCGAGTCTGCTTCAATGTTGTCCTGGTATTTGTATGCAACGTTATTTAAGGCATTGCGGCTCAGGGCAAGGGTATGGAAACCATTTGCCGAGAAGTGCCGGTAAACCAGTCCGGCCGTATAACTCCACTGGTCATTTTCGGGAAGGTAGCCCAGGATATATTTTTGTTCTTCAGTGGGATTTTTAATGCCAAGGTTTAGGCGGTTCCGGTCGAAGGCCCCTAAACCGATAATGGTAAACTGGTTTTTCTTATCGATAGTCAGTTTATACTTAAACTGCAAATCGTTGTAAGCAGGTAAAAAGGGTAGTCCGATGATATCAAATAAAAACTGGAGGTATGATCTTCTGACCGAAAATATCAGCCCTGAATTTTTTGTAAGCGGCCCGTTGGCGGTAAAACCAAGATCGGTTGCCCCAAAGGTTGTCCTGTAATTCCACTTGTCTTTGTTCGGGTCGATCATTTTAAAATCGATTACCGAACTCAATGCATTGCCTGCGCTGGCAGGAAAAGCACCCGAATAAAAATCTACTTCACGGATAAAATCGACATTTATGATACCCACCGGACCGCCGGAAGCACCTTGCGTTGAAAAGTGGTTGATGATTGGGATTTCGATGCCATCGAGATAAAATGAGTTTTCGGCAGGGCCGCCACCTCTTACGATTACGTCGTTGCGTTGTGCCGGGGTAGAGGCAACACCCGGGAGAGTCTGAAGCATTTTTGAAATGTCGCGGTTGGTTCCCGGGTTTCGCTCGATTTCTGAAATATTAAGCCTTCTGATCGAAAGCGGACTTTCCCGGTCGCGACGAAATGGTGAGGCCCTCACCACAACCTCAGCGAGTTTAATGGAAGTTTCGACCATCGGAAGACTGACAAAAACCGTTTTGGCATTTGTTACAAGAAAGTCCTCACTTGTATATTTTTCGTATCCCACCGAAGTGGCAGTTAGTTTTACATATCCCGGTGCAATTACCGAAAAAACAAAATTTCCATTGAGGTCGGTAGTGGTACCGATGCTTGTTCCCGAAATTATGATGTTGGTAAACGGCAGTGGGTCATTATTTTTGGCATCAAATACCCGACCTTCGATTTTCCCGGATTGGGCATAAATGATTGCTGCTGAAAAAAATGCCATAAGAAAAAAGGGTCCCTTTCTGATACAAAAGTTGAAAAACGTCATCAGTTTTTAGGTTTTACGATACAGTTTGTCTAATTAAATTTTGAGAAGCTTTAACAAACAGTTAATGAAAAAGTTTTGAGAAGCATTATTTCAGGCTGTATCATATTTTTGAAGAACATTTTTTTGGTTGTAAAAGAGATTCAAAAAAAGAAATCAAGCCATGAAAATATTGGTGAGTGCGATACGGACATCCGTAAACTGGAATGAAAAACCTTCAGCAAGCAGCCGGCCGGGAATGATGTTCTGGCTCGCCAGCAAAATTTCTTCACCGCGCTGTCCCATGGCAAGTTTGATGGCAAACGAAGGAATATGCAACCAGGATGGTCTTTTTAAAGCCCTGCCGAGTTCTCTGGCAAAGTCCTTCATCTTTATAGGTTCAGGAGCCGTCAGATTATAAATTCCAGATGCTTCGGGCTGTTCCATCAAAAACTGAATGGCATCCACCTCATCGTCGATATGAATCCAGGATAACCATTGTTTGCCACTGCCAATATAGCCACCAATACCGAATTGAAATGGTTTTGCCATTTGAGGCAGCGCACCGCCATCTTTTCCGATAACAACACCTGAGCGAAATACAACCAGACGAACATCTTCGTGAAGTCCGCGGGTAGCGTTTTCCCATTGTTGGGTTACTTCCGAAAGAAAACCTTTCCCGGCGGGTGAATCTTCGTTTAAGGAACCGTTAAAACCGGAACCATAAAACCCAATGGCTGAGGCCTGCAACAACACTTCGGGTTTTTTCTCAAGCCGGTTGATGGCGCTAATTACACGTGAGCACAAACCTACACGGCTTTCGATAATTTTTTTTCTTTGAATCTCCGACCAACTTTTTGATGCAATGTTTTCTCCGGCGAGGTTAATAATGCATTTTGAGTCGGTCAAAATTTCGACAAGTTTTAATTCGTCTGTACCGTCCCATTCGCAAAATTCGGCATGTTCACCAAGCAATTTACGGGCATTCTCCGGGTCACGTGAAACAATAGTGAGATCATATTCTTCTTTATCAAGAGCCGTAAAGAGCTTTTTCCCGATGAACCCTGTTGCGCCGAGGATGACGATTTTCATGTTGTGCCACAGATTTTTTACAAATATCCGAAAATCTGATGAATAACTTTAAAATTATCCGGATTTTTCGGAACCGTTATTTATCCTCGACATATTCCCGGTATCAAATTGAGAATCAAATCTCAGCGTGTCTATGATTTAACACTATTTACCCATTACATGCCGGGCAAAATAAAAGTCGCAATCCTCTTTCCTGCTTTGCTTTTGATTTGATGGTCTTCCATTTTTATTTCTGCTTTGCCTTTCTAAAGGATAATGGTCGATTCCCGCTTTTTTCGGTCACCAGTAGTAATCGTGAGGAAAATGAGAAAAAAATCTCTACCCATTCGATCAAACGGGTAAGTGTAATTTACCGACCCGGTGTGAGGGTTTTAAACTGTTTGAAACAGGCCGGGTTTGAAAAAACATCCGGTTAAACAAAGCGGGGCGATTCTCGTACATCAGATAATAACAGGAATAAGCATCCTGTTTTGCAGATATTCTAATCAAAAAAAAAGCTGCCACTTTTGAGACAGCCTCTTTTCTATTTAAAGCAATTCCTTAATCGAAAATCTCTTATTCCACGTACCAGGTTTCACCGCTGTTTAGTAAGTCGTCCATACATTTAATCTTGCTCTGGGCTTTTATCCGGACGATTTGATCTTCCATCAGGTCGTCGTAGGTGGCAAATTTTGCAGAACGAATTACACCAAGGGCTACAGGAAATTCAGGGAATGACATTTTCGCCAGCATCAGGTGAATTCCCGGATCTTCAGAATATTGATCGTGAACCAATAAATCCTTTTCTGTGATTCCATTCTGTCCCAACACCACAACTTCAAGCCGGGTTCCATTCAGGCGGATGCCCTTGTCGCGGTTCTTCCCAAAAATCATTGGCTCGCCATTTCGTAATATCAATAGGTGTTCGTCCCTATTTTCTTTATCGGTAAGTACATTGTATGCACCATCATTAAAGATCACACAATTCTGTAAAACTTCTACAACAGAGGTGCCATCATGTTTTGCGGCTTCAAACATGATTTCAGTCATCAGTTTGGGATTTACATCCACTGCCCTTGCAAAAAATGTTCCCTGGGCACCCAGAACAAGTTCACCAGGATTAAACGGATGCTCGATGGTACCATAAGGCGACGTTTTGGTGCGTGATCCAAGAGGAGAAGTTGGTGAATATTGTCCTTTTGTCAACCCGTAAATCTGATTGTTAAAAAGCAGCAAATTAACATCAATATTCCTGCGGATGAGATGGATAAAATGATTTCCACCAATTGCCATTGCATCACCATCGCCTGTAATAATCCAGACACTTAAACCTGGGCTTGCTATCTTTACACCTGAGGCAATTGCCGTTGCACGTCCATGAATTCCATGAAATCCATAGGTTTGCACATAATAGGGAAATCTTGATGAGCATCCGATACCGGAAATAAATGCAAAATTTTCTTTTTTATACCCAATCTCCGGTAAAACTTTTTCGACTGCCCTCAAAATAGCATGGTCGCCACATCCAGGGCACCATTTTACCATCTGGTCACTTTTAAAATCATCCACATTCAATTGAACCGGTGAACGTTCGATTGTATTTATAATAGGTTCCATGATTACATTTCCTCCAAAATATTGTTAAAATTATTTATTAACTCGGCATTTGTAAAAGGCAGTCCTTGTACCTTGTTATATTGCAGATAGGGTATTTCAGGGAAATTCATCCGAAGATACTGAACAAATTGCCCGCTGTTTAATTCACAAACCACAACCTTTTTAAAGCCTGTTAGAACTTCTTTGGTATTTGATGGCAGAGGGTTGATGTACCTGAAATGGGCATGACTTACTTTTTTACCTTCATTGCGCATCACTTCAACAGCACTATACAAGGCTCCCTTGGTCCCACCCCAGCTTACAACAAGTAAATCGCCTTCATCATCTCCAAAAACTTCCTGTGGTGGTAGTCTTCTATCAATGCGTTGTACTTTTTCGGCACGATACTTTACCATTTTTTCATGATTGAGTGGGTCTGTTGAAACCTGGCCTTCGATATCGGATTTTTCCAAACCGCCAATCCTGTGGCGCAGACCTTCAGTACCCGGAATGGCCCACTGACGGACTAAGGTTTCCGGATCGCGGGCATAAGGTTTAAATGCTGAATTAGCTTTCGCGAGAGGTGGATTAATTTCGGGCAAATCACTCATTTTTGGAATCAGAAATAATTCGGAACCAAAACCAATGTAACCATCAGTAAGTAAAATTGCCGGAGTCATGTGCTCGAGTGAATATTTAGCCGTTTCAAAAGCAGCATAAAAACAATCAACCGGTGAAGATGCGGCAATTACAATCATCGGGGCTTCACCATTACGTCCAAAAAGTGCCTGCAACAGGTCGGCTTGTTCTGATTTTGTTGGCAAACCGGTTGACGGACCACCGCGTTGTACGTTTACCACAACTAGCGGCAATT